>Ga0209427_10009417_pt1 | contig 10895 bp, 7 predicted proteins | sample DeeMarSWOR136_30_FD_187465 | JGI IMG/M metagenome (GOLD analysis project Ga0209427, IMG submission 187465) | Marine sediment microbial communities from White Oak River estuary, North Carolina - WOR-1-36_30 (SPAdes) (version 2) | ecosystem: Environmental > Aquatic > Marine > Intertidal zone >... | reverse complement strand
GAGAAGCAGAGAGAAAAAATGCTAGAAGAAGATGAAATCACTGCTGCTGAAAACGCGTTCATGCAAGGAAGAGATATGAAGCCAAAAAAGAGAAAACGCTCCACCCAAATTGGCCATAAAGATACTGTATCAGTTGAACTCGCTGAAGATGAATACAAAGAAGACTGAATTAGCGCACGCGTGTGAGTAGACTCTTTCTCCTTGCGTTATTGCTGTCCAAGCAGTCTTTCCTAGTATGCATGCATTAAATGCGCGAGCGTCAGAATCAAATGTTAAAACCTAGTTCACTACGAAGGAAGGCTGGGAAAGCATGCATGACAACATAAGAGTAGTGTCTTTTGACCTAGACGGAACCATCACCGACATTTCGTTTGTAAATTCTGTTTGGTTGGAGGGGATACCCCGCTTATATGCTCTTAAGAATGGCGTTTCATTTGCAGATGCGAAAAGAACTGTGATGAGTGAATATAACAAGGTCGGCAGGAATAGACTTGAATGGTATGATCTGCGCCATTGGATAGAGAAACTGGGCTTGGATGTTTCTCCCAATGGAATTTTGAGTTCCTTCCAACACAGAATCAAGCTCTTTCCGGAAGTGCCTGCAGTTCTAAAAGAGTTCACGAAGAGTGGATTCAGATTGATCATAGTGACAAATGCTCGGAGGGAATTCGTCGATTTGGAACTTGAAAAGACAAAGATCGAGCACTACTTTGAGCGAGTCTTTTCTGCAACCTCTGATTTTGGACTTATCAAGAAAACGGTTAGCATATACCAGAAAGTATGCAGAATCTGCGACATCTCCCCCTACGAGATGATCCATGTAGGTGATGATCAGAGTTTTGATTTCGAAACACCAAACGAGCTGGGCATAATAGCCTTCTACCTCGATAGAACCGGTGAACACTCGGGAGAGTCAACGGTTCACAGTTTAAGAGAGCTGAGGGGAAAAATCGCAGACCGGACTTCACAAAATAAGCGCAAGAAGAGCCACTAAGCAGGACATTGTGCGCGCAGGATTTTCCTAACTTCCTCTGCATTTACATCTCTAATCAGAATTCTCTTTTGCTTCGACCTGTGGCCTGAAATGATCTCAACTCTTCTCTTGAAGAGCCTCGAAAGCTCCTCTGTCAACTCTTTGTTCACCCTACCTTTGACTGGACTTTCTTTGCGGAAGACCATGAGTCCGTTGTCTTCAACTTTCACTTGGAACTGTCTTGAGTTGGGCTTCACATAAACCTCGACAATCGTGCCATGATCAGCCTCTTGCAACCGCATAGATTCCATTGTAGTTTCCAACTCTGCAATTCCTAAACACAGCGCGCACGCTGCATTCGCTGCATACAGGCTCCCTTACTAAAAGCCTTGTCTGAATAGCTTTACGTTAGGAGGAGCATGAAACATTATCAAACTTTAATGCATGCATGGTCGAAGCTGAGCCTGCGTCAACGACGGGTTTCACCAACAATGCATGCGTCCAAGGCTGTTCTTGGACTTCATGAGAGTTTACCGGTTAACGTCTATGCATCTGCTTCTTGACTCTAGAAAGCTTCTTTTTCTGCTTCTGAGGTCGTCGAATGCCTAGCTTCTTCAACTGCCTCTTTGTCAAGTCACTGTGAAGCTTTGGATCAAACTTTATCTTATTCGACATGGCCTTCGCTTTCCACTGCGTCGCTCGGATTCCCTTTATCATTCTCTCGTATATGCATTTTGCACCAATCTCTCCCGGCCTACTTAATTCTCCAGTACGACTGCCGTACATGCAAGAATGTGGGTGTGAAGCCCGCTTCTGGAGAAGAACTTCAAAAGCCACATCGGTGAGGTCAACTAAGCGATGTCCATACAGGCATGAGCTGTGCACAGACACCCTTTTTTGATAGGCTTGTCTTGAGTAGTTCTGCGTTAAGAGAGTCATAGAAAAGCTATCGAACTGTAGTGAATGCATGCGGAGAGCGGTTAAGTGTTGATCGAAGTCAAGGGCGCCGGCGAGCATAACCTGCGGGATGTCAACGTTGAGTTCCGTGAAGGTTTGACTGTTGTTACGGGCGTATCCGGCTCCGGCAAGAGCTCCCTAGTTTTTGACACCCTATACCACGAGTCCCGCCGTCGCTTTCTCGACATTTTCTCCCGTCCATCATCTGAAGTGAGACTGACACCTGCGAATGTTCGCAGCATCTCAGGCTTGGGGCCTGCGGTAGCCGTAGGGCAGAACCTGCTCAATCGCAACCCGAACTCCACGTTAGCCACGGCCTCAGGGCTGCATCCTTTCCTCAGGCTTCTCTACGCAAGGTTCGGAACGAGGCATTGTCCTCGATGCAACGCAGCGTTATCAGTGTTAACTGAGGATGAAATAGTAGATCGGCTACTTTCTCTGGCGAAGAAAGCTCCAATAACAGTCTATGCTCCATTGGTTCGAGGTTCAGCTGGAAGCCACACCACTCTACTGAAGCTGCTGACTGACGAGTTCGGTGCCGAAAACGTTCTCGTGGATGGGAAGCCATGGAAAAGGCAAAGGCTGAATCCCGGTCAACGCCACGATATCGAGGTCAATCTGGCGGAATTTGGAAAGGAAGCTTCGGCTCGACGCGTCCGAGACGTAGTCAAGCTGGCCGCGGCTCTCGGCGCGAACTCCATCACAGTCCGAAGCGTCAACAAGGAGCTAACCCTCGCCCGAGTGGCCGCTTGCACTGAATGCGGCACATGGTTTGGAGACTTAGAGCCTGTCCAATTCCACACCCCCTGCCCCCACTGCAGAGGTAAAGGATGCAAACAATGCGCCCACACTGGGCTACATCCAAAAGCGGCGACTGTGGATTGGGAGGGACTCAGGCTAACAGATCTGCTGAACCTTTCAGTTGACGAAGCAAGTTCATTATTCTCCAGCACGGATCTACCCTCTACAGCGACAAGGTTGAGAAATGAAATCGAGAGAAGGCTTGAATCTCTCATAACTGTAGGTCTGGGGTACATACAGCTCAACAGGTCTTCGCCAACCCTGTCTCGCGGGGAATCGCAGCGAGTGAGACTCGCAGTATCCCTCACAAGCCGCTTGGAAGACATCCTCCACGTGCTGGACGAGCCCACAATCGGTCAGCACCCAGCAGACGTCGCCCGCCTCATCCCAGCTTTTCGCAAGCTTCCGGGCTCTGTGATCTACGTGGAGCATGACAGAGTCGCCGCAGCCGCAGCAGACCACGCCATCGACATAGGCCCCGGAGCTGGAAACAATGGTGGACGAATAATATTCACCGGAACGCCGACTGAATTATGGAAAGCTGACACAGCTACAGCCCGCTACTTCAGTTTCTTGGAACACGTTCCAATTCCTCTGGCCAGGGCTGATCCCGAAGACTTCCTGGTCATACGCGGAGCGCGCAAGCACAACCTCCGAGGCATCGACGTTCCAATTCCCTTGAGACGTCTAGCAGCGATTACAGGAGTTTCAGGCTCTGGAAAGAGCACTTTCGTCGAAGAAGTCCTCGTCCCCTCCCTTGCCAAGAAGAAACCCATCGCATGCCAAGTCGTCGACGGGCCTAATCTGAGACCAGTAATGGTCGACCAGAGCCCAATCGGAAGAAACCCCCGATCCAACCCTGCAACCTACACCAAACTCTCAGACATTGTAAGAAACCTCTACGCGAACGCCACAGGACTATCTCCCTCCCACTTCTCCTTCAATCGCCCCGAAGGAGCATGCCCAACATGCAAGGGGATGGGAGCTGTTGAAGTGAGAATGCGCTATCTACCATCCACTTGGATTCCATGCTCTGATTGTGAGGGACAACGGTTCTCCGATGAAGTTCTAACGGCAAAGGTGCCCTTCGGCAACCTCAACCTATCCATCGCCGACTTCTACAAGCTATCAATCTCCCGAGCAAAAGTCCTTCTCGCCGATGATGAAAGGCTGTCAAGCGGGAACCATGAAGCTTCCAATCGCATGCTTGACGCCCTCGAAACCGTCGGACTAGGATACCTTTCCTTGGGGCAACCATCCCCTACGCTTTCGGGCGGGGAGGCACAACGAGTGAAGCTCGCGAAGTATCTGGGAAAGAAGTCGCTCTCCAACCGCCTGCTAATCCTAGACGAGCCTTCCACTGGGCTGCACCCGAAAGACCTTGCTGGGCTGCTGAAAGTCCTTGACAGACTCGTCAGAGCCGGAGCAACGATCGTTGTTGTTGAGCACAACACAGACATCATCCGCGCTGCCGACTGGGTCCTAGACCTAGGCCCCGGAGCAGGCCCAAAGGGAGGGCAAGTACTCTATGCAGGTCGGCCCGAGGAACTGACGAATGTAGAAGGGTCTCTCACAGGAGAAGCGTTGAAGAAGGAAGCTTCAACCCACCCTCTGGCAGGGCGCGTCCCGAAGAAGCCAACCGCGAAGCACATCTCCATCAGAGGCGCGTGTGCAAACAACCTGAAGGACGTGAACGTTGACTTCCAAAAATCGGCGCTCACAGTAGTGACCGGTGTCTCGGGCTCTGGAAAGTCAAGTCTAGTCCATGACGTGATTGAATCTGAGGCAAGACGCCGGTTTCTAGAAACCCTATCACTTTACGAGCGACAGGGAATCCGAGAAGGACCGGAAGCACCAGTGGAGTCAGTGAGCGGCCTAGGAGTATCAGTCTCGATCACACCAGAGAGACGGCTGTACAGGCTTCGTTCAACTGTCGGAAACGCCACTGAAATCTGGCACCACCTGGCAGTGCTCCTAGCTTCAACCGGCGAACGCGAATGCCTTGACTGTGGCGCAAAAATGACTCGACAAACCGGAGAATGGATCTGCCCCAGCTGCAACAACACTGCTCCACTCGCCAAGCCCAGGCACTTCTCGCGATCAACCTACTCAGCTGCATGTCCAAACTGCCACGGCATCGGAACCCTTCAGATCCCCGTTCCACATAAACTGATCATAAACCCAGAGAAGCCCATATGCAACGGCGCCATGTACTCACCGGGCTTCTTTCCAAAAGGGTTCATATGCAAACCATACAACGGAGGCTACTACTTCATCCAAGCATTAGCTACCCGCTATGGCTTCAACCCAGCCACAACCCCTTGGAATGAGATGACCCCCGAAGCGCAGAAAACCTTTCTCTACGGAGACCCCGAGCCTCTGAAAGTAACCTTCGAAAGCCGCAGCAGACCGCCAACCACCAGGAAGGTTGTTTACCGCGGCTTCTACGGCTGGATAAGAGACTGGGACGTCGGCGGAACCTACACAAAGGCACAACCCTGCAACGAATGCTCTGGAACAGGCTTACGGCCGGAGTATCTCGCAGTAAGAATAGCTGGCTACAACATACACGAACTAAGTGAAACGTCTTTGTCCAAGCTCGCACAAGTCCTGCAGGGAACTTCGCTAAGGCAGAAACCATCCAACCATGTTGTGGGAAGCCTACGCAAAATCCTCAAGCGACTGCGCTTTCTAGGACAGGTTGGCTTAGGATATTTGCATCTTAACCGGATTTCTGGTACATTGTCCGCCGGAGAAGCCCAACGAGTAAGGCTCGCGGCTTTGCTTGGTAGCGGACTGACATCTCTAACTGTGCTGCTTGACGAGCCGTCACGTGGAATGCACCCCTCTGAGGTTGAAGCCTTGTTGGCTGCCCTCATGGAGCTGCGGGATGAAGGAAACACAGTAATCGTAGTGGAGCATGACCCAGTGTTCATTCAAGCCGCTGATCAACTGGTTGACATGGGACCAGGGGCCGGTGTTTCCGGAGGCGAGATTGTTGCAGAAGGCAAACCTGAAGAAGTCGCCAAAGGCAACACCGTGACGGCAAAGTGGCTACGCCACGAACGTAGAATTGATTTCGGAAAAAGACGAAGGAAGCCAAAGGACTGGATTACAATAGAGGGTGCTAGAGCGAACAACCTACACGACGCGACCATAAGCATTCCAGTCGGAGTAATGGTTGGTGTCTGTGGCGTTTCAGGGTCGGGCAAGAGCACGCTTTTGATTGACACCTTGGGACGAGCGCTAGCCCCTAAGAAAATAACCACAAGCGTGGCCTACGAACCGTTGGAACCAGGAGAGTACGACTCCATCAAAGGGGCCCCAACCCGAACAGTTATGCTTGACCAAGCCCGAAAAGGAATAAGGAGCCCGGGCCAATTCCTAGACCTCTTCAAACCTCTTCTCGCCCTCTATGCTGAGAGCGAAGACGCGAAAGCCCTCGGGCTCAACCGAAAAGAGCTAAGCAAGGCTTGCTCAGTCTGCGACGGCAGGGGATCCATCAGAACAGACATGGGTTTTCTGCCTGACATCCACACTCCTTGTGAGACCTGCCGAGGAACTGGCCGACGGCCAGAAGCTTGGGAAGTTCGGGTGAAGGGCGTTTCTTACCCTGAACTGAACAGCCTAACAATTGACGAAATATACGACCTCTTCAGCCACGAAGAAATGTTGGTAAGGAGGCTGAAGGCCGCAAAAGATGTTGGCCTCGGATACTTAGTCCTTCGGCAGCCCGGATACACACTCTCTGGCGGAGAGGCGCAACGTCTGAAAATCGCCAAGGAACTCGCACGCCACAACTCCGCCGAAACGCTATACATCTTGGACGAGCCTACAGTGGGCCAGCACTTGGAAGACGTTGATCGGCTCATTGGCGTGCTTCAAAAACTCGTGGACGAGGGGCACAGCGTTATCGTGATAGAGCATCACCCGTACCTCCTTGCCGCGTGTGACTGGCTAGTTGAACTCGGCCCAGGCGGAGGCCCAGAAGGCGGCCACGTGATAGCATCTGGCACGCCTAGAGCTATCGCCGCCGGCGAAACCCCAACTGCCTCATACCTCAAGGGCGTTCTGGAGGGGAAGCTTTGACCAGGGCATCCCTCCTCCTGGCCGATCCTTCGCCAAATCTGCGAAGGCTTACTCTCCTAGAGCTACTGAAGCGTCCGCCAGACGATTCCGAGGTCGAAGAGCTTGAAAGCATGCGCGAAGAAGATCCGATAGTTGCAAGCCTGTTAGCTCTGCAATCCAACAATGGCTCTTGGAGGGAAGGTGACCTTGGAGGCTCGGCGCCAGCTGGAAAACTCCAAGCGACATCTCAAGCACTAACCAAACTCGGCTATCTCGGCTTCAGCAAGAGTCATCCTGCAGTAAAACGTGCTGCGGAATACATGTTCGCGAAACAGCTGCCGAACGGAGCGTGGCCTCTGCAAAGAGGAGTGAATAAGGACGAAGGCACCAGCCTCTACTCAACGATGCCACTGCAAACCGCAATGCCCCTCCGAGGGCTGGCAGCCTGCGGCTACAGCACTGACCCACGGGCTGAGCGTTCGTATGACTGGTTGATGGAGCAGAGACTAGAAGACGGCGCCTGGCCGACAGGAAAGGCGGGTGAAGTCTACGGATACGTGGCTGGCTACCGCCGACTGCCCCACTCCCGCTGGGGATGCCGATCCAACACTACCGCCTCCCTCATTTGCCTGGCCAATCATCCGACTCGAAGGGAAAGCAGAGAAACCCGGCGAGCCCTCGATCTGTTAATGGGACGAGAAACACGAGAAAAGCAGAACGTAGGGTTCGACGTCGCCCGAATCGTCGGCGCGGAACAGAATACAGGATACCTAACATACTACGCCAAGTTCGACCTGGCCCTCATCCTAGACCTGTGCTGGAGAATAGGGGCGAATCGTAGGGATGAGCGCGTTGCAGACCTAATAAGCTTCATCCAGACGCTACAAGGGCCTTATGGACTCTGGCAATACAATCCTCGCCCAGAATGCTCCCGCTGGATAACCTTCGATATACTGCGCTCACTTTTCCGATTGGACGACTCCACTGATTGGCTAAGCGTAGAGCCCCGAACACCCTTCAAAGCGTATCCCAAAAAGCCGAAACGATTCTAGCCGCGACATCGAGCGAACAGAATAACGTGCGCGCGAGAAGCTCTAACTCTTCGACTTCGTGTGACACAAAAAGTGGGTAGGGGAGTAGCGAACCGCCGGCTTACGGCTATTCTTTCCTAGTTTTTCTATAGCGAGTGCCGTCAGGTCTTTCCCAGAGCTCAACTATCAAAGTATGCTTGGCCCGAGGATTCTTCATCTTCCACTTCTTAATGAACTTGTCTCCCATGGTCGTTCACGATTCTTCACATATCGGGCGCTTACGCATTTAAATCTAATGGCTCTATCAGCATCAATGAGCAAGCCCCAACAGCTCTCCAGAAGAAACCATACCTCTTTTGCTTGGAAAAATACCCTGTTCCAGCATTACGCAAGGTTAAGTGATTAACACGCAACAGGTACACTGATGCGCGCGCGCCAACTAAAGCATGAACACTTGCCCATGATGCCTGTAGAGTATACGTCACTGCTTGCCAGTAGCCTCTGTCAACAAGGTCACGTTGCTCTTGGTGAAGAACCCATCAAAATCGCCATAACGATGAATGTACTCGTTGACGAGCAAAGTATGGGGCGACGCGACTGAGAACGACTGTTTCAATCCTTCTTCCTGTGAGCCCACGAGGCCTATCAGGAAATCCATGCCACCTTCTTTGAGAGCTGCGAAAGTCTTCTCAATGTTCTCTGTGTTGAATGCTATGTGATGGACCCGAGTTCCATAGTTATGAATGAACTTCTCTGTAGGACCGGACTTCCCATCACTCATGTACGGGGAAATGCCTGATGTGAATACCATTGCGAAATCCTTCTCGGTCAACCTTGCCACGTTTGTTATGGAATTGAAAAGCTTGACGTAAATGGCGAAATCGAAGTCATAGTTGGTGAGGGACATGAACTCAATTATGGCAGCATCTCGGTCCCGCGCTCGTACCCTTGTAGCAGCATGATCAAGTTCTCCAATATCCTTCAAATAGTCGTTCTCCGGCTTCAAAAGTTGCCAATCAAGGGAAACTGAGTCTTTGGTTGAGTAGTCTCGCCTATCCTTCTTCCATTGGATTAAACCGACCGAACCCCCCGTGTACACTGACGGCTCTGTCTGTACGAAGGAGAAACTTTCTTCCTGCATGATCTCATCATTGAGAAATCTTACACCAGCTGATTTCTGGAGGGAAACGTACTTCTCAATGTTAGTTGTTTTGAAAACGAAGGTTTCTAGTCGTGTATTCGGAAGGGTTCCTGCCTTGGGTGACCGGTTAAAGATTTTGAACGGATTCTCCCTTCGTCTTCGCGACGTTATAAGAAAGTCAGAGGAATTTCGACCCTTGAGGACGCAGGTTCGAGATCCCTCGTCTTGGAAGGCTTCATGGAACTCGAGCCCTGTAAAATGCAAAAGCTCTTCAGCAGCTCTTTGCTGCCTTTCAGGTTCTGTGCTGATTATCACAGACTCAAGCCCGCCGACAAGCCCTTCCAGCCCTACGCTCCTGCGCCAATCTCTAACCTCCGAAACCTTTTCACTAAGATATGCATCACTGTTCGTGAAGTCATAAGCAATAGGCGGTGCTGAACCGCAATGTGGGCATTTGCCCTCTCGTGATTCCTCGTACACTTTTTTACATGCAGAACATGCTAATTTCCCCATTTTCATCCAACACCGTAATCGAAAATGTGATTTTATATATCTATTGCTCGTTAGACACGCCAACACCTGCTACCAAGATTCCCTCCGCTTGGCTTTTCAGAAAGTGAGAAATCTTAACTAACCTGCTGCATCTGGTTAGTTAAAGGCGGCAGATCATGGACTCACACATCGCCAAGCGAACTCCAAAAGTCTTCATCAAGAAGGCTAAAGAGCCTCCATATGTCGTTGACGAGTCAGAACTTCGTCGTTTCGACACCAGAAACACGATTTTTGAGAGAGTAGTGTGGGATTCATCATGGGAGGGTTATAAGCGATTGTACGACGAGAAGGTGCCAGAAATAGTTTCAGAGGGAAAACCTGGATACTCACGAGTAGACTTTGCATTAGCCTACGCTTCCTGGATAGTGCATGACTCTTTCGAATCTGGGTTTTCATGGAAGAAGATTTGCCTGTACAGAGAGCCAAAGGCGACAGTTGGTATCGATTGGACGAAGACAAAGCTCGAGGTCGCTGATGCGAGAAGGGCAAACGTCTTTGTTAAACGAGCGGCAAAGCTTTTTGGCGCTTCACTTGTTGGAGTCTGCAGGCTGAAAGATGACTGGTTATACGCGGAAATCGATTCTCCAGACGACTCTTGGAACGTCATTGTCATGGCTGTCGAAATGAATGCTGGTGGAATAGCAACCTCCCCTGCTGCTCCTGCCGCAGCAGTCACTGGAGTGGGATATTCAAAGATGGCCTTCATCCTTGCAGGTATGGGAGAATTCATCAGGAACCTTGGATATGAAGCGCTGCAATGCGGGAATGACACTGCCTTAAGCATTCCGCTCGCAATCGACGCTGGACTGGGAGAACTGGGTCGCAACGGACTGTTGATAACGCCTCAATACGGCCCAAGAGTCAGACTCTGCAAAATCCTTACAGACCTCCCACTCGTCCCAGACGAACCCATAGAGTTCGGCGTAAGAGAATTCTGCAGAGGATGTAGACTATGCGCAGAGCATTGTGAGGCAGAGGCCATCTCAAAGAGTGAAGAGCCAAGTTTTGAGGTGGCATGCAGATCCAACAGCCCAGGAGCACTGAAGTGGTATGTTGACGCGGAAAAATGCTATCTCTACTGGTGCGAGAATGGTATAGACTGCTCGACTTGCATAAAGGTTTGTCCATATAACCTCGCCTCAGCGGGCCAGCTCGAGCTTTCTGTGGAAGAATTCTGGGAACCGGAGAGAGACCGATCCGCGTAGGGAGGGCTGCACTTGGAGGACTACGCATGCACGCATGCATGCGATCCAGTCAGCTTCATCTCTAAGAGAGCAGAACAAGAGGATATCTCCGGCCAAACTCAGGGTGTTGCCATCAAAGTTCTTAGAAAAGCCGGCACGACAAATATTCTACATGGCAAAGATCCCAA
>Ga0209427_10009415_pt1 | contig 10897 bp, 9 predicted proteins | sample DeeMarSWOR136_30_FD_187465 | JGI IMG/M metagenome (GOLD analysis project Ga0209427, IMG submission 187465) | Marine sediment microbial communities from White Oak River estuary, North Carolina - WOR-1-36_30 (SPAdes) (version 2) | ecosystem: Environmental > Aquatic > Marine > Intertidal zone >... | reverse complement strand
CGGACTGGTACACGGGGTCTCGAACCATCAGGAGGGGGTGGATACCATCTGCAATTGCTGTAGAGACTGCTGTATATTCCTTGAGGCGTTCCACAAACTGGGGCATTCCATGGGCTTGAGCCCGTCCAACTACCGGGTACAAAATAACTCGGAGACGTGTATTGGCTGCGGGCTCTGTGTCAAGCGGTGCCCCATGGGAGCAATGCACCTTGAAGACTACCCGCAGGCCAAGGGCAGGGTTACCGTGGTAGCGGGGAAGAAGGAAGGTGAGAGGAAGGAGCTCAAAAACAAGAGCGGCAAGGTATCAGTGGGTAATCCGGACCTCTGCATTGGCTGTGGGATTTGCGCCTTTAAATGTCCCACGGAATCGCTCGTGCTCAAGCCCCGCGAGGCTATTCAACATCCCCCGAAGGACGCACGCGAATATACAACGCTGGTTATGGCGGATTTCGCGGCTGGCCGGGGTGAGGCGTAAATTCGGGCCCCTCTCATTCTGCTCAGCCCAGTGTTAACCGCTCCCGCAGGGAATAGCCGTGAGCCTGTTTACCCGCTCATTGGGTAGCCCAAACCACATGTATAACCTGGATCTATGTCAGGGGTCACACGATACAGCTGACATGGTGACTTTTGGGCATACCCTAATAAAGCTTCCATAGTATCCGCATCCTATGACACGTCTTCCCTGATCTAATGTATAACAACAGGGAGCATAAGTGTGGATGGCGTATCAATTAAATTGTACCCCGACTTTACATTTCTTGCATCAGAGCTCAAAGCGTTATAGTTGCCACCTGTATAGAAAAATATTCCCTCCTAACCAAAAGGGATATTCAGGTGGCTTTCAGGAAGGGGACCGCCTCTTGCCGTCTAATAACCTTGCTTCCATACGTATTCAAGGTTTTACTCGTCCCTTTCGGGTTCGCCTCTGTGGTTTAAACCCGGTTCCCCTTCAGAGCATTCCCAATAGAGAAAGAGCGAGACGATACGCCCGGTGAGAAAATAAGCGGTTGATGATTAAATACTTATAAGAACAGTATATGGATTCTTCTAATAAATGACGCAATACCTGAAAAAACGCACAAATGTGCTCCGCACCATTGAAAGAACTACGAAGATCCACAAAATTTTCGTGGTAGCTTATCAATAGTAATAAACAACATGATTTTGTATTCTTATAGAAATTCGTTTTACAATGACATTAATGATAATTTCACGAAAATCTGCTGGAAGAAGTGTTGGCTGCGTGCACTCGTGCAAGCGATCCGTAAAGGTCCACCTGGATGATACACGAACAGGAGAAGATTATGCCCGATATTTTCAAGTTCTTTTTTGAACCACGAAGTGTTGCCATCTTGGGGGCATCGAAAACCCCGGGGAAGGCCGGGAATCAAATTTTAGTCAATATGGCGGCTAATGGCTATGCTGGCAAGATCTTTCCGGTAAACCCTGAAGAAGAGGAAATCATGGGCTTTAAGCCCTACCGCTCGGTTAAAGATATTCCTGAGGAGATTGATTTGGCCGTTTTTATGGTGCCGGCAGAGAAGACCCTGGAACCCCTCAGGGAATGTGCAGAAAAAAGAGTGCCGGCAGTGGTGATCGCCTCTGGTGGCTACGCAGAAGTAGACCAGCAGGGAGCCAGATTGCAGGCAGAGATCTTGGCCGTGGCCAAGGCCTCTGGGATGAGAATCATGGGCCCCAATACGAGCGGGCTCAGCAGCACTCCCGCTTCGCTTACCACGACTTTTTTTCCTCTGGACAAGATACCTCGTGGGCCGATCAGCTATATTGCCCAGACCGGAAATTTTGCCACCCATACAATGAAGTGGATCATGACCGGGGAAAACTTTGGCGTGGCCCGGGTGGCTGGATTGGGGAATAAGATTGACGTTCAAGATGCAGAGGTCTTGGAATACCTGGGCCGCGATCTGGAAACAAAGGCCATTATGATGTATGTTGAAGGATTTCGTGAGGTCCGCCATTTCCTCGAGGTCGCGCGAGATGTCACAAAGAAAAAACCGGTCATCATTCTCAAGGGGGGATGGACCGAGGCTGGGGCAAAGAGGGCCTTTACTCATACGGCCTCTCTGGCAATGAATGATTCAATTTTAGATGCAGCTTTCAGGCAGGCCGGGATTGTCAGGGCGAGACGTTATTCCGACCTCATTAACGCGGCAAAGGGCATCGCTTTTCAACCACTTCCCCGGGGAAGACGGGTGTCTGCTATGGCGCCCTCCGGGGCCTTGGGTGTGGTCCTGGCGGACACCTGTGAGTCTCTGGGATTGGAAATGGCCACCCATTCAGAGCGAACCCTCAAAGGTCTCAAAAAAATTAGCGCCTCCTGGGTGACGGTCTCGAATCCCGTGGATATGTCCGCCACTACGCCCATTCTCGGTCGGGTAGAGGGTTATCAGGCAGTAGTTGAGATGCTTCTCCAGGATGAGGGCGTTGACGTGGTGATTCCAATTCTTTTGGCCTCGCCCAACATACCTGCCGAGAGATACGGTTTTCTCCCAGAACTCTCCTCCTGTTACCCCCAAAAGCCGATCTACGCGAGTTTCACAGGGGACAAGCAATCCTTTGAACAGGCCAAGGCTTTCCTGGAGCAGCGTTCCATCCCTGTTTTTTCCCCCATGGAAGATGTCTCTGAGACAGTGGAGATCTTATGCCGTTGCCGGGAGGCCCTGAACAGAGACTCAGGACAGTAATGGGATCAGGAGGGAAAAGCGCACTGGCAGATGCACAGGATTCATCTTCGGGTTGTGGTCAAAATTCTTCCTCAAGTAATTTTTGTCTTGACAATGAAACCCTCCTCAACTATGTATGCGAATGGCGCAGGAAGGGGCCAGCCTATCTATCCGCTTGCAAAGGCCCCGCTGACCGGATTTTTAAAGGACAATGTCAAGATAGAAAGGGGGTGAAGACCTTCATTGGCCTTAATGGTAATACCTGAAAAAAACAAAACCTATTTGAGGAGGTAAGTGTCATGAAAAAAAGGATATTTATGGGTTTGTTGATATTGGGAGTGATTGTAGCTTTTACCACTTCTAGTCTGGCCAAACAAAAGGTCATTAAGTGGAAGGTCCAGGGATTCGTGCCGGCCGGGATGCTTTACCACGACAACATCGTCATGCTGGCTAAGGAAGTGGAGAGGGTCACGCAAGGCCGGCTGGTCTTCGAGGTCTTTCCGGCCGGCGCCCTGGTGCCGCCCTTCGAGGGGCTTAAGGCTGTAAGTGATGGCGTGTATCAGGCCAACTACGGCTACGCCGCCCAGTGGGTGGGAAAGATCCAGGTCTCGCCCCTATTCTGTGCTGCCCCTGGCGGTTTGAACGTCATTGACATGATGGCGTGGCAGAATCACGGCGGGGGCTACGAGCTCCACCAGGAGATGTACGACAGGTACCGTTACAACGTCAAGGTCCTGCTGACCGCGCCGATCTCCATGGAGAATTACATGTGGTCCAAGAAGCCCCTACGCAAGGTGGACGACTTCAGGGGCATTAAGATGCGCATGATGCCCTTGATGGGCGATGTCCTGCAGAAGCACGGGATGTCCGTGGTCTTCATGCCCGCGGGAGAGATCATGCCCAACCTGCAGAGAAACGTCATCGATGCCGCCGAGTACAGCATCCCCGCCTTTGACAAGACCCTGGGCATCTGGGAAGTCTGCAAATACGTCATGTTGCCGGGCATCCATCAGCCCGCTTCGTCCACCGAGCTCCTCATCAACAAGAAGGCATGGGAGGCGCTGCCCGATGATCTGAAGTTGATTCTGGAAGCGGTCGTGGGCAAGTTCCGCCTGGATAACTACCTCTGGATGGAGGACAAGAACCTCGACGCCCTGGATTTTTACAAGGAGAAGGGGATAGAGATCGTGGTCATGGAGCCGGAGACGGTGAAGACCATGGTCGATTGGGCCTGGGAGTATCTGGACGAACTGGCTGCCAAGGACGAGTTCTTTGCCAAGGTGTGGAATTCTCAGAAAGCCTTTGGCAAGCGGTGGTGGCCTTTCTACAAGATGTATAACCTGCCCCACTGAGATGATTTTGGGCGTTTGAGGGATGCATGCCTGAGGGCTGTCATCCCATAGCCTCTTATCCATGGGATGACGGTCCTCTTTTTTATTTTGGAGGTCGGTATGGAGAAAATTCTTCGCTTCATCGACCGGAGCAGTGTTTGGACGGGAAAGGTCTCGAGTCTGCTGGTCGCCGTGCTCACGGCGATAATCATGTATGACATCACCATGCGCTACGTGCTGGTCAAGCCCACGTCCTGGGCCTTTGAGCTCACCTACATGATTTACGGGGTCTATGCCATGCTGGGCGCAGCCTATTGCCACTATCTCAAGGGCCATGTGCGCATGGATCTTCTCTACACGCGCTTCTCCCCCCGGCGGCAGGCCATCATCGAGGTCATCTGCTATATCTTCCTTTTCTTTCCGCTCTTCGTCGTCCTGGTGTGGAAATGCGGCGAGCATGCTCACTATGCCATCGCCTACGGGGAGCGCTCCTCTTCCAGCGCCTGGCGGCCGCTCCTTTGGCCCTTCAAGACGATTATCGTTTTTGGATTCCTGCTCTTTCTCCTGCAAGGGCTGGCTGAATTCCTGCGCTCACTCCGAATCGCCATCAAAGGAGAATCCCATGAGCCCTGAATTGACCACCGTCCTGATGATTTTGAGCCTTTTCGTCCTGCTGGCGGGGTTTCCCCTTGCCTTCGGCATCGGCACGATGGGGCTTCTGTTTGGTGTCCTGACCTCCGGGAATGCCTTCCTCTATATGATCCCCCAGCGTGTGGTCAATGGCATCCTCTCGCAGTACATCCTCGCCGCCGTGCCGTTATTCATCTTCATGGGCACCATGATGCAGACCTCGGGCGTGGCGGAGCGGGCCTTCAAGGTCCTCCATGGGTGGATGGGAGGGCTCAACGGCGGTCTGGGCATAGCCACCATCGTCCTCGCCGTGCTCTTCGCGGCCACCACCGGGGTGGTCGGGGCATCGGAAACCGCTATTGGCTTAATGGCAGTGCCTACCATGCTCAACGCACGCTATTCGCCGTCCCTGGCCAGCGGCGCTGTCTGTGCAGGCGGGACCCTGGGGATTCTCATCCCTCCCAGCATCATGCTCATCCTCTATGCGCCTATGGCAGGAGTGTCCGTGCTCCAGATGTTTTCGGGAGCCGTCATTCCGGGATTGATGCTGGGGGCCGCCTATATCCTCTATATCTTGATCCGCACCGCCCTCCAGCCGTCCTTGGGCCCCAGTTTGGGGCGCAGCCAAGTGAAGTTTTTCTCCAAGCAATCCCTCATCGAGGGCGTCCGCTACTTGCTGCCGCCGGTTTTTATCATCGTGCTCGTTCTAGGCTCCATATTCGTGGGATACGCTTCCCCCACCGAGGCTGGGGCTGTGGGTGCGCTGGGTGCTGCTATCCTGGCGCTGGCTTACAGAAAGTTGACCTGGAAGACCTTCCTGGATAACTGTTATGTCACCCTGAGGATTACCTCCATGATCATCGTCATCGCCATCGCATCCAATCTCTTTACCGGCGCTTTTCTCAACGCCGGCTGCGGTCAGGTCATCACCGATCTGCTCATGGGCCTGGGCCTGGGCCGCTGGGGCATCTTCATCACCGTGCTGGTCATCATCTTTTTCCTGGGTATGTTCATCGACTGGATCGGTATCCTCCTGATTACCATACCCATCTTCTCGCCCATCCTTCTCAGCCTGGGATTTGATCCCCTGTGGGTCGGGCTGGTGATTTGTGTCAGCCTTCAGATCTCATTCCTGACGCCGCCCTTCGCTTACTCCATCTTTTACCTCAAGGGCATCGCCCCGCAAATCGAGCTTCACGAAATGTATCGCGGCATTGTTCCCTTTGTCGCTCTGCAGTTCCTCGTCGTGATCCTCACCATTCTCTTTCCGGGCCTGACCCTTTGGTTGCCCCGCATCTTGCAGGGTTAGATTAGTTCGTTCAGAAAGGAGTGTCTCATGAAACTTCAGGAAATCCATGATATTACCGTTCTTGGTGCCGGCATTATGGGACATGGGATCGCCCAGAGTTTTCTCATGGGCGGGTATCCCGTGAGTCTATATGATATTCAGGAATCCATTCTTGAGACGGCTAAATCCCACATTGAGAAAAACCTGGGACTCTTTTACGAGTCCGATCTTATTGGAAAAAAGGATATCGACTTGTCCCTCCGGAGGTTGTCCACCACTACTGATTTAAAGCTTGCCGTGGAGGGAAGTGATTTCATTGTGGAGGCAGCTCCAGAAGATTTAGGGCTAAAGCAGAGGCTTTTTGAGCAGGTTGAGTCTTTTTGTGGGGGCAATACCATCATAGCCACCAATACCTCCTCCTTGACACTGAAGGGCATTGGTGCGCGGGTTAAGAACAGAGATAGGCTTGTTGCCACCCATTGGTTTAATCCCCCGCACATTGTGCCCACCGTAGAAGTCGTTAAGGGTGAGCAAACCGGTGATGAGACCATGGAGACGACCTATCAACTCTTGGAAAAGATAAAAAAGATGCCGGTAAAAATCAACCAGGAGCTTCCCGGATTTCTGGTCAATAGAATTCAATTAGCAATGGTCAGGGAGGTATTTGATCTTTATGAGAAAGGGGTGGCCAGTGCCGCAGATATTGACAAGGCCGTCAAGGGAAGCTTTGGATTTCGTTTAGCCAGCATCGGCCCTTTGCTTACAGCCGATTTGGGCGGTCTGGAGCTCTGGCTTAGAGTCTTTGAGAATCTGGTCCCCCAGATTCAAAGCTCAACAGACCCCCCCAAGGCATTGCAGCGTCTGGTCTCTCAGGGACATTTTGGGATCAAGACTGGGAAAGGGTTTTACGATTATGCAGTAGATTTTTCGAAAGCAGAGCTCGATGGGGCCATCAAAAAACGGGATCAGGAGTTTTTGAATCGGCTGAAAAATCTTTATTGGGATAAAGGAAATTAAGAATAGAAAATCAAAGAACCTGATGAAAATCTACAGGAGGTAGTTATGAGCACGTTGATCACTGGAGGAACGGGATTTATAGGAGCTCAAGTTGTAAGGCTCCTCTTGGAAAAGGGAGAGAAAGACCTCGCTGTTTTCGATATTAACCCCTCAACAAAGCTGTTAGATGATGTGGCAGACCAGATCGAGGTGGTGCGGGGAGACCTGGGTAATTTTAGCCACGTCTTGAGTGTCGTGAAAACATTCAGGCCCAAGGTAATCTACCACCTGGGGTCTATGCTCTCCGTGCCCTCAGATGCGGACAATGCCGCGTCTTTCCGGGCTAATGCCATGGGCACCTTCCACATGCTCGAGGCTGCAAGATTATTTGAGGTACCTCAGGTGCTCTTCTCCAGCACCCTTGCGACCTATGGTTTGGATATCCGTGAAGACGTCGTCGACGATTATACCTTGCAACGCCCACAGCTTTTCTATGGGGCCACCAAGGTATTTTCCGAGCTGATGGGCTTGTTTTACAAGCGAAAATTTGGGCTGGATTTCAGGGGCGTTCGCTACCCCTCCATTGTGGGGCCAGGAGTGAAAACGCCGGGAGTTGTTCAGTATACCTCCTGGATCATAGAGGAAAGCGCAAAGGGCAATCCCTTTACCATATGGGTGAAACCTGAAAGCAAATGCCCGCTCATGTATTTCAAGGATGGCGCACGGGCTATTGTGATGTTAGGGACGGCGCCCTTAAAGAACATCAAGATGGTGAACTACGTCATTGCCGGTGCCACCCCTACTCCCAGCGCCCATGAGCTTGCAAACATGGTCAAGGCCAGGATCCCCACTGCCCAAATCGATTTCAAACCCGACCCGGAACTCCAAAAGATTGTGGAGAAACTTTCAATGTCCATTGATGACAGTATTGCCAGGAAGGAATGGAACTGGAAGCCTGAATATGACCAAGAGCGAATCGTTGATGACTTCCTTCAAGAGATGAAGCTGCACCCCCAACGCTACACCTAAACCCTTTATCTGACCTCCCCTTCCAGGACGCCTTTCTCTGCGCCTGGTGGGGTGTAGATCCAGAACATACGCAGGGTCTCTTGACCGGTGTTGATGACTTGGTGTTTTATGTTGCGCGGTAAGAAGACGACGGACTCTGGCCCCACTGGTTCGCGCTCTTCCCCAACAAGTACCTCCCCTTTCCCGGAGACAATAATCCATGTCTCGCACTCCGCATCATGGCTGTGAAAGCTGCTGGATTTGCCAGGGGGCAGGATTGTCATGCCAACGGCCAACCCTTCCACACTCTTTTGGAGGCTGGGAGAGAGCAGAACCTTCAACTCTCGCTCATGAGGCTCGGGCATCATATAGCCCTTGGCCTGGCTAGATTTGACGACGATCATTGTTCAACTCCTTTCTCTGCTTTAGTATTCTAACCACAGTATTTCTTTATGCGCTCGTATGCGGTCTCAACATAACCGCAGACCACCTTTCACATATGCTAACACAATCAAAGAATGATTCAATTACAAAAACACCTTAGGCTAACGAGGTAGCGAATGATTTTGGACTGAAGGTCAAGATAGAATCTTATGTTAGTGAAGTATTTCTGGTCCTCAATGATGTTAAGCAGCGCAAAACAAAGACCAAAAAGCTGTGGACGAATATGGGTGGGTAGGTCAAATCAAATCATGAGATATTTCTTCCGTATCTCTTCGTTTTGGATGAGATCTTCCGTCTCTCCCTCATAACGGATCATTCCCATGTCGATGATGTAAGTTCGTTCAGTTAAGTTGGTAGTAAAAGCCGCATTTTGTTCTGAAAGTAGGACCGTCACACCTTCGTCTTTTAACCTTCGTACTTGTTTTTCCAGCGCATCTACCAACAAAGGTGATAGACCAGACGTGGGCTCGTCCATAAGCAAGAGTTGTGGATTTCCCATGAGGGCTCGGCCGATGGCTAGCATCTGCTGTTCTCCACCGCTGAGATGTTCCCCCCTTCGCTTGACTAATTCTCTCAGTTGAGGAAAGAGTTCAAAGACCCTCTCCACGGTCCATAGAGTGGCTCCCAATTGTTTTCTCTCTGCAATTTTAAGGTTGTCAAGAACCGATAGATCAGGAAAAATCCTCCTGTTGTCAGGTACAAATCCCATTCCAAGTCGGGCTATATTATATGGGGCCTTGCCTCTTGTCTCTTCGCCCAGGAATTTGATACTACCAGACCTCGGTGGGGTAACGCCTATGATACTGAGCAGTGTGGTCGTCTTGCCCGCCCCATTTCTTCCCAGCAGCCCAACCAACTCCCCCTCCGCCACATGGAGGGAAAGGCCGAAAATCACGTGGCTGGTCCCATAGTAGGTATGGATATCTTTGACTTCAAGAATCATACCTTCTCACCAAGATAGGCCTCTTGTACCTCTTTACTCTCCCTCACGGACTCTGGCTCGGCATCAGCAATAACACTCCCGTGGTGCATCACGATAATCCTACGGGCAATGCCGAATACAACCGGCATCTTATGTTCAATAAATAGGATAGTCAATCCCTGTTCCTCGTTAATTTTTTTGACTAATTCCATGGTGGAAAAGGTCTCTTCAGCAGACTGCCCAGAGGTCGGTTCATCCAGGAGTAGGAGTTCCGGCCTACTTGCCAAGGCTATTCCCAACTCCAACCGTTTTTTATCTGGCTGCGGCAGGGAATCGGCTGGAGTTTGTGTCATTTCGGAAAGTCTGACTGCCGCTAATATTTCATTGGTATCATCTTTCATCATCTTTGGGGCCAGGGAATACATGTTCTTTGTCTTTCCCCTAGAGGCAAAAAGTGCAGCTTGAATATTTTGAAAGACGGTAAGTCGTGGAAAGATGTTGGTGATTTGAAAGGCCACACCAATTCTTTTACGGGCGATCCGATGGGGAGGGAGACTGGTGACATCTTCCCCTTTGAAGATCACCTTCCCTGCCTCAGGGGTTAGGAATCCGATGATGACGTTAAAAAGGGTAGTCTTGCCAGCTCCATTGGGACCAATTAAGGCCACCAGATCCCCTTGCTCGATTCCAAAACTGACATTATCGACCGCCCTAAGGGCGCCAAAACTCTTGGTTAGTCCATCAACTTGTAGAATCACCTTAAACTCTACTTTGTTGGGCTTGGTGTAAAGCAGCCAGTCTCTGTTGAATAAAACCCCCTATGCCACCAGGCAGGAAACGAATGACCAGTGCCAAAACGATCCCGATGACAAGGGCCCAGTAGATAGTGATTTGGCCAATGAAAAATTGAAAAAAGGTGAAGATAGCTGCCCCAATGATGGGCCCCCCAAACACATGCTGCCCACCCACTATTGTCATGACTATGGGCTCTCCTCCCTTTACAAACCCTAAGTCCGTAGGGGCAACTGACCAATTAAGGGTAACAAAGAGGCATCCGGCCAGTCCTGCAAATACCCCGGATACTATAAAAACCATCCACTGATACCGTCTCACATTGATGCCGATAGATTCACTCCTTTGCCTGTTGTCCCTGATACATTGAAGGGTATACCCAAAGGGAGAATTTAGAATCCACCAGATAGCCAGTGTACCTAAGGCAACGACGATAACGGTAAAGTAATAAAAACCGGCGCTCGAAGCGATGACGCTCGGGGGGAATACAGATTGAATGCCATCATCTCCCCCGGTAAAGGTGTACCATTTAGAGGCGATGACAAAAAGTAGCTCACCAAAGGCCAAGGTAAGAATAGCAAATGACATGGCCACAACCCGGGAACAAAAATATCCGATGACAGCGGCGATTACTCCAGTTATTGCCAGGCTCAGGGGGATAGCTATAAAGTAATGGAGGCCTACTTTTTGCATGAGCAAGGCAGCGCTGTAAGCGCCAACGCCGAAATATGCGGAATGACCGAAGGACAGAAGGCCTGTGGAGCCTAAGAGAATATTGAAGCTTAGGGCAAATAGGGAGCCG
>Ga0209427_10009414_pt1 | contig 10901 bp, 9 predicted proteins | sample DeeMarSWOR136_30_FD_187465 | JGI IMG/M metagenome (GOLD analysis project Ga0209427, IMG submission 187465) | Marine sediment microbial communities from White Oak River estuary, North Carolina - WOR-1-36_30 (SPAdes) (version 2) | ecosystem: Environmental > Aquatic > Marine > Intertidal zone >... | reverse complement strand
TCAGACCCTGGACGCGGCCCGCATGGTGACCGCCGACCCCGCCGTGCACGAGGCGGCGCTCCGCGAGGTCCTGCGCCGCGTGGCCGACATGGACCTGACCGACCCGCCGCCCGCCATGGGCCAGGCCGAGAAGATGCGATGCAGGTGAGGGAAATGACCCCGCACGAAGAAGGGTCCCCCGTACAGTCCAGACAAGATTAACGGAGCGAAGAGGATCCCGAGCGCCCCGAGAACGATGCAGACGACCCCGAAGATCGTAATTCCCGGGAGTTGTTTCATGACGCACCTCCAGGGCTATGTTGCGCGCGGTCCAGCCCTGCTCTGCGCAGGACTCGCCGTCAGTCGGCGTACAACTCAGTGTCGGTCGGCGCAGGATTCAACGCCAGTCGACGTACAACTCAGTGTCCGTCGGCGCAGGATTCAACGTCCGTCGGTGTACGACTCAGCGTCCGTCGGCGTGCGACTCAGCGCTGCGCGCCACTCAGTGCCGCACATGGGTCAGTGCCGCACATGGGTCAGTGCCGTACGCGGGTCAGTGCCGCACGCGGGTCAGCGCCGCACATGGGTCAACGCACGACGGCGAGTCTCTTCACGGAATCGGCGTAACCGGTCGAGAGGATGACGAAATAAACCCCGCTGGCGACTGTTTTGCCGGATGAGCTCGTGCCGTCCCAGCGGAGTGCCTCGTCCTCCACGTACTCGCCCGCCAGCTTCCGGCTTCCTCCCAGTTCCCCATCGGAGAACTCCTTCACCAGTTCGCCCGAGATGCTGTAGATGCGGAGAGAGATCTCTGTCTCGTGAAGGAGACGGAAGGGAATGATAAGTTCCTGATGTTCCCCGGGCAGGAACGGATTGGGGTAGAGATCGAGAAGAGCCTCCTCCTCACGCACCTGCACGGCTCCATAGTAGTTCATCGCCGCCCACGCATCGGGAATCCCGTAACCCATGGTGTCGTTCCCGGCTACGCCGACGCTGTCCATGATCGCTTCGCGCAGCTCCATAGCCGAGCGTGTTGGATTGGCCTCGAGCACGAGCGCTGCCAGCCCAGCGACGAGGGCCGTGGCCACTGATGTCCCGGCCGTGCCATCGACAGAATCCTCGTAAGAAGAAACATATATGTCGGTCTCAGCCGCCCACGCCAGATAGGGTCCGACGACCTCGGGCTTAATGCGGCCATCAGCAGTGGGACCCGTCAGGCTTTCATCATGCCAGGTATTGTCCACATTCACGCCGCCAACGGTCAAGATGCTGTCCGCATCTGCAGGTGCATTGATGAAGTCCTGAGAGAACCCGCCCACATTCCCCATGGCGTTGGCGACGAGGATCCCCCGGCTCGCTGCGATATCGGCCGCGATAGTAGTGAGCGCAGTGTTGCCGTCCATGTCTGAAAACGTGTAATCGGGCCCGTCGTCGAATTCCTGGTATCCGAGAGAACTCGAGATGATATCGGCGCCCAGGCTATCGGCCCTTTCCGACGCCGTCACCCAGTTGTCCTCTTCGTAGATATGATCGGGAGGATCGAGTATCTCCGTGGCGTACAGCAGATAATCGGCGGCAAAGGCCGGGCCGATGAGCTGGGCGGAGCGGAATCCAGCGATCAGGGAGAGCATCCTCGTCCCGTGGTCGGTCTGGGTGCGCCCCAGGGTGTCGGTGTCGGGATTGTAGCGCGTATCTCCATCTCCGTAGATGAAGTCCCATTCATCGATGATCTGCCCATACTGATCGAGATGGCGGAGCGACTTGTGGCGCCGTTCGTACCCGGTATCGAGCATGGCGATGAGCACGCCCGAGCCGAAGTACCCTGCCTCGTGTGCACCATCGACGTTGATCTGCTCGATCTGCCGGCTCGACAGACCGTAGTCGAACGTCTGCGGTCCAAGAACCTGGCCTGGCCCGAGGTACATCGGGAGCGAAGGCGCCACCTGCGAGGGAACACCCTCGCGGCCTTCTCCTACCTCCAGCGCCTCCACCGCCGGCTCTCTCCACCGATACGTCCTCACGATATCTATCTCTCTAACGAACAAAAGATCCAGAATCGCATCAACGTCTCTGGGCGTAACGGTGACGCTCACCGCGTTGAGCCACCGCGACACGGAGCGCAGCTCACCACCAGCCGCGGTCACCGCCTCGACATAGGGACCATACACAGGGATGTCGTACTCATCAACGATCCGCTCCGCTGGACGCGATCGCAGTCTCCTCTCCCTGGCTCGCTCCGTCAGCCCGCGCTCGGCCCTCTCCAGTGCAGCGCGGCGCTCCTCCTCATCCGCCATTCCCTTATCAGTAAAGAAGACCCAGAGCTTCGCCCGCTCGTCCTCTTCAAGGGAATTTAGATAGAAGTCGGCCCGCGCCGTCACCTTCGGCGAATTGGTGATGCTCGTTGGACCCGAGGAGCTGGAAGCGGTCGGATTCAGATCCGGGCGGGAGGCGGACGCGACGACCCAGACCGCGACGAGTACAAACAACGAGGCGACTGCTGCAGCCCGATTCAACCTCTCCATCTCTCTGCGACCCCCTGATGTGACTCACAATCGTGTTATGCGCTCGCGTCTTATGCGCTCCAGGCAATGAACCCTTCATCGATTCTGGCAACAGAATATCCTGACCGCGTCACATAGACCCCGAACGTCGCATTCCAATCGGAGACGATCGCGGCTGAGCGAACATGGTGAGCACTACCTCCCGGCAGCCAGAGCGCGAGGTCGCGCACCAGGCCCCAGAAGGATGTATGTTCTTCGTCGAGCTCATAACTCCACATGCCGGTTTCCGGTTTCGCAGCAGCATCGGCAATGCTCCCGCCTCTCGTTCGCAGCGAGTCGCTCCCGTACTGCCCGGCTACGCGCACTGTCCGGTGGCATGCACGGAGCCCCAATATGCGGGACCACGCGTGCCATTCGAGCACGATCCCCTCAACCATCCACGCATCCCCCTTCAGCCCGAACGTCTGTCTCTCCTGCACGGCCTCTTCGGTCACCGGCGTGTAGGAGAGCATCATATCGAAGTGCGGGTCTATGCTCGGGTGACATTCGACGATGGCGACGAGTCGTGCCGAGTCGATCGGCTGATAGCCAGAAAGAGACGAGGCGAGCCAGTAGGCGCCAAAACTGGCCACGCTCGATGCGAGGGCGGCGAGGAGCAGAATGATGCTGCCGAAGACAGAGCCGGGGCCGCCACGATGAGAACGGGCCGGCTCCCTGCCGACCCTGAAGAGCACGAACATCCAGAGGACGATGGCGATGGTCCCGAAGCCCGCCCCGGAAAGTACGAGCCTGTTGAGCACACCCGACATCCATCACCCTCACGCGTGCTAAGCTCTGGGCTCCCACGAGCAGGCCCCCCGGACCGTGGATTCCCAGAGCTACCTCACCTGCAACGAGCCAGTGCTGGCCGGTGGACCGGCCGCCCCGCTGCCGGCCGATCAGGAGCCGCTCAATGATGCCAGAGCAGTCTTTACCTCCTCGGGCAGCCGCACCAGCTTTCCACACTCATCCACACAACCGTGCACAGTATGCCCGGTGGCGATCAGTACGGTATCGCCATTGCGTACGATCTCGTATTCGAACGTTATGCTGGCCTTGCCTACCTCGAGGACGGACGTTCGTATCCTCAACAGATCATCGTACCGTACTGATGTTCGATATTTGCAGTAGACCTCGACAACAGGAAGAAAAAACGATCGGCGTTCCAGCTCAGCATAGGTCAATCCGAGCCTGCGGAAGAACTCAGTTCGGCCGACCTCAAACCACTCGAGATAGCGGCCGTAGTAGCCCACGCCCATCTTGTCAGTATCGCCGTATCTGACTCTGATCTCGGCCTCTACCGCTATCCCCAGGCCCCTCGAGGAGTCCTCAGTTGTCGATCCCTTTCGCCTCGATACTCTCCCCCGGCTGCCGTGCACGGTTCCTTTCTTCACATTCCCTCCCGGTTCTTAGACGAGCGCCCGAACCCTCTCAGGAACCGCTTCACAGCGCCCGATCGCTCACGATCGGCGCGAACCTCTCTCCGTTCTGGCTCCCTCTGCGCCGGACTTTTCGGCTGAACGGTCTCCTTCCTCTCCGCTGCCGGACGAGGAGGACCCACGTGAGCAGCCGCCTCCTGAGCGGGGACGATTCTGAGGAGGCCGGACGTGAGGAGCCGGTAGATGATACGCGATGCCTGGAATTCCGAGAACGCGCTCCCCTCCGCAAGCGACCGCACTGACCGAACCCCATCGACGAGCGAGAGCACTTTCCACTCGTCAGGCTCGAGCTTTATGCTCTCAACACCCTCACTCGGTTCATCGATGAACGCAACAACCGTATCGAGCGAGGGAATGACTGCCTCGATCTTTCGCCACTCATCGACTTGGCGAGCAGCCTCCAGAATGACATGTTGAATGGAGAGATGCACCGTCTGTTGGTCAGTCGTGTCCGATGTATCGAATGAGAAATGACCTTCGCGCCACTGAACGATCCTGAGCATCGCGTCATCGCCAACGAGGTCCCCGGCGACCGCGTGGGTAGCCGTTCCATCGTCGAAATAGATGACGCCTTCGCCGCGCTCGCCCTGAATGCGCAGCGCACCCTCCTTCTGCCCGAACCCGATGAGCTGCAGCACATCGCTCAGATCGAAGTGTCTGAGATCTCCTTCCAGCTCGTAGGTGGCCGCCTCGTCATCCATCTCGGCAACTCCTCTTGCGGCGAGAGGCATGAGACGTGTGGCATGGCCGCGCAGGCCGATCCCTTCGGCACCTGGCTCGATCGATCCGGACGGATCGACCTCGCTATGGTCTCCCCCCGTCGAATTCCCCCATCTTCGCGTACTTGCTGATCCGCCTCTGGATCAGCTCCTCGCTCGGCAGCGGCTCGACCTCGGAGAGATGGCGCATCACCGCCTCTTTCACGTACCGGCTCGCCAACTCAGGATCGCGGTGCGCTCCGCCCACCGGCTCGCGAACGATCTCGTCGATCACACCGAATTCTGCCAGATCCTCTGCCGTGAGCTTGAGGGCCTCCGCGGCCTGCGGTGCCTTGGCGCTGTCGCGCCAGAGGATCGAAGCACACCCCTCGGGCGAGATCACCGAATAGATCGCCTGCTCGAGCATCAGCACCCGATCTCCCACCCCCATGGCCAGGGCTCCTCCGCTGCCCCCCTCACCAGTTATGACCACTATGATCGGAACGGGCAACAGGGCCATCTCTCTCAGATTGAGGGCGATGGCCTCTGACTGCCCCCGTTCCTCGGCTCCCTTCCCCGGATAGGCACCCGGTGTGTCGATCAGAGTGACAACGGGCTTCCTGAACTTGGCCGCCAGCTGCATGAACCGAAGGGCCTTACGGTATCCCTCGGGGTGAGGCATACCGAAGTTCCGCTCCAGTTTCTCCTTGGTGGTCCGCCCCTTCTGGTGGCCGACGAGCACAATCGATTTCCCATCGATCGTCGCCAGTCCCCCGACGATCGCCTTATCCTCGCGGAATAGACGATCCCCGTGCAACTCGATGAAACTGCTCGTCATGTGCTTGACGAAGTCGAGCGTGAACGGCCGCGCCGGATGCCGCGCCAGTTGCACGCGCTGCCAGCGGTTCAGGTTCGAGTATATCTCCCTCTTAAGCCGCTCGGCCTTCCTCTGGAGGTGCGCGATCTCGTCGCTCACTTCCAGGCGTTCACCCCGGGCGAGCGAGCGCAACTCATCGATCTTGCGCTCGAGCTCCACGACCGGCCGCTCGAATTCGAGCCATATCTCATTCACCAAGATTGCCGCTCCGATCTATCGCTACGCCGTCGCCGCTGCCTGCCGCATGTAAACAATTGTTACGATCGCCGCACCGCACACCGGCACGAGACACGGTCCACTTCGGGACGGCCGATTCCGCCAAACCGGGAACTCCGAACCATACAGGCCCGTCTCCTAGAATGATACGCCGAGCGCGATCCGGTGCGTATTCCCGAGATCGTACTGATATGGAACGAAGGCGTAGTCGACGCGGTACGACTTGAATTTCACGCCGATGCCCGCGGTCAGATCAGCAGTGTCATAGCCGACACGGTAGCCAGCACGCACCTGGAACCGATCATTATAGTCGTATTCGGCCCCAAAGCCCGCTCTCACATCACCGTCGTTGGGCTTGGTGACATCGGCGGCCACAACCAGCTGACCGATCCGCATCCCCATGGGGGAGTGGTACGATATCCCCGCTCTTAATTGTGTGGGGAGCTTGAACGGAACATCTCTGAAACGGAATTTCGGGCCGAGATTCTGGATGGTGCCGCCCAGGCGGATTCCAGGGAAGACGTGCACCACCTCGTATGCGAATCCGATATCGCCGGCGATGCCGCTCGCAGTATCGTGGTAGATGCGCTCGTGGATCGCCTTGAGCGTAGCCCCGATATGAACTCCCTGGACCGATCGGGCATAGCTGACAGCCACCATATAGTCCCCGGCACTGAAATGTCCAATCGGATCCTGCCGCGTGTCTATGCGGTACTCGATATCACCCATGTACAGCGCGCCGACAGAGAGCCCGACAGCCTGGTCTCCGCCACCCGCGGCAAAGGCCGCATAGTCGTAGCGAATGTCCTGAAACCACTCGGTGTGCATGAGTGCGAGATCATAGCCCCTTACCCGGGCGAGCAGGGCCGGATTCCAGTACATCGAGAATGCGCCCTCGCTGGCCGACGTATGCGCTCCCCCCATGGCCGCACCGCGGCCGCCGACATCGATCCTGAGAAACGAGAGTCCTGTCGTCCCGGCCTTGGGATGCACATCGCCCGAACACGGGTAAGGCGAGAGGACCAGGATAAGCAGGGTCACTCCCGCCAGCAGAGCAATGGCCTCCTGAAATATATGAGGCTCTCTGGTCGATCGTTTCACTGCGGTCTCCTATGGGCCTCAATGCCCGCGTCCGAGGAACCGGACTGCGCGGCCGCTCCCGACCCTCTCCCGCGATGGTCCGAAATCCGCAATCGGAACAGATACAGTACCATTTCCCAAGATAGTGAGGATAGCGAAGAGGCCGCGAAAAGTCAACCTCGTTTTGCCCCACTGTGAAGGCAAATTAGAAATGTCCGGTTCTCAGCAAAATAGAGATGTCCTATTTTGCCCCGGCACAGGCAGCTCTCTCTGCCTGCTTCTTCCGCTCTCTCCACGAAGGCGGCTTGTAACGCCTCCTCCAGGGGTGGTCAGGCTATGGTGTGTAGACCTTCTTCCGTCTGCGCGGCAGAATAGAAATGACCGGTTGTTGGCGGAGAGCACATGTCCTGTGTTGCACCACCGCTCGAAGGCACCAGCCAGAAGGTCCCGCCCCGACGAAATCCTCTTCTCATGGCCCTCACAGCTCCGGCGCCGGTTCTGCGGGGATCCCGCACAGAGCTCCAACCTCCTCGCGGAAAGAACCAAACAGGCCACTCTCAGACAGCGGCCTGCACACAACGACGATCATCAGACTGAGCTCCTGTCACCAGCGTGGAGACTGATCCGAGGACAAATCACTCGCCCACCAGGAGCTCGAGCGCATGTTTCTGTACGTACGGTATTGCACTTGCAGCAGGAGGTGGTCGCTCGGCTCATAACGGAGCACCATACCCGGCAGAATCTCACTCTGACTCGCAGATCCGAATGGCTCAACGACGTAGTCGAGATCGAGCCGCAGGCTTAGCGAGGGCGTGAATGGATAGAAGATGCGGTTCAGGTACCGGCTCTCAAATCGACCCCTCTGCCCACTACCGCCGACAAAGCCGAGCGAGAGGCCGTGGGCCATGCGGATCCTCGAGGGATCGAGGAGTGAGAGACGCCCCGCGGAGACCCCGGGACGGCGGGGCAGTCCGGACCCAACCGGAGTCCCGGATAGGCTCAGCCCTTCGGATCGCTCCAGGGTTGCTGACGGGTATGTCGGCACCGAATATGCCTGTACGCCAGCGCCTCTCTCCTCATCCGGGCTTTCCGCGCCCACAGAGGGAAGGCCTACCAGAAGCGATAGAACGCCGACGACCACTATGCAGCTCTTCATATGGACGACCTCCTCCCTTTTCTGTCGCTTCCAAATATACGCCCCGCAGCTATGGAAGTCAAGAACAGAGTCTGGCCATGTAGAGGCAAATAAGAATTGTCCCGTTCTTAGCAAAATAGAAATGTCCCATTTTACCTAAATAGGACATTATCACTTCGCTGTTACAGAACAGAGTCTGACCAGCCCTAGGCCGACAGGCACTATCATGGATCTATGTCGGACTGATGTCATCGAACAGATGCGGCACGAAGATCAGACATCGGTCCTTGAGTTGATCTCCCGGAGGCGATCTCATCCGGGTGAGATGCCCCCTGCTACATCCACAAACATCGAAAGCGGCACTACGCAGCAGGAGCCTTCGATCCTGAAATCGAAGGCTCCTGCAGGGATATCTGATCAGACCCTATCTCGTTTCTAGTCCCACGGGTTGATCAGGAAACACCACGGCCTGGTCTCGCCATCCTCGCCAGGCAGACTGAACGGGAACGGATGAGGTGGCGGGAACGGCGGATGGGGCCCGAAGATGATCATGTCGGGGTACTTCCATCCACACACATCATCGTACTTGAAATTGGCTGTGTTCACGTTGAAATCGACGCCAGCCACCCAATCGAGCGGGATGCCCCACGGCAGCCCGACGCCACCCGAAGTCACGTCAACCCACATCAGCCAGAAGTTCTTCTCGTACACCGGTTCCCACACCACGTCATTGAGCATAGCGATCAGGTACTGGTTCAACGGGAGCAGCGGCGGCTGGAAGTCCCTGCACTCAAACCAACCGATGTCCGCCGTGATCCAGTCACCCTGATTGAGCTTGCACAAGATGACGTGACGGATGTGCTCCTCACCGAAGAACTTGTAGTTCTCGTGGAGCAGATCCCAATAGTAGTCCATGGTGTCGACGGTCCAGCAATCGATGACGACATGATCCAGGCCTTCCATCGCGCTGAGGGTCACTTCGTCGATGCCGAAAAACTGCGTGACCTGCTCGGGGGTCAACATGGCCGAACCGGTGGTGTACTCCGGCGTGAGCACACCGACCGGCACCTCCGAGCCGAAGAACGGCCCCTCAGGGTTGCTGGAATCGCTTGCCACGGGCAGCGGCGCCTCCTGCTGGCACCCAACGAGCGCGACCGCAAACACAATGACCGCCGCGAGAGTCAGTCGAGTCATTCTCATTTCCTCCTCTCAATTGGTGTCGGGATAGAAAGCTCCTCTTCCTATCCGACATGCCACAGTGGAATACAGGAACCCTTCGAGGATCTCTTACCTCGCTGCTCGGAATCCCCCCTTTCTGTGAAGCAGATCCCTTCGGGCTACTACACATCTCTTCTCTCGGGGCGAAAGAAAATACCGCACACTACACCCCCTGGATCCGGGAAGATAGTCGCGGCCTCTCTCTACCTCGCACCATGCTGACATATTCCCCCACCCCTAGTGAGGTTCGCATTCTACCATATCTTCGCTGACATGTCAAGCGAAAAATGGCCCCTCCCGGGGATGACGACGTTGCCAGGCATCCCTGATAACCCCGGGCTTCCTCATCCTCGCGAGGCAGGCTCAGGGGGCAGGTGCGGCATCCCGGGCGCGACCGTACAACCATCACTGCGCTCGTGGTCCTTCAGTCCGTGGATGTATCTTCGAGACTCGATGCCCGGAAGATGGAGAGTCTCGTGGCCGCGAGTGCAACGAGCCCCAGGGCGACGGCAAACCAGAGGGTGGCTGCCCGCACGAGCAGCGTGGCAGCCAGAGCAGCATCGCCGGGGACGTGCCACAGTATGAGGAGCCCGGCTAGGCTTGCCTCGGTCGCGCCCAGGCCCCCGGGGAGGAGCGTGACGGCACCGGCGAGCGTGGCCATGGCATAGGCAAACGTAGCGGCGAGCAGCGAGAGATCGACACCGAGCCCGCGGATGATCACCCACAGGGCCAGACACTCGGGAAACCAGGCAGCGACACTGAGGGGCACGATGACGACGAGAGAGGAGGGAGTGATGAGCGAACGGCCCGCTCGATACGCATCGGTCAATGCAGCGGTACTGCGACCTATGAACGGTACTCTACCCATCGCTCTCAGGGCGGAGAGGCAGAGCCGCTCCCTCGACAGCACGAGCATGATGAGAGCGACTAATACGAGAGGGACGGCGACGATCGGCCCGGCCTGACTGAAGGCAGGAAGCCCCACGGCCGCGAGCAGGACGACGCCCAGAAGATCAGCGAGACGCTCGATGATGACGACGGGCGTTGAATGCCTGAGTGGCGTTCCAGCAAGTTCCTTGAGAAGTCCCGCCTTCAGAACCTCACCGACCTTGCCCGGCGAAACCGACATTGCCAGCCCGGAGAAGAAGATGGCGAGGCTCGCCCATCGTGTCGGTCCGCCGACCGCGCGCCCGACCGCGCGACGGAGGAGAAACTCCCAACGGATGAATCGTATCAGGTAGTTAGAGAAAGCAAGTGCGCATGCCGCCACCATGTAGGTCCAGCAGAAGCCCCTGAGGATCCGCAGCGTGTCGCCGACCTGGCCACGAAATGCGAAGAAGATCATGGCGAAGATGATCAGTGCCAGCGCGATGCCCAAGACGCTCGATCGACTCATACGCATACGCTGTCCTCGTTCCACCTCCGCCAGGCGGGGGCTTCGCCAGCCGGGGCCTTCGCCGACCACGCGGTGACGGCCCTCCCTTCAACGGAGGAAGGCGAATCGGCGCGCGGCACACCGCCTCCCCCACATCAGGGAAACGATGTATACCCCCTCATCAACCATCTCACCAACTTGACTTTTGCCGTTCCAGACGACATCGAATCCCCCGACAGGGCGATTCTCCGCAACGAGGGTCCGCACGATGCTGCCCGCGCGATCGAGGACAGTGACGACGGTGTATCCCCCTTCGGGAACCGATACTCTGAATCGAACGAGCC
>Ga0209427_10009413_pt1 | contig 10901 bp, 12 predicted proteins | sample DeeMarSWOR136_30_FD_187465 | JGI IMG/M metagenome (GOLD analysis project Ga0209427, IMG submission 187465) | Marine sediment microbial communities from White Oak River estuary, North Carolina - WOR-1-36_30 (SPAdes) (version 2) | ecosystem: Environmental > Aquatic > Marine > Intertidal zone >... | reverse complement strand
CCGAGTAAGCTTACCGCGGTTATTTGCGCTGAACCAGCGATGTGTCTGCAAAACTTGAGAATTTGCTGGTGTAGTTCAACGGTTGGGTCGCTGGAATTTTGATTCACGCGTTCACCTTGCGAGATGCGTTAAATAGAACTATGAACTTGGAGAGATATATTTACCATTTTTGTTGTTGCTTTGAGATGGATGTAAATTGCAGTAAATAAGGATGCAAAAGTTGTGTGTAGTATGTACTCTTATCTGTGGGTCTATGACGTTTAGAGAGCGTTCTTGTTTGTGTGGAATGTCGGGGTTAAATGATGGGGTTGTGTGTTCTGATTTTTTTCATCCTTCATAAAAAGAAAATCATCATCGTTCATGGAAAGTGGTCAATACTGCCACTATTAACCACAACCATTTTTGTGCAGGAAAGGTTTGAAAGCCTGCCACGTATTTCTCAATATCACTTTGCCCAACGTATGGGGCTAGTGGATGTGAATAAATATCATTTGACACTAAAGCACTATCGCGTTTTTGCTCTCGCAACGGCGAAATTTATTAGACAAAATTTATGAAAACTAACATTTCCGTAGATAATATAATTTTACCCTTCAAATTTTAGTAAACTCAGGGTTCAAAATTCCTAGTAACGTTGATGTTCCTAAACGATAATTAAATAAACCAAAATATAAACAAATCAAGGTGGAACCGACCACAAAGGGGCAAAACCATGGCTGAAACCTACAGAAAAAAACTTGTTCAACGTATAATCAAAAACCTGCTAGATATCCAACTTTTGCGGATGGTTCAAGCCCAACCCGTATGGGGATACAGGATCAAAAAGAAGGTGGAAGCAAGCTTCCACATAAAACTCAGACATGGGGCTCTCTACCCCATGCTCAACTCCCTCGAACAAAAAGGTTTTCTCACTAGCCGAAAACAAACCAAAGGGGGAAGAGTACGAAAAATATACACAATAACAAAAAAAGGCGACGAGTACCTTCAAAGCTACTACGACACACTAAAGGAGCAAATTGAAGGCGAAGACCTCAAATAGCCACCTCGTTTTCTCCGCGCGTATGCCATTTTATGATCAGATAAAATGTTAACCGCTTTTCCACGTGCAGGAGTAGCATAAGAACCTGTGCTTCTCGAAAACCCTTAAAGGCTCTTTTAAGACTAGAGTTGTTTAGAGGTAAAGCGTTATGGCAGAGACTGTAAAAGCATACCTGGTTGCCACTGTGAAACGTGGCAAGGAGCATGACGCAGCTCAGAAAATCAGGAAAACGAAAGAGGTTACAGAAGTCCTCGTTACCTACGGTCTTTACGACATAGTGGTGCGGATCGAAGCCCAAAGTTTGGGGCAGCTGGACAAGATTGTCACCGACATACGGCAGATGGCAGAGATTCAGCAGACTAGCACACTCGTTGGTGCCCATTAACCGAGCAACTGTATCACATGGATAAAGCTTTTATCCTTAAACGTTCGAGTGGGAATAAAGGAGGAAAAACGCTTGAACTTCGAAACAAGCAAAAACTTGGGCGGCGTCGGCGCAATACTGATGTTCATAGGCTTCGTACTTCCAGCTGCGACGGGTGGTTTTGGACTGTTGCTTCCGTTAGTCGGCTTAATCTTGGTGTTAATAGGCTTGAAGGGTTTCGCTGACTACTACAATGAAGCAAGCATATTCAACAACTTCCTATATGGTACTATCGCAGGTGTAGCCGGAGTAGTAGTTGCTGGAATAGCATTTGTTTTCGCGGTTTTCAGTATGTTGGAAAATTTTCTATACACAGTTTTTCCAACGTGGGACGGCAATTTATCATCACTTTCAGGCTTAACCCCAGATGTGAGCGCAATAGATCCTTTTGCTCTTATGCCTTTCCTTACGGCGTTTCTTGTGATACTGGTGATTCTCTTCTTCACTGCCATAATCGTGGCAATATTCATGAGGAAATCGCTGAACACACTTTCGGCAAAAGCAAGTGTAGGCTTATTCGGAACCACAGGTTTGCTAATACTAATAGGCGCGGTGCTAACAATAATCGCTATTGGTCTTATCCTCATATGGATCGCAATGTTAATTCTCGCAATAGCATTCTTCTCAATGAAGCCACAACAGACACAACCTGCTGCAGTACCATCCCAGATGTAAAAGCAAACAACAACTCCCTATTTTTTCTATTCATGAAGGCTTAAGGAACACAACAATTTTTCTCTGCCAACGTAGAAAAGCGCTTGTCTCTCAGTCTTTCCGTCTAGCATGAAACGACATGGCATATCCATAGCCAAGCAGCCGATATTAACCTTTAGAACTCCGTCTTGCTAGCTTCCGGCAAGCTTTTGTCAGATTCGATTTCGCAAAGTTCAGAACGTCTGGAGTAAATATAGAAAGCGCAGCCAAAGTGAAGTTGAATGGAAAGACCATCCAATGCTCAAAAATATTTCCCCAATCGCTGCCTATACTCCAAGGACCCAGTATCATTAGCGAATAACCCCAGATCTGAAATGTCGACCAAGCTGCTGTTTGCAACAATGCCCCACCAAGCCTTGACAAATACTTGACTTTTCCCTTGATTGCTTCCTCTTTATAATTGCTGACCAGCTCTTCTCCAGCAACGCCACCAGCGCCTCCAGGAAAAAAAGCATTTACAAGGATTTTCTCTAACATGTTGCCTGGAACATAGTGACCAATCCAAAACCCAGGAAAATTCAAGATCGGTATCTCAACGCTTCCAGTGGCGAAACGGATCGCAACAGGTATACCGTAAATAATTACACCAGCTAGTTGCCACACCCAAAACCTTTTACTTCTAAGAGTTGCCTTGACTGCGCTGCCCAACTTCATGGTCTCTCAAGAAACATTTAGATTATAAAAAGGCTTCTCCATAAAAGAGTGAAACAAAGCTTGAGAATTCTTTCATTAGAAACCGTAGCTAATTATGGATAATAAACGCGCGTTTGTCTTCATAATCATTGGCGCTCTGGTAACCAGATTGAAAACAAAGTAGAATTGGCACATTAACCCAAAATATTTGCGAAAAAACATATATGAGCCAAGGGTTCACTCTTTTCAAAAAGATTTGGGTGATTTAGACGGTTCCGTCAAACAATGGAGAAAACGAGATGGTTGTAACACCCTGGGAAGTCAAGGGAAAAGTAGACTACGAACGCTTAATCCGAGAGTTCGGCACCCAGCCGCTGACAGACGCGTTGCTCAAAAAGATAGCGGAGCACACGGGCAAACTGCATCTTCAGCTTCAAAGACGCCTCTTCTTCTCTCACCGCGAATTAGACACGGTGCTGGAGCTTCACGAAAAAGGAATAAAATTCGTCTTGTACACGGGCAGAGGTCCCTCAGGTCCAGTGCACATAGGTCATCTTGTGCCATGGATTTTCACGCGCCACCTGCAAGAAAAATTTTGTACTCGCCTCTATTTCCAGATGACCGATGACGAGAAATTCCTAGTAGACGATGAGGCTACTCTTCAGCAAACACGGAAGTATGCTTACGAAAACGCTCTAGACCTAATCGCTTTGGGCTTCAAATCTGAAAATACCTTCATAATCTACGACGTGCAAGACATAGACTTGCTTTATGACATAACACTTGAAGTTGCGAAGCGCATAACCTACTCTACAGCCAAAGCCGCCTTCGGGTTCGAAGACAGCACAAACATAGGTTGGATATTCTGGCCTGCATTACAAGCGGTGCCGTGTTTTGTGCATAAGAAGTTGACAGGTGAAAATGTGCCCGCGTTGATTCCAGCAGCCATAGATCAAGACCCGTACTGGCGAGTTACCCGAGACATAGCGCAGAAGCTAGGTTACCACAAGCCAGCTCAGATTCACTGTCGTTTTCTCCCAGGCTTAGGACCAGGCGGAAAAATGAGCGCCTCTGAACCTGAAACATCCATTTTCACCATGGATCCGCCAGAACTGGTGAAACGCAAAATCTGGAACGCCTTCACAGGTGGCAAAGCAACAGCCACGGAACAGCGGAAAACAGGTGCCGACCCAACAGTGTGCTCGGTTTTCCAGTATTACGTTTATCTGTTCGAGGAAGACGACAAAAAACTCAAAGAAAGAGAGCGCGAGTGCAGATCAGGCGAATTGCTGTGCGGTGAATGCAAAAAAGATTTGGTGGAGCGGCTCAACAAGTTTCTTGAAGAGCACCGCGAAAAACGGGAAAAAGCAAAAGACGTAATAGAGAAATATCACGTAAAACGTTAAGGATTTTAGTGAACTAAAAGTCTAGGAATAACCATGTCCGAACAAGCAAGATCAGCATACTTGCAAGAAGCAATTAAACGGGTAAAACGGCGAAAGATAAGCGGTTGGATAGAATTTATAGTCGGAACGTCTTTAATTGGTGCTGGTCTTTTTCTACTCGATCCTCCCCTATCGTATTGGTTGCTTGTAAGCGGTTTAGTTTTAGCCATTTTTGGTTTTTATTCAATAAATGTTAACGTTAGAAAGGAATCGCTGTTAATGAAAGAATTAAGTTCTCTGCCGAAAGTAGCCCCTACTACATGCTGCCCTTCTTGCGGAAAAAGAATGCCGCAAGAAAATTTCGAATTTTGTCCTTTTTGCGGAACCCCGCTCAAATCATAGATTAATGTGTATTCCCGCACACGACCACGTGGTTATCAAAAATCATTACGAACTATTAAACGATATATACCCATTTGAAATGTTAAAAAGTAAAAAAGGATAATAGCTCGGATGACTTCACCACTAATGAAGATGTTCCATAAGATGTTAAAGTGAAGTTTATGTCAGAAAAAATCAATATTGAATTTTCTTCGGCTTACCGGCTTCTACACCCAATGCACACGGTTCTCGTTTCCTGCGTTGGAAAAACTGGAGAGCCAAATGTTTTACCCTTAGCTTGGCTGATGCCTACTTCTCGTGACCCCGCATTGGTTGCAGTAAGCGTAGCGCCGAGCAGGTACTCACACACGCTTATCGAGGAAACAAGAGAATTCGTCATAAACATCCCAACAGTAGACATAGTCAAGGAAACTTTGGCTTGTGGCAGAACCAGCGGCAAAAACCACGATAAGTTCAGCGAAACGGGCTTGACGCCGTTGCCAGCCAGAAAGGTGAAAGCACCCATAATAAAAGAGTGCATAGCCCATTTAGAATGTAAACTGCACAACCAATTCAAAACTGGTGACCACACCATTTTCGTCGGCGAAATAATTGAAGCTTACGCAGACAAAGGCGTTTTCGCAGATAAGTACGATATAGACAAGGCGCGGATGCTTTTCCACTTGGGCGGAGACGTTTTTGCTACTCTTGACCCAAACGTCTACACGCCTTAAACCTAAGCCTTTTCCTCGACACACCAATAATTTTCAGTTTTCGCGCGGGTTGGATACCAAAACTTAAGTTACGCAATTGACTATCTTTCACATCAAAAATTGAAAAAAAGGCGCGTCATTTAAAGCGAAGTGCAACGTCAATGAACCATTACGACAAAGAAGCCTTGGAAAAATTCCGCTTATCCGGAAAGATTCTCCGAGAAACCCGAGAAGAAATGCGCGGTTTCGTGCGTGAAGACATGCCAATCCTGCAAATTTGCGAGAAAGCTGAGGCGCTTATACGAGAAAAGGGTGGAAAACCAGCTTTTCCTTGCAACGTTTCCATAAATGAGGTAGCCGCTCATTACACCTCGCCGCCAAACGATGAACTAAGGATTCCAGAAAAAGCCGTAGTGAAAGTGGATATGGGTGTCCACGTGGACGGTTACGTGACGGACACTGCGTGCACAGCATGCTTCAACCCCGAGCACAGTAGCATGAAAAGTGCTGCGGAGCACGCCTTAGCCGCGGCTATAGACAGCATTCACGGAGATATGGCTACTTCAAAGATTGGAGTTATAATAGAAAAAACCATAAAAAACCGCGGTTTCAAACCAATATCGAACCTAACAGGACATTCCGTGGGGAGATACTTGGTTCATGCAGGAACCTCGATCCCTAACGTTAGGCAAATATCACTCGGAAAAGTCAAAGCTGGCGAAGTATACGCAATCGAGCCTTTCGTCACTCTTCCAGACGCTGTCGGCCGCGTTGAAAACAGCCCCAAAGTCACGATTTTCCGTTTGGTCAAAGCCAAAGCAGTTAAAAATCCATATGCAAAACAGCTTCTGAAATACATCGAAGACAATTTTATAACCTTGCCTTTCGCTGAACGCTGGCTAAAAGGTGCAGTGCCCGAGGACAAGCACCGTGAAGCCTTCAAAGAATTACTCAAGTGTAAGGCAGCTATGGGCTATCCCGTATTCATTGAAGTGAGCAGAAAACCCGTTGTTCAAGCTGAGCATACAGTGCTGATAACAGAAAACAGCTGTGAAGTGTTAACTTAGACACCGTAGGTTTTCTCTTTTTCCTTAACTTCCTTATATATGGCTGTTATAATCATCTTGTCGTCGCATTTTTGGCAAGCATCAAGATCTTTGAATACAAAGTCACCGCGCTGGAATTCCCTGACACTTTTGAAGCCGCACTTTTTGCACTCGATTGTAGTCATGACTTTTGGCGCTTCAATTTTCATTCTTGCTGCACGTTTCCGTGATTGGAACAAAATGTAAACCGACAGGCTCATGGCGATGAAACCTATGATCAGCAAATAGATTGCCATATCAGGTTTTGAAGGATAAAAGTTTACAGCCAAAATAAGCGCCACTATGGACAGAGCTAAAACTATCAGCACTATCGACATTAAGTACGTTGAGATTTTAGTTGTTGCAGACGATGAATTTTCACTCATTTCTCTTTTTCTCCTGCTGTCCAATGCCTATAGTGTTGCCCACACCAACGATTATTACTTTGTCACCTTCTTTGGTTCTTTCCAAGATAACGTTTTTCACACGTTCAATGACCGTGTCAGCTGAATCCGAAATCTCCTTTCGCATCGGAGAAACCGCGTCACCTATGTCTTCCTTGACTATCACAGCATTAAGTGGAATCTGATACTTCACAACGGTCTCTTCAATCTTGAACTGGTCAACGCCTGGTCCACCAATCGCTGCGCCTATACCCTCAGCGACTTCGCCGACCGTTTCACCTTCAAGCTTCAAACCAGCGTCAATCATTATCACCGAAGCGACTTTTCCCTCATTCTCATCGATAACTGCCTTCACTGCGTCACCAGGTTTACCAACATTTCCACCAGGGCCTTCAGCCTTTATGATAAAAGCGGTGCGGCCTTCTAAGGGCACCGTTGCTACGACACAGTCTTTCGGCACCTTGCGTGTTTCGTAGCCGTGCATTAGTTTTGCAGCCACCAAAGGTCCAGCGCCGTCGCCTATCGGCTGGCCGTCAGCGAAAGCTTTCAGTGCGCTGGCGTACGCTTCGGCTTCTTTCATAACCAGAGGCAGTATCATCTGTAACTGCATTATGATGTAGAGGCTTAGCGTTTTCTTGCCTTGAATGTAATAGTGGCGTATAACTTTGTATATGAAGTTAAGTGCCATCGCCGCTTCCAAGGTGTTCTCCAAATTGTTCACTTGAACTTCGTCGCTTGCAGGCGCCATAATTTTTACTTCATCCTTAAGACGGGTGTCTCTTACGTCGAGTATGTGATCAAGCTTGTAAACTATCCCTGCAGGGTCCATGCTCTGCGGCGAGATTGTGAAATATTCTAAGTACCGATCAACTCTAGCGGAGGGATCGGTTTGTGGCTTACCGATTTCTTTTATGGTTTCTATTGTAATTCTTCTTCCTTCTTCTTTTATGTACTTTAATTTGTAAAGTGAACCCTCAACTTCCCTAATCATCACGTACATTTGGATTCTTTGTCCATAAAATAGGAATACTATGAAAACCACGTAGAATAACATACTCAGAATTTGCGATATACTGTCGCCTGTACCTCCAAACAGGTTCGGCAGTACTTCCATTGTTGCAAGCATCACCATGGTTTTACCACTCTTCCAAAAACTATTAGCACTTGGTTATAAATCTTGGCTAATTCTCACCACGAATTTAAGCGTTTAATTAGGCTGCCAGCTTTCCCAATTTCACGTGGCCGAAGACCACACTACAGTTGGGAACGGAACACGGTTTAACTTCTGAGTTCGGAATGGGATCAGGTGGAACCCGCGCCCTATGGCCGGCAAACCCAGCAATACACATAAACATTCCTTCATTAACCTTTCGCTTTTACCATATGTCGAAGGATTAGACTTCACCTTTTTCAGCTTCATTTCAACGCGTTTTATTCACATCGATAATAACGCATATATTTTTATTGTTGACAGTTAACTTAATGCCTCATGCCTAAGGTGGGGCTGTAGTCTAGGCAGGTATGACGACGGGCTCCAGAAAGCAAGCAACGGGTTTGCTGACCCGCTTCGGGGATGACGAAGTTCTGGAGCGGTCTTAGAGAAACCCGTAGGGACAGACAAGCGCTGTTTCCGGGTAAAGGTCGTCGGTTCAAATCCGGCCAGCCCCACCATCAACTTCACATACACTTACCAGACTATTTCATAACTCATAACTGTATAATAGGCGCGCGCTTACTTCAACTGCACTCTGCACAGCGCAGGCGGGTAGTTTATTCGCTGATCTTTTAAGCATTTCAGACAAATGCAGTGTTGAGTTTGCAAGCTTTGAGTTTCCCCAAAAAAAGGTCGTTCAAAGTCTCTTACTAACCTCCTTTACGCCCCCTTTCGAACGTCTGTGTGGAAAGCAAGGCGCAGCAAACTCCCTCTTTTTTTGCGGCGAACTGCCTGCTATTCACAATTTTTAGCGCAGAACTTTTAGGTGTTAAACCCCATAATGCTTATCATGACTAAGCAACTGTTACACAACAAGCTAGCAAAATACTATGATAGGGTTTATTCCTTCAAGGATTATTTAGACGAGGCTGTTCGATTACAGAATCTAATCATAAAATATTTAGAGTCAGGCGGAAACACCCTTCTCGATGTTGCTTGCGGCACTGGGCTTCATCTTAAACATCTTAAAGACGATTTTTCATGTACTGGCATTGACATCAGCAAGAGCATGCTTAAAATTGCCAGAAAAAACGCGAAAGGAGTCACCTTCAAAGAGGCAGACATGAAAAATTTGAAGCTTGGAAAACAATTTGACGTAATCACCTGTTTGCTCAGTTCAATCGGCTACGTAAGAACAGCGACAAGCATAGAGAAAACTATGAGGAACTTTTCCAATCATCTCAAGAAAGGTGGCTTAGCTCTTGTCGAGCCATCACATGCAAAATCGGTCTACGTAAGTGGCGAACCACGCATCACTACTTATAATGGGAAAGACGCCAAAATCGCTAGAATTAACGTTACAAAAATCCGGCAGACTACAGCGGTTCTGGACATGCATATTCTAATTGCGGAAAGAGGAAAAGACGCGAAATACTTCGTGGACAGGCACGAACTTGGTCTTTTCGGAATAAACAATACACTCAGGATTATGAAGGCTGCAGGTTTAAAGGCGAAATATCTCAAGAATGGCTTGATGCCTGGAAGAGAGTTATTTGTAGGATTCAAGAAATGAAGTGTTAGGTAAAAAGCACATGTTGCTTTGTATATTTAAATAGAAAAATGACTTGGGTTGTTAGGAATACTTAAGCCTCTATAGGATGCTCGCATGGTCCTGTAGTGTAAAATTCAATTTTTGATCTACTAGATGTGCTGTGCCGTCTGGACAGTAGACTTTTCCGCCTTTACCAACTTTTCTGTAGCGCTTACTGCACACTTTCATTTGAGAACAACCATCACAATCTCGAGATAGCATCTTTTTCTTTTCACCTCGCGATTTTCAGGTATATAGATAACTGGTTTCTTTTAGGTGTATTCTCTATAACCTATATAGATATATAGAGAGAATGCTGAAACACAACTAATAATCTTCCCATTCGTTTTGGCATTTTCGACAATTATGTTTGTAGTGACTCGTAATGGTTACAGGAAAACCATGATCTGAGGAGGGTGCTGTAACCCAGTGCTTACGAATATTATCTATTTCCCGTGACCCACAAACTGGACATTTAGGTTTTTTTTGCAAAGAACGAATGAGATATGCAAAAAACAAGGCGGCGCCGAGAAGTAACACGCCTAAAGCAACCCAATCTAACACGTGCAGCTTCTCCTAAGAAAGGATAGCGTAATTGTTTTCAAACAAATTTTTTCATGAGTCTCTTCTCAGAAACTCCGTTTAAATTAAAATGCGAGGTTGCTGGGTGCAAAAAGAAAGAGAAGGAATTGCCTGTGTTGAAAAGGCTGTTACTCGAGTTTGATTTCTTTTGAAGACTGCCATAGACCATGGATGTTGCATAGTGAGACTGCAATAAGGATTCCTGGTTTGCTTGTTTTCATCCAAACTGCTGCTGCGTGGTGCATGTAAACGGAACTGGTGTTTGGACCTAGAACTGAAGCGCCATGTGCATTAAACTCGCAGCGTCCTATCTGATAGGAAAATTTTTCTCCGTCAGGATGGAAAAACAGTGATATCCAGCTGATGTGATGTTCAGTGGTGTTCGGGTGAACAATCTCTTTGCCTACAGACATTTTAACTTCGAAGAAATCATCAGCCTTGACCGCGTCCGCGCACTCGATTACTGGCACATGCTTCTCCGCCTTCCAATCTGCCTCTTGAACCAATTCTCCGATTTTCTTCAAAAATTCATCTCCTAGGACATTGAAATGAAAAGAGCAATTTATATGGATTTCGACTTTGGATTTCACCGCATAAAAAGGGGGCAGTCTGAATAGTAAGGCGTAGAATTTTTATTAGTTTACTGTCTGTTAACAATAAATGGTGCAGAAGATGTTTGAAAGGAGAGTTTAGAATCGATGAAACAGTTTATAATCACACCGTCTGCAGGTAAACGCTTAATCGCCAAGGCACTAGCGGCAGATGATTCCGTGTTAAACGGTTTAAAATTTGGAACA
>Ga0209427_10009412_pt1 | contig 10902 bp, 9 predicted proteins | sample DeeMarSWOR136_30_FD_187465 | JGI IMG/M metagenome (GOLD analysis project Ga0209427, IMG submission 187465) | Marine sediment microbial communities from White Oak River estuary, North Carolina - WOR-1-36_30 (SPAdes) (version 2) | ecosystem: Environmental > Aquatic > Marine > Intertidal zone >... | reverse complement strand
TAGATCTTGATACTTCACAGCAGGGAGTTCAATGTGAATATCGATGCGATCCATTAAGGGACCCGAGATCTTCGACCGGTAGCGCTGAATCTGGGGAACGGCGCAAGAGCATTTATTGCTCAGGTAGGCGTAGTAGCCGCACGGGCAGGGGTTCATGGCTGCCATGAGCACAAAGCGGGCAGAGTAGGGGAGGAAGTATGCAGTTTAGTTACACTATTGGCCATGGTGGAAGCCCCGGCTTCTGGACTAAGGTAACTTAGTTCATCTTGTACCCAACATCTTTATTCCATGTCTTAGGAGAAGAGCTTTCTGAAGGAATTTGATTTATTTCGTTTGTTCAGTATTGACTGAAAGTACAAAATATATTATATCTATTTATTAATATGCAATACAGTCTCAATGAAGATTGGGGTGAAGTCCACATGAATGAATTCATCGAGGATATGGGTATCCGATTCGAGGAGATGGGTCTACCCCGGATGGCCGGACGCATCTTTGGCTGGTTGTTGGTGTGCGAACCACCTCATCAGGGCACCGAGGAATTAGCAAGCGTCGTGGGTGCCAGCAAAGGTTCCATCAGTTCTATGACCCGGTTACTCATTCAAAGCGGTGTCGTTGAACGGTTGGGTCTTCCGGGAAAACGGGGCATCTATTACCGCATCAAACCTGGTTCCTGGTCAGAACTGATGAGGGTCCGAATGGGACATATGACAGCAATTCGTAAACTGGCTGATCGAGGACTGGACCTCATCGCTGGAAAAGATCCCAAAATCAGCCAACGACTCCGGGAACTGCGTAACCTTTATGCCTTTCTGGAAAAAGAGATACCAGCCTTGTTGGACCGCTACGATCGAGAGAGCAGGATAGCGCGGGAGTCAGATGAGGTCTGATGGGTTGCCTGCCGAGAGGATGCATATCAGGACCTAAAGACGTTCACAGGTATTACAGGGAAAATTACGTAGCATGTCATCTCCCATGGGATGTAAAAGGGTAGAGAAAAATGGTCTGGAAGGTTTTTCAAGGAACAGTAATCTTTATCGTTTTCATTTTCTTATTTTCCTGTCTCACCTCATGTCAGAGTAAGAAAAGTGAAACAGATCGAGAAGAAGTGATTCTGGTTGAGGTCGTGCCGGTCAGACAGGGAAACATCTCCAAGGAAATCCGATTCACAGGAAGCATCGAGGGTAACACTGAGGTCAAGGTCTTCCCAAAGATTACGGCCAAGATTGAGGCCATGAAGGTTGAGTTGGGTGATCGGGTCAAGAGAGATGATCTCATCGCTCTTCTGGAATCAGAGGAGTTGAGTGCTCAGGTGGCCCAAGCCGAGGCTGCCCTCCAAAGCATACGGGCGAAATGGGCACAGATGGAGGTCGGAGCACGGTCGGAAGAGATTGCGCAGGCAGAAGATCTGGTCTCAAAGGCAAAGGCCAAGCTGAAAGATGCCGAGAACAACTACAAGCGTCTGAAGGCACTCTTCAACCAAAGAGTCATTGCAAAACGCGAACTGGAATCCGCGGAGCTGACCTATAGCGTCGCTGAGGCGGATCTCAATTCAGCTCAAAAACAGTTAGATATGCTCGTGGAGGGGGCTACCAAGGAGGATCGGCTGGCGTTGAAGGCCCAGGTCCGTCAGGCTGAGGCGACCCTGGACCTCGCGAGAATCCGTTTGTCCTATACGCGGATCACCGCGCCGATCGGCGGTACCATCAGCCAACGATTCTTCGATCCAGGCAATCTGGCTGTCCCCACGCAGCCCATCGTCACGATTGTTCAGATGGATCCCGTGAAGGTGATCGTCTGTTTTCCTGAGCATCAGATTCGGTTCATGGTTCCTGGAACCAAGTCAAAGCTCATGGTGGCTTCCTACCCAGATCAGGTCTTCCATGGAACGATTGATAAGGTGACTCCCACCCTCGATCCAACAACCCGTATGTTCTCTGCCGAGATCAAAGTAATGAACGAGAAATACCTTCTTCGGCCTGGCATGTTCACGACAGTGACGCTGTCTGTCGATCCTCGTTTGAATATATTGTTGGTCCCAAAAGAGGCTGTGCTCTATACAGAGGAATACCAAGAAAATCCAGACTCCCGTCAGGGAGGAGTTCGCAAAGTCAATTACCTTTTTGTGGTAAAGGACAACAGGGCTTATAGACGCAAGGTTTCCCTTGGCCATGAATCAGGCCAAGTAGTAGAAGTCTCCGAAGGGGTGGAAGAGGGGGACCAGGTGGTGGTACGGGGTCTCCATCAGCTCAATGACGGCGACCGAATCACCGTGGTTAAGGGTGAGGAGGGTGAAAAGTGAGCCTTTCAAGCCTCTCCATAAAACGGGCGATCACCTTTACCATGATCTATATTTTTATTGTCAGTTTCGGGCTGTTTGGTCTTTCCCGTTTGAAGATCGACCTCTACCCGGATGTCTCATTTCCGGTGATCGCTATCATCACGACCTATACCGGCGTTGCACCAGCGGAAATGGAGACACTAGTCACGAAACCCATCGAGGAGGCGGTCGCTTCCGTCGAGAACATCAAGCACATTCGAAGTCTTTCGAAACTGGGCGCTTCGCTGGTATTGGCTGAATTCGATTGGGGCCTCGATCTCGATAAATCGGAAAAGGATATTCGTAACAACATCGACTATATCCGGGAATTTCTGCCAGACGAGGCTGAGGAGCCTCTCATTTTTCAGTTCGATCCACAGAAGATGCCCATCCTGTTTATGTCTGTCTCCGGACCCATGGGACCTGCCGAGTTACGGGAGCTCAGCAGGAAGCGGATCAAGCCTGCCCTTGAACGCATTGAGGGCGTTGCCTCGGCCGAAACGGCCGGAGGTCTGAAGCGACAAATCCAGGTTGACCTTAATCCGGCAAAGCTTCATGCTCAAGGCCTTTCCGTTGATGCGGTGATCTCTACCCTCCGGAAGGAAAATCTCCTGGTTCCGGGAGGCAAACTCGACGAAGGAGAGACCGAGTTCAGCATTCGCACTCTGAGCGAATATACGTCGGTGGAGCAGATTGCCAATACCGTTATTGGATACCATAACGGCGCACCGATATACATAAAGAACGTAGCCCAAGTTCAGGATGCCTATGAGGAAATCACCCGCGTCATCCGCAACAATCGAAAACCAGGGGTCTTGTTGATCGTCTCAAAAAACTCGAAAGCCAACACCGTTCAGGTGGCCAACCGAGTGATTGAGGCGTTACCTAACATCCTCCGGAAACTTCCTGAGGGCGTGAAGGCCGGGGTGATTTTCAACCAAGCGGATTTCATCAAACGTTCCATCAGCAACCTGAGTTACACAGCGGTTCAGGCTTTCTTCCTGGCAGCAATTGTCCTCCTCTTTTTTCTGCACAATATCCGGGCCTCCGTCATCGTGGCACTCTCCATCCCGATATCCATCGTTGTGACCTTCGCTGTTCTGGATTTGGCCGGTCTCACTCTCAACATGATGTCTATGGCAGGTCTGGCCCTCGCAGTGGGGATGCTTGTCGACAACTCGATTGTCGTACTCGAAAATATATTTCGTCATGCGGGTGAAGGGAAAGACTACCTAGGCAGCGCAGAGCATGGAACTACCCAGGTGGCGACAGCCATCATTGCTTCGACGCTGACCACGATTTCAGTCTTCTTCCCGGTCCTTTTTGTGCCCGGCATCGCGGGTGTGATGTTCAATGACATGGCACTCACTATCTGTTTTTCACTTTTTTGTGCACTCCTTGTCTCCCTGACGCTCATTCCTCTCCTTTCTTCGAGGTTCTTGAGAATCGATAAGGGATCACGGCACAGTGTTGCCACAAGCGTCTCTGATTGGATCGATTTAAAGCTGCAGAAGCTGATCCGCCGTTATTCTCAAGCATTGAGCTGGACTCTGAACCACCGGAAGACAACCCTGGTGGTCGCCTTGATTTTGTTTGGAGGTAGTCTGGCCCTCATTCCAAAGCTGGGCTTCGATTTTTTCCCAAAGATGGATCAGGGCCAGTTCGAGATTCAAGTGGAAAGAGCCCCGGGAACGAGTCTCAGATCAACGGAGATGACCTTTCGGCAGATCGAAGACATCATTAACGACACGGTCCCCGAGTTAAAAAATCAGAATACAGACATCGGTATTGGGGAGACCTTCGGTGCCTTTGCAAAGGGCTCCTATGCAGGGGAACTCCGTGTCAATCTGATCGCGAAGGAAAAGAGAAAGCGAAAGCAGATGGAAATCGAGTCTGTCCTGAGGAAGAAACTGGAAAGGATACCCGGCATAACCTTTTCAATCACCCAAGGTCGATTCCTTGGGGAAGAGGGGGATCTCGTTATCTATCTCTATGGGGAGGACATCGATACAGCTCGAATCCTATCTGAGAGGATCAGAGACGCGATCAGGGATATCCCCGGTGCCGTCGATGTCACCACGAGTCTGGAGACGGGGAGGCCAGAACTTCAGATTGTTCTAGATCGGGACAGAATATCAGCCCTCGGATTAAGCACTTCTCAGGTGAGCAATGCGGTGTCTACCTATATCAAGGGAACCAGGGCTTCTTTATTTCGTGATCAAGGGGAAGAGTATGAAATACTCGTTCGACTGGATCGGAGATACCGGGAGAACACAGAAATACTGAAAGACCTCTTCGTGACAAGTCCCCGGGGAGATCAGATTCCCCTTTCGAGCATTGCTCGGATTCAGCGAAGCCTATCGCCTACGAGTATCCTGAGGCGAGATCAACAAAGAGTGGCCAATATCTCGGTCACCGTTCAAGGTCGAAGCCTGGGGGAGGTTACCCAAAAGGTGGAAGAGCAACTGGAACAAATGGAAATCCCATCGGATTTCAGTCACGAAATTGGTGGCTCTGCCCAGGACATGAGGACCTCCTTCAAATGGCTTGGGCTAGCCTTTTGCGGAGCTGCATTTATCGTGTATATGGTCATGGCATCGCTTTACGAATCGTTGATGGCCCCTTTTATTATTTTCCTAACCATTCCCCTTTGTGTGATAGGGGTGATCGGAATCCTTTTCCTCACGGGAACCTCTTTGAGCGTAGTCGCCTTTATTGGCGTCATCATGCTGGCGGGAATCGTGGTCAACAACTCCATCGTTCTGGTCGATTATATCAATCAACTCAGGGGAGAAGGATATGCTGTTCGAGAGGCTGTGGCGGAGGGGGGAAAGACGAGGCTTCGACCCATCTTAATGACCTCCTTAACTACCATTCTTGCCTTGACCCCCCTTGCTCTGGGGTTGGGTTCAGGCGGAGAGGCTTGGGCTCCCATGGCCCGTTCCGTGATCGGGGGCCTGACGACGAGCACGTTGGTAACCCTCCTGGTCATTCCGGTCATTTATACCTATCTTGCTCCCAAAGGGATAAAAAAATACGGAGACAGAGGAGGCTGTCCCAAAACTCCTTAAATCTCCCACCTAACTCGTTTCAGGGCCTCATATGCATTGGTATCAGGCAATCGTAATAAAGTATTTTTTATAAAAGTCGAAGTATCAGGTTCTTTTGTGTTTCGCAAATTAGATTGCTCTATTAAATGGTCAGATTTCCGGTCCAATGCTCGGTACTGGGTAGGTTCAGAAAAGTGGGAAGGTTAAAGGTTCATTTGGCCTTCCACATCGGCGATGGTTCGGGGCACCTTTAAAATTCTAATGTAAGTCCTGCCGGTTAACGCATACATGTCAGTAGCCGCTCGAGAAGCCTTTGGATCAGCTTGTTAATCTGGAAGAAATTCAAAAAATTAACATAAGGCAACTCTCTGATTTATTTAGTATTTTAGTTTGAGATTTGGCAGGAAAGCGCGCGAGGTAATTTTTTTTGTTGACAATTTTTTTTATTTTGGTATTATTGTCGACGTCGACAATTAGCTAAATATATATTAAGTAACAGACAATTATGATCTATGAGGCTGAGAAATATTAAAAGCTTTGAGCCGCTTACGCCCAAAGTTACCAACCTTTTAAGAAACGCCATTATTAACGGGGATATAAAACCTGGCGAACGGCTGAATGAAACACTTATTTCGGGAAAATTGGGGATTAGTAGGTCGCCAATTAGGGAAGCGTTTAAAATATTAGAGTCAGAGAATTTAGTCGAGACTCATGGTCGCAAAGGGACCTTCGTAAAGGACCTTTCAATCAAAGAAATTGATGAGATCTATACGGTCATAAAACTAATCAATGTTGCTGCCGCTCGACTCGCTGCAAGCCATATGAACGAGACAAGAAAAAAGGGGCTTGCATCAATAATGAAAAAGATGGAGAGAATTGTCGGGACCCATGATATCGACAAAGTTAAGTCTCTATCAATGGAATTACACACGTTCATTATGAAAGCCGGTGAGAACAGCCTCCTCCTAAAAATTCATAACAACTTACGAATTCAGCAAGAGAGATTCAGAATTAAGGGCACCAGTTATGGAGTAACTGAAATTGCAGATATCGTCCAAGAACACATTACAATTTTGAAGGCTTTACTTAGTGGCGATACCAGCGAAGCTGAGTTGCTAATGGCCAATCATGTAGACAATGCTCGCTCACGAGTCTTAAACGCCCTGAGAAAAAACAATGATATCAACCTCACGTAAGGTCAAAAGAAATGGACAATGAGGAGTCTTCCAATCATTGAATGACAGGAGTAAGAAAAATGACGTTTCGTCCGAAGAAGAATCGGGTTCTTGCTTGTCTGGAAAAAGGCGAAGTTCCAGTGGGCATGCAGATTTCCACTGGTGAGCCCACATTCATTGAGGTCCTTGCTTACACAGGATTCGATTATTACATGCTCGATATGGAACACTCCCGAATAAGTGCGGGAACAATGGAGCACTGCATTCGCGCTGCTGATGCCTCAGGTATTACCACTTTCGTCAGGGTTGCTGAAAACAACCATACTGTCATTCGCCAGGCGATCGAAGCTGGTGCGCAAGGAGTTGTTGTCCCTCATGTGAAAAACAAGGATGCGGCAAGAAAAGCTATTGACTCCGTCCGGTATCCACCTGAAGGGAAATGTGGTATCTGTCCTGCCATTCGAGCTGCGGCCTTCTCGAAAGCGGCATGGGATGACTATTTGGAATATTCAAGCAAACAAACAATGGTTATTCCCTTGCTGGAAGATAAGGAGGCGATTGATAAAGCAGAAGAAATTTTCGACGAGTTGAAGTCGGGAGTAGATGCAGTCGGGTTTGGACGTGGTGACCTCGCACAGTCCATAACCCCCGTTGGGAAAAAGGTGGATTGGGAGCATCCTTATCTGTTAGAGGCGTTTGATAGAGTTCTGGCGATATCACAAAAGAAGGGGATTCCCGTCATTGCGTTCCCGTGGCCTGAGACTACTCCTGAGTGCGCCAAAGCAGCGATAGACAAGGGGGCTAGAATAATTCTCTATTCTGTTGACCTATTACTTTTTTACAATCTTTGTCAGGATATTATTCGTGGTATGCGAGGGCCTAATTTCCATAAACCAAGAAAGGAGGGGTAACTATGCTACGACAGATTATATTCATTTTATGTTGTATGGCCATTCTAATGTTTTCTGCAGAGTTGACCCAAGCAGCAGAATTTAATTTGCGGCTTGGACATCCTGTCCCAGTGACAAGTGTTCACCATTCTTGGGCACAGCGGTTTACGGACAACTTCACGAAACTTTCGGGGGGTGCGATACAAACCGAAATCATTGGCGGAGGGGTGCTGGGTGATCCAAAGGAGCACATGGCCCAGCTGCGTGCGGGCAAGCTGGATCTCTGGTTGATGGATTTGACTGCATTAATGTTCGCCAAGGAGTCAAGACAATTTGCTGTCTTGTTTGCACCCTTTCTGTTCCGGGATCAAGAGCACTATCGCAAGTACCTAGCCAGTGAAGTATTCAAGGCGATGATTGAAGAGGCGGAGCAGAAAGTTGGAATCAAATATTTAGGAACCATCGGAGACCGCTCCCCGCGTGCCCTATCGACAGCCAAAAGGCCGATTAAATCACCCGATGAGATGAAGGGACTAAAGATGCGAGTACCAGGGTTACCCTTTGTATCTGAAGTCTGGAAAGCCTGGGGAGCCAGCCCCACGCCGGTCAGGGGGGCTGATATTTATCAAGCGTTACAGACTGGGATGGTGGATGGCGATGACAATGGCATCGCAACGTTGTTTGAACGGGGCCTCGATGAAGTCTTGAAGTACCATACCCCAATCAACTATGTTCATTCTAGTCTATGTATCTACATGAGTGGCCACATATGGAGCAAGCTGACAGAGCAGCAGCGCAGCGCAGCCCAAAAGGCCGTAAGAATTGTAGACGAGGAGCATAAAAGCTATCAGGAGATGATGGCGTCTTACTTGGACAAGGCTAGGGCAAAAGGAATAAAAATTGTCGAGCCGGACATCGTAAAGTTTCAAGCTCCAGTTAAAGAGATTGTGGCTAAATTCGAGGACAAGTTCTGGCCAAAAGGGCTCTATGAGAGGATCCAAGAAGTTCGCTGATATTTGAAAACTTTACGGCTGGAGCTCAAACCCATTTGCAAAAATAGCCAGAGAAAAAAAGTGTGCGTATCTTGTCATTGAAGCAGCCAATAGCGCTTTTAGCAAAAGACCAACTCTCTTAAGGATTATAGATACGCCAAAATCAAGTTAGCACAAAAAGTCCGATAGAAAACTTATGGAATTACGTCTCAGAGGCATTTATGCCAAACTGTTAGGTTCTACCATCGGCCTATGCGCGATGACAATGGCCGGGTTGGCCGTGCTACAAGTAGTGTTGCGCTATATATTTGCCTCGTCTTTGATGTGGGTGGAGGAGGCCTCGGTTATTATCATGCTCTGGATGACCTGGCTGGGAGGTTCGTTATTGTGGTTAACCAACGGCCATATCGTAGTGGACCTCCTTACGAACCAATTTTCTCCACGCATGCAGAAGACAATGGCTTCATTCACAGATGTCCTGGTTATCATTCTCACTGGAACTTTGTTTGTCGTTTCTCAGGAAACGCTCCGCACTTTAGGAGGTCTAGAACTGGATAGTTTGCCTATTGATTTAACCATCAAGTACTACCCGGTGCCCTTTGGAGCCCTTGGGCTGGTTATGGCGGCGATACTGAATCTTTGGAGCCGACATAGCCGTCGAGAAGAGTCACGCCATGATTATTGAGCTTGTTCTTCTTTTCGGGGTGATGCTGGTCTTCATGGCTTTAGGGACCCCAGTGTTTATCAGTATGGCTTTAGCCGAAGCGGCATATATCGTTGCCTTCTGGCCCAAGGTGCCAATTATGGTGGTAGCTCAAGGGTTTGTTCAGGGGCTTAATAACTATAGCTTCACTGCAATCGTCTTTTTCTTTCTGGCAGGGGAAATAATGAATGCAGGTGGCATTACCGACCGGCTGTTACGCTTTACTCGAGCCTGTATCGGACACATACCTGGAGGGTTGAGTCACGTCAACATCATGGCGAGTATGGTTTTTGCTGGTGTCTCAGGTTCGGCAATGGCGGATGCTTCAGCCATCGGGTCAATCATTATCCCGGCTATGAAGCGTGAAGGATACTCGGGTTCTTATTCTGCTGCCGTGACTGCCGCCTCGGCAACGATCGGACCAGTCATTCCACCCTCCATCCCACTGGTCCTTTTTGGTCTGTTCGCAATGACTTCCGTTGGGCGGTTGTTTATAGCCGGCATCATTCCGGGAATCTTGATGGGTGTCTTCCTCCTTATCGCTTCCTATTTCATCAGCAGGAGGCGAAAATACCCGGCTACGGCTTGGGTTGGGTTTGGTGAGGTCTTAAGAGCGACGATGAGCTCAATCCTAGCCCTGATTATGCCGCTCATCGTAGTCGTTGGACTGGTAGGAGGCGTTGCCACGGTAAGCGAGGTGGGTGCGATAGCTGCCGCCTACTCCTTAATCGTCAGTATGTTAGTTTACCAGGAACTAAAGCCAGGGGAGCTTTGGCGAGTCATATGCAAGGTCAGCGCCGACAGCGCTAAGGTCCTGATCATTGTTTCGATTGCAGGTCTGTTTATCTGGATTATTGGGAATATGGGAGTTGCCAAGGTGTTGGCAGTCTGGATCGAGTCATTAACTTCAGATCCGAAGCTGGTTTTAGCCTTGATGGCAGTGGCCTTACTTCTTGGTGGAATGGTACTCGATCCAGTCACCCTATTTGCCGTCTTTGTACCGATCATGGTACCGACAGCCGCTGTTGTGGGTATCGACCTAACTCAGATGGGTGTAATCGCAACGCTCGCTACGATGCTCGGTCTGCTTACCCCACCCGTGGGCATGCTGGTTTTTTTGACCTCAGCCCAGGCGACCGCCCCGGTTCACCACGTATTCAAGGAACTGGTGCCCTTCCTCGGGGCCTTGCTCCTGCTGCTCGCTGCACTCATCATATTCCCTCAACTGAGTTTATGGCTGCCAGGGTTGCTTTTGGGCTAAAGAACTGATCGATAAGTTCAGCCTACAGGGACAAGTCTAAGGACACATCCTGTAAGATCGTGGTTAGAAAAGTACATTCTGGTAATGGTGGAACTCCTATGCAATGATGTTGCGATCCAACGCGCGGTATTGAATCGCTTCGGAGAGGTGGGAGGGTTGAATATTCACCTGGTCTTCCAGATCGGCGATGGTTCGGGCAACCTTTAAAATTCTAGTGCAAGCCCTGGCGCTCAATCCAAACTTATCAATCGCCATTTCCAATAGCTTCTGATTCGTCTCGTCAATCTCACAAAATTTCTTGATGTGGTGGTTCGTCATCTGAGCATTACAGTAGATCCTCATTCCCTTGAATCGATTGAGCTGAACCTTTCAGGCAGCATCTACTCTTCTCTTAATCTCCCGCGAAGGGTCCCCTGCCTCCCGGCTAGCTAGATCTTGATACTTCACAGCAGGGAGTTCAATGTGAATATCGATGCGATCCATTAAGGGACCCGAGATCTTCGACCGGTAG
>Ga0209427_10009411_pt1 | contig 10902 bp, 9 predicted proteins | sample DeeMarSWOR136_30_FD_187465 | JGI IMG/M metagenome (GOLD analysis project Ga0209427, IMG submission 187465) | Marine sediment microbial communities from White Oak River estuary, North Carolina - WOR-1-36_30 (SPAdes) (version 2) | ecosystem: Environmental > Aquatic > Marine > Intertidal zone >... | reverse complement strand
AGTTTTACTTGAATCTTTGCTGTTAAGTCTTGCAGGTGGAATTATGGGGGTGGGCATCAGCTTTCTCGTTACGTTTCTTATTCCTCAATTTGGTTTTGTATCTACACAGAATCTTGTTTTGACCGTTTCGCCCCTCTTAGTGCTACTCGGAGTATGCTTATCGCTTGTTGGAGGAGCATTGGCTGGGATAGTTCCTGCGTGGCGTGCGGCGAAACTGCAACCAGCTGATGCATTAAGACGATTCTGATGTGAAATAATCATGAAAAATTCAAACAACATCTTAATAGAAGCAAAAGATTTGGAAAAAACCTACTTTCGAAAGAAGCGCTCTCCAATAAAAGTGCTAAATGGAATAAATCTTGATGTGTTTCGGGGTGAATTCTTGGCAATAATTGGGCGCTCTGGCAGCGGAAAAACGACCCTGCTTAATCTTATCGGTGCATTGGACCTACCAACAAGTGGAGAAATAAAGTTTGAAGGTAAGGCTTTAAGTAGCTTCTCTAACAGAGACTTGGCAATTCTTAGAAGAGAAAAAATTGGCTTCATCTTTCAGACATTTAATCTTCTGCCCAGTCTTACCGTAGTCGAGAACATAGAGTCAGCATTGATTCATTCTGGAATGTCAACAGATCAGAGGAGGGACAAAATTTTGGTATTGCTTGATCTCTTAGAGCTGTCTGAGCTGTCTGACCGGCTTCCACTTGAATTGAGTGTTGGTCAGCAACAAAAGGTAGCTATCGCACGGGCTATAGTGAAAGATCCAGTTCTGATTGTAGCAGATGAACCAACTGGGGAGATGGATCCTATTACAGGAAGAGAAATTCTGGAGAGACTGGTTGAATTAAAAAGAAAATGGAAGATAACCCTCATTATTGCAAGTCACGGTATGTTAATGCATTCAGCAGCAGATCGTACACTATTTATCAAGGCAGGAAGATTTATCGCCCAAAAAGAAGCGGGTTATTAAGATTTAACATCCTTAAAGATTTTAAAGCGTGTAATTAGAAGTTTTTATCCCATCAATAGTAGTCAATAAGTGTAAAACCGAGGAAAATTTATGTGCGCGTATTTTTGATTTTCAGTTTTGTGAGATGAGTTAAGAGAGTTTAGACAAGAGATGCCAACACAAAACGAAAAAAACAAATAAAATTGAAAATATAGAGGGTTAAAATTTAATAAAAAAACTCTGCATGCTAAAAAAATATTGAAATAGTAACGTTCCATATTACTATGAAAGAATAATAAGCTACGAGAATTTTCAACAACCCGAAAACAATTTTCCTAGCAAAGATCCACTCATTTGGTTTAGCCACTCTTTTAACGGAAAAACAAAATACCCCAAACAGTAAAACCTGTCCAATCTTTATCCAAGCAGAAAAGAAAATTCCAAATTGTGCCCACAAGTAAAGAGTAAATGGATTACCCTCCATAACTGGATTGGTGGAAAGAATGTCCAGCGCAATAAGAATATACAGTAACAGAAGCCAGAAACCTAATGATGATTGTTTACTCTCCATCTTTATCAAAGGGACATAATTCAGGTTTATGTTAAAGGGTTTATTTTATATCTTGGAATATTACGATTTCAGATAACTCTCCAGCTCTGCTATAGATATATACGAGAATCAATTTTTGGAGTTGTTCTATATTAGATTGCTTTCAGATTGTGTGCGCGTAGGATATCCAACTACGCTCAGATAGATTGCGCTCTCTTCTTTTCCATCTAATCCAACAATTTCATTTATTTCATCATCATAAAATGCGCCAACTTGACAGGAACCTAAACCTAAACTAGAAGCACATAAAGCTAGATTCTGGGCAATATGACCACAATCTAAATATACATAGCGATAAGCCCGTTGTCTATACTTCCACTTTGACCTAACAAAAAGCCCAGACCAAATAAAGACAACTCCACCAGAAATAAGCATCTCTTGCCCTAAACAGGCTTGAGCTAATAAAACAGAAAAATCGCCAATAGCCAATTCTTCCAACAAATGCGACCTTATATTGTAATGGTATAAACCCATATTCAAACCATCCACGTTTTTTGCGAACACATATGTCTCAATTGGATATAATGCTCCAGCTGACGGAGCATTTCGAAACGCATAATTTTCGACTACCCTTTGAATACCTGTGGAAGACCATAACAAATATCCCAATTGCTTCAAACTCAAAGGCTTCTCAGAAAATCGACGAATACTCCTACGTTTTTTTAAAGTTTCATCAAATGATAAAGTCTCAAAATCATGAGCAAGGGGAAGTTCAATTCTTTTAACATCGGTATAATGTTTGTAGACTGCAGGTTTGTTTTGCCAATCTAAATATCCTCCTGTCATTTTTCCCCGAACATATTTAGTAGCTTGCTGAAAAGTATCACCAACATGATCGTTCAACAAAAACCCTCAAAACCTGATATATACGTAAAGCCATTTTTGAATTTTAGGTTGACCAATAAGTGAAAATTGGTGATTCCGAGGGTTAACTAAAAAAATCTGCGATATCTTTCTTATCGTTATATTATCCAATTTTTTGTGTGTTTTTTTCTTTTTTGACTTAAAAGAATAGCTTCTTTTCGCATTCTATTTTCGTATTCCATCTCTCTTAATGTAAGAACCTTTAATCGCCTTCTAAGCTGCTCATCATCCTCGTCTGAAACATGCAGTTTGCGTCTTCTTTTCCTTTCCAAATTTTTTACCATCATGTAACCCAGCATGGTTATTAATACGTTTAAGCACGCGCTTAGCAAAAGATTGGAATTAGTACATTCAAAAGGTTTGTTGAACAAATCATGCGCACATATCTAAATCAGAAATTGTACTCCACTTAGATATATGTAAACGCAATGTTGCGTTTTCTCACACCAATTCTTCTATGTACTTTTTTAACAAGCTTTATCAACATCTAAGAACACTGCTTAGCTTCTAACCTTCTGAAGGCGGATCACCGTGATAGCGTGGATTGGTTTCTTCCTCGCCATTGCAGCCCTGCTGATTATATCATCCAGAAATCTCGCTCTCGCAATGTTTGTTGGATCCTTTATATTAGGCATCTTCACCATAGGTTCAAACCAATTAATGCTTGAGTTCTGGTATACAATTTCAGATATTCCCACTATTCTATTGGCTTTAACAGTAGGATTAATCCCCCTAATCGGCGTAACTTTAAAGCATACTGGCCAAATGGATGATCTAGTAGACAACTTCAGAATAGGAAAGAAAGCATTACTAGCAGTCTCTCCGGCGCTGATTGGAATGATGCCCATGCCTGGAGGAGCTCTTCTTTCATGCCCTATGGTAGAGAAGAGTGGAAAAGATGTTAAGCAAAATGTAAAAACAGGATTGAATGTATGGTTTCGCCATGTTCTATACCTGATCTATCCATTAGCTCCCGCCCTGATAGTGTCCACTAGAGCAGCTGGACTTGACATATACCAAATAGTTCCATATCTTGTTCCCTTTCTCTTCTTTTCATTGTCTCTAGGATACATTTTCTTTCTCAGAAATGTTCCTGGCAAAATTGAATACAAAAGAGAATTCAAATTAAAGAAACTTCTACCACCTTTAACAGTGATTTTTCTAGCTCCATTAATCGACTTTTCTCTCAAAGGCGTCCTTTCTCCCGCAGAACTGGCTACACTGATTGGAGTAACCATAAGTCTAATACTGGCTTTGCTCTTTGGAAAGGTGCAAAAAACAGCTCTATTTAGAATCATAAAGGATTCGAAACCTTGGAACTTCGCCATGATGATTATTGGAATCACACTATTTCTTAATGTGTTCGTTGCTTCAGGAATTCCGAAGCTAATTGTGGATATCGAAGTGTCTGCAGAGATACTGTGTGTCGTAATCGCCTTTCTGCTTGGTTTTGGAACAGGAAGAATAGTGATTCCTGCTGGAATTATTATTCCAATGTTTCTAACAAAGTTTGGTCCTATCTCGCCTATTACCTTCGCTATTACCTACTTCAGCATATTTCTCGGATATGTCATAACTCCCATACATCCATGTGTTTCCTTAACCGCGGAGTTCTTCAAAGTCAACACAAAGGATGTTCTCAAAGTTATGCTACCCCCAACGCTAATAGCTCTAGTAACGAGCTTCATACTCATAGGAATATTTGGAACATAAACTAGATATCTGGGCGCGGCAGAAATTAGAAACCTCGAAAACTTAGCTCCTCATAAAAGGATTTTAAGAGAAAAATTAAATTTTGTCTACAAATCTAAATGCACGCGCATGAAGAGAATCCTTCGTGACCATATTTGAAAAAAGGATTGATGTTGAGCCTTGGTTTAGCTATTCTGTTTTCTCCATAAATATCGTATGTTGCCGAAATGCAGTAGGTGTTTCGATCTCTGGGTATTCTTCTCGTTCAACGAATCCGACAGACTTGTAGATGTGCCGAGCCACAATCATGAACTTGGAAGTTTCTAGTAGGAATGAAGAACAACCAAACTTTCTGCCCACCTCTAGTAGCTTATTTAGCATCTGTTTCCCATAGCCTCTTCCTCTGTAAAGGGGTCTGATATACATCCGCTTGATTTCTCCAACCTCGTTACCTAATTTCCTTAGTGCTCCCATTCCAACTATATCTCCTTCAACCACAAGCAAGTAGACGATGCCATCTGGAGGTTTCAAACTTGTAAGATCTTTAAGATGATCATCCACATATTCTGGAATCGTCTGTCCAATTATAGAAACGGAATCAAGCTGATAATTATCTCTTAATTGCTCTGAAATCCATGTTATAAGTTCAATATTCATTTTAACATATTCTTTTTTGTGAACATTTAAATCAAATGGAACAAACTCTACCATGTAATAGTCCTCTTCAAACATTCAGCTCATGCATGCTTGCAAATGCCCGCGCCTTTTAAATTGCTTCTACATTTTCTTTGATCTCAATATCCTTGCCCTTCAAGGTCTGATCAATATCTTCAAACAAATTTTTATCCATTCCCAAAATTTCTGGAGGAAGCACGCCTTTCGCATCTATTCTATTTTCAATCATAAGTTTAATTACTGCAAAAGCCGTGTAAGCTGTTGACCGCCCCATAGCAGTTTGGTTTCTCTGCTCATCAAAATAATCGATAACCTCATAGGTATGCAAGTATTTTGCAGAACCTTTTCTTCCACTCACCTTTATCCTCATTAAAACAAAGTCTTTCTCTTCGAAAAAACTAAAATTTTCTTCCCAGAATCTAACCATAAATTCCCAGGGACTCATATTTATAGATTTTATAGACGCTTTCTTCAGTAAACCCAATTTTTTGATTAACTTTATCTTTTCTGCATGCCCTAAATATCTTAATGTTTTTTCCCACATATTTTTAGCCTTAATTGTGTGATGTAGAGTTCTTACACCATCTGTAAAAAAGGCTTCAAACTTACCATGTTCTGCAAATTCTATTTCCTCCAAACCTTCAAGAGCATCAACCTCAACAGTTTTTCCGTTTCTAATTATTTTGGCACTCCTTGTATACTCCTCGAAAAGATCCTCAACGCACCAAGTTACTTTATAGTTTAGAGGCGGTATAGGATTTTGTGGTAATCCACCAACATATATTGAGACACCCTCAACCTCATCTAATTGACTTGCCGATTTTCCAATCAGAAGATTGCTTAGCCCAGGAGCTACACCACAATCCGGTATTATAGTAACTCCTCCTTCAAGAGCCGCCTTTTGAAATAAAAAGGGATCTTCTGCCATGAAGGAAAGATCTATCAGATCTTTCTTTTTTTCTACACAAGCTTTCATAACATTGTATCCTAATCTTCCTGGAGATAATCCTATAACTAAGTCTACCTTACCGATTATTTCCAAAAGATTTGAATAATTGGAAATATCCACTTGAAGAGGAAAAATTCTTTCTCCCCATTTTTTGGCAGTCTTAACTATCTTATCCTTTGTACTATCACATATGATCAGTTTGTCGAAATCTAAGCTATGCACTAGTTCTTCTGCTAAAACAGAACCGATGTAACCGCATCCCACGCTTAATAGTTTCATAAATACCGTTTACGTTGCAATGAACTTAAAAACTTGTGCGCGCTCTGATTAGTTTTTAATTACCCCATCCTCTAATTTGATCTTTCTTTGGGCATAACTAGCGATGTCCTCTTCATGTGTGATAACTATTATTGTGGTATTAGTTTCTTCATGAAACTTTTTAATCAATTCCATAACTTGCCTCCCGGTTTCAGAGTCCAAATCTCCGGTAGGTTCATCAGCAAACAAAACTTTTGGCCTGTTTGTTAATGCTCTAGCAATAGCAACACGCTGCATTTGCCCACCACTCAACTGAGCCGGAAACTGCTTAGCTTGCTTTTTTATTCCAACACCATCAAGGAGATCTTCAATTCTGTTCTTCAAATCTTTACTAAATCCTGCCAGATCTGCAGGTAGAGCAACATTTTCCCGGGTATTATAATGCGGCAATAGAGCATAACTCTGGAAGATGAATCCCATTTCTAACATCCTAAGTTTAGATTTTGCCTTGTCACCTAATTTGTGAAGATTTTTTCCTTTGAATAAAACAACGCCATAATCAGGTTCATCTAAACTTGCCATACAATTTAACAAAGTTGTTTTTCCTGCACCAGAATTTCCTACTATTGCCACAAATTCGCCTTCTTTAATATCAAGACCTATTCCTCTCAGAGCATATACAGTTGTTTTTCCAAGATTGTAATTTTTTGTAAGTCCTCTAACTGATATGATATAATCTTCGGAAATCTCAATCTCTTCAGGAATAGAGTCTCTAAAAATTCTGTTTTGAAAAGTGAAATATGGAAGATCTGAACCGAAAAAATCCAACCACATTTTCAACAATTCAGCTTCGACAAAAAGATCTGAACTTAACTCAGCTAATGGTAACATGGCAAGCTTGAATTCGTCAATAGAATCTACAGTTTTAACTCCATTCTTTGCTGGATCCAGATAATCGCGGAGGGCAATTTGGCAAATCTCAAGTTTTTCTTGAACCTCTTCAAGTAATTTTTTGCCTTGTGTTATGTTCCAAGCAACCTGTCTTAAGGTTGTATCAACATTCTCACAAATCTGTTTAAACTCATGTTTTATAAAGAAAAAGGATTTGGGCATCTGAAACAGATTGAGAATAGTGGAAATGGTTTTGTCCATGGTTTGTAGGGCACTAAGTTTGGCTTGAAGAATTTTAAGAAACATTTCCAGTTTTCCCTGAATTTTAGGGGTACTAATTCTGTAATGTCTTCCTTTAAGGCCTGAACTTAATCTCTCCAAAACGTTATGCATATTTCTTAAATGAGATAATGTGGGTTTCAGAAAAACTAAAAAGAAATTCATTAACACTAGTTTGTCGGTCATCTCCTCAAAATCTACTTTGTTTCCATTGGATATCTTGAATGTTCTTGTTTCACATCCCGAGATGAGAAGACGTGTTGCTCCGATTTCGTTCAAATCCCAGATCATAGTCATACTTTTTTCTTGAATTTTGAAGTATTGAGTGGGTAAATCCGACAGTAATTTTTTTAAACTCAATTCAAAGGTTTTTGGGAGGTTAGGATCGATTTCCTTTAGGAATTCTTTAACAATCTGAGAGGTTTCTTTAAGCTCCTGTTTATCTTTTAGAAGTCTCTTTAGTTTTATTCTATTTTTATTATAGTAATCTTGGAGTAACAATGAGAGATTGCCCTCAATTTTCTCTATGGTATCCATTTTAGTTGGCTTTTCAAGCTTTTTTTCTGCCCTTAAAAACAAGAATGTGTTGTGTTCTTTTTTGTTTACAATTGATTTTTTGAAATTCTTCTTGAACTCTTTTTGAAGTTTGTCAGCTAACTGTAAATTCTGTTTGGAGACGGACTTATCTATCAAAGCCCCAAAATACGCTTTCACCGTTTCTTTCCTCCCGAATTAAATAAGTTCTCTTCGATATAAGAGACAACTCCATCGGTCATGTGCACTATATAATCGCACTTTTCAGCAATCCATCTGTTGTGGGTTACAAGAACTAATGTTTGTTGATTAATTCTGTTTATGCGACGAAATAGTCCCATAATTTCAGCACTCGTAGAAGAATCCAAATCCCCAGTAGGTTCATCTCCCAAAATTATCGCTGGCTGATTTATTAAAGCTCGAGCTACAGCAATTCTTTGCTGTTGTCCTCCAGAGAGTTCAGTGGGTAGATGATAAAGTCTATCCCCCATTCCTAATTCACGAAGTAACATCTTTGCTTGTTCTCTAGCTAAACCAGAACGAAATCCACTGAGCAGCAAAGGTGTTTCAACGTTCTCAACAGCTGTTAAAAATGGAAAGAGATTGAATAATTGGAAAATAAATCCAATATTATCTCGACGGAAGGCTGTCATTTGACTATCAGATAAGTTGGAAGTGTCTACTCCATCAATTATTATTGTGCCGGAAGAACGTTTGTCGAGGTGGCCAATCATATTTAGAAGAGTGGTTTTTCCACATCCAGAGGCCCCCATAATCGCCATCATATCCCCCTTGTTTACAGTTAATTCTATTCCTCTCAGAGCGTGAACTTGGTTAGGTTTTCCTTCATTGTATTTTTTATGCAAGTTTGAAATTTCAAGGATTGGCTTTCGAGACACCGTTTCTTTTTGATTTGTGTTTTTCATCCAACATACCTCAATGCTTCTGCTGGGGGAATTCTAGAAGCTACAAAGGCGGGGATTGCCCCAGACCCTAATGCTATGAGAACAATAATGGAAAGATATAATCCAATTTCTTCCCAAGGGATTACTAGGGTTACGCCTTGCATATTTGCGAAACCCACACTAACAAGTAACCCGTTAACAATCCCTATTAGTAACCCAATTATGCCAAGTACTACCAGTTCAAGGAGAACAGAAAGAATTACTTGTTTCCTAGGAAATCCTATAGCTCTCATCATTCCTATCTCCCGTTTTCTTTCGGAAACATTGCGAACTGAAATAACGCCCATTCCTAATGCTCCAATTACAAGTCCAAATGTAACGTAGATTTGCAGGAAAGACCCTATTCTATCTACAAGCTCTAAGGTTGATTCAACTCTGGAGTAAGTCAAAATGGAACTTGCAACAAAGAAGTTGTCATCCGCCAAGTCGCGATATCCTTCTCCATTTGTATTTGTGAATTCTTCAATTTTTTGAGCGATATCTTCAATTTGTGGATCATCAATGGGTAGGCTAGTTTTTATCAAATAAGAGTTGTATTGGTTTTCTTCTCTGGATATCAGGGTTTTACCATCTGCTTCACCTAAATAATTTGTTTGGTTTGTCCAATAATCAGGCAGGTACACAGTTCCTAAAATTGACTGAAAATCGAATTCATCTGATCCGACGGTTAAACTGACCCCTAAGGGGAACCCTCCAGCACGTTGATTGTCAAGGCTTCCCCCGATAGTAAATGCTTGATATTGTGGGAATCCGTTGGCTGAAGTATTCATAGGTATCCAGATTTGCATTCCCAGAGGTAAAATAAACGAATCCGTGAAGACTATTGGATTTTTAATAATATTTCCCTCATCATCCCTCAAAGGCTCATCTCCTTCAAGCGGATCTTCCCCCGAACCACTTGCACCACCTGGTGGACCTGCACCGCCTATTTCAAGTTCAGAAATGTCGACTTCTCCAGAAAATATAGCAAGCAAACCAGATGTAACATTGTAAGCAGCCATCTCGTAATCAGGATTAAAGAATTGATCCCAAGCTTTCTTGGATAATTCCTGAAGTTCGTCATCAGAAAATTCTGAAATAGACGATTCACGAACACCATCAGGTAAATCATCAAGATAAAAGGGATAACGCCAATTGGGATCGGAATAGTCTGAAGCATTACCTCGAATTTGTTCGGGTTTAAATTCTCCAATTTTTATTGGAAGAAAACCCGTTGATACATCAAAATCAGGAGAAATGGGATTCTTTATTGCAACAAACTTTGTGAAATCCTGATCAGGTTCAAAAGTTTTGAAGCCTATAACATCTATTATTTGATCGTCAAGCTTGTAGAGTTCGTTTGTATATGATGTGCCGGGGATAATTGCTTCAGGTTTGTTCAGAAGTATTACCATATCAACGCCTTTCGAGTCTTGTTCAAGTTGAGTTGCAGTACCTAAACTTGTGGGAATTAATGTTGCAACCAGAACATTTAGAGTTGATATAATTGCAAAAATGGCGAAAGTTAGAGTGGAACGAGTTATATGTGATGAAATTAATGAGGGTGATATTTGAGCAACACCCTTTACCCCCCGTATTCTTATCAGAATGTTCCTTAAGCCTCGCATCAAAATAGGTAGATTAAGAGAAACAAATAGGATAGATCCAATTATTATTTCAATAATCCCCAGAATCAAGATTTCAATGGATAAACCGGAGATGTCTGTTATCCAGTTACCCATGGCTACAACAAATAAAATTGAAGGAATAACCCAAAGGGTGATTGCAGTTATATTAAAAACTTTGACTCTGTCCATAAATTTGGAGAGGACAAAACCTAGACCTCCAGTTAATAAGCCAAATCCCATCATCAAGAATCTCCATTCATCAAGGGTGTCCCACCCCTCACTAACCCAAAAGACTTGGTAAGCTTCGTCAATCAATCCGTTATTTAGAAGAAGAAGAATACCACCTAAAATCATTAGAACCCCAAGTGCTGCTAGATTCCTGCTGGATTTTTCTTTAAATTCTACTTTTATTCCACGAAGAGCTTCCACAATCTTAACTCGAGAAGCTCTTAGAGCAGGAAGTATGCCAGTTACTATGCTCAATACTACACCTATGATTACGGAAAAAACAACTGCTTCTTGAGAAACGACCGGTTGAACACTTAGTTCACCAGTCCCAAACAGGTCTACAAGATACATGGCGACTAATTGACCAAATGCTAATCCACCAATTAGCCCCACAATACCTCCGA
>Ga0209427_10009409_pt1 | contig 10903 bp, 4 predicted proteins | sample DeeMarSWOR136_30_FD_187465 | JGI IMG/M metagenome (GOLD analysis project Ga0209427, IMG submission 187465) | Marine sediment microbial communities from White Oak River estuary, North Carolina - WOR-1-36_30 (SPAdes) (version 2) | ecosystem: Environmental > Aquatic > Marine > Intertidal zone >... | reverse complement strand
TTTAAGCTGAACAGACATCTCATCTATCAGCTTAAAAATATCTTTCCCAGTTAAAGATCTCTCCCTCAACAATTTCATACGCTTTGTCTCATAAAGTGAAGTATTCACCGTGAATCCCTCGTTATCTTCGGTAAATGACCCTGACACAAAATAGTCCATGTGCCTGTTTCGAGCAATTTCTCTCTTCAGGGTTAGAGGCACTCCGACTCCTTCTTGGAATCCGGCTTCCTTCAATTTGGAATCAAATCCAGCGCCGACATTTAAATAAAGATCCTGAGCCAAATCAATTCGCAGTGCCTTGACGATTCCGTACTGCAGCCAGTTCAACGTGGAATCACCGCTTTCGTTGTCGAAGTAGCATAAGGCGACCTTTTTCCGGAATTCACTTTTAGGAATCACACGTTCAATTGTCAGCCCCTCATCATCCATGTAGATAATCTTTTTTGTCGCAGCTCCCAGATCCTTTCCGTAGAAGAGGAAAAACTGGAGTGCTACAGAAAGCATAAGGTTGACAGGAATGATAATTTTTTCTGCCTTTCCGAATTTGCGTCGACCTCGCCCTCCGTGGAAATAGGCCACAGCGAAAACTGCAGGAATGAAGGACAACAAAACCACAAGACTGAAATCCGGAAGATTCGGCGATAGAGCATACCGGTTCACTAGCCACTTCACCAATTCGACGATTACCTTGGCTGCTATTAAATAAATTCCCACGATCTGAGGAACACGTCTTCTCCACAGATCTTTGAGAAGAGGAACCTTTGGAAAGACTTCCTTAGTTTCATGTTCTATTTCCACAGATCGAATATCAGCAAGCATCTCAGCGATGTTCGCGTATCGTTTATCTGGACTTTTAGCCAGGGCTTTCTCCACGATCCTTCCCAGCTCCTGTGTCACTTCAGACCGCAATCCAGATAATGGTTGTGGATTATCGCTCAGAATGGAATGCAAGAGAGCCTGTTCATTTTTTCCTTTAAACGGCAGCTGCCCGGCGAGCATTTCATAAAGCACAACACCCAATGACCAGATGTCCGTCCGTTGATCCACATCCTGCCCGCGGGCCTGTTCCGGTGACATGTAGGCGGGTGTCCCAACCGCTATCCCTTCTCGAGTTAATCCCAGTCCTCGAAGCGACCGGGCTATCCCGAAGTCCATGATCCGGGCGTTTCCCTCTTTGTCGATCATGACGTTGCTGGGCTTGAGATCGCGGTGGACAACTCCTAAACGGTGCGCTTCAGCTAATCCTTCAGCAACCTGTTTGGTTATCCGAAGGGATGTTCCTACAGCCAGCTGTCCGGACCTTTTGATAAAGCTCCTGAGGTCTTCACCGGGGATATATTCCATGGTGATGTAATGGGCACCTTCGTCTTCCATGAGCTCATACATCCGGCCAACATTTTTGTGAACAATCTTCCGAGCGATTTTCAGCTCGTTCCTGAACCTGTCGATTACCTTTTTATCCGAGGCAATCTCAGGCTTTATGAGTTTCAGGGCAACTTCTTCATTTAATTTTTTGTCGAGGGCTCTGTAGACCTTGCCCATCCCTCCAGCACCCAATTCCTCGATAATCTGGAACCGCTCAGCAAAGGTGGAGCCTGTTGTCAGTTTTTCTTTGGGGGTTTCAAGGGTTTCTGTGTGGGGAAAAGGCAAATCCTCGGAGAGTTCAAACTTGGTCCCGCATTTACCGCAGTATGCCGTGTCCTCGGGATTCTCGAAATGACATTTGGGGCACTCTATGGCCATCTTTCCCTTATATTACCCGGCAAAAGGATAGCAATTAATAAAGGCAGAGTCAAATTCAGAAAAAAGCAGAAAAAGGGGCCAGGCCCCTTTTTTTCGATCACTTTTTCGGATAGCCGACAGATTGGGCAAACATAACCTTCTGCTCCGGACGCAGCTTCATCACCGCTGCCATGGCTTCACGATCGATCAGCCCCCGAACAACAGTTGCCAGTCCTTCAGAGGCGCAATACAGATAGACATTCTGGCTGATGAAACCCGTATGGGCAGCAGAGTAAAAACTTTTGATCTCTTCTGTTTGCCTGGGTATCTTGGAAAAGTCAGCCACATAGACCAGGTTCAACGGGACATCCTTAACAAAAGCCTGGGTCCCCGTCGCAGCCCGGATGTCTTCCGCCAGGACAAGCTTCAGCACGTTTTCTTTGGCATTATACAGAAAGAGGCCTTTGGACAAGGCCACATAAATATCGATATTCTGCCAGTTTACAGCGGAAGGAGCTGTCCGTTTTCCCGAATCCGGACGGTTGATTCCAAATCCTGCCCACAACAGGTTTGAAAGCACCTGCAGCGGCAGCTCATCGGTGCTGAATTCCCGGGAGGAATGACGGTCCCTGAGCGCCTGCATCAGTGGTTTACCGCCGTCCATCTGCGGTGTCGGCAGTCTTATCTCTTTGACTTCCTGAGGATACAAGGAATTTGGCCAGACAAGCAAAAGAACCAAAACCAGAGATCCGAATGAAACCAGTATTTTTCTCATGATGCTTTCTCCTTTAGGCGTCGTTTTGCTGCTCTCAACGGCACGAGGAAAACCGGGGTTATGGAAATGATGAGGAGTATGGAAACGGTACCTGCCGGACCCAAATGAACCATCGATAAGCTGAGAATGATCAGGGGCATCAGGTTGACCTGGGCTGCCACCTTCAGCACTTTATTCCTGGCGATCATCTCCGCAAAGACAGGTGAATATTTATAGTACAGCTCAACAAAGCCACGGCCTAATTTATTGGTCATAAGGTATCTGTCTCTGAAAGCCCGAAGCACTCCGATATAAGGATGGGCAGGAGAGCCATAGGCTGCGGTGGCGATAAAGCACCCCCCTCCGCCGCCTCTGGAATCCCCGGAATCATCTCCCGTGCCGCCTCCGCCGCTGTCTATGGCTGCAAAATTGGCAGCGATCATTTTATCATCATCCATAGTCACTGTGATGGGGTTCGTCGTCCCCGACGCGTCACCGCTCCAGCCGTTGAATTGATACCCAGTGTTAGGTATGGCTGTAACAGCCACCTGTGTTCCCGGAGCATAATCATATGAACCCGGTGACGGATCAGTTGTCCCGCCACTGCCTGCAGCAATCGTCAATGTATGCTGAGGAATAAAATTGGCTGTAACAGATTTATCCGAATACAAGGTGAGCGTTAAAGGATTGTCATCCTCCTGGTATGAGAAGACATCCCCTGTCCATCGGCTGAATGCATAGCCTGAATCCGGAACGGCTGTTATCACAACGGCTGTTCCAGAATCGTGTGTATAATCTCCAGGGGGAGGATCCGTGGTTCCTCCCGTGCCCGCATACAGATTCAATGTACACTGACGAACAAAATGAGCCCCGATAGATTTGTTCGAATCCATGGTGACCGTTAAAGGATTGTCGTTCTCATGCCCTGAAGGAACATCCCCCGTCCATCCGTCAAAACGACAGCCTGGATTCGGGATCGCTTCGATTTCAATGTCAAGTCCGACTGGAAAACCATGTGTTCCAGGGGGCGGCTGTGTCGTTCCATAAGCAGATGAGCTTATGGTGAGATTGAAAGATTGCACTTCTTGAGGAGTGAAAATCACAGACTCCGCGTCCGTAAAGGTTCTCTCTCCGTTGCAGATAGCGGCATAATAATTCACGCCGTCCCCTTTCGAAATCGCGATGGTGGGAACATCCCAGGGTCTCTGCAAATCCACATTTCCCCCGTCGTAATTGAACTGAATCCGTCCATCCTCATAAAGAATCAGCTCAAAGTTCACGGGATCCCCATATCCATAAGTCTCAGCGACCCAGCGGATGATCAAATTATCAGCATTCTCTGTGATGTAAATGTCCTCATCCGGTTGAGCAGAACAATCTGTCCTTAAATCTGTCCAGAGAGGAGCGATTCGCTTTTTGTTAACCAGCTCCGACCCGCTGTTATAGTAATCAGTAGATGAACTGCCGAAGCTGATAAATCCGTTGGAGCAGATAGTGAAGACTGATCCAGCCGAAATCACCTGTCCGAAATACGGAAAAGCAAAAGGAAGGCTATGATAGAGATTACTATCATCCTGATGAAAATTTTGGGCTGTTCCTCCTCCTGCATATTCGTGGGGGATCTGGGAAGGGGCATAAAAATCTAAGGCGGCTGCTCCACTTTTAACTAGATCACAGAAATGGTAAAGGTCGATATGTTGAGTGACACCGAACTGCTGGGAGCCAGCTCTCCTGGCGGCTATCCAGGAGCCTCTCATGGAATTGTAGTATACGCTTAAAAATTCCTCCCACTGAGTCTCCTCCAAAAAGTCTATTGTGTTTTCATTGTAATCCGCGCTGAAATCGATCAAAGCTTTGGGGAAATATATGGCCAGGCCATGGGCTTCGGGCCAGGATGAGCCGTGCCTTTCGTGAATAACTGTATCCTCTACCTCTGCCTGAACGGCTTCGGCCGCGTCAGCGATATAGCCTCGATCCGAATTCCAGCTATCGATCATGGCCAGAGCAAGCGAGCTCAGGGCATCCGCTAAATCTTCCATATTGCTCAAGTCTAAGGCAGCATGGGTGAAGTAAGAGTTCTGGTACGACTCATAATAGCGGTCTACGATCGCTGTCGCGAAATCAGAAGGATACCAGAAGGGATCAGCGGCCAGGTCACGAAGAATCAGATGATAAGGCCAGCCGTTTGCAGGAACTGTCTCTTCTGAGCCCACCATGATATCCCCGCGGTCCCTGATCTCGTAGGCCACTTCTATCATTCCCATTAAGCAGGCATCAAACCCGATCAAATCCACCACTCCGGTGGCATTTAATGCACTCTGGACTTCATCCATATAGAGACAGTCATCTCCGTCTGTTTCATCCCAGCACACCGCTCTAAAATCAGACTTTTCTTTTTTTCGAGAACTCACCTGCAGGGATTCTTTCTTATCCGCTGAATCACGCCAGCCTCCACCGTGATTCCAGAGAATCAGGGCATATCTATCCGCGGGATAGGCAGACTTGGCCCAACTGATAAAGTCTATAAGCGTCTGGGGATCGCCATGATTCAGCTCACCTAGGTCTTCAAGGGCATTGTCGGATGTGGGTTGCATGCCATTGGTTATGTAGAATCGTTTGGTCGATGTCCAATCTCCGTATCCAATATCATAGCCGCTGTTCCGGTCGAACTGGACGACAATATTGATATAATCGCCTGATCCCACCATCGCCATCTCCAGAAAGTCGAATATTGCATCGTACTCAAGATTGTTATCTCCATCTAGGTAGACCATAAAGGTCCATGTTTTGGCAATGTTGAAATGAGGAGTGATGGATTTATTCGAGTTCATGGTGAGAGATAACGGGTTTTCATTCTCGTGGCCTGAAGGGACATCGCCTGTCCAGTGGGAAAAGGAGCTCCCGGAATCCGGAAGAGCGTTTATGTACACAGCTGTCCCACCAGCATATGAGTATGCGCCAGCTGGGGGATTAGTGGTCCCTCCTGAAGCCGTATTAATGATCAGTTCGAAGTTGCCGGTGACTGGAATAAAATTTGCTTTTACGGATTTATCCGTATCCATGTTGATCGTAAGGGGATTGTCGTTCTCATCTCCTGGGAGAACACTTCCTGACCAGTGGCTGAACTGGTAACCCGTCTCGGACGAAGCATCTATGATGACAGCTGCTCCATAGTCATAGGAATAACCTCCCGGGGAAGGATTTGTTGAGCCTCCGGTCGTGGTCGAAATCGTGAGAGCGTATTTGGCAGATCCGCATTCCAGGTCTGAAGTGGATCCTGGTTCTTGAACAGACACAAGAGTATTTGAGCAGGAAGCAGATGTGTCTTGAGGGGAAACGGCTACTCCGGACGGAGAAGTGTTGGCGTTAACTACAAAGACGTCAGTGTCCACAATAAAATCACAAGTCGGGTCAATACTTCCATCGGCATGGAGCTTTAAAACCAAGATGTCAGAACTATCCTCCCCTGCAACTATATATCCTTCGCTGCCTATCTGCTGAATAGAATTCGCTACAGAATATTCTCCGTATGTTTTCTGCCACTCGACCTCTCCAGTGGGAGAAAGCTTAAATACCCAGGCATCAGCACTTGTCTTCCCTGCGACAATATACCCACAGTCACTTGTCTGCTGGACGGCATAGGCATAATCATATTCAGTTCCTCCATATATCCGCTGCCATTCGATATCTCCATCTGAGGAAAGCTTTAATACCAAAGCATCATTGCCGGCTACAAACGAGGTAGAATCACCCGCGACTATATACCCCCCGTCGTTTGTCTGTTGTATGGAATAGAAATTAACCCAGGAAGTTCCACTATAGATTTTCAGCCATTCTTGATCTCCATCTGACGAAAGCTTCAATATGAGGCCTTCAGAAGTTGACTCCCCCGCGACAATATACCCTCCATCATCCGTCTGCTGGATGGAATAAGCTTGATCAAAGCTATCGCCATAGATTTTCTGCCACTCGATATCTCCGGTTGATGAAAGCTTCACTATCCAGAGGTCTACAAAATCGAACGAAGAACTCATGCCCGCAAAAACATATCCCCCGTCGGCTGTCTGCAGGATGGAATGAGATGTATCAAAGCTGCTTCCCCCATATGCTTTCTGCCATTCAATATTTCCAGTTGAAGAAAGTTTTACTACCCAGGCATCAGCATCACCAGCCCCAAAAGAGGAAGTTTCACCCGCCACAACATATCCTCCATCACTTGTCTGCTGTACAGAATAGGCAATATCGTGCTCACTTCCTCCAAAGGATTTCTCCCACTCTATCTCTCCGGAAGATGAGAGTTTCATCACCAGAAAATCTTTCCATACCGAAAGCGACCCACCCCAGGCAAATCCTGCTATTATGTATCCGCCGTCGTTTGTTTGCTGGATCGATTTCGCCTCACTAAAGGAGTATGGATCATAAGTTCGTGCCCACTGAGCATTAAGATTGATGAAGGAAGTCAGAAAAATGGCGAATATGGTGGTAAAAATTAATCTTCTCACATTATCCCCGGTCATTTGTTTCCTCATTCCTTTCCCCTCGGATTTTATTCCCTCACTCTTGAGGTATTACTCATGCACTTTTAGCAGCAGGGCTGATTTATAAGACCGTTTTATGGGTATGAATATGCGCGGAGATCGCCCGAGAAAAAGTTTTTATTTTGGCTTTGCGGATGGGCCTTCCTTTCCAACCCTGCTCATTATTCGATGCCTAAATATTTATTAAATTGGATATTCTTTGTCAACTCTTTCATTGTTGTTTTGTCAATGCGGGCGGGTTTCGGTAATCTCATGAGAAAAACTTAGAAAAAACTGGGGAAAAATTGGGGACTGTCCCCAATTATTATTCCCAATTTTCTGTCCTCAATTTTTATGGCTTGATTTTCATTCTTTTTTTAAAAAAGTTTGTAAACTTTTCTACAGCATTCGGCGTATTATATATTGGAATCCAATAGATATGGAGCCAAGATGGAATTATTAACACGCCTGGAAGAGGCCATTCTTATCTCAGTTATTAAGCTTGGAGAAGACGCCTATGGCGTTCCCATCAACCGTGAGGTCTCCCGGATATTTGGAAAAGCCTACACCATGGGAGGCCTTTATTTTGCGCTGGACCAGCTTGTCCGCAAGGAATATCTGATGAAACGGTCAGCAGACCCGACTCCAAAGCGAGGCGGCAGAAGCAGAGCCTATTACAGGCTGACGCCCGAGGGAAAAGAGGCCCTGGAAGCCACTCGCCGCCATCAGGTCAGACTGTGGAAAACCATCCCCGAATTCAAAAACGGGAACTAACAGGAAATACATGAACAAGGACAAACCCCCCCGTTTTGCCTCCTGGCTTCTGGCCCGGGCATCCGGACCTGCGGGAAGAGCTAACGTTCTGGGGGATTATGAAGAGATATACCAGGACCTGGCATTCGAACAGGGTCTTCACGCGGCCCGCAAATGGTACTGGTCGCAGGTCCTGAAATCTCTGCCGATGTTTATCACCAATCTTCTTTTCGGGAGTGCCGCCATGTTTAACAACTATCTCAAACTGGCCTGGAGGAATATCCTCAGGCATAAAAGATATGCCTTCCTGAACATCACCGGCTTGGCCGTGGGACTGGCCGCCTGCCTGCTCATGGCCGGTTATGTCATCCACGAGCTGAGCTTCGAGAGCATGCACCCTTTAAAGGACCGTATTTTCAGGGTAAACGGACGTATCCCCATGGGAGGACAAATCGTTCTCAACGCTGTGGTCGCAGCCCCTCTCGGCCCCGCTGTTGAAGAATCAGTCCCTGAAATCGAGGAGAGCGTCCGCATCCTTAGACGGCATAATGTGCCGGTCCAGGTCGAGAATAGGGACTTCAAGGAAAAGAAGATGTTCTTCGCCGAGCAGGAGATCCTGGAGGTATTTTCCGTTCCCCTGCTCCGGGGAGACCCGAGAACTGCTCTTCAGGCTCCGTTTACTGTAATCATCGATGAGACCCTGGCCCAAAAATATTTTGGAGACACAAATCCCTATGGAAAACTCATCCGGCTGACACTCGATAGAACATACGATTTTCAGGTCACAGGCGTCATGAGGAATATGCCCTCCAACACTGTCATCCGGACGCCCATGATCGCCTCTTTCGCCACGCTCCTTCAAATCTACCCCCAGGTTGCACGGCACTGGGAGAGCTGGGGGAATATCACGACCTTTGTCCGTCTTGGCAAGGGCGCTGACCCAACAGCAGTTGATGCCAAAATCACAGCCATTGTCAGGTCCCATCTCGACAAAGACGAAAAAGATGCCTCCTATTACCTGCAGCCGCTCGGCAGGATCTACATCGAAAACGCGGCTCACGGAATGAACAACGACCTGGACAGCTCGGGGAGTATCACCCGGCTGTATATTTTTTCAGTGGTTGCCCTGCTCATCCTGGTCATCGCAGCCATCAATTTCATCAACCTGTCCACAGCAAAGATCTCAGGAAGGATGAAAGAAGTGGGCATCCGCAAGACAGTTGGAGCCATGCGTTCAAACCTCATAACACAATTCCTGATTGAGTCACTCCTCATCACAGCCATCGCTATGGGATTGGGTCTTGTCCTCTTCTCTCTGTTTAAACCCCGTCTGGATATTTATCTCGGAAAAACCCTCAACCTGGGCGTTGTGACAACGCCCTGGATCCTTCCCGCTGTGGCCGCCATGGTGCTGGTCGTGGGTTTCCTTGCAGGCTCCTATCCGGCTCTTTTCCTCTCCCGGTTCCAGGCTGCGGTCATTTTCCGGTCCGGAGTTCCCAGAGGACCATCCCGGGCCGGGCTGCGGAGGATCCTGGTCGGGATTCAGTTCTTCATTGCCGGAGCTCTGATTGTCTGCACTCTGGTCGTCCTCAAACAGGTCCGTTATTCCGAAACCAAAGACCTCGGGTACAACAGGGAGAATCTGATCGTTGTGGATAATCGGGATGCCTCCCGCCTCAAGAATGCCAGCCTTATCAAAAGGCAGATTCTGAGCCGGACCGGGGCACTGGCTGCGGCTTCTGTGGACAACTTCCCCTCGGCTCAGAACCGCAACATCTCCACCATCCGGACCGAAGATCAGGCAGAGGGAGAAGGCATGATCGTTCAGTCCCTGGAAGTCGATGCGGATTTCATCCCGACCATGGGATTGAAGATCACGGCGGGACGCAACTTTGAAGAAAGAAGAGCCGGCGACAGGGAGGCTGTTCTCTTAAACGAGATAGCTGCCCGGAATCTGGGCCTTGAAAATCCGGTCGGCGGACTCCTCTATCGGGGAGATAGAGCGTACCGCATCATCGGAGTAATTGAGGATTGGAACACAAATTCGATCCATTCCCGGATTTACCCCACTGTCTTGTTCGCCTCTGATGAGACGGCGACCGACCTTGTCATCCGGCTGCCTCAGGAAGGAAGACAGGAAGTCATTTCCCGAATCCGGGGAGTCGTAGCCGAGCTTTTGCCCGAACAGATCTTCGATTACGCCTATGTCGATGACCTTCATCTCCGGTCCTATGACGAAGAGAGACGTCTGGCATCGCTGCTCATTTCCTTCTGCGAGTTGACCGTCTTTGTGGCCTGTCTGGGCATCTTCGGTCTTGCAGCCTACAGCACCGAACAACGGACCAAGGAAATCGGGATCCGTAAGGTCCTGGGTTCCAGCGTTGCCGGCATCGTCATCCTTTTTACCAGGAACTATGCCCGATGGGTGTTTGTGGCCAACATTCTTGCCTGGCCGGCAGCCTATTTTGCGGTGAGCAAATGGCTTCAGGCCTTTGCCTTCAGAACTCCGGTCGGTTTCATCCCGTTCATCCTGGCGGGACTGATAACCCTGGCTGTGGCCCTCCTCTCGGTCATCTTCCAGACCATGAGGGCAGCCCTGGCCAATCCGGTACAATCTCTGAGGTACGAATAAGTCCCGGATTTCACCAGCGGCCAATGGAAAACACGGAAGCCTCGTTTCGCTCTTGAAAAAATGGGGGCAGTCCCCAATTCTTAAAGGGGCCTGGCCCCTTTTTTCAATTTTATCTTCTGAAATGTTAAATGTTAAGACGTGACTCCTTTTTTCAAAACTGCCAAAATCTGGAGCATTGAGATTATGGATCAGTGGCGATATCCGTTCTATGATTCGTTAATCATCTCGGCTGCCTTACAGGGCGACTGCGCCACTCTCTACACCGAGAATATGCAGCACGATCAAACGATAAAGGACCTCACGATTAAAAATCCCTTCACCGATTCTCCCTGAAAGAAATTTTTCCTAATTCCATATTTCATTATTTGGGAACAAGGAGCATCAATTCCATAGAGAAAAGAATCTTTTTCCCCTTATTTCTGTCATTGCGGGCTAAGCCTGGCAATCTCGTAAGATGAAATGAAGTCAATACTGAAATAAAGAAATTCTTTTTTATGAGATTGCCATGTTGCTGCGCTCCTCGCA
>Ga0209427_10009408_pt1 | contig 10904 bp, 7 predicted proteins | sample DeeMarSWOR136_30_FD_187465 | JGI IMG/M metagenome (GOLD analysis project Ga0209427, IMG submission 187465) | Marine sediment microbial communities from White Oak River estuary, North Carolina - WOR-1-36_30 (SPAdes) (version 2) | ecosystem: Environmental > Aquatic > Marine > Intertidal zone >... | reverse complement strand
TTCATCTTGAATGTAACCCGGGGCAAGAACACGCATCTAAAGATATGTAAGGAGCGTTTTTTCTCGGCGGAATCGCTGCTTGGCTTTTCTTGATAGGAGGCGAAAAATGGAAAACATCGAATTCCTGGCGGCGGCTTATGCCGTATTTTGGGGCTTTTCTTTTGCCTACATCTTTAGTATCTCCCGCCGTCAAAAAAACCTGGAGCGAGAGCTCAAGCTGTTGGAGAGCCTGCTGGATGAGGACAGCAGAGAGATCAGGGTGGGCAAGGTGCCCTCTACAGTGGACAACCAGGCTATCGCAGTCATTGCGGGGCTGGAGCGGATGGGGATCGATTTACGGAAGGCGGACCGCATCGTCCATGGGATGACGGTGGGGACTAATGCTATCCTGGAACGGAAAGGCGCCCAGCTAGCGTTAGTTACTACCAAGGGATTTAGGGATCTCATTGAGATCGGACGCACCCAGCGCAACGCACCGGGCAGCCTGTTTCAGATTAAATTCGTCAGGGAACGGCCGTTGGTCTCGAGACCTTGCCGCTTTGAGATTGATGAGAGAGTCCAATACGACGGACAAGTTCTCAAAGAGGTCGCTCCGGAGGAGGTCAGTCTGGTCACAGAGCGGGTGCGTCAAAGTGAGGCTGAAGCTGTTGCCGTCTGTTTTCTTCATTCTTACATCAACCCAGGAAACGAACAATTCGTCAAAAGGAATCTTGCTGAGAAACTCCCTGGGGTATTTATTTCAGCCTCTTGTGACGTTTTTCCCGAGTATCGAGAATACGAACGCTTTTCGACCACCGTTCTAAACTGCTATCTCATCCCCGCCATGGATCGATACCTGGGCTTCCTAGAGGATGAATTGCGAAACCGGGGGTACCAATTCAGTCTATTCATCATGTCTTCCAATGGGGGCATATGTACCGCCAGGCAGGCCCGTGCCTTGCCCATTCGGACCATTCTGTCGGGGCCTGTTGGAGGCGTTAGCGGGGCTATCTTTCTAGGGGCGAAGGCAGGCCTCTCCAACATGATCACGTACGACATGGGCGGCACCAGCACTGACGTGTGTGTCATTGAAAATCTCACACCTGCGGTTTCGACGGACAATATGATTCGGGGTTTTCCCCTCAAGGCTCCACAAGTAGAAATCAACACCGTGGGAGCCGGCGGGGGGAGCATCGCCAAGGTTGATGTAGCAGGCGTCATATCTGTGGGTCCCGAAAGTGCAGGCGCGGATCCTGGACCAGCGTGCTACGGCAAGGGAGGAACGGAGGTCACGGTAACAGATGCCAATCTTCTGTTGAATCGTTTGGGAGTAAACACCATTCTTGGGGGGGCGATTCATCTCGACCGGAAGTTGGCGGAAAAGGCACTGTTGTTTCTGTCCCAAGAACTTGGCGGGCTGGACGTCCATCGGCTGGCAGAGGGGATTATCCAGATCGCTATAGCAAAAATGGTCAGCTCTATCCGGCAGATCTCTATTGAGAAAGGCAAGGACCCTCGGGATTATGTCCTGATCCCTTTTGGAGGAGCAGGTCCAATGCACGCAATCCCCATTGCCGAAGAGCTGCAGATTAGTCAGATCTTTATTCCAAAGTACCCAGGCAACCTGTCGGCTCTGGGGCTTCTGGCATCCGATCTGAAGTTCAATCTGGTAAAGACCCATCTTTCCCTGTTCCGAGACTTGGATCCCGAAGATCTCAATCAGGTTTGCGAAGAGTTGGCAGCTCGGGGAGCAGAGGTTTTTTCAGAGGAGGGATTTCAGCGGGAGGAGTTAGCGTCGCGATTTTGGGTGGATCTGCGTTACTCTGGGCAGGCCTTTGAGCTGACGGTCCCGTATGAGCCTGAAGAGGACACGATTGAGGGTCTACGCAAACGGTTTTATCGACGTTTCCGGGAAGTTTACGGGCATGGAAAAGAGGCTGGTGAACTAGAGCTCATCAACGTCAGGGCCGAAGTCACCACGGCGGTTCCCAAACCGGAGCTGTTTCCAAACCCTCCGCGCAATGAAGAATGTTCCACCGAGGCGTGCCGAGAGGTCCGTGATGTGTATTTCTCCGGACAGACTGTTTCTGCGCCCGTATATGATCGGGAGCTGTTAGGTCCCGCTGTAAGCATCGAGGGGCCTGCCATCGTAGAGGAGGAGGGAGCGACGACCGTCATCTTTCCCGGATGGCGAGGACAGACCGATCTGTTGGGGAATTTGATCCTGAAACCATCATCGGTGGTGACCTGGCACGGTATATAAAAACGCGAACATGACAGTCCGTTCCAGGAGCTGCTGTACTTTTGGTTGTTGAGATAGATTGGTTTTGCAAGGATTGAGAACGTCTAGGATATGGCGACGGCGCAGCATATCCCGAAGGCGGTCAGGAGAGGCTGCACCTGGTGTTCCTTCGGCGATGGTCACGGTGGCCTCGTGACATTGCCGGCTTTCATAGCATCCTTTTGCCATGCGGGCGTTTGAGTAACGTTGGGAACAGCAGCCACATTTTTGGACGCGCTGCGGTAAAAAGGTTCCCACATGGAATGAAATGTATTAGACTGCATTTTGAGTTGTCCGCATTAGCTCAAAATGTTTCAACATGCCAATTTCAGCCTCACAGGGCGAGTCATTTGCCAAGGCTGCCGGAGGATGTCCTGACCGCAACCTTACTCCAGAACAAAGTGCAGAGGAGGACGTATGGGCTCTGGTGATGACAAGATGTTGGGCGGATACCTCAGGGAGGACGAGAAGCTACTGTTGTCGTTAGAAGAGACGGTAGATCCGAAACACACTGCCCTCGTAGTTGTTGACATGCAGAACGACTATGTTCATGGTAGAGGCCAAACAGTACCCGTCCCAGGAGAACCACTGAATGCCTACCAAAAAGTGGCCCCTAATCTTGTAGCCTTTGTTGAGGCTTGCCGAAAGGTTGGGGTGCCCATCTTCTGGGTCATCACTCGCCATGGGCCCGACATTGACTTTCCTGCGTACAAGGCCCGGATCGCCAGGCGGGGTGAAGGCCCCGTTGCTATGGAAGGGACGAAAGGAGCGGAGCTGATCCGGGAGCTGGTTCCCCGGAAGGGTGAACGGATGTTCGTCAAGCATGGCTATGATGGTTTTACCGGGAATGACTTAGATATATGCTTAAAGAACCGGGGAATAGCTACGTTGATTATGAGTGGAGTGGTCACCAATACATGTGTCGATGCGACATTAAAGCATGGGTTCCATTTGGGATATTATATTGTAGCCGGATCGGACATCATGGCGGCAGTAGAGCAGCAGGTTCAAGACATATATTTAAGAAGCTTTGCAGAACATTATGGCTTAGTCGTGTCCTCTCGAGAAATAGCTAAGATCTGGGGAGTAGCCTTAGAATTAAGAGAGTCTAGTCCCTGATTTCAGAAGAGATCGGCGCCAGAGGGATATGAATGTCCAGGGTTGTCACCCGTGCTGGAACTGGTCGTTGGTCGCGTATCAGCGAGCCAGGCTGGCTGCCGGCGGGGCAATGGGCTGGACTTACATGGAACGGGGCAGGCTGCCCAATATTCGGATAGGGTAGGTCAACCACAATGACTACGCGAGTCACAATTCTGGGCGCGGGAGGAGGTGAAGGAGATTCCAAAGAGCCGGCGGTATGTTGGTAGGCCGTCTCTCACGGAGATGTTCAAAGATACGCAGGGCGAGAAGCGCATGCGGAACATACCGATTGTGGAGGCGGTGGAAAGATGAGGTTATAGTCAACGGAAAATAGCAGATCATCTGGGTCTTCATTATTCGACGGTAAGCAGGCTGCTCAAGACGACCAGTTCTGAAATACCAAAAAACAAGGTCTGCCCCCCCTTCCTTTTGTTTCGGCATATGGCCTTCCAGGGGGGTGCCACAGAACCAAGTATCCTACCTATCCATCCCTCCTTGTCATCTGTGGTGCCCTCTCCGATACCCCGACTGACCCTCCTGCCCTGAGGAAATACATCAAATATACTGTAAAGGACAGCTTCTGGGGAAAGCTGGTCACTGGTGCGACCAGTTTCACTGTGAAATCTAGAGGGCCATCCCGAGGAGAGAAAGATTGATTATGTGAGTTCGACAGCCAGAAGTCGTCCTGTCTCAATCAGGTCATTGTTACTCTACTGGTAGTGAATGCGAGAGTCGGGATAAATGTAGCGACCGGGGCAACAGTACCTCCACGGCCAGCGGTAAGTGGTCCGAAAACGGACACCGCAGCACCCGAACTTGATCAACCCTGATGTTCGGTGACACCAGGATATGGTCATAATGTCGTTTTGGCCTCCAGCTTGGATAGGTGGGCAGTCCCTCGCTGGCTAGGTGGAGATCCGTCTTTTTCCTCAACAGCTGCATTTCTTTGCTACGTTCTCCACAGTTCATATCCCCCATCACAATGACATGTGTGTATTCCCTGATCAGCCGAATGAGATAATCGATCTGCTGCAAGCGTGACGAACTGCCGAGGGCGAGATGAACGAGGACGATATGAAGCGGGTCGGCACCATCCCCGAGGTGGGCTACCAGTGCGGTACGGCCCGGTACCCTCCCCGGCAAGCGATGCTGCGTTACCCTCGTGAAGACCAATCGGCTCAAAATGGCCATGGCATGCTGCGCAAGCACGCCCATACGGCGATTGACACTGCAATAAGCGAGAGGGAACCCGGCCCTCTCGCGTAAGTACTGTGCTTGATTAACAAATCCGCTTCTCAGGCTCCCCCGATCAAGCTCCTGAAGACCGGCTATGTCAAAATCCCGCAACAGCGTAGCGATAGAACTTAAATTCCGACGCATCTTTGGATGGGGCAACATTAACTCCCAGCTACGGGTGAAGTAGTGGTGGTATCCATTAGTGGCTACCCCGTTATGAATGTTGTAGCTGAGAAGTCTAAGTTTCAATGCACTAGGTTGCTGATTCAAACGAAGCCGAACGTTTCTGCTTGGCATAACCATTTTGTGAATGAATCACTCGACGATATCTTTCTCTACCTGCACAGCGTCTCCCCTTTAATACAATACCTTATAACACGCGGTATATGAAGAATTCAACACCTAGTCCAATACCAGACAGCAGATTGCAGGGATTCTGTTGCGAAAAGGCTGACGCGACAGGTTGAAGTCATGGAGAGTCGGAGCCTTGAGAATCCTAGTGGTCCCCGCAAAAAATGAATAAGGAAAATACGGAAGAAAGAAAATACGGGACGCTCTTAAACAACTAACAAAAATAAATTGACAGCCGGACTGATTCGCAGTCTGGGCGGTTGGTCAGAGGTAAAAAGGCATCGCTTGAAAAGCGGGGCCCATGTCATGAGTGATGAGAGGATATTGGAGGATCCAGATTTCATAGACTCTGTACTTTCCCATGCTGGTGAGAAATACGAGCGCCAATACGAATTGAAGCGTCGTGGTTATGATCTGAATCGGGTGGTTAAAAGGGTCGTAGAAATCTATAGTATGGACGAGCATGAGGTTTTTTCGAAGGGGAGGCAGAAAAAAAAGGTCAATGCCAGGAGTCTTTTTTGCTATTGGGCTGTTCGGGAGTTGGCAATTTCGCTTACAGACATGGGCAGACGTCTTGGCATGAGCGTTCCCGGGGAGGATATGCGGTGCAGACGGGAGAGGCCATCGCACAGAAGAACAACTATCAACTGATAGGTTAGTTTTCTTAATTATTTAAGAGCGTCCCATCTTTATTCACCTTTATTCCGACGAACAAAAGGTTCTCTCCAAGACAGCAAAACAGAAATCAAAAAGGGGCCATTAAGGCCCCTTACAATTTTGGCTCCCCGGGCAAGACTCGAACTTGCAGCCTAGTGGTTAACAGCCACCCGCTCTGCCGATTGAGCTACCGGGGATCAAAGCGTTTCATTGAAACCCATTACCTATTCAGGCCCCAGCTGGCAGCTACGTGGTTAATCCCGCCACCGGCGGGACTCTGCCGATTGAGCTACCGGGGAAGCGTAACAATTGTATCAAAAAATGAATAAAATGCAAAGCGTTTCTAGGGACAGTGTTCTAGAAGAACCTTGTGGACTTCGCGACGCTTCGGCCTTGCACTTGCTACATAAGAGAAAGCAAATTGACATTCATGCCCCCCTGTGTTAGCTAGGTCAGGAAGCCGCGACCGTTGGGGGAGAGGTAGGGCAATGAGTTCTGAGCTAATAAGAGGCGTTTGCATCTATGCCGCAGCGGTACTTGTGTCCGTTATTGTTGCCGTGGCACTAAAAAGGATCGTGCTGGCGAAAATTCACAGGGTCAGTAAGGCGACAACGTGGCGTTGGGATGACATGGTTATCAGGGCCGTGGCAGGACTGGTAGTGCCTTCCTTCGTTGTCTTGGGCCTTTATGTTGCCATGCAGGTTGCGCCGCTGCCCGCCAACGTAGCGAAAGTGCTGGACAGCGTCATTGTAGTTTTACTGATTATCCTGGTGAGCGTTCTGGTGGCACGGCTCGCTGGTGGCGTGATAGAGCACTATGGGTACCAGATACGGAAAGACGTTCCGACAGCCAGCATATTCCGGAATGTAACGAAGATAGTGATCTTCGTCATTGGGACCCTGATAATCCTCCAAACGCTGGGGATATCTATCACCCCGATGCTGACGGCCCTCGGGGTCGGAGGGCTGGCCGTTGCACTAGCCCTTCAGGACACGCTGTCGAACTTCTTTGCCGGCATTCATATCTTGCTCGCAAAGAAAATCAAGGTCGGCGACTATGTCAAGCTAGATAGCGGTGAAGAGGGGTATGTGGTTGATGTTACGTGGCGTAACACCTCCATTCGGGCGCTCCCCAACAATATTATCGTCGTTCCGAATGCAAAATTAGCCCAGTCAATACTCATCAATTACAACCTGCCGCAGCAAGAAATGGCGGTGCTGGTGCAAGTCGGTGTGGCCTACGACAGCGATTTAGAGCATGTGGAACGAGTGACCGTCGAGGTAGCCAGAGAGGTAATGAGAGACGTTGCCGGTGGTATGCCTGAATTTGATCCTTTCATACGGTATCACACCTTCGCAGACTTCAGCATCAATTTCACGGTGATCCTTCGGACCAATGAGTTCGTGAACCAATACCTCATCAAGCATGAGTTCATCAAACGCCTGCACAGGCGCTACCAGCAGGAGGGGATCGAGATCCCCTTTCCCATCCGCACTGTCTACATGGCCAGTGAATCAGAGGGGGCGGAGTCCAAGTCATGAAAGCGCTGTACGATAGTGCAAAACTGACACTTCTCTCTTGTCGTCAGGAAGCCACAGACCGAACACGATTGGTGATGCGTCGGTTCGGGCTGGGAGAAGATTGTCCGATTCTTCTGGAACTCCTGGTAGAATCGGATTTTGGTGCCTGGTGAGTGGTATTCGATAAGGTTGAGTGCTATCTTATTCTTGACGGACGTGGCTCCTCTGGCATGCGGACACCGCTCCTCCTGATACGGCAGCTCTCGGAGTATACTGTAAGCGAGCACTTCCCGTTCAGACAGCAATACCAAAGGTTTAACTTTTTTTACCAGACGGGGATGGGACGCTGGGAGCAGGGGCGCCTGCTTGGCCAGGTAGCCAACATGCCAGTTTGTCGTGTTGCCCAATAAGGTCGCACCCTCATCGTCAAGGTTGTGACCCGTAGCGAGACTCGAAAACCCATGTTCCCAGGCGAACCGGTTCATAAGATATCTCCTCATCATCCCACATAGAGTGCATGGTGGCCGTTTGAGCCGAGACGCCATCCGGGTTATTCCTACCCCGGCCACATCTAGGAGGGAATACAGATGAAAGGGTGCCCGTCGATCGGTGAGAAAGTGTGCAACGGTGTCAATGGCCTGATCAGAGAAACCTTCTATGCCCATGTCGACATGTAGTCCCTCCACAGGGTAGCCTAGCCGCTGCAAGATTTCGAAGAGGGCGAGGCTGTCCTTCCCGCCGGAAATGGCCACGAGAATTCGTTCGCCCACTGCAAAGAGCTGATAGGTCCGTATGGCCTTCTGCACCCTGTCAAGGACGAATGACAGAAAGTGATCTTTGCAGAGCGAGATATTGTGAGCTCGCAACCGTATCAGGGATTTCTCTTTGCATATCTTGCACTTCATCGTTCAGGCACCGTCCTCAGTATCGTGCAGCTGTCACCATCAGTGAGAAGCTCATCTTCAGTCAACAGCGCACCCCGACGGAGGACTAACGCGGTTTCCGGATTGATGCACAGCCTCCTCAGCAGCGCTTCTACGCTGATTTTCTTTCTCTTGAGTTCTTTCACTTCTGAGCCTATCATGACGGTGATCATATCAACGCTTTTTTTTAACTGTCCCTGCGGGAGTGCTTCACCCGTGCATGTGGCACAGAATAGAGGGCAGGAACATAGGGCTTTATGTCGATTGCAGGAGCTCCATCTGTTGCATCGATTCGTTTGATCCGCGGTCGTCGTCCTTGCAGACCCAGCAACTCTACAACCGCACGCTCAAGATCACGCGCGATCTGCTCGAACCTCATGCCCAGGAATGTGTGGAATTTGCCCAGGCCATCGTTGACGGCGCGCCGTCGCCTGTGCCGGCCGAGCAGTCGCTGCAAGTGATGGCCATCCTGGATGGCATCTATCGCAGCCAGCGGGCCGGCGGTGAAGTTCGGCTGGAATGAGGACGACGAAGGACCAACGACGGATGACGAATGTCAAATGAAAGGGAAAACGATGATTCAGGTTGCTTTGGTGGGCTGTGCCCACATTCACACGCCGGGCTTTGTCAAGCGATTGCAAGCACGGTCTGATATAACGGTCAAGCTTGTCTGGGACCATCAACGCCAGCGGGCCAAGCGGCAGGCCGAGGCCCTGTCGGCCCAGGTCGTGGACGACGTGGGGCGGGTCTGGTCCGATTCGGAGATCGAGGGCGCCATTATCTGCTCCGAGACAGACCGGCACGAAACGCTGGTTCTGGCCGGGGCCAGGGCGAACAAACACCTGTTCGTCGAGAAGCCGCTGGGCCTGAAAGCCGAGGATGCGTACCGCATGGCCGAGGCGATCGAGGGGGCCGGCATCCTGTTCCAAACCGGATACTTTAAGCGCGGACAGCCCATCCACCTGTTCCTGCGCGGACAGATCGGCCAAGGCAGCTTTGGCCAGATCACGCGCATTCGCCACAGCAACTGCCACAACGGTTCCCTGAGAGGCATCTTTGACACCGACTGGCACTGGATGGCCGACCCGGCGCAAGCTGGCGGCGGCGGATTTGCCGATCTGGGCACCCACTCGCTGGACATTCTTCTGTGGCTGATGGGGAATGTGACCAGCGTGACAGCGGACATAGACGTCGCCACCGGGCGCTACGGGGACTGTGACGAGTATGGCGAAGGGTTGTTAAAGTTCGAGAACGGCGCGATCGGCAGCCTGGCCGCCGGCTGGGTAGACGTGGCCCATCCGGTCGAATTCATTCTGAGCGGCACCGAAGGCCACGCCTGCGTGGCCAACGGGGAATTGTACTTCCAGAGCGAGCATGTCCATGGGGCCGACGGCAAAGCGCCGTGGACCAGGCTGCCCGAGGCATGGCCGCACGCCTTTGAGCTATTCCTCGACGCCCTCGCGGGAAAGCAGGTGCCCCTCGTCGAAGCACGGGAAGCCGCCGTGCGCAGCGCCGTCATGGAAGCGCTGTACGAAGGTGCGCGGACTCGGCAGTGGGTGACGCCAAAGAAAACTTGACACAACGGCAAAGGTGTGCTATAACTGTCATAACCTGTCCGTACAGGTTGGAACAAAGCCGTAAAGGTTGGGTTTCACTTCTCAAGCCTTGTTTACCTCTGGTGTGGAAGAGAGCAATGGGGATCTCTATCGGCCACGACAGCTCCGCCCCTCTTCACGAACAATTGCTCGACCAGGTGCGCTACCTCATCCTCACCGGCGTGTGGACGCCGCGAGATTTCCTGTCTTCCGGGTCAGAGTAACAGCGTCAGTCAAAAATCAGCCATGGTGTCGTTCGTCAGGCTTTGGGCAATGCCGCGGCCCTGGGATTGATCGTACCTGACGTCAAATCGTCTGACGATCAGGCTCGTCGTGTGCGGCGCCAGGATACGTCGTACTATAGCCACAGTTAGCTGAAAATGTCATTCTGAGCGACCGAAGGGAGCGAAGCCTGCCCTGAGCTTTATCGAAGGGAATCTCGTTGTTGCGCTGCAATCCCAATTGGAAAACGAGATTCTTCCCTTCGACTTTGCTCAGGACAAGCGTCGCTCCGCTCCTCAGAATGACAGAAAGTGCGGTTGTAGCAGTAGGTACCGATTCGGAAGGGAGGTGATGCGCATCGGAGGATATGGCCTCTAATCGGTTGGGCAATGTTCGTGTTGACCCATTCGTCTCTTTTGCATTGGCTCACACAAGGAGGAGTGAACGATGAGCAACAAATTCAACTGGAAGGCCACATTCCTGGCCGTCACCATGGCTGTCGCGTTGATCCTGACGTCCTGTGCTCAACCAACGGCCGAGGTGATTGAAAAAATCGTCACCCAGGTGGTGGAAAAAGTCGTCACCCAGGTGGTAGAGGTCGAGAAAGAGGTGACCAAGATCGTCGCCGGCACGCCGATCGTCGAAAAGGTCGTCGAGACCAAGGTCGTCGAGGTAGAAGTCACCAAGATCGTCGAACCAACGCGCCCCCCGGAAATACACGAAGCGCCCATGCTACACGAAAAGGTCCTGGCCGGTGAACTCCCTCCCCTCGAGGAGCGGATCCCCGTCGACCCGTACGTGATCGAACCTTTCGGCGAGATCGGCAAGTATGGCGGCACCTGGCACCGCTTTGACACCTCGCAGGATGGTCGGCACCTGCAGATGGCAATGTACGGCCATTCCTTCATCCATTGGGTCAGGGACGGCCTCGAAGTGCGGCCTGGTCTGGCCAAGAGCTGGGAAGCCAGCGAAGACAAGACAGAGTGGACCCTCTATTTCC
>Ga0209427_10009407_pt1 | contig 10905 bp, 10 predicted proteins | sample DeeMarSWOR136_30_FD_187465 | JGI IMG/M metagenome (GOLD analysis project Ga0209427, IMG submission 187465) | Marine sediment microbial communities from White Oak River estuary, North Carolina - WOR-1-36_30 (SPAdes) (version 2) | ecosystem: Environmental > Aquatic > Marine > Intertidal zone >... | reverse complement strand
CACTATGGGGTTTCTATGAGCAAATAAGGGATACACTCCAGGAAGTGCGTCGGTTCAGCCGCGACCTGAGACCGTCCATCCTTGACGATTTAGGTCTGCTCCCGGCGTTGGAATGGGTAACCCAGGACCTGAAAAACACATATTTGATAGAGGTTAATTTGAAGGTGCTCGGGAATGAGCGGAGGTTATTCCCGGAAACAGAACTATTACTCTTCCGCATCGTTCAGGAGGCGCTTAGAAATGTTGCCAAGCATGCTGAAGCCACCAGAGCTGAAGTCGAAGTCAAGTTCGACGAGGACAAGATAACGGTTACTATAAGCGACGACGGTAAAGGCTTTGAGCCCCCGGAAGACCTCGGAGCGTTGACACCCGCAGGTAAACTGGGCCTGGCTGGAATGCAAGAGCGGGTGCAGTTGCTTGGTGGCAGGTTAAAGCTGGAGTCTAAGCCGGGTAAAGGCACCAAAATATTTGTTGAAGCCCCGGTTTGACCGGGGAATTCAATCTTAGCCCTTAGCGCTTAATGCAACTGGAAAATTGCACAATCCGTCAAAAAGTGCCCCATCAATTCTAACACTTGTGCAATCTCGCTACATGCAACAGGAAGCCAGAAGTTACGGACCTTCATTACGTAGCCGAAGTATGAGATGTATAAGTTAGGCCACAGAGGCAACGCATCATATTTCCTGCATAATCAATGTGCAGAGCAGGAAATGCAAGGGTCATAAGCTCTGACGAGCATCTCCAGAGTATGTCTAATAATGTCCTCGGGCTGATCTAACATAAGAGGCACGATAGCTTCCATATCTTTTTGGACATTATTGTGGTTTTGATTAGTGGGAATAATACAGTTGGCCTTGGTTAATATTCCGTTCTTATCAAAGGTATAATCATGGAACAGGATACCGCGGGGGGCTTCTACAGCACCGATACCTCTTCCCGCCTGGACTTTCACGGCATTATCCTCCTCTTCCAGTCCCCAGTCTAATATCTGGTCGATAAGCCTAAGGCTATCCTCCACCGCGTGGACAGCTTCAACAACTTGAGCCACGGTTATCATAAACGGCTTATGGCAGGGAGCACTTAAGCCGAGTTCTTCAGCAGTTCTTCGAGCTCGAGGCAAGAGCTGGTCATGATTGAGATTGAAGCGGGCAAGTGCCCCCACCATATAAGAATCCCGCTTGTTCTTGGTGTACTTGGCGGTGGAATGGGGCACACAGAACTCGTTGGTTACCTCAAGATATTTGGCAACAGGGGTAATGCCAGCGTCTGTTGATGCTATGTGACCGCTGATAAAAGCATACTCCTTATCGTCTTTGAGAGCGATATACTCCGTCTCTCGACTGAAATTGGGGATGCTCAAGGTTTTAAACAGTTCCACCGTGACATCAAGGTCAGCCAGAGCATCCTCGAGCCTAGTCCGGATGGCCTTTAGTTCATCAATTTTAGGCAGCTTGGCAAAGCCTCCAACGACGCAGGACAGAGGGTGAGTTTTCCTACCCGCCAGCAGTTCGGCAAGGCTGTAGCTCAGTTTCTTCAGCCGTAGTGCCATCACTACCACTTCCTTATGCGTTTCTACCAAGGGGAAAACACTGCCTACTCCCAGGAAATCGGGAGCAACCAGAAAAAGGGCGTGTAGCACATGGCTTTCTATAAGTTCAGCATTGTAGAGGAGTTTGCGTAATAATAGTGTCTGTTCCGATGGCTGGATGCCGAAAGCCGCCTCGATTGCCTGTATTGATGCTGTAGAGTGGGCAATACTGCAAATACCACAGATTCGTGAGGCGATGTGGGGAACATCTTCATAATATCTACCGCAAAGCATAGCTTCAAACAGACGGGGTGACTCAATAACCTCCCACAACACCTTCTCGATTTTGCCATCGGTTGCATTCAACACAATATTGCCGTGTCCCTCTACACGGGTGACATGATGAACATTAATATTTAGCTTTGTCACTTGGTCACCTCCGCATACGTATTGTAAATCTTAAACTTCTCCACAACCTTTTCTACCGTCAGACCATACTTCTGCAGTATGTCCTTCTCCGAGTCAAGGTTCGGGTCATCAACAAGGCCTCGGCAACCCCAGCAGTGCCGGCCGCTGGTAACACATATGGCACCACAGCCAGCCCTGATTACCGGGCCAAGACACGTCATGCCTCTTTCAAACACGCAGATGTTGCCTGCCATCTTGCATTCGGTGCAGACCGGATAGTTGGGTATTTCAGGTTTCTTGCCGAGCAATAGTGCCTTAACCACCTTGAGGAGCTCGGCAGTGATTGGGGGACAGCCCCTCACATAATAGTCTACCTTTATCAAGGCATCTATAGGACGAGCAGGAATAGTATCGTAGTATCTGGCATCTTTCCCGTAGACTATCCGCAGTGCCGCATCCACAGGAAGGTGATTCTTGAGGCAATTGACTCCCCCGATACAGGCGCAGGCACCTAGAGCGACAACAACCTTGGCACGGTCGCGTATATTCTGCAAACGCGGTATTTCCGACTCTCTGGTTATGCTTCCCTCAACGAAGGCGATGTCATAGTTGTCTGCTCTCTCTGTCATGACCTCCCTGAAATTGACAATATCCACGGCGTTAAGCAGGCTGATGAGCTCCTCCGCCGTAAGATTAAGAGCATCTAGCTGACATCCCTCGCAACTGGTGAAATCAAAGAACGCTACTTTAGGCTTCATTACACTGCCTCCCTTAGATTTCTTAGTTGGGCAAGAGTAAATACTGGTCCATCCTGGCATACATAGACACCGTTGATCTGACAATGCCCACATTTGCCCACGCCGCACTTCATCCTCCGCTCCAATGACACGATTATGTTTTCATCGGCAAGGTCTTTCTTTTTCAGTTCACCAATGACAAATCGGTACATTATTGGTGGACCGACCACCACTGTCATGGTCTTCTTAGAGTCAATATCAACTTTGGGGATAAGGGTGGTAATAACGCCCACATTCCCCTTCCAGCTTTCATCCCCTCTATCTACTGTCTCGTGAAATTCAATATCTGGATTCTTGCTCCAAGCAGCGAGCTCGTCCAGAAATAAACGCTCTGCTGGCGACCTAGCTCCGAAGAGAAGGATAACCTTGCCGAAAGAACTCCTCTTATCAAGGACATACTGAACTAGCGAACGTAGTGGGAAAAGACCGATACCTCCCGCTATCAGAAGGAGGTCTTTGCCTTCCAGAGCCCCCAATGGGAAGCCGTTGCCGAAGGGACCGCGAATGCCAACAATAGCTCCCTTTTTCAGAGCATGCAGGGCACCGGTTACATTGCCGACGTTTCTTATAGCCAATTGAAAAGTCCCATCCTTGGTCGGTGATGATGAGACAGAGATGGGCGCCTCTCCAATGCCCGTAACCGAGACCTCAACGAATTGCCCCGGCCGTTGTCCTAGACTTTTACCATCCTTGAACCTGAACTCAAAAACCTTCTCCCGTGGCGTCAATTCACTGACCATCACCAGTTCAGCCGGGCGAGGTGCATATAACTCTGTTTCCGCCCTTACTTCCCTGACGATGCGCATGGCCGCCTCTTTAGCTTCAGCTGATTCAACTATGGCGTTGAAAGCTTCCAAGGGGCTGGCGATATCAGCCAGGCAGGCTGTGGCACAGCGCCCACAGCCGACACAGCCAACCTTACCATACCTTTCCAGAATATATTTCCCTTTGCGGAATATTCGATGCCGGAAGCGGCTGGCTTTGTCATGCCGAAAATTCTCACCTGTAGCTACCTTAGCAAAATCAACCAGCACGCAGCCATCCCAGTAGCGGGAGCGCTCTCCCTCCTTCAGATTCAGTGCTACCTCATCCTGGACATCGAAGCAGAAACAGGTAGGGCAGACCATGACACAGGAGCCGCAACTGAGACAGGTTGCACTCCTTGATTCCCAATAAGAGTCTTCATAGTTTTCTTCCAGTAGCTTTGGCAGTCTCTCCTTGGACACGTCAAGGGAGAGCTTATATTTAGCTAATGCTTCCTCTCTCGCTGCTTTCTGTTTGGCTATATCATCACCAGTGGGCTCTCTCAAGTGAGCATGCTTGGTGGCTAGCTCAGCGCCTTTCTTTGACCCTACAGTTACCATATAGTCAGTGCCGATATCAGTTAGCAACAGGTCAAAACCAGTTTCGGTCAGGTTGGTACCCATACTGGGAGCAAAGGATTTGGGGGATGGATTAAGGCAGTCGACCCCGATGATGATGGTTTTTTGTCGTCGGGCAATGTAATTAGGGTCGGGATTGGTAGACATAAATGCCTCGTCCAGCAGTTCGATGGCCTTAATATCATAGGGATGCACACCAACGATAGCCCTGGGTATGGCTTCGATTACTGGCTCGACCTTCGACCCATCTCCAGCCTGAAACTTGAGCAGGGTTTCCTTTGCTGGCAAGAGATATTTTGTGGGTGGCATAACGGTAACATCATAATCGAGGCAGAGTTCTTCGAAACTGGATATCCTATCGTAGACATATTTGCCATATTTAGACTTTACCCCGACTACCTCCATTTCCTTAGCCAAGCTTTCTACTATGGTTCTCATGTTCTCTTTAGGCATGACGAAGTCTTTCTTAACTTCAACTGCTTCTATAACACGTGGTTTAGGTCGTATTACTACTTCAGTGGTAACCGTTGGCTCTCTACCTACTGAGTCAAGGGTTTCCCGGATAAGCCTTTCCAAGTCATCAGGGACAACAGGCTTAATTAGATAATCAATAGCACCAAGCTTCCTTGCCTCGCTTGTTGTTTCCGCTGAGGGGTAAGCAGTTATGATAATAGACTTAATCCACGGTCGTTGTCCCTTCACTTCCTTCAGCACTGCTATCCCGGTTTTTCCAGGCAGCCTGATATCCAGAACCATAACGCTGAAGTCCTGCTTCTCTATCATCTCCAAGGCTTCCTCACCGCTTTCTGCTATCGCTACCTGATAGCCAGCATCTTCGAGCCAATCTCTAATTGACTCTCGCACGATTGGCTCGTCGTCTACAACCAACACCGATTTTCCTACCATCTCTATGACCTCCTTATTCTTCCCCTGCCCATTCAGCAAGGGTCTTCTGGATAAGTCTTTCCAGTTCATCAGGGGCGATGGGCTTGATTAGATAATCAACAGCCCCAAGTTTCATCGCCTCAGCGGCCAGTTCTGTCGAGGAGTAGGCCGTAATAACGATGGATTTAATCTGCGGCTTCAGTGCCTTAACTTCCTTCAGTACCGTTATCCCGGTTTTCCCAGGCAATCTGACATCCACAATCATAATACCGAAGTCCTCTTTTTCTACCATTTCTAGGGCTTTTTCCCCATTCTCGGCGGTAGCCACCTGGTAGCCAGCATCCACAAGCCAGTCCTTAATTGACTCCCGAACAATTGGCTCATCATCCACGATTAGGACTGAGTGCTTTTGCATATTGTTATAACCCTCCAATTGTTCGCTACCAGCTTGTGGAGTGTTTTTTGGATAAATCTCTCCAAATTATCAAGAGCGGCTGGCTTAATCAGCTAATAAATAAAAGGTAGGTTCCTTACCTCAGCCGCTGGCTCAGCTGAGGGTTGAGGATTTTCAGCTTTGGCACCCTTTACCAACTATATGCCCCTTATTCGTGCAGGGCAAATATTATATTTTCGGTGAACAGCAGTCTTTGGTAATCAGATTATGTCTGCTCTAATTCTGGCTTCTCCTTCTTAACAAAGTGGACTGATGCGTATCGGCATAGCCTTTGACCTGCAGGCAATTGCTTGAGTTTACTTACCTCGTCTTCACCAATAACTGCTATTGTGCCAAATCTATCCTGTATGTCTTGCGCAAAGGCACAATGGCTACATTCGTAGTTGCGGTCGCAAAGCCGATAGGAAACAGCACCTAGTTCAAGCCAACGGTGTTCCTTACCTGCTTTTTCCTTGACTACTTCCCCCAGTGCCGCTCCGATCAGCTTTTCTAAATCTTCAATCTTAAAAGGCTTCACCAGGTAGTCGATGAGTCCTAAGCTTCGTGCCTTATCCTGTGTTTCTTTTGCAGGGTAGGCAGTAATAATTACCCCTTTGGTTTCCGGTTTAAGTTGCTTAGCCTGCTCGAAGACCTGTAAGCCGTCGATACCGGGAAGCCTTAAGTCAAGAACAATAACGCCAAACTCTTCTTGCTTGACTCTTTCTAAAGCTTCCTCTCCACTCTCAACACACTCAACATCATATCCATCCTCTGTAAGCCAGTCTCTCAAACTTTCTCTCACTATCGTCTCATCTTCTACGAGCAAAACCTTCTGTTTCTGTGCCTTCATTGTATCCTTCCTTCTTCTTGGTGCAGTGGTAGATATACGGTAAAAATGGTGCCTTCACCTTCTTTACTATGGACCTCTATTTTACCATGATGGCGTTGGATAATTCCATAGGATACAGCCAGACCCAGGCCTACCCCCTTTACTTCTTTCTTAGTGGTAAAGAAGGGAGTGAACAGCTTGCGCATATTCTCTGGAGAAATACCACAGCCCGTGTCCTGAACCTCCATCTTCAACTGCCCATTGTCAAGCGAAGTGCGAAGGTGCAGCTTGCCTCCTCCGGGCATCGCCTGAATGGCGTTCAAAATAAGGTTAGTGCAAACCTGCTGGAGTTGGTTAGGGTCGGCCGTGAGCTTTGGCAGAGAAGGGTCGAGTTCTTTTACCACCTCGATTTTGCTTAGTTGGGCGGAATGAGCTGTCAGCTCAAGGACGCGATTAACAATATCATTAAGGTCTGTTTCTACTAGTACTGGAGCTGATTGCCGGGCAAAGTCCAAGAGGTTTCGCACCAATCGGGTGCTACGGGTAAGCTCTGACTCCATTTTTGACAGGTAGTCAAGAGCAGTATCCTTGGAGAACTTGTCACTGTTAATTCTTTTAATCAGCAACTGGGTATAAGTAAGGACACCCGAAAGCGGGTTATTAACTTCATGGGCAATAGAAGCAGCCAGTTGTCCTAACGAAGTTAGCTTCTCAACTTGTATTAGCTGCTCTTGGTTGTCCTTCAGCTTTTGCGTATATTCGCTAAGCTTCTGGTAAGCAGTATCTAATTCGACACGAGTCTTCCTTTCCTTTTCAAACCGGTTTAACTCTGTTGCTATCAATAAGCTTACCAATGCCGAAAAGACAACAAATATAAGTGCTCTGAGTAGCGGGTTGGGGTAGGGCGAGATTAACAAAGCACGAGGTATCACGGTGATCAGAAAAATAAGTGAAGTGATAATGCTGCCACGCACTCTGAAGGCTAAAGCCGAGTATGTTATAGGAATGATGAACAGTGCTCTATTCACATCGTGGACGCCAGTAAAAAAACTATGGCTAAAAAAGGGTATGCTGGTTAAGGGAGTCTGGTCTATGTAGTATTGGAATATGCACAATGCCATTAGGATTATAAGTATTAACAGATGACGATTTAACCAGCCCCTGGCAGTATCTGTTTTCCAGTAGGATGCTTTGGCTACTATATTATCTTCCCAGTACTGCTGGATTGCTTTTAGAGTAAATTTGGCCGTCATCTCTCTTCCCTGCACCAAAATTATGCCATAGAATCAGAGCACCTGGATAAGTCTCCAATCTGCTTCTTGGCAATTTCAATAAGCTGAGGACTGTTGGTGAGGGTGATTAACTTTTCAAAATCATTTAAAGCTTGAGTTTTCTTGTCTAGACTCCTGTAAGCCATACCTCTACTCAAGTAGGCAAGAGGCAGGTTAGGCTCCAGTTGGATTGCCATGTTACAGTCACTAATGCTGAGGTCATATTGACCCTTCATGTTATAGGCACTTGCTCTATTGAGGTATGCAATATATAAGTGTGGTTCGAGTTGGATGGCTTTGGTGCATTCGGAGATTGCCATGTCATATTGACCATCATTTAGGCATGTACTGGCCCTATTCACATATGTCTGGGCTAAATCGTTCTCAGTCTGCATAGCTTTAGCAATCCTTGTTGCGGCATTCTATGCTTTATCCAATTGAAGAAAGAAGCTTTGTTTACGACTATACAAAATGAAGTCACTGGATTAGTAAAGAATATCAACCTCAAGATTTTACTGCAATATGGTTGGTAATTCAAGAAAGTAAAAATCAAGGTTCTTTTCCATTGTGGTTGACACACATTTTTGCAGATTTTATAGTATCTTTAACATGTTAAAATAACAAACGTATTCCGCATATCTTTGTCAGCAGTCTTTTTTGTCTGCTGTCTTGGTCTGCCAATTTTGTATTTCTTTAACGATGCATTGGGCGTGTTCATGACTGTCTGTTTCTCTTTAGCTTCTTTCTGTTTATTTTGTGCCTTTGCTATTATGCCTCTTTTGCTAAAACAGAAGTACACTAGTCTGCAGAATGAGTATTTCTCAAACCTTGTGATGATTCACCGAGCGTATGCAGAGTTTTTTGTCGGGTATCGCAGACACTGGAATACTGTGATTGGTATCGGTTTATTTCTTGTTGTGTTTGGCGTAATTGGTTTCGCAGTTGGTCATTAAACCTTGATAGCTTAATATCCCAAAGCAGAAACCACACCCACATGCAAATAGGACTAGTGCTAGAATGATTAGATACGTTAACATAAGCCCCTCCTTCTTCTAAACCAAAGTGAAAAGGAACCGGTTGAGAAATGCCGAAGCGCAAGCTCAGAAATCGTCGCCCCAGCCGGCAACTCTCAAACCCGAGTGCACGCGGGTGGGGACAGATTTCTTATTGGAAATCGGGCCGGACCAATGAACATCACTAAGGCCGTCCACGGATCTTTGCCCTTTGTTTATCGCCTCCTCAATTGCCGTTTTAAGAGTCACGACCTCGTCCTGGAGGCGTTTCACTTCCATCTCCAATTTCTTACTCCCGAGATTGGTTACCACCCTCTGTATTAAAATCTTAATAAAAGCTCTACAGCCTGTCTATGACCCAAAAGTCCTACACCTGAGCATCAATGCCTTCTTGCTATAACCTAAAAGTCCCGAGGTGAGGGAAAATTCCCCCTAATCTATAAGTAAAACGAATTTAATTGGAAATAGTTAGTAGCTAAATAATCCTAGTACCAAAAATTTTCAAACCTGCGGTTTAATAGGTCACCCAAGGCCAAGGCTGGGCACTACATCCAGGTCATAACCACTTATCTTGCCAGCTTGGAATTGATAATAGCCACAAGCAGCCACCATAGCAGCATTATCAGTACATAAGTGAGGAGGGGGAATAAGAACCGGGATTGGCGAGTTGGCAAGGAAATGCTGGGTTAATGTTTTATTGGCTGCCACTCCACCACTAAGCAAAATTTGCTCCACCTTCAATTGCTTTGCTGCCTCAATTGTCTTGGCAACTAAAACATCGACTATTGCCAACTGGAAACTCGCTGCGGCATTGGTAACCGAGACCCCTCCCTTGTGAACAAGATGCCACAAGGCAGTTTTCAAGCCACTGAAGCTGAAATCATGGCTTCCCTTGAGCCAGGCTCGGGGGAGAGGCAAGGAGGGGATTCCAGCGTAGCCTGCCTGTTCAATAGCTGGACCCCCAGGGTAGCCCAAGCCCAAGATTCTAGCTGCTTTGTCGAAGGCTTCGCCAGCAGCATCATCCCGGGTTCGTCCCAATTTCTCAAATTGCCCGTGTCCCTTCATCAACACTAAATCGCTATGTCCACCGGAGACAACGAGACAGAGGCAGGGGAATTTCACCTTCCCCCCTTCGCCAAGTGGGGAGGAATCCAGCCAATTAGCATAGATATGCGCCTCAAGATGGTTAACCCCAGTAATAGGTAATTTTCCAGCTAAAGCAATTGCCTTGGCCACGTTAACGCCTACCAACAGCGACCCGGCCAATCCTGGGCCGAAAGTTACAGCAATACCATTGATATCCTGCCAGGAGATTCCAGTCATTGCCTGGCTGACAACCGGGATAATTGTGAGGAGATGCTGCCTTGAGGCAACTTCGGGGACTACGCCGCCATAGCGAGCATGAATGTCTATTTGTGAAGCTACAACATTAGAGATAATTCTGCTGCCATCCTCCACTACGGCGGCAGCAGTTTCATCACAAGAGGTTTCAATACCCAGGATTTTCATTTTCGTTCACCTTATAGCAATTCTTTGCATAATGCCAACACTCAACCGAATAATAACAAAGAGGGCTAGAAACTTGCAGTAAAGCTTTGTCATGTGCTTATGTTAGTATTCTAATAGAGAAGTAAAGCTCAGGCAAGCAATAACGGGTTGCCTGACGCTGTCCAGTATGTTAGCGTAGCTTTGTATTTCAGGCGTTTTGAGCATGACTTCTATCATTCTCGCCGGTGGCAAAAGTCTAAGGCTTGGTCGGAGCAAGGCTCTTCAGGTTATTGAGGGTAAGAGCCTTATCCAGTGGGTGGTTGACCGCCTTGCCATCCTCAGCACAGAAATCATCATAGCGACTGCTCATGGCGAAGCAATTCCCTGCTCCTCGGCTGTAAGGATAAAAACGGTAGCCGATAGTTATCCTGGAAGGGGTCCGCTTGTGGGCATTTACTCAGGTTTAATAGCCTCATCTAGTTCGCGGGCTATCGTTGTTGGCTGTGATACACCGTTTCTGAGCGTTAGCTTGCTCGAATATATGACTCAGATCTGTTCTACATTTGATGTTGTTGTTCCTCGGATAAAAAATAAATTAGAGCCCCTTTGCGCAGTGTATTCCAAGAATTGTTCAGTCCCCATCCAAGGGTTGCTGGAGCAAGATGAACTGAGGATTAGAAAACTTTTTAGTATGGTCAAGGTGAAATACATTGGAGAGGACGAAATAAACAGCTTCGACCCAGAGCACTTAAGCTTTTTCAACATAAATAGCCAGGCTGATCTGGATAGGGCAAGAAAGCTAGCAGCCGAGAAGAGATAGAGGAGAGAAGAGAAATGATAGTAGTGGCTACCACTTCTCTTGGGATAATCG
>Ga0209427_10009405_pt1 | contig 10906 bp, 12 predicted proteins | sample DeeMarSWOR136_30_FD_187465 | JGI IMG/M metagenome (GOLD analysis project Ga0209427, IMG submission 187465) | Marine sediment microbial communities from White Oak River estuary, North Carolina - WOR-1-36_30 (SPAdes) (version 2) | ecosystem: Environmental > Aquatic > Marine > Intertidal zone >... | reverse complement strand
AAGCTCCATGATGGAATGGTTAATCTTTACAACGTTCTCCCTTTGGAGGTTCACTAGCCAGTCTTTAAGCATGTTTAGCTTGTTTTCAACCTCTTTCTCCACGCCACTTGTGAGTCGCGACATTAAAGTGGTTAGATCCTGCTCAAATTTCTCTCTGTTGTTCATCACTGAGTTCCCTACCCATGGATATGGACGAAACACTATTTTAAAATCGTCACAATATATAAACCCAAAAAATATCTGCGCCATAGATTATTGAGAATTAGCCCTTTTAGAAGTTTAAATATCACCCATCAATCTCAGTGCTTAACCAAAGACATCATGCGCTAGTTTCGATATTTCTGTCAAAAAACTAGCTCCTTACAAATGTCCAATTAATGGACTGCTGTACAAACAACTTTATATAAAACGAAGCTATTAGTGTACGGTTACCAAGTTGGGGAGCAGGCTGGAACGCATCAGCAAAGAACAGTTGTCGCAATGACTAACTGCTCAAGTTCCTCCCAAGAGATTATATCAAATGGGAAGAATGGAGGCGGTTGGTTAACAGCTGGCTGAACGATGTTGGGCGTTCGGGCTTAGACCCTTCTTGGTAATAATCTTTTATGCAGCTTCAAAACTAATTTCTTTTTCTTACCCTCTTTAAGAGTCATAGTGCATTCCAGAGAGGTCGAGGGGGCTATTCTGAGGCAAGCAAAAGCACTCCACAAGTGATGTTAGCTATGCCTATGAAGCCCATAGCTGTCAAAGCGATGAAGCTTAGTGAAGATGAGAACATCTCAGTACCCACGAGAAACTGCACTGAAAAAAACAGTGACAAGGCACCTGAGAAAATTAGCAGAACGATGAGGTACTTACGCATTAAAGCCAATACTTCAAAAACTCGAAAACGCTCTTTGCGAGTGGTGTCAATAACCAAGTTGTCTACGTCAATCGTTTGAGGCTCAGTGGCGATGTATCTTTTTTTGCGTTTGCGTCGCATACAAATCAAGATAGGTGCCGCTGATTTTAAAGTTTGCCAACCCGCGAGTTTGCGCCTAATTGCCTCTTGTCAACTGCCCTAACGGTCTGGTGTACTTAAGTTCAGTATTCCAGCCAAAACCTGAATTACGCTGACGAACAGCAGAACGTAAAAAACTAGCGTTGCCGTTTCTTGCGAGACCCCTTGCAACACAATGGAACCTACCCCCAATAGATATACTATAAATGCTACAAAGGCACCTAAGCCCAAGCTTATTCCTCCGAAAGCGATTCTAATGCGGTGGTGACCCACCATTCGGATATAGTAAACCAGCAACGCTACGATAATAAGCTCTAAGCCCAAAATCAGCACCGAAGGCTCTATGAATAGCGCGAGAAAAAGTGAAGCAGCTATTCCCGCGATGGGCGTTAAAGGGTACAGAGGTGCTTTAAACGGTCTTTTCAGGTGAGGCGCAATTTTTCTAAGTTTAATCACCGACAGGTTCACGACGGAGAAGCCTATTATAAATCCGAGGTTAACCGCGTAAACCACGAAGTTCACGAGTCCAGTTGCAGCGAAAATTACGGTGAAAATTGCGCCGACCATAATTGCAACGTGAGGTGTGCAGAAACGCTTATGAACCTTGCATAGACCTTTAGGCAAATAGCCGTCTCTGCTCATAGCGTAAAGAACCCGCGACTGTGCCATTATAGCCTCGTTGGTTGCCGCTAAACCCGCGATCGCCAAGCCTATTGTAATCAAAATGGCTCCAGCAGGCCCTAATGCTTGTTCCGCTACAAACGCGATTGGCGACGATTGGTGACTGAGAACTTCTGGGGTAACGATGCCGACGGAAACGGATACAACACTTGTGTATAGTGCAATCAAAACTACCGCGGACAGCACTATTGCCAAAGGGATGTTTCGCCCAGGGTTTTTTACCTCAGCTTGAGCTGCTGCAACAGCCTCAGCGCCCAAGTACAGTTCGAAAAGGTATGCGGTAGCCGCAAAGATTCCGAGTATGCCTATTGGAGAAGACGATGGCTCCGATGGGGTTCCTTGAACGTAAAACCAACCGCCTATGACGAATATGCCCAGTATAACAAGGACTATAAGGGTTATTATGGTTCCTATTGTGCCGGTTTCTTTTGTGCCTCTGAGGTTGACGATTGCGAATATTATAACCACTATCACCGCGGTTAGTGGGATGTTGATCTGTGGTAAGAGGTAGGAGACCACGTAGGCGAAGCCTATGGCGGATAGTGCGGTGTAGAACATGTTGCTGAGCCATTCGAACCAGCCTGTGAGAAAGCTGGGGAAGCCGCCGTAAGCCACTTTTGCAAATGTGTATTCGCCTCCAGCCAGTGGAATTGCTGTGCCTAGCTCGGCGTAGCTGAACATAGTGAAGAGACTTAGGATACCGCAGATGAGCACTATGGGGGCGATGGCGTAGCCTGCCATTCCTGCAGCCTCGCCAATTATCACGAAGTTGGCTGCGCTGAGGGTTCCGCCTATGCCCAGCATTGTTGTGCGGATAAGCCCGAGGTCTCTTTTCAGGTGAGGTTTATCCATGGCGGTCAACTCTCGCGTTTAATGTTCATAAAATAGGAAGAGCCCGCTTATGACGGATAGTAAGCCGAAGATTATGAAGCTCCACAGGCAAAGTCCAATTGTCTCTGCAGCGAAGCCTAAAACAGTTTGGATGTTGAAAATGTTGTAGAACAGAAAGAATGCGAAAAACATGGTTAATGCTCCTATTGCAGTCTGAGTTAAGCCAACTATTTTTGAGAGGATTTTTTTGGCGTTCATAACTGTTCACTTCTTGAAAAGGAGGATTATCCCTGCGGCGAAGTCCAAGATTCCGATGGCGAGGAATATCAGCGTTAATACGGATGTGGTTACTTGGTCTGAGAAAACGCCTACGTCAATTATGTTTAGTAATATCAGAAAAATTGTCCCCGTTAAAATTAGGCTTGTCACTATCAGGAATCCGCCTATGGCGACGCTTAGTCTGACTAGTTTCCGCATACTGTTCACTCGGCTGATTGCAAGAGACGCAAGGTTAAACCGATAATATTGGGAGAAGCCAATTTAACACATTTGCTAGTTTCCCGAAGGCGGCGGTGTTTGAAGCCTAACCCAGCGGAGGTTAATGGTAGAGATGAGAACTGAACACGTTGTGGCGTGTTGACTTTTAAGGATTTAAGGAGGTTAAAACTAGTCTTGTCGAGTTTACGTTGACTTCTGTGATTTTACAGTTCTTGAATTCTCTAGCTTCGCCTAACACGTTTTTCACGATGATCGTGTTGCCTTCGGTTTCCGCATAGACCACGTCTTTGAACAAAGTTTTTCCGTTTAGGATAACATTGAATTCGCACATTTCGCATTCACAAATTTGAAAGTGTTTCTCTCGGTTATAAGCGCTTTGTTTTGAGGCTTCCGTGTTGTATCTGTTTCGCTATACGCTGAATGAGGGTTTAGGTTATTGCGCTCAAGATGAATGGTATCAAAATGCTCACTACTATTATGTACACAATCAGTAGGGCTATGCTTATTAAAAGATTTTTGAGCCAGTTTTTGCTCCACGCCAAGCCGAAGGGGACTCCGATGGCGAAGCCTATGATGTGGGCGACATAAGCCACGTTACCTTCAGTACCAGCATACACTGCCAACGCGTTATACACTAAATACAGAGTCGCCACCAGTCCTTGAGGCAGGAACAAAAAGATCGATAATTTCAAGGGTTTGATCAGAATGACTATTGCGGCTAACGTGAATATGGCTGCCGAAGCACCGATTAACGGGGTTGACAAGTCATAGAACAGCAGGCTTAGAGGAAAAGTCACTATGCCGCCGATGAAGAAGGCGCCTAAGGTCTTTGTGGCTCCCATTTCTTCTTCTATGGTATTGCCGAATATGTATAGAAAAAGCATGTTACCAGCCAGATGCATGATGTCGCCGTGGAGAAACAGCGAAGTAATCAAAGTCCACACTCTTCCGTTGAGGAGGTTGTCGCCGCTGAAACTCAGATATTCAATGAGTACCTCTGGGTCTGAAAACCAGAAAACAAGAGAAACTAGAATGCAGGCTATGATTACGAGGTTAATTTTTCTCACTTGCAGCTTCCACCCTGAAGAATCAATGGCTTTCTAGGTTAATGAAAATTACTGATAACTTGAAGGTGCCCTAATTATGCGGTTCTGTCAATAAAACATCGAGATATTCGTTATTTTAATGCGAATTTTCTTTGTTTGGTTTAGATAACTAATTATAATTCATGGTTCTTATACGTTTAAAGTTACAAATGATTTAACGATGATAAGAGATGCCTGAGAAAAGCTCTGCGAACGTGGACATATTCGGTCTATTATCAGTCGATGATGATGAAGCGAAGAAGAAACGGAGAAAAGAGCTTTTGGCTTCTACAGGCGTGCAAGAGTTCTTTGAGGACGGAAAAATCAGCATTGACAAGCGGACGTGTTGGGGGTTGGAATGCAAACTGTGCATTGAAAAGTGTCCGACCAACGCGTTGTACTGGAAGGCTGGCGAAGTTGGGATTGTCGAAGACTTATGCGTTTACTGCGGTGCCTGCGTTTTATGCTGCATGGTGGATGACTGCATAAAAGTAGAGAGAAAACGGGAAGACGGCAAAACTGAGCGTTTTAGTAAACCAAAGGAAGTTGTAAAAGTTCAAGACAAAATTAACGCTGAAAAAAGGTTTCAACGTGTGAAGGAAGTTTTTCCTACGTATGAAGCGTACTGTGAACGCTATAAGTATTCGAAGTGATTCCTACGAGAGAGGTTGGCCTGAGCTTCTGAGCGGCCTTCTCCCTTATATACGCGTTGGACTAATGCATGAGAACGTTAGGCGCTTGCGGTTTCAGCCTATGTCAGCAACAGGATAGTGTAGTGTTAGAGTGCTTTCACCAGTGAGGAAGTTTGACTTCGGAAGAGAATTGCTCAAGATAATAGCAATCGTGACTATGGTGATCGACCACGTTGGCAACATTCTTTACCCTGACCTCTTGTTTCTCCAGATTATCGGTAGACTTTCCTTTCCCTTGTTTGCTTACCTCATAGTGTTAGGAATAGAAAGTACCAAGAAACCGCGAAAGTACATGATCACACTTCTTTTATTTGCCGTGATTTCTCAGATTCCTTATTTTCTCGCTTTCGACATCCAGCCTTTTGGACGATTAAACATACTCTTCTCGCTGTTTCTAAGCGCTATGACCATCTATTTTTACAACAAGAAAAATCTCTTAGCTTTTGTTCCCCTTTTGCTTTCAATCGTTTTGCCGACGGAAGGAAGTTATTATGTGGTGTTAACCGCGGCAGGCATGAAACTTTTAAAGGACACCCCGAAACTCGGCGTTATTGCTTTATTCGCCCTTAACATTCAATTCCTGTTTGTCTCTGACCTTGAAACCCAAATCCAAATACTATCGCTTCTGACACTGCCGCTGATTTTTCTCCATATAAAAAACTGGTTAAAAAAGGAAATACTCATTCCCGAAAATTCTTTTGTTTACTCAATTAGAAAATACGCGTTCTACGGGTTTTATCCGCTGCATCTGGCATTGCTGTTTCTAATAAAACTATTCATCTTCTGAGCCCCCTCCTCCGCGTTTTTAGGCAAGTGTTATTACCCTTTTTTCTTGATTTACTTGTAAGGTTCGTGTTACCTGTGCAAGCGAAAAATAAGCCTTGGTTTGATTCATGGCCAAAAGATTTGCCCCAAAACCTTGAATTTCCGAAGCTGCCACTGCATCAAATTCTAGAAAAGACGGCGAAAGAACATCCTGAAAAAACTGCTATAGCCTATTTAGAAAGGGAAATCACTTATGCCGAGCTGGATTCACTTTCCAATCAGTTCGCCAGAGCGCTTGTAGCTTCAGGCTTGAAAAAAGGTGACGTGGTTGCGCTTTTTCTACCCAACATTCCCCAGTTCATAATCGCGTACTATGGCGTTCTCAAGGCTGGTGCTGTTGTAACTGCTATAAGCCCATTGCATAGGGAACGGGAAGTGGAGCATCAGCTGATTGATTCTGAAGCTGGAACCATCGTAGCTTTGGACTCGCTTTACCCAACAGTGAAGAAAGTCTGGTCGAAAACTATCTTGAGAAATGTCGTAATCACAAGCTTGCAAGAGTACGCCTCTAAAACCACAGTAATGTCAAGCACCGTTGAGTGGAATACAAACGTCTGCTATTTCCAAGAACTTCTGAAAGAGGCGCCAACGCCTCTGATTTTGAATGTTAACCCTGAAGTTGATTTGGCGTTGTTGCAGTATACTGGCGGAACAACGGGCACAGCTAAAGGCGCCATGTTAACACACCTGAACTTGGTCTCAAACACCGTTGCTTTTGCGGCTTGGATAAAAGGTGCAATTGCAGAAGAAACGTTTCTGACCGCTTTGCCGCTATTCCACATATACGGCATGACAACAAGCATGAACGTGCCAGTACACTTAGCTGCCAAGATGGCTCTACTTCCCCGTTTTGAACCGGCAGCAGCCTTAGAAACAATCCAAAGGCACAAAGTCACGGTTTTTTGCGGCGTCCCCACCATGTACGCAGTATTGCTAGCTAACCCTGAGCTTGGCAAGTTCGACTTAACCAGCATCCGCGTGTGCATTTCGGGCGCTTCACCGCTTCCGCCGCAAGTTCAAAAGAAGTTCATGCAAAAAACAGGCGGTTTTCTCGCGGAAGGCTACGGCTTAACCGAAGCTTCACCAGTCACGCACTGCAACCCTGTGGACAATACAATGCGCACAGTACGGGTAGGCTCAATAGGGTTGCCGCTACCAGACACGGACGCCCGAATAGTTGATGTGGAAACAGGCACAGAAATGCTCAAGCCCGGCGAAATTGGAGAGCTTGCCGTCAAAGGACCTCAAGTGATGAAAGGCTATTGGCGGAAGCCAGAAGAAACTGCGTTTGTCCTCAACGACGGATGGCTACTTACAGGCGACATCGCACGAATGGACCAAGACGGCTACTTCTACATCACCGACCGCAAGAAAGACCTCATCAAATACAAGGATTACAGCGTTTACCCCCGCGAAATGGAAGACGTAATTTACGAACATCCAGCCGTGAAACTCTGCGCCGTAATTGCCAAGCCCAGCCCGACTGTTGGCGAGATTCCGAAAGCCTTTATAGTGCTAAAAGAAGGCGAAAGAGCAACGGCAGAGGAAATTATGAATTTCGTCAAGGACAAGGTTGCTCCCTACAAAGCAGTGCGCGAAGTGGAGTTTAGGCAGGAGCTACCAATAAGCGCCGCAGGCAAAGTCCTACGAAGAACGTTACAAGAAGAAGAGAAACGAAAGTAACATGGCACTAATTCTACTTGTTTATTTGTTTTTTCTTTCGCGGTTTCCTTATTTTATGTTCTATTTTTTCGACGATCCACCCCAAAACCAGCAGGGTCAAGAACGTCGCTAAGAAAAAACCGAAAACGTAGTCGTTATTATAAGTCACCGCTGACCCGATAACGTTCGGGTAAACCACCGTGCCAACGATGACAACGCAAGCTGTCAGAACAAACGCAATAACGACTGTTAACCCTTTCATGTGTTATCGAGTGTCATTAAAAGAAGGTTAGTTTTTAAGGCTTGTCTGCAAGCGGTTTTCAGTCGCTGATTCCTTGGAAAAGAACGCGGACCATCTGCGGTTCGAAACGTATAAGAGAAATGTCCTGTCTCTGTCTAAGGAAGGCTTAGCCGTTGCGTGTTAGATTCAACATTACAGGTATCGTTCAAGGCGTAGGTTTCCGCCCCTTCGTTTACCGCGTAGCGGTGCGAAACAGCTTGGCAGGATACGTGCGCAACCGTGGCGATGCAGGAGTAGAAATCCTGCTAGAGGGCGAGGAACAAAGCATACAGAATTTTCTGCGCGACCTTAAAGAGAAGAAGCCATCCTTAGCCCAAATCCACGACATAATAACAACAACGCTCCCGGGCAAAAACGAACACAAACGATTCGCCATCTACAAAAGCTCCAAAGAAACAGAGCTTTCAGGCTCGGTTATCCCGCCCGACATAGCCATATGCGCCGAGTGCCTGCAAGAACTGCGCGACCCAAAAGACCCACGGCACGAGTATTTCTTCATCACGTGCACCAACTGCGGTCCCCGCTTCACCATAATTGAACGCTTGCCGTATGACCGCGAAAACACAACCATGCACGAATTCCCAATGTTCAGCCTATGCCAACGGGAATACACTGACCCGCTGAACAGGCGCTTTCACGCACAAACCGTGGCGTGCCTAACATGCGGTCCCAAGGCTTACTTAACCACAAGCAGCGGCGAGCACGTTCAGCACTCGGACCCGCTGCGGGAAGCTGGAAGATTACTCAGTGAAGGCACAATTCTCGCCATTAAGGGCTACGGCGGCTTCCACGTTGCCGCATCCGCAACCAGAGACAAACCATTACAGGCGCTTCGAAAAGCGAAACATAGAAGAGCCAAACCTTTCGCCATCATGGCACGCAACCTTGAAGGCGCAAAATCTTTCGCCGAAGTGAATTCGAAGGAGGAAGCTCTGCTTTCTTCTTACGCGCGCCCGATAGTGCTGCTTAACAAAAACAGCGAATACAGTCTTTCAGAGTTAGTGGCTCCAAGATTGCACAATGTCGGCGTTATGCTACCATACACTGGGTTGCATTACATGCTCTTCGACCGCGTGGACGATACTGCGTTTGTGATGACAAGCGCGAATCCGCCTAACCAACCCATCGTCAAGGAGAACGACGAAGCACTGAAAACTTTAGGCGGCACCGTAGACTATTTCCTGTTTCACAACCGCAAAATCGCTTATCGCTGCGACGACTCAGTTCTGCGAGTACATGGCACTCGCCAATCGTTTATTAGGCGAAGCAGAGGCTACGCGCCCGCACCCCTAATGCTAAAGGAAAAAGCCCAGCGTTGCGTCGTAGGCTTAGGCGGCGAAATGAACAATACCACGTGCGTTCTATTAGAGAACAAGGCTTTCATTAGCCAGCACATCGGCGATGTGGAAAACATCGAAACGCGAGTGTTTCTTCAAGAAGCCACAAACCACCTGATTCGCCTAACCAACAGTCGCGTGGACACCATGGCCTGTGACTTGCATCCGAAATTCACCACCACAGCTCTTGCACAGGAATTGGCAGAAGCGAATGGTTGGAGCCTGATCCAAGTACAGCACCATCACGCACACGTTGCAGCGTTGATGATGGAGCACACAGTAGACAAACTCGTCGGCATAGTCTGCGACGGCTACGGCTACGGCGTTGACGGCGGTGCGTGGGGCGGAGAAATCCTGTTTTGCACGCGAAAATCCTCCGAGTTCAAGCGGTTAGGGCATCTGGAACCACAACCTTTGCTTGGCGGAGACATGGCTACTCGCTATCCCCTGCGTATAGCGGCTGCAATGCTGAGCAAAAAAGTAAACGTGGAACCTTGGCTGCTTAAGCATAGCGGAAAATTGCTGCATGGCGAAACCGAGGCAAAACTAATTGTTCAACAACTCGAGAAGGGCGTCGGCGTCACTGAAACCACTAGTTGCGGCAGAGTTCTAGACGCGGTTGCTGCGGTTCTAGGCGTATGCTATGAGCGCACTTACGAAGGTGAGCCAGCTATGAAGCTGGAATCGGCTGCAGTTAAAGGCAAAGATGCACTGAACATCAAGCCCGTAATTCATGGAAACATGTTGGATACAACACAGATGCTCAATACTGTCTTTGAAAACGTGGGCAAAACCTCAACCGCGGATTTGGCTTATTCCGCTCACGCTTACTTAGCCCGAGGCTTGGCTTCACTTGCGGTAGAGAAGGCGTTGGAGACGGGCGTCAAAACTGTAGGTTTTTCAGGTGGTGCCGCCTGCAACCAGATTTTGGCGGGAATCATATGGCGGACTGTTGAGAATGCGGGCTTGAAGTTTCTTGTTCACGAGGCTGTTCCTCCAGGTGATGGCGGCGTTTCCTTTGGGCAGGCGGTTGCGGGTGGATTTTTCCAGTTTTAAACCATACCCTTTTTATCGCCGTTTACTCCTCGGTTTATGTTGATACAGCATGTGTTTGGCGATTCCAGCGCGTGTAATGCGCGTAGACGGCAACAAAGCCAAAGTAGACTTCGGAGAAGGCGTCCTGCGAGACGTTAACGTGACACTTGTAGATGCCAAAGTGGGCGAATACGTTTTGGTGCACGCCGGCTACGCCATCCAAACTGTAGATGAAAAGGACGCTCTGGAAACGTTAGCTTTGTGGAAAGAGATTCTCACAGCTGAAAAATAACAAGGCAGCTGACAAAATTGGCTGAAAAACTCAGGTTCAGAAACCCAGAACTCGCAAAGAACATAGCCCAGAAAATCCGGAAAATAGCACCGAAAAGTGAAAACGTCAAGTTCTGCCATGTCTGCGGCACCCACGAGTGGACAATCACGCATTACGGCTTACGCAGCCTCTTGCCACGGAACATGGAGGTCATCGCTGGCCCCGGTTGCCCTGTCTGCATTGTGCCAGCCTCCGAGATTGACGAGGCAGTGCAGCTGGCTCAAAAAGGCGTGGTCTTAACGTGCTTCGGCGATGTTCTGCGCGTGCCAGGAAGTCAAATGAGCTTATTGGAGGCGAAGGCTGCGGGCGCGGATGTTCGCGTTGTGTATGGAGTTTCTGACGCGGTTGAAATGGCTACGCGGGAACAGGATAAGGAATACGCGTTTTTTGCGGTGGGTTTTGAAACCACTGCACCGTCCACAGCGGTTGAGGCGCTTGGGAATCCACCTGAAAACTTTAGTTTCTTGGTTTCGCACCGTTTGATTCCGCCTGCCATGGAGCTTCTGCTGGGCGTGGGCGACCTGCAAATCGACGGGTTTATCGCTCCTGGTCACGTGAGCGCCATTATCGGGTTGAAGCCTTATGAGCTTTTTCCGCGGGTTTACCGCATGCCCACGGTGGTGGCGGG
>Ga0209427_10009404_pt1 | contig 10906 bp, 10 predicted proteins | sample DeeMarSWOR136_30_FD_187465 | JGI IMG/M metagenome (GOLD analysis project Ga0209427, IMG submission 187465) | Marine sediment microbial communities from White Oak River estuary, North Carolina - WOR-1-36_30 (SPAdes) (version 2) | ecosystem: Environmental > Aquatic > Marine > Intertidal zone >... | reverse complement strand
CGACTCCGCGCTCATCGGAGCCGGCAACTATGCCGATAACCGCTACGGCGCAGCTGCCTGTACTCACTACGGTGAGCTGGCTATCCGCACGGGCACCGCGCGCAGCGTGGTGTTGTACATGAAGATGGGCATGAGCATCGAAGAGGCTTGTCGCGAGGCCATGCGTGATCTCCGGCCGCTCCTGCAGACATGTGGCGGCGCGATGACCGTTGTGGCTGTGGACCAGTCGGGGAAGCCCTTTGGCATTACCAGTAGCTCCGAAGAGGAACCCTACCTGGTGCTGGCAGAAGGGGCAGGCAGTGTGCAACCGATGGAGCATATGCGCTTCCCCGTTGAATAGGAGGGGCCTGTGCTGGTGTCTGGCACTTCCAGCGAGAACGCAACAACCCACCGACAGGAAGACACCGCGACACAAAGGACAGGAGTGCCCTTGGTGTGTATCGTCATGGATTGGTTGTCACGTTTGGTGTCTACAGAGGGAGGTAGAAATGCAAGTGACAGTTGGCCAGTCCACACTGCAGCTCGTTGAGGGGGACATCACAGAGCAGGACACTGAAGCCATCGTCAATGCGGCCAATCCAAGCCTGCTCGGGGGAGGAGGCGTGGACGGGGCGATCCATCGCGCCGGCGGCCCACAGATACTGGAAGAGTGCCGCAAGATCGGCGGCTGCCCGCCAGGCGAAGCGCGCATCACCACCGGCGGGCGCCTCACGGCCAGGTTCGTCATCCACACAGTCGGCCCGATCTACCAAGGTGGAGAGTGGGACGAGGCACAAACCCTGGCCGACGCTTATCAGAGCAGCCTGCAGCTCGCTTCGCAGCATAGGATCAAGAGTGTGGCCTTTCCATCGATCAGCACGGGAGCCTATGGCTATCCGATCAACCTGGCCGCGCCTATCGCGCTGCGCACGGTGATGGACTATCTGCGGTCCCACCCTGAGATCGAAGTGGTACGCTTTGTCCTGTGGGGGCGACGCGCGTACGAGGCCTACGAGCAGGCGTTGAAGGGCCTTGAGCAAAACGAGAGAGCAGACTGAATCAGTCTCGTCTGCTCTCTCATACGTTCTGCTGTCTGACCTCTGGCTGCCACTCTCAGTGCTTGTGTATGGATCAGACAACCGCACAAGCCGCTATCGGACAGTGGGGCGAGACGAGTGCAGCCCCACATCCGATACCGGTTCTCATCGCAGGCTACTTGCTGGCGGCGTCTCCATTTGGGTTGACAAAGAAACCCCGAAGCTCTGCTCCACTTGAATCCCTGGCCCTCAAGTGCCCCGTGGGCAGCGCCAGATTCATAGAAAGAGTCTGAAGGGTGTCGGCGTGATTAGGATCATAAACCTGGATTCTCAGATCTTGTGTGGTTGGATGGTAGTTGTAACCTATAGCCAGCACTTGGTGATTGCGCGTCGGATTGGCGAAGTATCCTTCCACCCGGACCAGTACCAGAATCGTGGGTTTGTCGTTATCGAGGCGGTGCTTTAGCTTTGGCCATTGCCCCCTTGTCCGCAATCCGGTGCTCTCTTTTCTGAGGAAGGATGGCACGTCAGGAGCGCTTTGCCAGTCGAATATCTCGTCCAGCAGCAGATTGGGGAACATGAAGGTCTTGAATTGTCGCTCGCCCAGTTCTCTGTACAGCGCCGTACCTTGGGCCGGCGCGCTCACATCAGGCGGGGCGAGCTCGCCTCGGTCAAAGCGGTTCACCGCAGCGGCGCACATACCGCCACAAAAACCCATCACCCACCTTCCCAAGCTGACCCCCAAGAAGTCTGCTTGAACAGTGAATATGTTGTCAAAGTGGAATCCGTGCTGGCTGATGTCAAAAGGAGTCATCTTGGCCAGGGGCTCTTCGACCTCCACGTCCAGGTTGATCAGCAGATCATCCGTGAGTGGGTGATTGCGATGTATCTCTGACTTGGTGAGAGGTGTCCATTCGCGAGCCTCATTCTTGATGAGCGCTCTGACATAGATGTCTGGGCTCCATGTCTCCGTCCTCTCAGATACGGTCGGATCCCAATGGCCTCCTCTGTAGGAGATCCTGTAGCTTCCATCCTCGTCCGTTTTGGCAAATGCCAACAGATCATCAGCACGAGGAAAATCATCGTGCCAGGCCTCGACTCGCAATCCCTCCACGCCGTTGCCTGTCTTCTTGTCCCGTACTGTTCCAAAGATCTTCCCCAGCACGATCATCTTCTCCTTTCTGGTCTCGAGTCCGTTCTAGGCTGCAGGAGATGAGCCCGCTGCCCCCTCGCCTTCAAGGCTCCCGGTGTCCGACTGCTCTTCAGGCACAGCCCTGAACGCGCGCTGGTCCGTTCGATGACGTTGGCAAGTCGCTCCGGGTGCTCTGGTTGTTGCCCAGGATTGTGCCCTAGCCAGGGGCTTCATGAGAGCTGTGTCAGGACGGCTCGACCGTACCAGGCTGCCCATTGCTCAAGAGAGCAGGCGCGCAGCCAGATGCCGCCTCGCGCCGACTAGTCCTCACGATAGTGGCAGCCACTGCTGGTCTTGTTCTCCCAGGCCGCCTGGGCAACCAGGAGCGCAGCCTGCACGCTGTTCCTCAAGCCAATCAACCCGTCGGACAGCTTGGTGCTGCCGTAGAAACGCGTGATCTCAGTCTGAAGGCTGCGCAGGTCATTGATGGCGCGATCCAAACGACGGGCCGAGCGCACAAGTCCCACATAGTTCCACATGATGTGCTGAATGCTTGCCATGTCCTGATGAATCAACGCCGGATCAGGCGTGTCGGTCAAGCCTTCATCGTACCAAGGTGGGATGTCGGCGGCGACGATGCTCTGCTCGCCCAGCGTGTGTACGACATCCGCAGCGGCTCTGGCGCCCCACACCAGCCCCTCCAACAGCGATGCGCTCCCTAGACGGTTTGCACCGTGGACACCGGTGCAGGAGACTTCGCCAATGGCATACAGATTGCGGATCGTCGTCCGCCCATACTCGTCCACCCACACACCGCCGCAAAAATAGTGAGCGGCGGGCACGACAGGGATACAATCCTTGGTTATGTCTACGCCAAGTTCCAGAGCATTGCGGTAGATGGCTGGGAAATGCGGCTTGATCTTATCTGCAGACATATACGACCTGAGATCCAGGTAGACACACTTGCTGTCTGTGGCCAACATGTGTTGGTGAATGCTGCGGGCCACGACGTCCCGAGGAGCCAGGTCTTTCCACTGCGGTGCATACTCCTGCATGAACGGCCGACCGTTCTCATCCACCAACCGTCCTCCAGCACCGCGCACCGCCTCTGTGACCAGAAAACGCACTTGGTTGCGCTGGTAGAAGCCAGTGGGATGGAATTGCACGTGTTCGGCATTGATGATGCGTGCTCCTGCGTGGTAGGCCATGGCCAGCCCATCTCCGCGCGCCCCGGGCGGATTCGTGCTGTGGAGGAAGATGCGCCCCAGACCACCAGTAGCCAGGATTGTCTTCTTGGCCAGATAGGCGTCCACTTTGCCACTCGTCTGATCGAAGGCATACGCACCCACACAGGACAGCGGTTCATAGACAGCCAAGCGCCTCCGAGAGTGATGGGAAGGGGTCAGCAAGTCGACGGCGGTATGCCTGGTCAGCAGATGGATGTTGGCACGTGCGCGCAGGGCCTCCACGAGCTTCTCCTGTATAGCGCGCCCCGTATAGTCCCCAACGTGTATGATACGCTCGGTGGAGTGGGCTGCCTCTTTGATATACTCAAACCCTTTGCCTGGTCTCGTAGCAAAGGGCACACCTAGTTCATCGATGAGCAGCTCCCGGAGCAGTGCGGGCCCCTCCTCAGCCAGGATGCGTACCGTCCGCGGGTTACTCAAACCGGCACCGGCACGCCGGATATCCTCCATCAGCAAGTCGGGCGAGTCATCTATACCGCGGTAGATGATGCCACCTTGGGCGTAATAGGTATTCGACTCGTGGGGATCTGCCGCTGAGGTGAGGACCGTGATGCGCAGACTGGGGTTCTTGGCTAGGTGTAAGGCAGCTGTCGCTCCGGAAATGCCACAGCCAATTACCAGGACGTCCGTCTCAACATGCGCCATGCTATTTCACCGTTAGCATCTTCTCTAAAGCTAAGTTGGCCCACCGTGACGTGTCGGGAGGAACGCGTACAACGTTAACCGGCTCTCCTGCCACCAGGTGATTGAGGCTGTAACTGAGGTTGTTGGGATTGATGCGGTACATCGCCCCGCACAGTGACCTGGCCAGAGGCACAACCGTCTTGTCTGGGTTCTCCTTGGCTAGCCTGGCTACAAGGTGAATCTCGGTCCCGATGGCGAAAGCGGAACCTGTAGGAGCGCCTGCCACAGTGCGTACGATGAACGAAGTCGAGCCGTTCATGTCGGATTGCTCAACGACCTCGACGGGGCATTCTGGGTGTACGATGACCTGAATCCCGGGATACTGGCGGCGTATGTTGTCCACGTGCTCCACAGCGAAAAAAGTATGCACGTGGCAGTATCCCTTCCAGATGACCACGGTAGCCTGCGCCGCTGCTGCACGGCTGGCTTCGGGGTCGTGGGGATCCCACACAACAATCTTCTCCGCAGGGATACCAATGGCCAAGGCTGAGTTGCGGCCAAGGTGTTCGTCAGGGAAGAACAGCAGATGCTCCTTCTCCTTCAGGGCCCAACGGAAGATGGCCTGTGCATTTGCCGAAGTGCACACTGCACCGCCCTTTTGCCCGCAAAAGGCCTTCAGTGTAGCATAAGAGTTCTGATATGTAACCGGGACGAGGTTATCGCCCCACTGCGAGGTCAGGTGCTCCCACGCGATCTGCGCCTGGCCAACGTCGGCCATCTGCGCCATGGGACATACAGCCGAATGTGCTGGCAGACAGACGATTTGGGAAGCTGCGCTAAGCATGGCTGCTGTTTCGGCCATGAAATCAACGCCGCAGAAGACGATGTATCGCGCCTTCTTCGCCTCCCCTGCGCGGCGGGACAGTTCCAGCGAATCGCCCCGGTAGTCCGCGAATTGAATGACCTCATCACGCTGATAGTGGTGGCCGAGGATGACCAATTCATCGCCGAGCGTTGCTTTTGCCTCGCGTATGCGCGCAAAGATCTCTTTCTCGGTGAACGTCTGATAGTCGCGCAAAGAGAGCATCTCCTGTGCCTCCATCTCCAGGCTGATGTCGAGCGCCGGAGCTGAATGCGTAAGCGCTCCCACGCTGATATAGTCCACACCCGTCTTGGCGTTTGCTGCGACATTCTCCAGAGTGATGCCCCCCGAGGCTTCAAGTTCAGCCCGTCCAGCAGCGATAGCGACTGCCTTACGCATCTGCTCTGGGTCCATATTGTCCAGCATGATGCGATCTACCCCCAGGTCGAGCGCCTCACGGAGTTCGTCAAGGTTTTTGACTTCCACTTCAATACGCAGTTTGTCTCGGTTGTGAGGGCGCACGTTCTGCACGGCCCTGGTGATGCTGCCTGCGGCCGCGATGTGGTTGTCTTTGATGAGTACCATGTCATACAGGCCAAAGCGGTGGTTCTGGCCGCCGCCCAGTCGCACCGCCATCTTGTCGAGAATACGCAGGCCTGGAGCGGTCTTTCGTGTGTCCAGGATCACCGCTTTCGTACCGCGTACCGCTTCCACATAAAGGCTGGTGAGAGTGGCAATGCCGGACATCCGTTGCAGGAAATTCAGAGCGACGCGCTCCGCGCTGAGTATGGACTTGCTGGGGCCGATTAATGTAGCCAAGGTGTCGCCGGGCGAGACCGCGCTGCCATCCGCCAAAGCGCCTCGGAATAGGATGCGCTCATCGGCGGTCTGAAATACCAACCGCGCAACCTCCAGACCGGCAACGATGCCCGGCGCTTTGGCCATCAGCCTTCCACGCAGCCGGAGATCATCCGGAAGCATCCAAGAGCTCGTCACATCGCCGGGCCCGATGTCCTCAGCCAGTGCGCGACGTACGATCTGTTTGAACTCTTCTTCCTCTTCTGGTGTCATCTTCATCTACTATCGGCTGGACCCGACTCGCCTCCGCCAGCGCTGCGCGCGACGCCTTACCAAAGAGTAGACCAGCACGACGAGGTGTAGATGGGCAGCTTGCGCCATTTCGATCTCTGTCCTGCGCCCTGGGACCGCAGCCATGGTGATCTCCAGCACTAGGGCGTCCTGCTCATTTCGGAGCTGGTAGCCACCCAGGGGCCCGGTGCGGCGCAGGTAGTATGGCACGGCGCGATAGCTGATCTCGAACCGCTCTGCAGTTGCCCACTCGATCTCTCCAAGATGCATGCTGTAGACAGTGCTGATCCCACCCTTGGTTCGGATCAAAGCGCTGTCCGTCAGCCTGGCTGAAGACACTCTCTCGAACGGAACGCTGTCCCCCAGCTCTCCGAGCACCTGGTCGCCGCTCACAAAGCAGTGTCTGCTGCGCAAAAGGCCCTCTGCTTCGACATGGATCGGGCTGAAGACTCGCACTTGTTCCCTTCCCTACGGAAGGAGGCGCGTGATCAACCAGAATATCCCCAAGAAGACTGCGGAGCCCACTAAGGAGATCACGATGAACATGCCTACGCCCACGACGAAGTTGATGGCCGCCCGGTCGCTCTTGATGGTGAGATAGCCCATCCGCGTGAAGTTGGGCAGAGAAGCGAAAAAGACTCCCGCCACGGCGCCCCACATCAGTCCATCCCTTACTACCACCATGCCGCTCGCTCGGTTGAGCCACATCTCAGCAGCACCGCCAAGGATAGCACCTGCGATACCGGCCAGCATGGTCCTGCTCCCCCAGAATCTGCTCATGCTTCCCCTACCTTCAGCTACCAGTTCTGGACGGCCCACGCCAGTTCATCGGCGGTAGCCACAGCGTTTCCCAGCTTGCGCACTACCCATCCTGCGGCGTAGTTGGCCAACCGCGCAGCCGACTGCACGCTGGAACCGGCGACCAGTGCCAGCGTAGCCACGGCGATAACGGTGTCGCCTGCACCTGTCACATCAAAGACCTCTGTGCGGTTCGCTGCAGGCAGGTGGTGGTAACCCTCATTCCGCGTGCTCAACGAGAGGCCATCTGGGCCACGCGTGATGATCACTGCGTTCGCATTCAGATCGTTGATCAGCTTCTCGCCGGCCAGCCGGTAGTCTTCTTCGCTGCGCAGAGGGATTCCTAGGGCGGCTTCGATCTCCTGCCGGTTGCCCTTGATCAGGTCGAATCCAGCGTACTTGTGGAAGGCTCCCTGTGCATCCACAGTGCACAACTTCTCTGACCGGTGCGCCAAGCTCATGGCCGCTTGAATCACCGCGTGGGCGGCCACCCCTGTCTGATAGTCGGAAACCAGTACTGCATCCACTTGCGGCATTAGCCGCTTCACCTGGCTGGTGAGTCTGTCTTCCACTTCGCTGCTGATGCTGCGGCGCTCTAAGAGATCCACACGCGCCACCTGCTGTGGAAAGCGCAGCGAGCCCTCGGCCATGATGCGTGTCTTGGTGGTGGTTGGGCGGGAATCGTCCGTCACCACACCAGCGGGGTTAATGCCAACCCGCTCTAGCTCAGACAGCAGTTGGGTTCCAGCTTCATCGCCGCCAATCAGGCCAACGATGGTGGCCTGTGCGCCCAGGGCGCATATGTTTTGGGCGGGGTTGGCCGCGCCTCCCGGGACGTAGAAGCGGCGTCTGAATTCCAGTACTGGGATTGGCGCTTCACGCGACAGCCGACTGGCCCGCCCCAGCACGTACTCGTCCAGGAAGAGGTCACCGACAACCAGTACCCTATGGCCAGCCAGCCGGGGTATCAGATGAGACAGCTGCTGCCTGATCTTGTCCATAACTTGACTACAGTTATCCTTGGTTCTAATGTACACTATCGCCGCTGGTTTGTCAAAAGCTAGTCTCCTCACCTATGATCTGTAAACAAGGCGCTTGGCAGGTGTGGCCTTTGGCTCAGTCATTCCTTTGCGTACCTTCTCCTCGAATAGGGATCCATTGGAGGTGGCTGTGCACCGCTGCATAAAGGGCAGCGGGGTGGTTGTTCATAGCCCGGAGCGAATCGGCATTTGTGACGGCCTGCAACGGGAATCGGGACGATGGAAGATCCGCGCTTTCTGGTGGATAGCATGCTTGGTACGCTGGCCAAATGGCTGCGCATACTAGGCTATGATACAGAGTATGATGCATGTCTGAATGACAATCAGTTGGTGCGACTGGCCCGCGGGGAAGGACGGATTCTGTTGACTCGAGATACCGGCCTGCTCAGGCGCAAAGGCTTCCGCTGTCTGTTCATCGAAAGCGAGATACTGGAAGAGCAACTGCTACAGGTTATGGAGACACTTGGGCTGCCGGCTGACAAATTGTTCTCACGCTGTGCAGTGTGCAATACACCGCTCGAAACAGTGCCCAAGCACGAGGCCTGGGGCCAGGTACCGCCTTTTGTGTTTCAAACCCAAGAGAGGTTCAGTCTGTGTCCGGAGTGCAACCGTTTCTATTGGCGCGGCACGCACTGGAAGAGGATGTTGGAGAGGGTGAAAAAGCTCAGGAAGTGAACGCTGTTCTCCTTGTGTTCTGTCGCACGCTGTAGTACAATCGGTTGCGTAGTGAGCGACTTGCGTAGAGGCCAAAGGGAGGAAGGATCTGGAATCGGAGAATCTGGCAAGAACCATTGTGGATGTCATTGTGGAGAAGCTGGGGTCGGATATCCTTTTGCTGGATATCCGACCACTCTCCACCATTGCTGACTACTTCGTGATCTGCCAAGCAGCTACTGAGAGACAAATGCAAGCGGTGCATGAGGAGGTGTTGACACAGCTGAAGGAAATGGGCGTCAGGGCACTGCACTCGGAAGGTGTGCCTGCATCCGGCTGGGTCCTTGTGGACTATGGCTCTGTTATCGTGCACATCTTCTTGCCGCTGACCAGAAGCTACTACAACTTGGAGCAACTGTGGAAGGATGCCAAGACAGTCATAAGAATCCAGTAGCTGTCTCAAGACACCAAAAAGGGGGCGAGCGTGATCCTCGCCCCCTTTTTGCTGCGATTTCGCTACTCAAAGACCCACCGATCTGTGTCACGATTCCAGGAGAGCAGCTCGTCTTCGTGGAAGAATAATCCCAACTCAAAGGCGGCTGTATCTGGCCCATCCGATCCATGTACCAGGTTCCGTCCAATCTCCAACGCGAAATCGGCACGGATGGTTCCGGGAGTGGCCTGTGTGGGGTCTGTCGCACCCATTGTGCTGCGCACGATCTCAATGGCCTGTCTACCTTCTACGGCCATGACCACCACCGGGCTTGAGGTGATGTATTCGATCAATCCCTCGTAGAAGGGTTTGCCCAGGTGGACAGCGTAGTGTTTCGCTGCCAGCTCTTTGCTCATGTGTAGCATCTTCAAGGCGACAATCTTCAGGCCGCGTCTTTCCAGGCGCATGGTGATTTCGCCGATCAAGCCACGCTGCACTGCGTCCGGCTTGATGATGACAAGAGTCCTCTCCATAGCTCGATGTCTCCGCGATTGATTCTGCCCAAGAACGGTCACGCGGTTCTCTCGTCGAGCCTTTGCAGGATCCAGCGATAGCGATCCACTGCCTGCTGTAGCTGTCCATCCTTGACGTAGAGATCAGCCAACAACTCGTGCGCCTCCAGATTGTCTGGCCTAGACGCGACCATGGTTTCCATGTCCTGAATCACTTCTGACAAGAGCTTGGCTCTGCCCCGCTTCAGGATAGTATATTGCTCCAAGGCCAGCTTCATCTGTTCTTGGTCGCGGTAGGCGCGCGCCAAAGCCAGCCGAGTTTCGTCATCCTTGGGCTGTTGTTCCAACTGCAGCTTGTAGCGTTCCACGTCTGAGAGTGGCTCTGGGGCAGTCACTGCAACAGAAGCTAGTAGGCTTTCCTCGAGGCCGATTGGTTCCCCTGGGACCGGCGCGGCCTCGGCTTCCAGTGCTTCTTCGCTGACCTCGGCTGGCACCGCTTCAGGTGCCAGCTCCTCGGCTTCTGGTTGCGCCGCGGCGACCGCTGCGGCCTCTTCGACTGAAGTGGGTAAGACCTCGACCTCCTCCTCCATCCAGCCGATTGCCTCAGGTTCGGCAGCAGCTACTTCGGTGGCTACCGCTTCGGCTTCCGGTCTCTCCTCAGGGATCACCTCTTCTTCTGCTGGTGCCGGAGCTGGGGTCTCCTCTTCGAGCGGTGCAACCGGAGTCTCGGCGATTGCAGCGGGCTCTACTTGGGCCTCGGGCCTGTCCATGATCGTCGAGATCCTTACCTCTTGGTATGGCAAGGGCGTTTGTTTACCGAACACAGCCTGGGCCATTCGGTTCTCGGGATCGAGCCCGCGTACCGCGTCGAGAATGGCCCAGCCTTCGTCATCGCGACCCTTTTCGAGCTGGATCATGCCCAGGAGAAGGGCAGCCTTGAGGCAGTCGGGGCACGGTTCCAGTAGTTCTCGTGCGATTTCGGCGGCTTGTTCACGTCGCTCATCCCGCCACAGTGTCTCGGCCAGGGCGACCTTCAGATCCATCCGGTCGCGGTTTGGTTCGAGTTCGAGCAATTCGTAAAACTTGTCAATGGCCTGGCGATACTGCCCGCCCCTAGCGTACAGGCGAGCCAGCGCTGCCTTGTTGTGCTTGATGCGCGTGGGTTCGGTACCATCGCGCTTGCCGTACAATCTGCGGAGCGCGCTACGAACCTCATCGTTGTTCGGCGCGATCTCGAATGCTCTCTCCATGTACCAGATGGCCTGCGCGATATGTCCTTTCTCTTCAGATAGGATGCCCAAGCCGGCATATGCCACAAAGTTCTCCGGGTCGGAGTGTTCCAGGAGCCGCTTGAAGATGTCCGTCGCCTCGTCAAAATCACCCTTCTCCAGGCAAGCCTCTCCTAGGATCTGATACGTCCTGATGTGCTTGGGATAGCGCTGCAGAATATGACGGCAGATGGCGACGGCGTCTTCGTAATCAGCTGCACTGATCAGCTC
>Ga0209427_10009401_pt1 | contig 10908 bp, 11 predicted proteins | sample DeeMarSWOR136_30_FD_187465 | JGI IMG/M metagenome (GOLD analysis project Ga0209427, IMG submission 187465) | Marine sediment microbial communities from White Oak River estuary, North Carolina - WOR-1-36_30 (SPAdes) (version 2) | ecosystem: Environmental > Aquatic > Marine > Intertidal zone >... | reverse complement strand
CGCCGTCCCTGAGGAGCCTGTGCTCGGCGCCGTCGTATGCGATGACCCATTTCCCCTTGATTCCTATCGACATGTGATAGAAGACGCGTTATGAGTGTAAAAACGTGAGCACGAGCGGTGAACGCTGGTGTTATACTAGGGTTTGTGGCGGTGGACTCGGCCGGCTCTCGCCCCTGTGTGTTTGCCGTCTACCACCGTCAGGACGCCGTTCACCATGACGTGGGTTACTCCCCTGGGGTGACGCCTCGGCTCCTTGTACGTCGAGAGGTCCTCGATGGTTTTGGGGTCGAACACCGTGATATCTGCCGCGTAACCGGGCCTTATGAGTCCTATTTCTCTTAGACCGTGTATCTGGGCGGGGTGGCTGGTCACGCGCCGCACCGCGTCCTCCAGTCTGAGCACGCCTTCTCGGACGTATTTGCCGAGCACCCTTGGGAAGGCGCCGTAGGCCCTTGGGTGGGGTTTCCCGAGGAGGAGGCCGTCTGTGCACACGGTGCCGAGGTGGTGGGCCATTATCCTTGTGACGTCTTCCTCGTCCATGGTGAAGCTGATCATGCTAGTGGCGTTCCTCTCCTCCAGCACGATGTCCATCAACGCGTCAACCTCCGTCTGGCCACGGGCCTCCGCTATCTCCTTCATGGTCTTGCCCTCGTGGACCATGTTCTCTTCTGTCTGCAGGTTGGTGACGAGAAGCATATCCCACCTTGGCGTCCTCGACGTGCCAGCTGTGTACTCCTGTCTTATCCTCTGCCTAATGTCGGGGCTCCTGAGGCGTTCCAGAAGCTTCTCGACGCCCCCGGCGTGGACCCAGGCGGGTAGGAGGCTGCTCAGGAACGTGCTGCCCGCCGTGTACGGGTATTGGTCGAAGGACGCCTGTACGCCCCGCGCCTTGGCTTCCTCCAGCCTCTCAAGCGAGTACGCCGACTTGCCCCAGTTGGCCTCGCCGCTCGCCTTGAAGTGGCTCACGTGGACGTGGACGCCTGAGTCCTCGCCCACCTCGACCACCTCGTCTATGCTCTCCAGCAGCGTGTCGCCCTCGTTCCTCATGTGGACGACAAAGATCCCTCCGTGGGTGGCCGTCACCCTGCAGAGCTCGGTGAGCTCGGCGGTGTCCGAGTAGATACATGGCGCGTATATGAGGCCGGTGCTGAGGCCCACCGCGCCGCCCCGTAGGCTCTCGGCGAGGAGTCGCTTCATCTCCGCTAGCTCCTCCGCCTCCGGGGGCCTGTCCTCCATCCCCATGACGGCCAGCCTGAGGTTGCCGTGGCCGACGAGGCTAGCCACGTTGATGGACGGCGCCGCCGCCTCAAGGGCGTCTAGATACTCTTCCATGGTCCTCCAAGTCCACTCTATGTCCGGGTCGCCGTTGAGCCCGGAGAGGTACCTCCTCCACTCCGCGACGTCTTCCTCTTTTATGGGCGCCTCCCCCAGGCCGTCCTGTCCCACTATCTCGGTGGTTACCCCCTGCATGATCTTGGCTTCGGCGAGTGGCTTAGAGAGGAGGAACAGGTCGGAGTGGCTGTGGGTGTCTATGAACCCCGGCGCGACCATCTCGCCTCCGAGCCTGATCACGGTCTCGGCGTCGCCTGTCACATGGCCCACCTCGGCTATCCTGCCGTCCTCGACGGCGACGTCGCCGCGGAACCACGGGTTGCCGGTGCCGTCCACCACCCTTCCGCCTCTGAGAATGACGTCGAACATGGGTTGAATACGCCGCGGAGCGTATAGAAGGTTTCCCCGGACCTACGTGAACTCCGTTAGGCTGAGCTGACGGCCACGGCCCTGGCTCAGGTCGGCGTCGAAGGGCAGCAGCACGCTGCGCCCCGCCTCCGTGACCAGGTCCACGTACTTGTCGGCGTCCACCCTGCCCCCGTAGAGGGCGGGCCTCACCCTGCGGAACCTGTTGCTGTGCCCAGCGTCGACGTAGACGTAACCTATGGGCGTCCTCTCCTCGACCCTCATCTTGGCCATGCCCAGGGCCTCGGCCGCGGCGACGTGGGGCAGCTTGGCCTTGTACTCGCCGGGGGGTCGTCGCAGGGTGGTGGTGATGCGCAGCTCATCGGGGGGCACCCTGCCCCTGCGTATGCGGCGGCACGCAAGGTCCAGGACCCCCAGCGCCTGCTCCACGCCCATGGTGACGACCTCCTCGGCGGAGCCGTGGCCCAAGAGAGCGTCGATGACCTCCCGCTGCACCCTGGCCACGTAGGGCGCGGTGTCGCGTCTCCGCGTCTCTATGCCCCTGTAGACGTAGCGGCCCTCCAGGGTCCTGCCGTAGTACCTGTTGGCGGCGCCCATGCCCGGCTCGCTCTTCTGGGGCAGCAGCACCAAGTACCTGAACACGTTCTCGACGGACATGGGGAGCCTCAGCCGCTCCGTGACGACGCGAGCCAGCTCCTCGAAGTCGCGCCGCGTGGTGCCGGGGCGCTTGAGGAAGAGGCTGTCGTTGTTGCCGTAGACCGCCCTGTACCCGTGCTCCCTGGCTATGTTCATGCTCGCCACCAGGCTGTCCCGGGCCACCCTGTTGATCTCCATGAAGGCGTCGAAGTTACCGAACCTGTTGGCCCAGCAGCCGCTGTAACCGTAGGTGCAGAAGAGGATGCTCTTGAGGGCGCCCTGGCGGCCGTCGCACCACCGCCACTCCTCTGAGTCTTCCTCCAGCGTCCGCCTCTTGTACTTGTAGTGGAGGCGCCGCTGCAGGGCCTCCCGGGTGAAGTCTATGACGAAGCCCTCGCCCGCGTCCCGGCGCACCGTCTCGTAGCTTATGTTGTGTTTCACCATGAGGCTGGGGAACATGCTGTCGAAATCCAGCACCCCCACGTATTCGTGGAGCCCCACGTCGGGCGTCAGTATGAGGCCGCCGTGATCCAGGCAGAGCAGTTCCTCCAAGGTCATGACGGGCTGGAAGTCCCCGGACCTAGGTATGAGGACGCCGCGGCTCCTAGCCTCGTAGCACTGCCTGCTCTCGATGGCGCGGCCGCTGCCCCACTCGGAGGCCAAGTGGGGCGCTTCCCGGGTGTACTGGACCCGCTCCGTGACCCCCGCGAGGCCTATGCTCTCGTAGGTATGGGAGGTGACGTGGAGCCTGCCCTTCCATAGCTTGGCGTCGCCGCCTTCTAGCGTCCCCAGCCTGTGGGCACGGTTTGTTTCGCTGTACTTGAGGAGGTCGTGGAGGTCCCGTGTCCCGCAGACAAGTATGTCGGGGTCGTAGTCCCGGACGTACTCTAGGAAGTCCCTGAGGGCGCGGCCGCCAGCGCCCCGGAACACGTATCCCTCGGGCTCGGCGACTTCGACTGTGTCCTCGCCCCAGTCTATGCGGAACCACAGCACCCGGAAGGGGGGCGGCTCCTCGTCCAAGGTCGGGGTGAACGAACGTATGCTTCTCAACCTGCGGCGCCTGTCCACGTCGGCCTCCACCCTGGTGAAGGGGATGAGCCGCCGGTCGCAGAGGTACCTCTGGGTGTGGGTCATGTCAACGTCGTAGAGGGCCTCCACGTACTCGGAGGACTCGAAGTGGGACACGACGCGGCGGTACCGGCTTATGCCGTCCACCTCGACGCGGAGCACCGTCGTCTTACCCATGTCCTTGATGGAGGAGACCTTGCGCTCCATGGAGACGGAGGGGAGGTCGTCCTTCTCTTCCAGCATGTACATGAGGCGCTCGGGCTCCACGGCGGGCTCTAGGAAGAGGTCCGGGCGGTACATGTCGAGGAGCCTGACTCTGACGCCGCCGTCCTCCCTGACCCAGAGGGCGGCCTGGCTGCCCCTCACCCTGACGTCGAGGAGCCAGCCGTCAACCCTCGACGCCGGGTCCCCCTGAGAGCCGCCGCTTGATCTCGTCGATCTCCCTGCGGTTGTCCGCCGCCGCCGTCAGCAGCAGTAGGTCCAGGGTGGAGAGAACCTCGCTATAGATCATGGCCCCCATCTCGCTGGACCACGTCTCCCATAGCTCGTCGAAGGCCGCCTGCATGGCCTCGTCTTTGAGGGCCTCCCGGTACTTGGCCTTGAGCTGAGCCATGGTGTCCTGGAGCCGGGTCCGCATGGAGCCCTTCATCACTCTGCCCAGAAACTCGCCTCCTCGCCGCCGAACGAGACCACCCGGCCCCTGCGGGCGGAGTCTGGGTGCTTGACCAAGTGGGCCGAGAGAAGGCCGCCCTGCACCGGCCTCAGGTACACCATGACGTTGGCCGCATGCCTGAGGTAGCTACCCCCCTCCGGCGGCGGCGTCCTCCGGTTCTTCCCTGCGGGGCGGCAGGTGGTCGCCAGCGGGATGCCAAGCCTCTGGCAGGTCTCCCGGAGCCGGGAGACGACGCCCGTGAACTCCCAGGGGCTCTCCCGCTTCACCGCCAGAGGCCCATGGAATATCTTGGATAGCTGCTGGACGGCGACCAGATCGACGGGCCCCGTGCGCACCAGTATCTCGTCCACGAGGCCCGGGGCCTTGATGAGCTGCCTCTCCGAGAACGCGCAGACCACGTGTACCCCCGGCACCACCTGCTCGGGGTCCAACCCCGCCTCGACGGCGAGGGAGACCAGGAAATCCGTGTCCATTATCGACCTGCTACGCCTGTAGTTGCCGCAGACCACGTAGACGGCCTGGCCGGGCTCGCCGCCCATGGGCCTCACAGCCTCGAAGACGAGCCTGTGGAGGAGTCGGTCCACCAGCTCCTCGTCGCAGCCGCCGTAGAAAAGATAAAACATCCCCGGCTCCAGGCCGCCTACGAGGGAGTCCAGGGCCTGGCTGCCCGTGGATAGGCGGCGCTGGTGGGCCCGCCTCCGCAGCACGCTCAGCGCGGTCTCGAAGGCTTCGGCGGGGCGGGCGTCGTCGGTGGATGCGTGGACCATGCTCTCAGGGGCTCTCCGGCGTGGAGCGGATTTAAGGTGCGCGCAGCCCAGCCGAGGAGGGAGAGAGGTGAAAATGTGGCAGATACATGAGACAATATATATGCGTGTCAACGCTCAGCTAGAGGCGGACCTTGGAGCCACCTGAAGCGATCTCCGACCTGTTCGACAGATACCGTCGGGTAATGACGGTAAACATCGTCCAGAACCTCGACTCCGATCAAACCAGAGTAGATGAGCCCGTCTACGGCGTCTGCACACTTGTAAAGACCAGGCACGGCGAGTACCTGTTGGTTAGACACACCTATGATTTACCTGGAATCAAGGAAACCGACTGGACTACGCCGTGCGGCAAGGTCGAGAAGGGAGAGTCCTTCGAGGAGGCCGCTGCTAGGGAGATACTTGAAGAGACCGGAGTAGATGCAAGGATCACAGGCCTCTACAAAGTCTTCCACTACGACCACCTCTGGGAGGGAGAGAGGAAGGCGGAGTGGTACGTCGTCGTCTTCCACAGGGAGGTCATGTCTGAACCGGATCGCCACGAGTCAAAGGAATAGCGGAGGTGCGCAAGTTCATGGAGCTTCCTGAAAACTTCGCAGGTGAATTAGGGCGATACTATAAGGATCTAACTTAGCCTCATTTGATTTAACTCAAAAAGTCCGGCAGCAATAGGTGTTTTAAACTTCAGTGGTAATTTCCTGTCCATGTCGGATTTCAAGAAGTCAGCCGCAGAGCTGCACGACGTCTACAACAGGCTGCACCCCCAGGTCCATAGCAGGTTCGAGGACGAGATGCCCAAGTACTGGGGCAGAGAGTGGAAGGCCAACACCACCGTTGGCAAGCTCAGGACCGCGCTGCTGCACCGCCCCGGCGACGAGTTCCTGACCGTGGGCAGCCCCACGCCGTGGCCGCCCCACGAGTCCAGCTGGGACGCGTGGAGGATGACAGAGAACCCCAACCTGAAGGAGCTGGTTGGGCACCACGAGACCCTTGTCGACGCCTTCAAGGCGGAGGACGTAGAGGTGGTCATCAGGAAGCCGGACCCCTGGGACCCGCCCTACACTGTTAAATCCATCTACTGCGACGACGTGGCCCACGCCGCCGTCTACGGCCAGGTCATACTGCGCATGTACGACAGCATCAGGAAGGGCGAGGAGCTGCCCACCTACCAGACCCTCGCCGAGATGGGGTGCCCAGTAGTGGGCATGATCATAGGCGACGGTATGGTGGAGGGAGGCCCCTGCGGCTGGCTCGACGAGAAGCATGCCATCATCGAGGTTCACTACCCGCGGGGCAACACGGGGGATCCAGCGGTGATGAGGGGCAATGAGTGGGGCCAGCAGCAGTACGCCAACATCATTAAGGCCCAAGACCCCGAGGTCGACATCAGGATGGGCCCAGGCTACGGCACACGGAAGGGCACCATCCACTATAGCATGATCGATCGCCACACCAGTGTCGGCGAGGCCACCTACTACGACCAGTACCTAGCCGAGTGGATGAAGCGGGAGATGGGCTGGGAGTTCGTCAAGCCCCCAGACGACCTTGTCAGCATAGACACCCGTGGCTTCGCGAAGGGCCCGGACTGCGGCGTCGTCCTGGAGCCTATGAAGATAATCACCAGCGACCAATACCCAAAGGCCACCAAGTGGTTCGAGAGCATAGGCGTCGAGGTTGTGGAGGTCCACATACCCAGCCTCATACGGCCCAGAAACAGCGGTAGCATCCACTGCCTCGTCGGCAGCCTGCAGAGGGACCCGGAGCCGAAGAGCTACTAACTCCCTTCTCTTTTCGCCGCCGCGGCGAAGCCAAGGTTTATCAAACGAGGTGCAACTCCTTCGGTTATTGGCTGAGGCTGCTCCCCGATGAACGACGAAGAAGCTCTCATCACTTACTGCGGCATCTACTGTGGCGACTGCCTCGGGTACACCGGCGTCATCGCCGACGCCGCGGACAAGTTCCTCGACGTGCTTGACAAGTACAAGTTCTACATGACCGCGAGAAATGTGTTCCCCGAGGAGCTAGGCGACTACGATGGGCTGATAGATATGCTCCTATTCATGAGCGAGCTGAAGTGCCACAAGACTTGCCGGGAGAGGACTGATAACGAGGCCTCATGCGTCGTTAGGAACTGCTGCAAGGAACGAGGCCTCTACGCGTGTCACGAGTGCAGCGGATTCGAACACTGTGATACCCTCGAATCAGTACTGGGCGGGCTCCACCTCGGCGCCTGTCTCCAGAACCTCAGGGAGATAAGGGAGATGGGGCTGGAGTCGTGGCTGAGCGACGGTACGCGGCACCACTACTGGGACGAGTAGCTACCTGGACTCCCTGACGATCTCCTTCATGCTCATATGGAGCGTCTGCCTGAGCTGGGTGATCACCGCCATGCATGCCTCGTGGCTGCAGCCGTCTGTGCTAGGGCTCGGCATCGCGGTAGCTCCGTCTGGAATACCTTCATTTGCGCAGTTCACCAACATCCTGTAATGGGTCTGCTCGTCGTGCATCACGTCAGGGTTCCCTAAGAGCCGGGCTAGGCACGCCTCAATCCCATATGCCGCCCAGTTGCTCGAGGTAGCTGGGATGACTATATCGGCGCCAGAGGCGGATACTATGCCTGCGCCGCAGGGGCAGCCACAGTCTCTGCAGTACTCGTGGTGGTTGACGAGGATGTCCTTGATGGTGTTGAAGCCGCACTCGTTGCCGTTGTCCCCCGTGGCGATGGTGACTATGTCCATCTTCTTCGCGGCATCCAGTAGCTGGTTCCAGCGCACGAACCTCTCGTTGGGATCGCCTGTGTTCCCGGGGCCGCCCAGAGCACCGTGCCTTATCCCCTTAATGTTGCAACTCACGGCTTCGACGGTGACGACGGCTGTCGGGTTGAGCTCATCCAGCAGCTTCTCAGCGGCTATCTCGGCCTCGGAGACGGACATCCTAGGCCAGCTGTATACCCACGCCGTGTAGGGAGTCCAGATGCTGCCTGTCAGCTCCTCTCTCGACAGCACGGGGATCACTTGGCACCCCGTGAGGCTCTGGGTGAGGGCCCGCTGGTGCTTTGAGCCTGGCTCGAAGTTGGCCATGACTACGGGGACGGCACGCAGCCCCACGAGGAGCGCCCGGGCGAGGGCGGCTGAGCCCGGAGGCCCGTCCATCTCGTGACTGTTGGTCACTATGAGGACGTGACTACCCGGCTTGACTCGCTCGATGAGCTTCTCGGCGGCTAAGAGGGTGAGGGGCTTCCCGTATCGTTGCCTGGTCTCGTCGTAGACCTTCATCCACGTGTACCTGTTCTTCACGGGTCCGCCTCTGCCCTTTCGCAGCAGAGGCACGGCCCCCGTAGGGGTGGCAACGACGCGGTCCACTGTGTCGCCGAACCCCTCCAGTATCTGGGCTTCGATGTCGGACAAATCAATCACTGTATCTTTGTCTCCGTGTGGTGATATAAGGTTGGGCCAGGGGGCACGGCGCTTGTCTTCGACGGCCTAGAAGACGTTGTGTACGAGGTATTCCATCGAGACGCATCTGCCGCCGATGAGCAACGTAAAGACCCTTATGGCTTGTATCTTTCCACGGCTTCTGCCATGTCACCGCAGGTGAACCGGCCCTCGGGGCAGCGTCCCAGCATATAGCAGTACGGTCCAGCGTTCTCGAACACCTCCGGCTCCGTGTCCCTGCACTGGGTAAGCATGGCGTCAGCGAGGCGTCTTATCTCCCACTGGGCCCTGTTGCAGCAGCGAAGCCCGAAGAAGTGGAACAACGCTGCGCCGTCCATGGTCATGAGGAGGCTGGTCTCGGTGGCGTTGGGGAGCACGAAGCGGGCGTCCTCCCGGGGCACCCCGGACTCCACCAGCTTCTGATAAGCCTCGCTTGCCTTCCTCACAAGCTCGTCAAACGTCTCCGACTGATCCACGGTGGGTGGCTTGACGACTCGCTCGTTGAGCCTCTTCACCGTGATGTATCGTTGGCTTTGCTGGCTGAAGGAGGCGACCCTATGCCTTATCAGCTGGTGGCTGCACGCCCTGCTTATCTTCTCGACGGCGAAGGTGTAGGCGAGGTGGGGCAGCAGCTGCCTCAGGTCCAGCTCCGAGAACCCGTCTCTGAGCTCCTCGTACGGTGTGTGGGCTAGGAGCCTGGCGTTCACCTCTTTATGTCCTCCAGGAACCTGTGTATACCGGGTGCGACACCCTTGACGGATGCCACGAGGGCGTCTGTGAGCGGCGTCTTCCTATTCTGGGCGTACTCGACCACGGCGCGAAGATTGCCGCTGACCAGCCACCGCGTCTCGTCTAGCCTCGTGAAGGTCAGGAAACTGGTGTCCAGGGTAGCTTCCAGCACCTCGTCGCTTGTAGCCTCCAGTATCCAAACCAGGCGGTTGTGTTCCAGTATGTTGCCGTGCTGGACCTCGGCTCGGCCCACCACCTCCCTGACTTTCTCGGGCTTCGTGAGGAGCCTGTCGTGGAGCGTGCTGGGCTGTGCCCCGCTGGTGGTGGTGAGCATGCTGGTCGCTATCATGGTTTCCACGTTAGGAGTGTGAGCAACCAGCTCCAGCTTCAACTCTCGGCACCTATACGGGTGATACCTCGGGTTTCTTGGGCTTCGCCTTGAGCCCGGGGGGCACGTCAACTGCCCTTACGACGTTGATGCTGTTGATGACGTAGATGGGTGTACCGTCGGGCTCGTAACGTTTGAGGCGTTTGACGCCCCTAAGCACGAGTTTTACCTTGAGGGTTGTGCCGTCGGCTAGCTTGTACTCGTTCCACTGCTCCTTCTCCTCGGTGAAGTCGATCTCCTCGGAGTCCTGCAGCGCCTCCCTTTGCAGCTTCGACATGGTCTCTATCCCGTGAAAGGAGGCGTGTGAAGGTATAACTGTGTTACTGTCAGACCGTGTCCAACACATCTACGGCTGCAGCCGCCTCCCTGCAAAGGCTGGGTAGCCCAAGCTCTTCCTCCAGCCGGCTGATGACCTCGATCTTGGATCGTGTTGCCGGGTTGGGGGGTACGGCGATGCAGCCCTCAACCTTCCGGGCGGTGACATCATAAGTGCCCACCTTATGAGCAATGTCCTCTATCTCGACCTTGTCTAGCCCGATCAGCGGACGTAAGACTGGGATGGAGACAGCGTCGTCCAGAACGAAGAGGTTCGCCATGGTCTGGCTCGCCACCTGGCCAAGACTCTCTCCAGTCACCACTGCCTTGAGGCCGTTGTCATCCGCGTACGCCTCCGCTATCCTGTACATGGAGCGTTTACACATTATGCAGGTATACCGGGGCTCTGGAGACTCGAGTATCCGCGTCATCACCGGCCCCATTGGAGCTGAGAACAGCTTGAAGCCGTCCACAGGGACGTACTCTGCTACGACCCTGAACGACCGTTTAACCCGCTCGATGTAGCTCGGCCCTACATGAGGCGTCTGGTCCATGAACAAGGGCTGCACGTTCAGGCCGCGCTTCATCATGATCCAAGCCGCCACGGGGCTATCGATGCCTCCGCTGAATAACGCGGTGACCTTCCCCTGTGAGCCGTAAGGCAGGCCCTTGACGCCTGGGATCATAGACGAGTACACGTAGGCGGCGTTGTCTCGAACCTCAGCGTAGAGAGTGACGTCAGGCTCGTCCAAGTTGACATAGACCCTGAACTCCAGCGTCTCTAGTACGCGTGAGCCGGCCTCCACGGCTATCTCCCTGCTTCCGTAAGGGTGACTGCCCACCACCTTAGGCCGTACAGCGAAGCCATCGCCTTCGCCTAGTGCCCGCTTGGACTCTTCCACTATGGCTTCGACCACCGACTCAAAGTCGGTCTCGACCTCAGTAGAGGGCATAGCGTGCACGACGCCGAAAACCTTGGCTACAACGTCGGCAGCTTCCCCGGGGACGCCTTCCACGTATATCCGCCCGAATTTACGTGCGACTTCGGCGTCTGGATACCCGGCTCTTTTGAGCTGGTGCTTGATATGGCCCGCGAGCTGCTTTTCCAGCTGGTTGCGTACGTACCTCCCCTTTAGGGCTATCTCGCTGTACGAGACGAGGATCGTCAAGTCGGAGAATAACCTCGTTTGGGCGCTCTTAAGG
>Ga0209427_10009398_pt1 | contig 10910 bp, 11 predicted proteins | sample DeeMarSWOR136_30_FD_187465 | JGI IMG/M metagenome (GOLD analysis project Ga0209427, IMG submission 187465) | Marine sediment microbial communities from White Oak River estuary, North Carolina - WOR-1-36_30 (SPAdes) (version 2) | ecosystem: Environmental > Aquatic > Marine > Intertidal zone >... | reverse complement strand
TCTGAAGTGGGTGAAGAGGCCGTGGCTGGGGGTGTGCTTCTTGAAGCCGCAGGCGGTGGCTGTTCGTCTGTCGTGGCGTAGGCGTAGGGCGAGCCTTCTGTCGCTGGGTATGCGGAGTAGATGTTTCAACAGCTGGGCTTTGAGCATTGCCAGGGGGCTGATGGGTTTTCTTCCCGGGCCTTTCCGGTTGTAGAGGTCTTTTAGCAGGCGTCGGATGTGTCTGGTGTCGACGGAGTTGAGCACCTGTTTTATCTTCACTCTTTCTCTGATCTATGGAAGAGGAAACGCCGCATTAATTTCTAAACACCCTAGCGCGCGACTAGAAGGCTTCTGTGGTACTCTGTCTGTATAGAAGGAATGTATTATGAGTTAAAAAAGGGGGTTTTTTCGATTGGGCTCAATTGTGTAATTTTTTCTGATTAGGATTGGTCTGATCCTTCTCCCACGGGTTCAAGCTGAGTGCTGACGTATCCTACTTTCGTGGACATGATGAAGCCGAAGTAGAGTGGTTTCTCGTTTCTTAGGACATCCAGGACCGCGCTGAACCTTGACCAAGGATAGGTCAGTCCAACTCTTCCGCCCTTGTACCTGTTCTGGGGAAGAGCGCTGCCGTCGCTGTAGAATTCGCAGGTCATGACGTTCTTGCCACCGTGATAGCAGTGGATGAATGCGACCAGGTTGCCTGTTACTGCATCTTCTCCATATAGCACGACTTTGTATTTGTCGATAGTTGAGGAGATGAAGTTGAATGGGCCAAGGTCGCCGGAGATTCCGTGGGCTCCTTGCGTATGATACTTGGTCTTCTCGCAGTCCTTTAAGGCAGGGCCCATGTTCCCTCCTTGCAACAGCACCTTGTCCCAGAAGCACTTGCAGACTTCCTCAGATGGACCGATTGACAGGTTCACGATGCCACCGATGAATGTCCGCGCCCCGGCCTTCATTATCGCGGGCTGGAGGGGGTTATTGAATACCTTGCAGGAGTTGAAGTAGACGACTGCCGGTGCTAAGGGCATTCCGGGGAGCGCTTGGAACCAACTGGCGTTAAGTGTCCCGTCGTAGAGAACTATTAGGCTGGTGTTGCCGTGGCCTATGTTCACGAAACCCCCGATGCCTGACTTCAGGTAGTTCTTGTAGTTGGCCACCGAGGCGTCGGGGCCGAGGAGCATCTTCGACTTCAGGCCGGCGTTGACCGCCATCTGATGTATCTTTTCGACGGCGGCCTTGGCGGTCGGGATCTCCGGTACCGGTGTTGCAGCGACGAAGTCGAATTGCTCGTAGGTCGCCCCCCCAGGATTCCCTTCCTCGTCCTCCTCCTCTTCTTCGGTGTCGGCGTAGTCGTCCACGAATGCCTTTACCTGGTAGTTCTCGTCGACGTCGACTCTCACTATGTCGGCTGTGTATGTGTCCTTTCTCAGCATGTAGGTGATTAGGTGGTTGGGGGTGCCGTCCTTCTTGCGCTTGACCTTGACTTTGACGCTGTGGTAGTCGGCCTTCTCCCTGGGTAGGACCTCCTTGCGCACGACGTCGGCGATCTTGCTCTCGTCCTGGGTGTCGTATACTCGGTACTCCTTAGGGGTTGCGAATATCTTGATGTCTATCTTTTCATACTTCTTGCTCATGGGTAATTCTCCGTTTTACATGCATATTTATGTGTGGAGTTCCGTGATTTAATCTTTTTTATTATATAAAAGTAATTATTTTTGCCTCTTTAATTTAATTTTTTTACAAGAGAGCATAGTAATTTAAGTAAGGATGTTGGATTGTGCGTGCTCTAAGATTTTTTCGCGCGCGCGAAATTCAATGTGCTATAAGAAAAATGTGGACTTCTTGAGTAATTCAAGGTGAGTTCTCCTTTGAATCAGATGTTTTAGCGCGAAAAAGTTCGGAGATTTAATGCATGTCACGAATTTCTAAACAGGCAAGCGCGCGCCGTTTAGGGGGAGGATGCCTCCTCCTACTCCAAAAAGAGATCTTAGCCCGCTTGAAGCCATAGGAATAAGGAAGAGGCGCAGGAGATGATCAACGGTAGAAGCTCATTCAGCTACTCGTTTTTCGGAGTGGCCCTGGGCTTGTACAGACGTTTACCTTGATGGCTTCACAGTCTTTACATCTAGGGTAGCCTATGTATCCTTGATATGAGCCAAACAAGTCCACGGGAGATAATGGATGGCTTTGAGGCTGCACGCGCGAAGACATTCATATATATGGCTCAGGCATTGATCGACGAGCTGGGAGAGGAGAAGGGAAAACAGGTTATCAAAGAGACCGTCTGGAAGATGAGCCGATCCAGCGGAGAAGCAGCCAAAAAGAGCTACGAGTCCAGAGGAATCGAGAACACTTGGGAGAACCACAGAGCCGAGAATGGCCCAGTCTACGAGGTGGCATGGATCGGTGGACCCATCATTAACGAGCCCGATATGAAGGTCATCGAGTACAGCTATTGCCCCATCGGAGCAACTTTCGGTAGGATGGGGGAAGACGCTGAGAAACTTGGAGACATCTATTGTGGTGTGACTGATGATGCTTTCTGGTCAGGATTCAACCCAGAGTGGCGAGTTGTACGGGAGAAGAGCTTCAGTAAAGATGGTGTATGTCGTATAACTTGGAGACGAGGCTAGAGAGCGTGCATCTTTGATGCTAGAATGAACAATGTCTCGTAGAGAGTGTCTACTCATCGAACTTCTGCGCGCGGAGGGCGCGTGCGTGCGCGAGAATAGAAAACGAGAATAATCCTTGCAATAAATGGAAAATAGGGTAACCATGCCACTGGCTAAACTCGGAGACATAAATATCAACTATAAGGTTGAAGGGAAGGGTGATCCCCTCGTGATGGTAATGGGATTCAGCTCCCCCATGATCGGCTGGTACTACCAGGCACAATTCTTCAGGAGACATTACCGCGTCATCACATTTGACAACAGGGGGGTTGGCAAATCGGACAAGCCACAGGGCCCTTATACAACCAGGATGATGGCAGACGACACGGTCCACCTGATGGACTACCTGGCAATCGAGAAGGCACATATAATGGGCGCCTCAATGGGTGGCATGATAGCACAGGAGCTTGCGATTAACTACCCGGAGAGGGTCAAGAAACTGGTGCTCGCGTGCACATACGCGAAATATTATGAGACGAGCGGAAATGCGCCGGAGATGGTAAACCTGTCGCAGCTGCCCCCAAAGAGAAGGGTCCCTTCTGTGATCAGCTTCTCCTTTAACAAACCACTCTATAGATTCTTCTTCAGCTCTCTCGGTTCTCTTAGTTCCATGTTTATGGGATCCTCAGCCTACATGGGAATCGAGGGGCAGAGTGCAGCATGCCTGAAGCATGATACTCTCGAGAGACTAAAGTCGATCACCGCTGACACTCTGGTCATAGTAGGCACTGGCGACAGACTCATCAATCCAGTCTCCTCCGGGGATATCGCCAGCAGGATCCCTAGAGCCTGGTTTGTCAAGATAGAGGGCGGCTCCCACACCTTCATGGTCGAGATGAGAGACGACTTCAACCGAGAAGTGCTGAAATTTTTATCTAGCTGACAAGCACGTGCATTTATCATAAATACACTCTAAATACACCGCGCGGGCAGGATAATTCTGTAACGCAAAGGCGCTGCGCGCGCGAACAGCGCCCCTCGTCGTTTTCGTGGCTGATTTTCGGGTTAGTAGAGTCCTGTGGCTGTGAGTAGATAGGGCGCGCGCGTGTAAACCTTAGAGATGTTCCATATCGTCTAATTCAGCCAGTGCAACCTTCAATAGATGATGATGCAGATCCAACTCAGGGAATAGCCTTTGAAAGGTGTAGCAATATTTTTTCGTTAAAAACCATTGGACCTTGAAATTTATCGCCTCAAGCATCTGACCGAATGGAACCTCAGTTCCAAGCTTTATTTTCTCTAGTTCCACTAATTTGCTCTGCATATTTTCATGATTTCTGAAATCCACAGAGGTCATTGTTTAAACAAAACCTCGTTGAATATTTAAAATGGGTAGAAGACGCGTTCCTGACTCGATTTATTCATAAATAGTACTTAAAAGTAATTTTCATGCGCGCGCGACGCTCCTCCTTCTTAAAGCGCGTGCGAGGTTAGAAAGGGTATTGAAAATGCCTGTCGCGCGCGCGATCTAGTTCTTTAATTGAATCATGGAGGGTGGAAATCTCTAGGTTGCTGTGTGTGGGGTTTGATGGATTCGGCTGTGGATGTTTGAGTGTTCTTGTTTTTCAGAATATTTCTAAACAGCTTAAGCGCGGGGATAGAATGTTGCACGTTTTGGGGTAAGAAAATATTCGCGCTCGAAGACGCGAAACGTATTCTTCGCCGTTTAAACGACGTTCTTCGTCATCGCCTTCGTTTACACCGGGGCACTTCACCCATGGAGCGCGCGCATTCATAATTTGTATGAATGGTCTATGGTTATCTCCGCTATATCAGCCGCACATTCTAAAATCCTCTTTATTCGGTCTCTAATTATACATATATCATATAATAAAACATTAATATCCTTTATTCCATTATATTGTAATTGACTGATAGTATCATCAATTTTGTCAATTTCTTTTTGTCGATTTATTATTTCATTAGTTTTTTCAACCGACATAGAGAGGAAAGATTCAACGGCGTCCTCATACGATCTAAAGGAAATTTTCGCGGACCGTATTAATAATTTAAACACGTCTATAGGTATGAAGACATTTTCATCAAATAAAGTAATGATTTTTTGGGCCATTATATATAGATGATCGGCAACCCGTTCCATTCTATGAATCAGAACTTGATAATCTAGACTATCTATAAGATCCATTTCTCGCGCGCGCAGATCATAGTTAACAGAAGCACTTTTAATCATCCTTATTAGATAATATTTAAACTGATCCACATCTTCTTCTAAATGCATTACTGATTTAATAATTTGAATATTCTTTTCTTCCATACCCTTAAGAATATCACGACACATTGCACTCGTTATAATATACATTCTTTTAACCCCCGATAAAATTGAAGTATTTGATTTATCTATGAAAACTTGCAGAACTATTTTATTTGCTGTAGATTCTACTATCCTTGTATAAAGGTATTTAACCACGCTTCGAATAGCTATTTGTTGCTCAACGCTGAAGATGCCTTGAGAAAGCAGGTTAATTTCGTCGTATCCATTTAGATAACATCCTGTAATCTTCCTTATTATGGAATGTTTGGTTTCATCTGTGGATATAGATATCGAGATCTCTCGTTTGAAAGATTTTTTTTCATTAGTCTCCGAGGTAGGATATACAACAAGGGTGAGATCAGGTTGAAAATAGACAGTGACATAATCACCCCGTTTAAGATCATTTGACTCCAAGAATTCTCTTGGGAGGGAAATTACTTTGGATGATCTACCAAGAGCCATGATCTTTCTGAGAGACACAAATACCAATGTCTCTACCAAACTAATATATATTTTTTGAAAATGATTACATTAATTATCATGATCAATGGCAGAATTGATAACCAAGTATATACCTGTATTAATTGTTAATGCTCAACACATATAATATTCGAGATACTATATACTGCACAGACGGGAGGTGTGGGACGGGAGTTTGATGCATTCTCGTTTTGAAGGGAAAATGATTGACATACAAAAATTAAGTACGCTGTCTCCAAATCAAATGAGCGCATGGAATAACTTCCTTGATATATCAGAAAAAGCATCTACCATCGATCCCAAATTCAGAGAATTGATCTTGATTGCACTTTCCATTTTATCTAAAAATGATTGGCATATGACTTGCCACGTCATGAAAGCCCAGGAATTAGGCGCAAGTAAACAGGATATTATTGAAGCTGGATGGTTAGCGGTTCTCATGGGAGGCGATCCATTAATAGGATATTTACATAATCTATATGAAATTTTAGAAGAATCTAATGATATTCACAACAAAAATAGGAGAGTACAAGTTACACGTGCTTTAGATGAGGAGAATAAGAGATTACAAGAACACTTAATCGATTATCTGAAGTGCGTATGTGACGAAGTTGAATTTATGTACAAAGGGAATTTTGACAGAAAAAAACTTGCGCTTAAAATTGCAGAATTGGATGGTAGTATGCTCAATCGACTTATCCAAAAAGAATGTCGAAAAAGAAGTTGGGCTGAAAAGGAGATTTAACCTAATGTGTGCTACAGATATTCGATTTGAGAATGTTCCGTTGAACATGAAGGGACTTGAGATGATGTATTTAGATCATGGAAAAGCATGGAATAAATTAGTAAATGTTATCGAAGAGGATGGTGCCTTAACTGAAAAACAAAAAACAATAATTTCGTTGAGTTTAGCTGTTTTAATCCAAAGCGATTGGTGCATAACACACTATACAATGAAAGCATTACATTTAGGGGCCAGAAATAATGAGATCATAGATTCCGCTAAAATTGCTAGCGTCATTGGAGGGACGCCTGCTATCATTGGTACTCATAAAGTCTTAAAGATTCTTGCCGATTTACAAGATATAGATGAAGAGGAGGAAATATTGCGAGCGCAGGTACAGTTGGCAGTAAATGGTGAATATAAGAAACTCTATTGGATATTAGTTGATTATGCTAAACGTGTCTGTAATGAAGCTGAACACATTTGTAATCACAACGAGTCAAAGGTAAAACTCGCATTGAATATCTCTGATAATGATTGTAACATCATGACTCGTCTTATGATGAAAGAATGTTTAAAACGCGGATGGTAGTACAATATTATGAGTTGAACGAAGCCACTCGGGTATATAAATAACAATAAAGACGAAATCAAATTAAAAGAGATTCAATGTTTTTTAGAATCTATTGGGAGCGAAGGGTTTTAGTAATTGACTCGTCTCACCGCTGATTACTGTTTCAGCTAATAATTTTCCAACTATAGGTACCATCGTGATACCGTAGTCATAATATCCACATGTAACGTAGAGGCCCTCGTCGAGCTGCCCTACAACTGGCTTAACATCAGGTGTTTTATCGCATATTCCAGTCCACTGTCTGATAATGTTGAGATTTTTTAATGCAGGCATCAATGGCATAATTTCGTCTGCGAAATTATTAAGGAACTCCGATGTATTCTCCTCAAGGTCATAGCCAGGTTCCATCCAGTCAATTGTACCCATTATTTCTCCCCTCATTGTTTGGGTGACTTGGAAGTGTGTTGATAGTCTTTCAACCGTTGGTCCAAAAAATGGTCGTATAGGCTCTGAAATGAGCACCTCTTTCCTCCAAGGAGATAATGGTATTTTATATCCTAGTTGTTCCGTTAAATCGGACGTTCGCTCAGCACATGCAACTATAACGTTCTCTGCTTCATACTCTCCTTTTTCAGCTGTAATTTTGTAACCTTTTGAGGTCCTCTTAATTGTGTCAACCATATTTTGTTTCTCAATTATGCCTTTCATCTTCTTGATACATTCCACATATGCCCAGACTAACCCAAAGGGGTGAGCGTTAGCCTCGCTAGGTGAAAAAAAACCCGCAATGATCGAATCTGGATCCATATAAGGCCAATTACTGTGTACTTCTTCAGGCGTCATTTCCATTTCGTCTAGACCAAGCTTCTTGAAATGCTCGTGATAATTTTTCAGGACCTTTAGGTCATTTTCATTTTTTGCTACTATGAGGCATCCGCTCTTCTTGTAGAATGTATTGATACCCGTCTCGCTTGAAAGCTTAGCATGAAGTTTCAGCCCTTCCTTGGCTAATCCCACAAGGTTCTCATTCCCATTATCAATAGCATAGGGATTCCGAGCCTTTAGGACGCCGACATTCCTCCCTGTTGAACCAGCATTTAGGTAGCTTCCCTCAATAACATGGGTCTTTCTTCCTCTTTTCAAGAGATTATATGCGACACTGAGGCCCATCGCTCCGCCACCAATAACTATTGTCTCAAGCAGAGGCATCAATTATTCCTCCAAGACCTGGATTGCCCTTACCTCATATGATAGCTCAGGATCATCCATCTCAACGGTAACCACCCAACGAGGATATGCGTCTCCCCTTGCTTGATAAGTGGGATTCACTATTCTTCCCTCACCTACGAACTTTCCTGACCTATCTCGGAGGCGGACTCTCATACCGACCTTGGGAGCGGGTAGGAGTTCATAGGGCATAGTGACATAGCCTTTACCATTTTTCATAGACTGGAGGAATATTGATAGACCTGGACAGACTGCAACGCACATAGTGCAACCAGTACACTTATCCCAGTCAATCTTTCCAAGAGTGCAAAGGTTCTCCTTATCAATGGCGTTCACTCTGCATACAACACCGCAGGGATTACATGGTATTTCCTCAACACACTCGATGAGGGCGACCCTCTTCTCCATCAGTTTATCCCTTGACGGAAAAACATTCAAATCTTCAAGCTCGTCTTTCCGATGGAATCCTCTTTGCATGGCGTTCAGTTCTTCATTTGACATTTTAATCAAGCACCTCCTCGATATTTTCCACTGTGATCTCTTTAATGGCGGCTTTAAGACGTGTACTAAAGGGGGAGCCTCTGTCCTCCTCTAGAGCATGAGTGTACTCGTCGATTTTAGCCTCAACTGACTCGTCTCCCTTGTTGAGAGTAGCCGTTGCATAAAGGCCTGCGAGACCTCCCTCCAGCATAGCGGTTGTGGCCTCCTCAATGCTCCCGCAATCTCCTGCTATGTAAGCGTTCTTCGTGAATCTGAACGTCTTGTCTCTAATTGGAACCATACCCCCGAGTGCACTCACATTAACCATTTTAGGGTTGAATAATTGAACTAAGTCATAAGCGGGATTCAGGCCAACTCCGATGCATATAAAATCACAATCGACTCTAAATTCGGAACCCTTTACATGTGTATAGTCAGGGTTCAACTTCGTCATTATAGCACCCGTTACCTCTTTCCTACCGAGAGCTTTCACAATTGTATGCCTAGTTATAATGGGGACTCCATGCCTCTGTATCTTAGCTGCGTGAACGAAGTAACCCCTAACTCTCCTGAAGCTTGGAGCATAAACCCCAGCGACTTCAATTCCAGCTTGGATGAGGTGATAGGCCACCATGAGTGCAACGTTTCCAGTACCCAGGAGAATGCCTCTGTTTCCAGGCTTTATTCCGAATACATTTAGTAAGGTCTGGACTCCACCAGCTCCGTATACTCCTGGAAGATCGTTGTTCTCGAAAACTAGGGTTTTTTCATATGCTCCGGTTGAAACGAGGTACTTGTGAGCCCTTACTTTTAGAGTCGCATTACCGGGACGTTTCATTAGCATTATGTTTTCATTAGGATAATAGCCAACAGCACTGGTCTCTGTCAAGACTTTGACATTGGGTAATTGAGAGAGCTGGGCTATCATCTGCTCACCGAGTTTAAAACCTCTTTTTCCTGCTGCGTACTTTACATCGCTGAAGAATGTATGCGTCTGTTTAACGAGTTGACCTCCGAGTCTGTCTTTGTCATCTACTATGATGATTTCGACTCCCCTTTTTCCCGCCTCAATTGCGGCTTGCATTCCCGCTGGGCCTCCCCCGATGATAAGAAACTCAGTTTCGAGTGTGCCCTCGCATCCCATATTTGAAGACTTGTATTCTGGGAGTTCTTTTTTAAATGTACCTAAACCTGTGAGTTCCCGCATCACCTTCATAGCTGGATTGTAGATGAAGCCTGGTCTGGTCATGAGTCTCATATAACGGGCAGGAGGTAGCTTCATTAAATTGAGGAATGGTGAGAGATAATCTGCAGGATATTTCTGCTTTTTAATCCGCATACCATCCTTACACATGGTTACGCAGGTTCTTACATTGGGGACACCATCAACTTCCATCATGCAAGCTGAACAACGACCTATGGCGCAGAAGAAGCCCCTCGGCCTGCGGTACTTAATACTCCTGCTAAACTCCTTTAGACCATTTGCGTACAAAGCGGCAGCAACAGTTTCACTCTTAAAAGCCTTCATAGGCTTATCATCTAGGAAGATTGTGATTTCCTTACCTCTGTTGAACTCAAGTATTGGATGTTCGTATATTCTCAGGTCAGTCAAGTGTTCACACGGCTCTTGTTTTTTTGTTTGTGGGTTACTAAGCTTCCAAGAGTAATCGGATCTACTGGAGCACGTATTCTAGTGGTATTTGTTACCGTTTTTCCTATTTTTCTTGAAAGTATACCTTGAGTTAGCAACATGCAAGTTTTTCCTTGACAATGTCCCGTGGTAACGCCAGTTATTCGCTTAAGGGTTTCAAAATCGTCATATCCTGAATCAATGGCAGATTCTATATCTGATTCCGTTACATCATGACAGCGACATACAATTTTCTTCATGACAGGTATTGCAGGTGTTGAGTAATATAAAATTATTCAGGAATAAAATAGTGTAAATATTGTAATTGTGAGTAGGTGAATTTTAATCGGCAATAAAGCAGGTCATAGTAGATTTAATGCCTTGTATTAATCTAATTTCATCAAGCACTATCCTTTGTATTTTTTGACTTGTATCTGCCTCTATTGATAAAAATGCGTCGTATGGTCCATATATAAAATGCGCCTCCTTCACAGCTTTTAATTTCTTTAGTGTATTAAGAACTTCCTTTTCCGCAGATGGTTGAATTGTGAGTAAAACTATTGCTTTTTCCATTATAAACAATTATTATAATTATAGTATGAATAATAAAAGCTATTCGTATGCGTGCATAGAGAAAAAATACGAATGCGCGCATAAAGACCAGTAACTATACTATTGGTAGATAGCAAACCGTTTATACCACGCGCGCGTTACGATAAAATCATCACTTCGTCATTTGCGAAGAATGCGCGCAGGCGAGCAGTAGAGTATTCTTGAGAAGTTCAGGGGCATCTACGGGAACAGTGACTCTGAGATCGTGAAATACGTCGTTATGAATTATCTGTCTGAGAAGACGTTCGTGAAGC
>Ga0209427_10009396_pt1 | contig 10912 bp, 13 predicted proteins | sample DeeMarSWOR136_30_FD_187465 | JGI IMG/M metagenome (GOLD analysis project Ga0209427, IMG submission 187465) | Marine sediment microbial communities from White Oak River estuary, North Carolina - WOR-1-36_30 (SPAdes) (version 2) | ecosystem: Environmental > Aquatic > Marine > Intertidal zone >... | reverse complement strand
TCACCAGGGCAGGCGTCGAGCAGTTCAAATCGTGCGACCCAGAGAGAATGGATTTAGCAAATGTCTCTCGGCATGAAGGTAATCTATTTGACGTCGGTAAACCCAAAACACAAATAGTAGCCGAGCACTTGTATACTATTAATCCAGCTACGCTAGTAAAAACATACTTTGAGGACATATTTGAGCGTCCGCTGGAACAAGTCGAAGAAATATTAAACAGTGATCTGGTCGTTGCTGCCACTGATATAACTGCTATCCAACTATCGATAAATGAACTTACTTACAAGCGAGGTATCCCATGTGTATTTGGTGGCTGTTATGAAGAAGCTCGCGGCGGAGAAGTATTTTATACTCTGCCTGGAGAAAAGATGCCCTGTCTGGCCTGTTTGCGAGCTAACCTTAAACAACCCAAAACCAGTGTTGAAATAGACTACAGTACAGCAACTGGACCTGATGATTATCAAGGTGAACCCGGACTCCATGCGGCAATCGATTTTGTCACCTGCCTCGAAGTTCAAATCTGTCTTGCTATTCTGTTGCGTGAAGTTCCGACGTCAAGGCTGGCTAAACTTATTGACCCACGTTTCAACTTCATACTTGTTGGCGGGGCATTAGCTTCTGGATTTTACAGGTTTAAGAAACCTTTTCACATATTTTTCCAGCCGCTTAAAGGTCCACGAAAAGACTGTTTGGTTTGTGGGGATAGCAGTTTACTGCTTCGAAATGTGATCGATGAGCAAAGTGAAAAAGAAGACTTACAAACGAATTTTGAAATGGAGGATAAATGAAATGTCGCAATCAAACCCTTTATCTGACTTGCTGTTTGGTAACACTCCAAGACCAAGGGTACCAAGACGCCGTCGAACAAACGTGAATCAAAGCTCCTCTGTTAAACGCATTGTCGTCAAGCACAAAGGTCGCTTGAAGCATTACAGAATTAATAAATACGGAGAGGTTTTCGAGGAAAAATGAGATGCTAAATGCACTTATGAAAGGAATAAGAAAATGTCACTTTTAAGAAGTCTTTTGATAATACCGATGTACATCGTTCTAACTGGCATAGACGTTCTGTTCTTTCTTACCTTTTTGCGTATAGTCAGTTACCGATGGCGCCCTCGCTGGCTTTTAGCCCTTAACTCCACAGGTAGACCTGCAGTCGATTGGTATTCTGGATATATTGAAAAAGGACTGAGGTGTTTCAGTAGAAGGACTTTTCCAGAAAGAACCATGGTGTTTATAGGAATGTTAACACTAATGTTCATGAGGTTCTTTCTGGTCGCCTTATTTAGTGAATAAAAATCACTATGGAAATGGAAAACAGCCATAACGCAAAATATAGGATTTTGAAAGCCTCAAAACACGGCAGATCGACATTCGTAAACATGGCAGATGATGATGCCATGCAGGTATTCAGAAATCAATATAGCAACCAAGATCTGTTCATCTCAACATGGTACTCTGCAGTTCCTGACCTATCAGCCCTGCGCAATTACACCCTCTGCTTCTACATTGTTACGGATGATCCAGAAGCAGCCCATGTCAGAGCACATGAGGCTTGTTCTTACATAAGTGAAAACTTCAGTGTGCCCCAAGATTGTATCGAAGTGATTTATAACGGTAGTAGCAGCGCCGCCGATAAGCCGGACAAGGATAGCAATCATGCCGATGACAGCGGAGCCGGTAACAGTGCCGGTAATTACAATGCTACCAACGACTGGGACGGCAATAATACCACCGATAGCGACAAGGCAGCCATCATTACTGCTGAAATTATGATATTAATTCCGCCGGTTGTTTTTGATGGTTTGCCAACACCGCTTGTGCCGGCCCTGAACTACTATCTTGCCCGCCAAATAGCTGACGACGGTATCGAGAATATTAATATTGATGTATACCAGCGTGATCACTTCATACGGTTGCCAAATTCCGTCAATACCGTCACAGGCAGATTCGTTATCCCACTGTCCATGAAAGAGCTGCTGTATCTTGATGCAAATTGCATTGCCGAACTCTCAAAACAGCTAAGACCTGAAGATTCAATGATTCTGCCACACCGGGTTCCAGAGGCAGCTGATTGGTTTGTTGAAGTTCACGATGAATTTGAAAAGAAACTGCTTCGACAAGACGAATTGCAGAAGCTAATGCTACAAAAAGGTTGGGAAATACCACCGTGTATCCGCCGGCTGCAACAATTGTGCCTTTATGACAATATCAGGCTGGAAGCATATCGAGTTCTATCACAATTCTATTCGTGGATAGGAGCATCTCCTGACGAGATAAAGTATCTCATAAACTTTGTGGATCGGCTCAATCCGATTGGAAATTATCATAAAATGAATGCGATTATCACGTTCGGAGTCGAGAATCCCTGGTTTGTCGGATGTCAGCATTTTCTGCTTGAGCAGTTCTGTCCTGCTGGCAAGTGCTTTATGGCAGAGCTGATTGAAGAATATGAAAAGCCGTATTTGTTTTAATAAGTGTAATGTATCTGGAAACTTTTTTTGGAAAGGCTAAAACATGACTGACAAAAACAATAATCAAATAGTAGCTGCTAAGGTATTTAACAAGTTGGAACAAGAATTCCTGTATCAATTAGCTGTTGAACATGGTTTGAAAGCCTGGACAAAGCCAAATAGCCACACACGCGTCTATTTCAAAGCTAACCGCGGGGAAGTAGAGAGCCTTCTTAAAAAGGCAGAGCCAGCATTTCAAATCCTTGCTTATCGCCGACACGAGTTGACTGGAGAAGCTATGCTGTACGCTGGCTCCAAGGCAAGTGCGTGGCCGCAAGTGATAAGTCAAACCCAGGCAAAGGTATCGCTCTTTGTTCAGAGGAATGAACATCTCGATCCTGTTCTGAAAGTTGTAGAGAAGGCAAGAGCTGAGGTCCCGCCAATGATGCAATTTGCTGCGGAAGTACTTCAGTCTCTTGATGATGGTTACGAAGAGTTCGTCCGATCTCGGCAATGAAAGTCAAGGATGACTATGGAGAATACAAGAAATAAGCCCCCTATCAAGTATTGTGTTGTGGACCAGTCCAAACTGTACGGCTCAGCACGGTCGAGACCGTCGGCAAAAATGTAGAATTCCATTCTGTCAAGATCAGCGAATCCTACAGAGACAAGAATACTGTGGAATAGGAAAACACAGATAGACTGCTTCCGGATAACCTGCCCCGAGTGGCAATAGTGGCGACAGAGGTCTGTAGGGAATTTGATATTCATTTATGAGTCTGAAGCTGAACCAGATAAGACAGGCGACAGGCCTAAATATGATTTTAGTAGCGAATTGAATTCAGGACATGAATGATCCACCAGAATCAATAAAAGAAATCGTTAACTATATTGTGTAAGGAGCTTAAAAATGAGTAATTACATTTCACCTCAAAATAGTTGCTGAATGCCAGAAGCAAACTGCCCAGATCGCCAATTACCGATTGGAGCACTATGCTCTCCACCCGGCGATTGAAACCATCGCCGTACTGACGGATCTAATTGAGGATTTGTTTCAGCAAGTCGCTGCGTTAGTAGAAAATCAAGAGCCCTGCCTCTTGCTTCAGCCGGTCATTGACTCTATAGCCAACGCTGCTAGGATTGCACAAGCTAAACTTGAATATCTGGACATAGAGAAAATCGAACCTGAGCAATTCGATGAGCTTGATTCTGACAAACATGACGTAAAGCAGGCAGTCCCCATTGATGATAGCAGTAAGCATAAGAAAATTGAACGAACGTTAGTACCTGGCCTGATATATCGCGGTAAAGTGTTGCGACAGGCTAAGGTATCTGTTTATCGTTACAGTCAAAACGTATAGTCAAATCGAAAGGAGAACGAAAATGGAAAGTAAAAAAAATAACAAGGAAATGTTTTTAGGTACTGACTTGGGTACCACTACGACCCAAGTCGCTGTCCTTGACCGAACCGGTGTGGTCAAGGTACTTCCCAATATGGACGGTGAACTCGCCACACAGTCGATAATTTCGGTGGCTGATAACAAGTCCACTGCAGGAAGGGCCGCCAAACCAGATAAATTCCTCAATCCTGACATGGTGGCAGAGCAATTCAAGAAGTCTATGGACAAGGTCACTGAAACCGGCAAGCCTATCATCATTGTTATATCACCTGATGGCACTGAATATACCCCTGTTACACTCTCAGCTGAACTGCTGCGGTATATAAAGGAAAGCGCCGAAAAGATTGAAGGTCAGGAGTTTAAAAAGGCCGCTATAAGTGTGCCTGCCTATTTTGAATACCGGGCCCGCCAGGCAACCAAGGACGCGGGCTTGATCGCCGGTTTTGAAGAAGTCCTTGTTGTGGATGAGCCTACAGCCGCTGCCACCTACTACGGTCTGGTAAAACCTTGCAAACAGAGAATCGCGGTTTTTGACTTTGGCGGCGGCACCTTTGATATCAGCATCCTTCAGGTAGAAGAAGATGGCAACATCGATCCTATTGCTGTCGACGGTGATCCGGAATGCGGCGGCAGCAACATTGACGAGGCTATGTTTCAGCAGGTCCGAAAACTCTATGAGGAAAAAGGCAGCGAGCTTAGCCCTGAAAAAGATATGGCCGAATGGCTCGAGGTTTTGGATGAATGCAAGCAGGCGAAGGAGACACTTGCCAGAAAAGATGCGGTGGTAATACCTCTGAAGATCGGCGACGAAAGAACATCGATGGAAGTTACCTATGAGCAGTTAAAGGAATATTCTGCCGACGTAATCCAGATTTTGCGAAGTTGCTGTCAGAGGGCACTGGATAAGGCAGGATTTACTCCAGCTGAAATAGACAAGGTCCTTATTGTTGGTGGAAGCAGCCGTCTGCGGTTTGTGCCTGAGATTGTTAAGGATATTTTTGGCAAGTACCCTGTTACCGACACTGATCCGGACCTTGCCGTGGCAAAGGGAAATGCCATCATCGCCGTCGCCCACTTCAGTGACCCTGACCAACAGATAAATGTCGAAGGCACACGTTACCTTGCCTCTGATATCGAGCCCCATCAAATCGCAGCAAGAGACCTATGTGTTGCCGCTATTACCAAAAGAGAGCAGGACGATATGAAGGAATACAACGTGCCAATTATCGCTGCTGGCTCAAGACTGCCCTTTGGAGCTACGGAAACCTTCACTCCCATCGATTCACATACCACGGCGGTTACAGTCAAACTTATCGATGGCAAACCAGGTGAACTCTCAAGCAACTACTCACCTCTTGAGGAAGCTGAGGTTGAGGTCAAACCGACAGATGAGTCAAATAATAAGGAGCGCATCCAGTTCAAGATCGGCATGGACACTGAAGCCCTGGTTAGCATCGAAGTTTGTGACAAGCTCCTTAAAAAGCCCATACCTATCAAATTTAGGTTCCATTCAGGGCTTTCTGATAGCGACATTCAGCAGATGCGGACCCAACTTGAGTCAAGGCATAAGGATGATAGTCACAGAGACAATTGACATTACGAAAGGGTAAAAAATGAAGGTAGCTGATAGCTTTTTGGAGAAAATAAAGATTGCAGTAAGCGGTCTTATTGAAGGGCTGCGGGCCGATCTGCTTGAGACTAAGGCCGTAAACAAGTCCTATCTGCTAACAGTTTGCTACGCAGGGCAACCACGTGACACCGTGATAGTCCAGGACGTCTCATGGAGCATGGGTATTTCAGATTATCTGCCCACGCGCCTCGCCGGTGGGATCCAGGCAGCTATTGAGTACATCAACACGCGTGCAGAGCACTGCCCAAACGACAGAATAGCTGTAGTTTCTTTTAGCCACACAGCCAGAGTAGTAGTTGCCCTTTCAAGTATAGCCGCGAAGGAAAAGATTATTAAAGCTGTTCGTCGGTTGAGCGCAGGCGGAGGCACAGATATAGCTGAAGGCCTTAAGAAAGCATCCGAGATTTTCCAGGACCAATTGGTCTGCACTAATGACAGGCAAATCATTCTGCTGACTGACGGGCATGGTGGTCATCCTGTTGGAATGGCCAATAGACTTAAGGACAAATGCAATGTTGTCATCGATGTTGTGGGAATAGGCGGAAGCCCTTGCGATGTAAATGTGTCGCTTCTTCGTAAGGTTGCCACAACTGACCCTGATGGATTGAATCACTATCGGTTTATTAGAGACTCCAAGGCCTTAAAAGAGCATTACAAGCAGTTGGCAACAGGTCTTGTTTGGCGCGGAGAAGACAAATGACAAGGGCAGAAGCCTATAGAATATTGGGTATAAGCCGGTCTGTCAGTCGTTCCAGTACCGTACAGGCTTACCGGGAAACACAAAAGAAACTCCGAGTAAAGCTGATTCCTGGTAATTCCCTGGTAGACCGGCAAAAAGCCCAGGCTGAGCTGGCAAGAGTTACCACGGCATGGCAGATCTTGCAGACGGCCCCAGCTCGAAAGACTCGTGCGAAAAAACCTACCCGAAAAAAACCACCCAGAGTCAAACCAGCAACTGTAAGACCTGACCCAAAGCCACAAACTCTTGCTGAGGCGTGGGAATTATTAACCCAACTCTTGCCGTTTTCTGAACCCGTAATCGTGATAATCTCGATCGCTGTGTTTCTATTAATAATCGTATTACTGTTAACCTCTTTTTGAAAGGTAGAGACTATGGGACTTTTTTCAAATCTAATAATGAGCCTTATCCATTTGCTCCTGATTGCCACAGACATCATATTTTTCTTCCTTGTTACAACTTTGCTCTGCCACAAATGGCGGACCTCCTGGTTAATAGCATTTAACTCTATTGGAAAGCCATTGGTTGATTGGTTTACTGGATATATTCAAAAAACGACAAGCCACATCACTGACAAGACTTTTTCTCAAAGGGCACTGTTGGTTGTCGGGATGCTGGCGCTCGTATTCATAAGATTCCTTCTGGTCGCCTTATTCAGCAAATAGGAGTTTAAATGAATACTGCAAAAGGAGCTTAAAATGGTACAGACAACCTCAATTTTATCTGAACCTATATTATTTCTGGTAGTTGTGTGTATCTTTGTGATTCTGCTTCTGACAATACTCAATGTTCTCAAGCAAATGTCATTTTTCAAGGGAAAGACAGCTGTGATTGTAGCAGCTTGTGTCTCACTTCTGGGTATTATAGGTTTGCACCAATATTTTTTTGTTACAACCGGAATTGGTGGGATTTCAGACAAGAGTGAAAATTCAGGGACAGGCTTGAATATTATTCTTCTGCCTTATGCGGCATTAGTCTTGGCTATACTTCTGTTAATATTTCTTTTTTTTGTCATCACGTTATTTCGAGATGATAGACTGAAAAAACACTTCGCACAAATTGAACGGCGAATTAAGAAGTCCAGCTTAAGTGAAGAATCAAATGAAGAGGCTCATATCAGAAAGTAATAACAGAAAATGGCCGGAAAGGCCCAGAGTATTTCCTGGGTTGATGACGCCTGTGGAGGCAGCGATGTTTTTGCGCTTGGACCAAACCGGCCATACTCCAGAAGGTGCCTGTAGGACTCTGAATTATTGGCGCGATAGAGGCGACTTAAAGGCCACGAAGTATGCTCGGCGAGTCTGGTATCTAAAAGAAGAACTCGAAAAGTTCTTACATAATAAAACTGAAGGATAACTAATTATATGACTACAAATACTTTTTTCAAAAAATATTTGCGCTTTTTGGTTTCCACTGGTAGAATGCCTGTTTGTCAGTTGCTGGTTGTAGCCACTTATCCTGAGTGGATAGGAGGTTACCCATGGCAATAGAAAAAGTCGGTATTTATCGTAAATGGTTGGAACCTGTACCAAAGAATAAAAATGACAACCCAATTCCAGAATCAGAGTGGCCGAGAAAGCGGCGACATCGCTGGATTGCAAGATGGTATGGTACCAACGGGCGAAGGTATGGTAAAGTTTTTGAAACAAAAAAGGAGGCTCAAGAGTTCGCATCGGAATTGCAGAAGCATGTACGTTTGGGTAAAGCCGATAAACCCAAAAAGGTCACGCTACTTGAGTTTCGGGTTGAGCACGAAAAGGTCATGAAAGGCCAAGTCGCTTATGGAACAATACAGGAACATAGGCGAGCGTTAAAGCTATTTGAAAATTTCATAGGTGGTTCATTTGCGTTGAGCAGAATTCGTCCGCGTCATGCCGAGGCATTTGTCGCAGATAGACTGGCTTCCAAAGAAGTAGTCGTTGCTACGGTAAATAAATATATTCGCACATTGCAGAGTATATTCAACCGTGCGATAGAACCAAGGGGCTATTTGGCCAAAGGCCAGAATCCCTTTTCTAAAATCAAAAAACGGAAGATAACCGAAAACCCAATAAGGTATGTTGATGTTCAAGAATATAGAGCATTGACGGACGCCGCAACAAAACTTTGGTGGAAAGCGTTCCTTTCCATCGCGTATGGCAGTGGTCTAAGACGCAATGAGATTCTTCATTTAACCTGGGTAGATGTTGATCTTGAGCAACAGCGTATAGAAGTCCGAGCAAAGAAGGCAACGGCAGAAATTCTTGAGTGGGATCCAAAGAACCGTAAAAATCGCGTTGTCCCAATGTCTGATGAAACTGCTCAATTGTTGATTGATATGCAGGTTAAGTCTCCTGAATTTCATCCGTATATCTTTGTATCGCAGGAGCGTCTTGATCGAATTAAAGAACGCCGTAAAGCAGGCAAGTGGAATTCAAGGTCAGAAGTGGTCAACAATCTTCACGAAAGGTTCAATACAATCCGCCGTCATGCAAATGTGGCAAAGTGTACCATACACGACCTTCGCAGGTCAGCCATTACCAACTGGGCTCAGCGACTGCCAATTCAGGTAGTTCAAACACTTGCAGGGCACGCTGATATAAAAACAACAAGGAAATATTACCTGGCGGTAAGAGACGAAGACTTTAGTTATGCAAGCGAAGTAGTAAGGCAAATTTTGTCTGGAGCTGCTGCAAACTGACACCAAACTGACACCATTTGGCCATTTTCGTGCATTTTTGCCATAAAAGGATTTGACGCATGATTAGGAATCTGTTAATATAAAACGACTTAGGAAAACTTGGGGCCGTAGCTCAATTGGCTAGAGCATCGGACTGTCGATCCGAAGGTTGAGGGTTCGAGTCCCTTCGGCCTCGTTTCAGCCTTGTCGGTGTCAACCGCTGACAAGGCTTTCTTTTTTGTGTCTAACATACCGCAATGCAAAGGATTATGGCTTGGTTCTTTTTCAGTTTTATCAAACAGCAAGTTGCCATTTGTTGCCGAGTGGTCACTTTCAGAGTAAGCAGTAGGTGTCGATTTAGGTTTCAATTTAAGTGTCAATTTTTTGGAGCCATTCCGATTTGAGTCTATCAACGCATATGCGTTGAGTGTATGGACCGGGGAGTTAAAATAAGCCCTTTACTCACAAGAGTTTAGGGCTTTTTTGTTGACCAAAGAGTAAAATAAGGAGTAATATTACTCTTGACCAACCCCCGTTATTACCCTTAAAATGACGTTCTAATAGAACGTTAATGGTAAGGGGCACATTCAATGGCAGGTCGCCGGTTCAAACCTATCAAAGATAACGATGGGAGAACGTTGGTTGCTCACATCGCCAACCACACTAACCACTTATAAGTATAGGGTTAGTCCCACTCGACAAGGCCCTCCAAAAGGTCTCTGAGATAGTCACCGGTCTGCTTGATTTCGGCTCTTTCCATATGTAACAGTCTAATCCAAAAAGGTCGAAAAAGTAGAGAATGACCGCGTTTTTCCTTGCTTCCGTACAGTGAGACAGATACAATCACGACAGTGGGACCATTGGATTTGCATCGCCGACTTCTCCCAATTGGTGAACCAATGTAAACAAATTAAGAAAGGAGTAGTTATGATCGCACAATACGCTAACAATGTATTCACTCATGGAGGTCAAACCGACGTCGCAGGTTTCGGAGCCGAGGTATCAAAGGCCTATATAGCATTAGACGCGGTAACTGATTTGACCGTATATATAGGTTACCATGGTACTTTTACCGGGCATTATTCCCATGATTTCAGTTCAGCCGACATGACGCAAGCTCTAAAAATAGCTAAAGCGTTCAAGAAGGCAACACTCGTCACGCGAACCACATGTGGGCTGACCGATCTAGAGATCGAAAGAGCTGTCAATAGGGGGAACGTGTTTTTTACATGGTGTGATAGTGATACACGAGTAAATGACGTGATGAGGAAGAACATGCCGAAGCTTGTAACGAAGTGGTTATAGTTGCGATAGATGTCGTTGTTCTCGAGAAAACCATCTGCGTAGTTCTTGCCAACTGTTCTGTTCCCCATTAGGAACACATATCCGTACTAAAAGACAAGCACAGGACAAGCCGCTTGAGGGACATGGGGAAAACCCTCATTCTTGACTTGGAAATGCAGGTTCGCAGCCTTTTGTCTTGGGTGGGATGCCCCACAGAATCTCACATTCGTTCCGTCTATTCCCTCTGCGTTTCATGTGCTTGGACTAATGCCTTGATTGCCGCATTGATATGCTCCGGCAGTTCCGGCCAAACATCTACAATTTCAGCAAGGTCTGAGGGTAGTTCTAAGGTGTTAATACCGCCTGGACCGGTCCAAGAAATTTCGGCAATGGAGACAGAAGGTATCGGAACGTTTCACAATCACAGCCAAGAAGATTACAGAGGTTTTTTAGAAGGTTTCTTATAGCATCCATCCAGCTAAGATAATACAATTAGTCGTATGCAGCAAACTCACATAAGTCCTTGAACAATTAAGAGGACGAAGTTTTTCGGTTGAAGCTGAGGACGAACGAAGGGACGCGCTGCCGACCTTGTTAGATGTTGTTTTATGATAGGAGGGACCATTGTGATGTATCGCATGTTAATCGCCTTTGGTGTAGTAAGTATGGGCCTGCTGCCTCGTTCGGTGCCCGCAGACGAGGCGGCGCTGAAAGACCAAGCCGCAAAAGCGCTGCGCCGGGCCACCG
>Ga0209427_10009395_pt1 | contig 10913 bp, 7 predicted proteins | sample DeeMarSWOR136_30_FD_187465 | JGI IMG/M metagenome (GOLD analysis project Ga0209427, IMG submission 187465) | Marine sediment microbial communities from White Oak River estuary, North Carolina - WOR-1-36_30 (SPAdes) (version 2) | ecosystem: Environmental > Aquatic > Marine > Intertidal zone >... | reverse complement strand
TTGAGCCAAGGTTGAGTATTATTATGGGAATTTAAAAATTGAGAAGATGTTCGAGATGGAATATTATGTACTTGGTTGGGGTGAACACCAAAAGGGTAGGCTAAATCCCTATTTTGAGTATATAAATTTTCAAAATTTTTGTTATATTGGCATTTTATACTAAAAAATGAGTTGATGCTTTCTTCAATAAAATTTGTTAAGTCATTTAAATCTAAATCAATATATTGAAGTTTTTTTGCAGATTTTTGATCATAGATGGTTGTTTCATCGAATGATCGTGCTAAAAGAATATATTCAATAACTCTAGAAAGAGATTTAGGAGGTAAGGTAAATTCATATTTTCCATAAGCGAATTCAATATACAATTTTTTGAAAATTTTACCTTTTTCTCTTAATCTTGTTAAATCTTTGACAGGAGCTTTAAAAATTAATTCCTTTTTCTTTTTTTTTATTCCATATTCATGAATAAATGAAAGATCAAAATTTGTTATAAACAAAATACCTTTATCCTTTTTGTATTTATCATGGGAATTTAATCCATTTGTTAGTTTCGCATAAATAGCATATACAGGTTTTTCACCTTCTGCAAGTCTAAGTATTTTATTATAAGAATTAAAATAATAGCTCACTTTAGTTATAAAGTCTAGATTCTTTTTAATAGTCTCAAAGCCATCATTAAATGTTTCTGAATTGATATTTATAAACTCTTCAATTGAATTATAACTTCGTGATAAATTTTCAAAAATTCCCTCAATGATATTTATATTTGAGTTAGGTTGGGTATATATATCAAAGAAATATTCTTTATTTTGATTTATTTGATGAAAATGAACATTAATTTTTTCAAATATAGTAGTTTGAATATAATTAAATAACTTAAAAAAAGCTAACAAATCTGATTCCATTTGAGGAAAGTGATAATATTTATTTGGAGGATCCCTTACTTCTTTAATTTTTAATTGATAAAAATACAGTTTATCAAGTATTTCTTTTAAAGGGTTAATAAATAAGCGAGTGCTTTTAATTAATTCTAAAAAATTCTTTTCTAATTCTTCTTTTTTCTCGTAAATGTTTATAATCTGATGTGAATCACATTTTGGGCATGACTTTAAGCGTTGATTAGCCTTAACAATGCTTTCAGCTCCACAGTCCATACAAACTTTCTTGTTTTCAGAATTTGACAATTCTATGTTTTTGGATTTGCATTCTTGACAAATAAAGAAATCCACTTTTTTTTCATGAAGACATTCAGAACAACAACTAGAGCCGCATTCTTCACAATAATAAGCTAATTTAACATATCTGTGACAAAATCTACAAATTTGCTCTGTCATATTAATGCTTAAACCCAACCAAATAAGGTAAAATTTACCATTAAAATCGCTTTATCAGAAGAATAAGAAATTCCGAAACATAAAAAAATCTATGTTATTCTCGTATCATGTAATATCCAGATATAAACAATTAGAGAAATAAGTAGAAAAACAATAAGGTTATTTAACAATTTTGACTTTTTTTCCTAAAGCTTGTCCAGGGACTCCAGCTTTTTTAAAGTGGGCTCTTACAGCACCGTTATTTCCATGGGCTCGAGTAATTACTCCTTTTAATTCTTTACCCGTAGGTGTATTCCAAATAACTGTTCTTCCTATAAGCTTATTTGCATCTTTTCTTGTTTTTATATTAGAAAACACTAATATACAATGTTTCTGGTGGACTGTATGGCGTCCACGTTTATAATTTGAAATAACTCCTTCCATACCTAAAATGTCCAATTTATTCAATGACATTGTCGAATACTTAAAAGCCTTTTAATCTAAATAAATTAATAGGAAGAATACTCCAAGCCTATTAAGTTTTTTTGAATGTTATAAAATCTTTAAAAATTCTTGAATTTACCTTGATAATTCATAAGATTTATTCCATGTTGCTAAATTCAAAATTTTTATTTGTTCATTGAATTCATTTTCTGAAATTATGTCCTCTTGGATTAATAAATCATTCACTTTAGAAAAAATAATTTTTTCTATATTTTCAATTTCAATTTTCTTATTTATTGGTTTGAATTTTGTATGTTTGCACCAAAACCATTCAGAATTTATCAATTGATAAGGACCTGGATTATAATACTTTTGACCTTGAATAGGAAAAGTATAAGGTTTATAAATACTGACACATGGAAGCGTAGTTCCTGTAAACCAATGAATTGACTTCCTTTCATTCCTTAAATGGGAAACTTGAGAACCTGTTGATTCAAAGCCTCCATGCATACAAATTCCCGCTTGGTGTTCCCTCAAAAATCTCATCATTAAACTTGGTGTGATATTACCCTTATTCTCATTAAGTAATATCGTCGATTTTCCTCCTCTGGAATAAGGTGAATGTGTACCAGCGATTGGGGATCCAGAAAAGGTTATTGCAAAATCGAAATCATCATCATCTTTACAATATCCTTTGTTAATTGCATGTTCAATTATTCCTTTCTTTCTATCATCTCCTTTACCCCTAATACTAAGGGTATTTGAAATTGAATGTACATTTTTAACATGTTCAACAATCCACCATTTATCAGCAGTCTCTAAAACGAATGCTTCTTTTGTATCAGCAATTATATATGAATTATGGTACATCCAATTTTGATCTTCATATGCACAACCCCCTCCTTGTCCATATTTTTCTAATAATTCGATAATAACCTCCATTGCTTCTTTTGCATTTTTTCCTCTCTCAAGGCCTAACCTTAATAGATCCATGCCTAATAGCCCTACACTTCTTAATGGTTCGTGAGACTGTACAGCTTCATTTCCAATTACAACTCCATACTCATTAGTTCCCATTTCTGCGCCCCACATCCAATAAGGTTGGCTCAATAATATTGCATGAGTTTCGGGAACTTGATGTATTTCTAAATATGTACATTTCAATATATCACTTTTCTTAAAGCTTCTTTTAGGAGAGTATGTTATTAATTGTACTTCATTAAAAGGGCGATCCGAATTTTTGCCAAAAATTACTGTTCCATCTTCAGTTGAATTTCCAAGTGCTACAAGAGTGTCACACATTTATCTAATTACTTCCTCTGATTTTTTCCATCCATCATCATTAACAACGTTAATCATTTCATTAAATTCGGCTTCTGAAATTATTTCTTCTTTATTAATTATCCCATCTACTCGATTCAATAATTCGATTTCTATGTTTCTTAGTTTTTTATAATAGTCATTTCTTTCAGGGATATCTCTTTTTGGATGTTTTTTGTAAATATTTATAAAATTAAAATGCCTTATCCAAAACCAGCTTGGATTTATGGAGGTGTAAGGCTTTGATTCCATAACCTTTTGCGTTTTTACTGGGAAAACATATGGTTTATAAATACTTAAACATGGAATTGTGCTTCCTGTAAACCAGTGTATTGATTTATGATTTTTTCTTAAAAGAGAAACTTGAGAGCCCACAGTTTGATCTTTTCTAATATGTCTGCATATCCCTACTTCATGTTCTCTTAAAAAGTCCATCATCATGGGAACTGTAACCATTCGCTTATTCGTGGATAATTGTTGTAAAGAAAAACCATCTCGATCAGTTATAGGGAACCTTTCTGGAAGAGGTGAAAGAGAAAATGTCATTTTAAAATCGAAATCATTATCATCCTTACAATAACCTTTTTCAATAGCATGTTGGATAATTCCCTTTCTTCTCATATCCCCTTTAAATCTTATTGATATATGATTTGAGATTGAGCGAAAATCTTTGACGATTTCTACAATCCACCAATCACCTGCTGCCTCTATCACATAAGCTTCAGTTGGATCTGCTATAAGATATGAATTATGATAATTATATTGTTTTAAGCTGTGAAAACCACCTTGACCATATTTTTCTAATAAATCTATTATAACATTTAATGCCTCTTTTGCAGTTTTACCTCGTTCAAGACCCAATCTTAGAAGATCCATACCAAGAAGGCCTATATCTTTTAAAGGCTCTCTTGTTTGTATAGATTCATTACCAATAACCACACCATGCTCGTTTGCACCCATTTCTGCGCCCCACATCCAATAAGGTTGACTTAAAATAACCGCAGCTGTTTCTTTTACTTGTGGAATTGAAATATGAGTACATTTTACTTCTTCTTCTTGGAAATAAGTTTTTCTTGGAGCATATGTTATTAACTGAGCTTCCGATTCGAGTCTATCACTGTTTTTTCCAAAAATCACATCCCTATCTTTAGACCAAGTACTTAAACTTACGTAAGTGTCACACATAATTTCTAATTGTTTTTTATGAATAATGTTAAAATAAAATCATATTTATTATTTGATTTTAACTGAATTCTATTTATTATTTTAAAGAAATTAATGATCTTTAAATTACTGCTATAACTTCAATCTCAATCAATCCATATGGAAGAGGATTGGTCGCTTCCACGGTAGTTCTTGCAGGAAATTTCTCAGATACACCATTTCTTTCAAAGAATTCTCTATAGGCTAGATTCATCTCATTAAAATCAGAAATATTTTTCAAAAAGACTGTAGCCTTTACTATATTAGAGACACTAGCTCCTGCGGTTTGTAATATTTTTTTAATTTTATCAAGAGCAGTTAATGTTTGTTCTTTAATATCTCTAGCTTCTGGAGTAGCTACTTGTCCTGATATAAAAAGTAGATTACCAGCTTTTATACCAAGATTATAGGGGCCGGCTACGGGAGTGCCGGAATCGATTACTTCTAAATTTACCATTTAAATTAACACCATAAATATTTTTTTTTAATTATATATGATTTATTGATGTTTCTATTGATAATTACGATTAATCCATAATTATTAAAATTAATTTTTATCGTAGTTGATTCAAAAATATCTAATTTTAATTAAGTTTTAATAAAATTCTTTTTTTAACGAATTAGACTTAATTATAATTAAATTTGTACTCAATTTATTGATTTTAAACCATTAAATGCGTTCTAAATAGAATGAAATATCTTGAAAGAAAATAAAGATAGTATTTGGATATTTACTTTTGAATATGCAGGAATCATTAAAGTAGGCGGGCTTGGAGAAGTGCCTGCAAATCAAGCCAAACATTTAGCTAATGATTATAATATCACAGTGTTTATTCCTTCCCATGGTCAATTACAAAAGCTAGGTAAAACTCTCGAATGGGAAAAATTGCCATTCAATTGTGTAGGGCAAATAAATCCTTCATATTTTGGATTAAATGAACTAGAAACGACATATAATATTGCATTTTATAAATCAAAAATAAACAATGTAGATATTATTTTGCTAAATGGAGAAAATCCATTTACTAATAGATTTTTAGATGATAAAATTGTTTACAATCCAGAAACGCTTACTGGAAAGATTTGCCTTTTTAGCATTGGAATGTGTTGTTATATTGATTATTTAATTGATAAACACAAAAATTTCTTACCAGATATAATTCATATACATGATTATCATGCAGTCATACCATTTATTGGGATAAAACAAAAATTAGCTAAAAATGGATTGGATGTAGCTTCAATAATTACTATTCATTTATTAACTTGGCCAAGATATTCGATAGATTTTTATAAAATATGCGGAATAGACCAAACTCCAATTTCTATTCATTTTAAAGACGGTATTAAATCCTTAACTCTAAATGAAATTTATTCAATATGCGAAAAAATTAGTGGAGAATATCAACCACCCACTATAGAACAAGTAGGGGCATTCATTAGTGATTTAGTAACAACTGTGAGTCAATCCTATTTAAAATCAGATATAATACCAAATTGTGGTAAGGAATTAATTGAGTTTAAATCCAACTTCGTTTGGGATGGTTGTGATTGGGATTATACTGAAATCTTACAGCAAGTTTTGAAAAATCATGGGGAAGAAATAAGAGACATTTTAAATATATCATCTGAAAAGGATATAATATTGTCAGATATGAAGGAGTATTTGTTAACCTATAAATTATCCCATTTAGACAGCCCATTAATTCAATCAGAGAAGGTTTTGAAAGTTATTAATGAGATTTCAAATGGTAATGAATTCGTCAAAAGTGGATATATTAAAGCTTTTGACCAATCAGGTCCTTTAGTAATTACAACTGGACGAATGTCTCCACAAAAAGGATTTGAAACAGTATTTGAAGCCATTCCAAAAGTGATTAGAGTAATATCAAATGCTAAGTTTTTGTTCCTCATACTACCTACTGATTATAGTCTAAATGAAATTAAAGCTTATGCTCAATATGTTAAAAAATATCCTGACAACTTGAGAATAATTTTTGGAGTAGCAACAGAAATATTTTATCTTGCTCATATTGCCTCTGACATTTATTGCGCTTTATCGAGATGGGAACCATTTGGTATTATCGCTTTAGAAGCAATGTCAACAAAATTGCCAGTAATTGCAACAAAAGTGGGAGGATTTCAAGAATCAATAATAGATATTAGAAATTTTCCAGAAATAGGGACAGGAATCCTTATTGATAAAGATAATCCGGCTCAATTTGCGGATGCATTAATTTCTCTTTTTAAATTAAAGGAAATTTCTGAGAAAGTTAAAAATGGGGAAGCAATATATGAAACTGAAAATTTTCAATTAGTTAATCAGATTCCTGATAAAATTTTAGAGTCAATTGTACTATTAGACCCTAATTATTACAATAAAATTAAAGAAAATTGTTATAAAAGAGTAGAAAATAATTTCCGGTGGATAATTGTCTCCAAAAAATTGATTGAGTTATATGATACAATAAAGAATTTTCGTATACTAAATTCATAAGGTGTTTGAGCTTTGTTAATATCAAAAAAATCTGTTGCTCTTATTTTAATATCAGTTTTTATATTAAATGTTGTCGGTATTACTGTTTATACATACGTCCCAAAATACATTTTAAACTTGGGAATAGTCCCCCCCTTAATGCAATTAATAATAACTATCTTTCCCTTGACAAGTTTCATTTTTCCTCCATTATATGGTTATCTGTCGGATAAAACTCAGAATAGATTTGTATTTATACTATTTGGAACAATTGGTTTAAATATTTCATTTCTTTTTTTATTTTTACTTCAAGATCTGATTTTAATGATTATTTTACTATTTTTTTTCGGATTTTTTATGGCATCATCGAATTTATTGATGACTCTATTTGCTGAATTAGTAGAAGATGATAAAAAATTTGTTTCTTATTTTAACGCCACAATTGTAGCTGGTTGGTTTGTTGGAGCTCAATCTGGTGGCATTTTTATTGATGTCTATAAAATCGATAATATTTTCTTATTTATTTTGGTACTTTCATTGCCAACATTAATTTTTGTTGCTTTCATCAGGGAAAATAGGTCTTTAATAATAGAGAGATATAATAACAAAAAAGACAAGGATTCTAATAATTTGTTTTTTAAAGACCTTGATGTTGAAAATCCAATTTCTCAATCAATTTATTACGGATTGTTTTTTAGGAATTTTAGTATAAAGCCAATTATGCCAATCTTAGCAATAATAATGAGTTTTGATTTAGGTAGTGACACTGAGATTGGGTTTTTGATTGGAATAAACTTTTTACTTCAATTTTTTCAGATGTTACTTATAGGGCAGATAATTTCTATTAAAAATCTCAAGTCTTTTATAATAGTTGGTTATATTTTAAGTGCTATATCTATTTTTGGATACATTATTTCAAATAATTTCTGGAGTTATTTATTCTTTCAACTTTTAGTTTCTTTCAGTTATTCAACGCATTGGACAGCTACTACAATTTATATTGCTCAAAACACAAACCCTAAAAATAAAGGACGTTATATGGGTTATGCTAATAGTAGTGTTTTTTCAGGAAGTTTTTTAGGAGGGCTTTTTTTTAGTTTTTTATTAACTATTAATCAAGATTATTATCTTTCTATGTATTATTTAATTATATTTCCTATAATTTCTACAATAATCATCTTTTTAAAATTTAAAGTTTCAGAAAACAAATCATTTAATATTCCAAAAAGTGGATAAGTTATGAAATATAACATTTGGAATATCAGGAATTATTTCTAACTCTTTTCTTATCCATTCAGAAATCCATTTATTTTTTGCTCTAAATCTACTATCCATGAATATTATTGCCCCTTTGTCAGAAATCTTTCTTATTGGTCTTCCTGAAGCTTGGTTTGCCCTCTGTACAGCGGGATATAGATACGCGAAATTCCAACCTTGCCGGTTAAATACTTTATCGTAATATTTTATTTTTGCTTCCACTCTAGGGGTTGGTAAATGATAAGGAAAACCTGCAATTATTACAGAATTCATAAAATTTCCGGGATAATCCTCTCCTTCTGAATTTCTTCCTCCGCATACACCTAATAAAACTGCGCCTCCATTTGAAGCCATAGATTTAAAATTATCTATTAATAAAGCATTTTCCGATGCTGATAATCCTTGTTCCTCAATAAAGAGTTTTTTTTCATTCTTTTTTACAACTATCTCAATTCCATTTGTTAATAAACCCTCAATGATTTTGTAAGAAGCGCAGAAAATGCCGATATTTGCAGGAGTGCTTTGTAAAACTTCGTCAATCTTCTCGATCATTTTTTTAAACATGGTTGGATTTCTACTATCTCTTTTTGTATCTACTCCCTCTGTTATAATTGCTTTAATATTTTTATTATTAAATGGTGACTCTGCAATAATTCCTTTATAGCTTTTACCGCACTCATTTAATCCCATTAAATTATTATAAACAAATGGGTTAACAGTTCCGGAGAGATTTAAGCATGTATATACCTTTTTCAAAATAGGAATAGCAATTTCTCTTGGATCTAATGCCACAATTTCAAGTGAGATTAGTCTTTTTCCTTTACTCTCTTTAATGTTATAACAAAAAAAATAATTATCTAAGGCATAGGTTTTTAGCCACTTAAACCAAAATTCTGCTAGCACACCAACAAAATCTCTCGAAATTTCTCCATTAGCTAACTTTTCTTCATGAATTGATGCACTGAAATCGTAGAGTTCTTCAATAAAATTCTTAAATCCATTTAGATCAGAAAACCCTAGCTTCTTATATATCGATATTAAAAACTTATCTGGTTCTATTGCTTTTTCCTTTACTCTAAGATTATTTTTTTTTACTTTTAAGTGGTCTAGTAATAGTTGTACGAAATTTTGCATTAAAATAGGGGATCTATACATTTCAAGATCTTTTAAACTGATTCTTAATGAATATGGTGTAATTTTTTTTGAATTAATTTCTGTTGCAATGTCAATTAGATTATGACATTCATCTAGTACTAATAGACAATTTTGGAGGTCTTGACCGATAAATTCTAAAAAGGATTCACGAATATATGGATTAAAAATCCATTGATAATTGCAAATAATAACTCTCATTCCTTCAAGTAAGAATTTACTTAAGAAATAAGGACAAAGTTTTCCTTCTTTACAGAAAGATATTAGTTCTTCTGCATCAATAGGCTTATTAAATAATTCTGGCGCAATTGATAATGGGTTTTCACTTTCACCCCTTTTTTTCAATAAATTTAAGAAGTAAATACAGTTTCTATTTTTCCTTAAATCTGTACAAATAGACATAGCTTCTCTTGCATCTAGTTTGAGAGACAGTAATGTTTTATTTAGACACATCTCATTTCTGCCTCTAATGGAAAGAGCATTAAGTTTAACTTTAAGATTCTCTTCATTTACTTTTTGTGAAATTTTTACTAATTCTTTTATTATTCTACGATTTTGAGAATGTGTACGACACATATAAATAATTTTTAGGTTCTTCTCAAATGCTAAAGGGAGCAAGCTACATAAAGCTATAATCGTTTTTCCCGTACCATTAGGCGCTGATAATAAGATGATTTTTTTTTTTCTTGAGCTTTCTTCAATTTTTTTGGTAATACTTTCTTGATTTTCTCTGAATTTCTCGTAAGGGAAAAAAGATAAATAATTTATTTTTGTACACCAGAATCTAAATTATATTTTTTATACTATTGAAAAATTTATATTGCTATAGACTTCAAAAATTTAAAAATTTATTATGTTAATCATGTAATATTGGATTTCTTGCTGCTAAAACAGCATCTAAACGTTTAACAGATGTATTATGGGGCGCATTCTTTAAGATTTTAGGATTGTTCATTGCTTCTTCGTAAATTTTATACAATACTTCAACAAAGTAATCTAAAGATTTTTTCGATTCAGTTTCAGTAGGTTCTATCATTAAAGCACCAGAAACAATAAGAGGAAAGTATATAGTGGGTGCATATATTCCATGATCAAGAATACGCTTTGCAATATCTTCTGTGGTGATTTCGTTAGGTATATTTCGATCCGAAAGAACAAATTCATGTTGACAAATGCGATTAAAGGGAAGATTATAGTGTTTTTGTAGGAGAACTCTTAAATAATTAGCATTTAAAACAGATATTTGAGCAACTCTCTTTAAACCATCATACCCTAAAGCTAAAATGTAAGCATATGCTCTAATAATCACTCCAAAATTTCCCCAAAAAGCTTTTATTCTTCCTATAGATGTATCAGTTTTTTTTCTACACATTATCCCTTGCTGAGTTGAAATTAAGTAAGGTTCAGGAAGAAAAGGAATAAGTTCATCTACTACACCGATAGGTCCTGATCCTGGACCACCACCACCATGAGGAGTGGAAAACGTTTTATGCAAATTTAAATGGACAATATCAAATCCCATATCCCTAGGACGACAAATCCCTAACATAGGATTTAAATTTGCTCCGTCATAATAGCATAGTCCTCCATTTTCATGAATAATTTTGGTGATCTCTTTAATTTGTCTATCAAATACTCCTAAGGTGTTGGGATTAGTCAACATAATACCAGCAACATCTCCCTCTTGCATAGCAAATTTTAATTGATCTAATGGAACTTCTCCATCATTATTTGATTTTATTTCTATA
>Ga0209427_10009394_pt1 | contig 10914 bp, 9 predicted proteins | sample DeeMarSWOR136_30_FD_187465 | JGI IMG/M metagenome (GOLD analysis project Ga0209427, IMG submission 187465) | Marine sediment microbial communities from White Oak River estuary, North Carolina - WOR-1-36_30 (SPAdes) (version 2) | ecosystem: Environmental > Aquatic > Marine > Intertidal zone >... | reverse complement strand
CAACCCTGACAATCATATTCTTCTATATCCCACCTCCTCTCTATTAGATTTTTGATCTGACGGAACAACCCTGACAATCATATTCTTCTATATCCCACCCCCTCTCTATTAGATTTTAGGTCCTTTGACCCGCGGCTCTGCGTCCCCACCTTTCGATGGGTTTGCCCTTGTCGCCTGCTATTCAATTTTATCTATATACAGAACTCAGATTTTGGTTCCTGCTATCAGATTTCCCTAGGACACTAATTTCCCCACCACCGTCTACCATGTAGTAGCCCCTTATAGTGCGGGTACTACCCTAACGCTCGCATCCGTGCATATCCTCCCCTGCCCCCATCATATGGACATCATCCTTTCTTTTGCAAAGTCCACATAGTCTATGCGATCAGCGCACTTTCTTGCCCCCGGTCGGCTCCAAAACAAAAGGGCAGGGAAGCCTCATGGGTCTCTGCCCCTTATCACCGTTGGTTGTTGCCATTGCCGCACCCCTAACTGGTCGTCACCGCCTATTGCTTACACGTCCTACTCCCTCGCTATGCTACCCATCTTCTCCAACGTCCCTTGCACCATCATAAGCGTGAATCGTCTGAATTACGCGGTTGTGATTATCGCAAGAGTACACCATTTCCAGCGCGTTGTCAAGCCCCTGCTAGGGTTTTGGGTTTACATCCGCGATTGTGCATTGAACGAAACGTCAGAAAGTGCAGTCAGATATACCATCGACTCAGAACCCGATGCTGGAATGGTGTCAGGATGCCACCCGACGTCTGGTTTGAAATAGAACTGTTGAGACGGCGGGCTTTTGCTGAGCCGAGCCAAAGGGTTGAGAAAGCACTGATGAAAGTGTAGAATGTTTAACACCGAAGGTATCCAAGCGACAAGTTTCTATAGCAGAATTGGGACACAGCCTGGAGATCTGAATGCATACAATATATCTTGTCCCTCACAGCCATTACGACGCAGTTTGGGCGTTCACCAAGGAGGACTACCTGTATATTACCATCGAGCTTATCCTGAAGCCGGCGATAGACTTGATGGAGAAGTCGGGCTATAAGTTCTTGATAGAGCAGACTGTTCTACTGGAAGAGCTGGAAAGGAGAAACCCCAGTGTGTTCGCTGCACTCAAGAAGCTTATTGAAGCTGGCAAAATAGAAATCGCTGGTGGTGAGTATCTGATGGCTGATACCATGATTCCCAGCGGGGAAACACTGGTCAGAGGGATACTCTTTGGGAAACGATACGTAAAGCAGAGATTTGGTGTTGACGTGCCGGTCATGTGGGGGGCGGATAGCTTCGGCTATAATGTTCAACTACCACAGATATATACCAAGGCGGGCTACAAATACTTCGCCTTCCGAAGGGGAGCTTACTATGACCGCCCCTCTGAATTCTTGTGGCAGGGACTGGATGGAACCAGGATTCTGACCCACTGGATGCCACTTGGTTATCGAGCGGGACTGGATCTTCTTAAACTGCAGGAGAGCTTTGACACTCTCAAAGCGGCAGCTGTCACCAGTCATATACTGATGCCCTCGGGTAGTGGCTCAATTCCTCCTCAGCGGGAGACGGGCCGCGCCGTTAAGAAATGGAACAGGACTCACGACGACTCGGCAATCGTTATTGCCGGCCCGTCTGAATTCTTCAAGGGGGTGGAGAAAGAAGCGGCTCGCCTCGAAACGAGAAGTGGCGAGCTATACTCAGGAAGACTTTCCCGCATATTCCCTCACTGTTCTTCCAGCCGAATCTGGGTAAAGCAGAACCTGAGAAAGTACGAACATTTAATACTCGCCTGTGAAAGGTGGAGCACCATTGCCTGGCTGCTTGGCGTCGCGTACCCGGTTGATGAGTTCAGGGATAACTGGAAAAAAGTGTTATGGGGGGCCTTCCATGACGTGGCACCGGGAACCGGAATGGATGAAGGTTACGAGGAGGCAAAAGATAACTTTGAATATCTTCAGATTCATCTTAACCAGATCCTCGGCAACTTCGTTGCTGTCATCGCTTCGAGTTTGCAGACTCAGGATGATATCGTCGTCTTTAACCCGCTCTCCTGGGCGGTGACAAACTGGGTGGAGGTGGAACTCGGGTTTGACCGGGGAAAGGTCAAGAGAATAGGGGGGCTGCGGAGCGGCAGGGAGGAGATAGAAACCGAAATCCTGGAGTTTTCCCGGTATCGGGATGACTCTTATCAGACTGTCAAACTCGGGTTTGTGGCAACCATTCCCCCCTGCGGTTACAGGACTTACAAGATATTAAGGAGAAACCCGCGCGGCTCTCCCCGTCCCAAGATTAAGATTACGGGCAATACCATTCAGAGCCAGTTTTTCAAGGTCATGGTAGACCCTTCGAACGGGCTGATTGACATTCAAAAAGACGGGAAACACCTAGTTCGAGGAAACGAGCTGGTTGTGGAGGAGGAAACGGGTGACCTTTACTACCACCGGCAGAATCTGGAGGAAGCCTTCAAAACGGAAGGTGACCAGGGGGTCAAATTCGGCAAATTCAGACTCAAGAGATTTAAAATCAATAAGACTCCCTTGAGGAGGATAATTGAGGTCGAAAGTGAGTATTATTCGCTGATATGGCCCTATCGGCTCTTGGATAAGCTGAGACCGGTGCTGTGGCGGCACAACTTCATCTCCGTCTCGAAGAAGATAACGATTTACAGCGATATACCGCGGATTGACTTTGTTACCACCGTTAACAACCGTCACCCTCAGGTCCAAATACGGGTGAAATTTGCGACAAATATCACCTCTCCCAAATATTACTCTGAAACTCAGTTTGGAGTGATAAGCCGGCGCGTCAACCAGCACTATAATAAGCCCAGGGGAGAATGGGTGGAGAAGCCCTCCGGCATTTATCCTGCTCTGAACTGGATTGACTATTCGGACCAAGACAAAGGGGTGACCCTGATTAATAAGGGGCTACCTGCCCATGAGGTAAGAGATGACGCAATTTATCTCACTTTGTTGCGGAGCATCCTGATGCTCTCATCTGACGGCGTTACCGGTCCCGCCATTCCCACCCCTGACGCCCAGGAGCTGAAAACCTATTCCTTTGAATATGCCCTCTTTCCTCACCGAAATGGATGGAAAGAGAGTGACGCCTTCAAGCCAGCTTACGAGTTTAATTGCAGCCTGACTGGTTTCCAGTTACCGCTGACAAAGGGAAACAGGATTTTCCCCCACCAATTCTCCTTTGTTGAGCTAACACCGGATAACCTGGTGCTGGTCACCTTCAAGAAGGCAGAAGATACAAATGACGTTATTCTAAGGTTCTTTGAAACAAAGGGGCAAAGAACCTGGGGAGAGATAACCCTCTTCAAAGAACCGACCTCGGTAAAGGCAGCAAATCTTCTTGAGGAGGAAGAGCAGGAGGTCAAATTCAGGGGCAGGAAAATAAAATTCTGGGTCAAGGCGTTTGAGATAGTAACCCTCAAGATAGGGTTCTAAACTGTTCGGGGGCTCTGATTCAAGTTCAACAGCCTGGAGCCACGGTTGCTACGCAGCGCCCCTGCCTGCTCTGATGCTACTTCCTTTGGTTACTGCTCGCTAATAGCTCTGAAGCTGCCTTGGCCCACCCTTCGGGACCAATGCCGGTGACACGTCTCAGGTTCTTAACTTTCAGTTTGTTCCAGCGGTCATTCTCATTCTGCACTAATATTGGCTGATCTACGGCAGCCAGCATCTCAACGTCATTCAGGCTGTCGCCGATGCCAATCGTGTAGACATTGCCAAAGTTGAGCTTAAACAGCTCAATCAAAATTTTGACTGCTTTGCCTTTATCACCACCTTGGTATACTTCGTAGAACTTTCCCCCAAAGGTGTAACTAAGTCCCGCCTCTTTTATGGTTGCTAAGGTTGACTCCAGGTGCTTTTTATTCCCTTCTATTATGATCGTTTCACTATACTCTCTCTTCTTGGCAAGCCCGGCCATGAGCAGGTTCAGACCAGTTACTTTAGCCACCTCTTCAGTACTGAGGTTGCCGAAGCAGGTGATTTTTGCCTCACGCTCGCCACATAATCCTCTCAGTTTATTTCTTACTTCGGCGTAGGGAACACCGAGTTCAATAATAGAGTAATCATCAGTTACCCAGCTGAAATAAAAGGGGAAACGGAAATAGTCCTTTGGCACTACGACAGCCGCCCCGTTTTCGATAATAAACGGGTCTTCAACACCGAGTTCTTGCCGGTAGACCTGCTGCTCCGCCATCGTCTTAGCGGAGCAGAACACTATCGGGATTCTTGCTTCCTGTAACCTTCGCACGGAATCAAGTGCCGCCGCATATGAATAGCTGACCGGATGAAGCAAGGTGCCATCAAGGTCGGTAAAGACCAGCTTCGTAACCTGCTGCGCTTTGCGGGCTGCTAATGGCAGGCGCGCCAGCAACAGCCAGCCTTTTGGTACGGAACAATCGTTAAGATAATTGTCCATGATACCCGCCAACTTCCGGGTATCGGCACTTTCCGGTGGTGGGAGTATTCTTAATTGTGGCACTTCTCTGCCGGGGGGGATGCATTCCAGTTCTACCAGGTGTTTGGCTACCAATTGTCTGGTTGTATCTTCACATAGCGGATTGTGGTAGATCACTGACAGGCTGGGCACAAGCATATCCTGAATCAGGTGTTCTTCCCCTCTTTCCTCGTGGATATGAGGATTTATTGTCTCCGTCTGAATTATGTCAACGCCTTTTTCCGCCGCCGTCTTGTCAACTATGGGCAACAGGCCTGAAAACTGCTCGAAGATAGACATCAGCTCCTGTGTTTCGACACCGTAGCCGGTGGCATAGGTTAGCTTCTTTGCCAGTTGCAGGCTCATAGCATGTTCCCCGGCATTGGCAGTCTTGATAACCTCAGTCTCGAATTTACCCTTGGTGGATATGAAATGATTTATATACCTGTTTGTTATTTCAGATACCCGCCCCCATTTCTTGAAGTACAGCTCGCCGGAAATCTTGGGCTTGTATCTCCACAGAATCCGGGTCATCGCATACGGTGAGTCTGAAAGGGTGAATCCAATAGCATAATGCTGAGCATATTCCCATACCGCTCCAGGAATGTAGTTATCCGTGTCAATGAATCCAACATATTCCTTGCCCAGTACCAGAGCCAGGAGAATGCCAATAATCATCCCTTCTGCCTTGCCGCTTCTTACGAGCCCGCTCTCATCAAGGATTTGGCTGTATCCGCAATCAGCCAGCGCCTCTCCCAGGCGGGGGTCTTTCTGATGAATGATAATGGCATTTCTCTTGGTGGCAGTGCAGAATCGGTCCAGGATTTCCCGTTCCGTCTTCAGATTATCAATCTCTCCCCGCTGGCTGTTAGACATCACAATCATCAAGCAATCGTGAGGAATGCCACTCAGTACGCCTTCGAAAACCTTCAGGTCCTCATCCTTTATCGGCAGAACAATAGCCAGCTTTTGCTGAATACTAGCGATAACCTCTCGCTCAATTCTCTGGGGCTCGACGCTTTCCTTGATTTGGGAGGGGATTCTGGCGCCAGAGTCAAGCTCTAAGACGCGGCGCACGGGATGGACTCTCACTGCCCCAAGGTGTTCGACTTGCTTGCCGCTTTCGATACGCATTCGGTCGCCGCCAATAATGGGAACCCAGTAGTCTCATTGTCTACATTATAGCCGATATGTGCCATTTCAACCACCAGTGAACAACAGTTCTGTCTTCTGCACAGGCGTACCAAAAACGTGTGATTATGACAATGCCGATTGAATAAGAAATTGAACAAAAAAGCCAAGATGTATGACCTAGCTAGGTCTATCCCATAGGTATTGGATGCCCCGACCACCTTCGGGGCTTCGATCTCACAATCACCTAGCCAGCAGCGGTAGCTTCGCTTTGACCACAAAAAGCATGCCGGACACTTTGTGACGCTAATGCAGGGATCAAGCCCTAGAGCGTCCATTAACTCATGTCCCAAATGTGTCCCATTTATGCTGACGTCGAACAGATAAGGACGGATTCAGACGGGAATGAGCACTGGAACAAGACATTTGGCGGCTCGGAGTGGGATTGGGGCCGTTCTGTGCAGCAGACAGCAGATGGTGGCTACATCATAGCAGGAGAGACACGGTCTTATGGAGCTGGCGACTATGATGTGTGGCTGATAAAAGTAGGGGCGGAAGAAGTCTGGCCTTACAGCTTCGAAGACCCGGGAATCGGCACAAGACTTCACATTGATACTGACAACCGAACTTTTCGATTCATCGCCCCTGATGGCTATAACTCAGGGATAGTCAAGGCTGACTGTATGATGGTGGTTGATACTCGTTCGGGCCAGTTTATATTCCTCTGGCATGGGGATAGCGAAATCAGCCTTTTTGCATTTGCTGTGGACAGGGAAGAAGACTTCTGCATGGCATTCGCGAGAGACAGGGACACAGGGCAAAGATACTGGCTGGTTGATCCACCGGGCATAGAATAACAAACCAAGCAGGGAGATTGCTCTTTTACGGGCCATATTACACCCTGTATGTAGTTTGGATAGAGCGGAGTGTTGGCTCTTGTCTTTCTTTGGCTTCTCGAATGTCTGCTCAATCCTTCTGCTCGCACTGACTCACTTCACTTTGAGGTATGAGCGCTCAAATTCGGTGTGAAGATAACCGGTTGGGAAATGTGCAGTTTCTTATAGTCAGTGGCGAGAATAATCGCTCATACTTCATCATTGCTGTCTCCTTTTGAGAACCAAGAATCACCATTCCCTAAGAAGAGGGCGAATAAACTTACCATCTAGAATGAGAAATGTCCCGTGGCCAAATTTACTTTATTTTGGTTACCACGCCTTTAGTGCCATCAACTCTTATTCTGTCACCTGTTTTGATTACCCTGGTTGCGTTCGCCGTGCCGACCACAGCGGGAAGCCCATATTCACGACAAATGATCCCGGCATGGGCCATGAGACCACCGGTATCAGTGACCACACCTTTTACCTTTCCGAACACCGGGTTCCACATCGGGTTTATCGACCCGCAAACCAGGATCTCCCCAGGCTCAACCTCCTTGAGCTGGCTTACATCGAGGACAACCCTGGCCACCTCTTCAGCCACCCCGGGGGCAGCGGCAACGCCGGTGATCTCCAAAACCTCTTCTGGCTTGGCAATTTCGGCAAAGGCTCTTTCGATATTCTCTGGTATTGCCCCGTAGACGTGGATTAAAACCGGGTTTTCAGACGCTACAACTGGCATTAGCCCCAGCACCACTGGTGGCTTCCAGTCGGCCTGCTTCTTCCTGATCTCTTTACGCTCGTTTATTACCGACCTGACATCGATCAAGTTGTAGTCACGAAATTCGAGTCGTTTTTGCATCAAATCGAAAAGGAGCTGCCTGAGCTCATGGAGTAGCAAATAGCCGATGTCATAGGAGTCATTCAGATAGCCCTCGTTTACCAGCCGTCTGCCCAGCTCTATTATCTTCAGATGGACGCCAGTGCCGATTCTACCCTCGTAGAGGAGGTTATGATCTTCATACCAGGGATACATCGTTTGTAGCAGCTTTAGGTCTAAATCAAACCTCTTCCTGTCCTCATCGGCCTTTATCTCGGCTCGGAACCCCTTTATCGTCGCTTCCCGCTCAGCAACCAACCGTGTCTTGGGAACCAGTTTCTCACCCTTCTCCTTTTTCGCCATGAAGCCTCGGACAAACGATATTGGGTAGGTGAGATCCTCGATCCAGCTGACAGGCATGAGATTATAGCGGCCGCCGACATGCCTCATGCCATACTTTTTCACCGTTTTCCTGAGCTCCCCAAGCCATTTCTTGCCGTCATCGATCATCTCCAGCGTTGGAATTACCTCCTCCAGAGGCCCCTTAACCACATCAGCAATCCCTAAACTGTGGGCAAGCTCGCCCAGTTTCGAGAACGCGACATCCGTCTCCATGAGCTTATTGCCGAAACCCTGGAGCATTTTGCTGACATCCTCCTCAGTGGTGCCGGGGACGAGCCGCTGACAGAAGTCAGTAAACCCCAGTTTCTGACCGAAAAATAGGACCATAATCTCGAGCTGGACTGCATTTCCTCGGTACTGGGCTCGGATTACATGATCAAAGTATTCTATCAAGGTATATATTTGCCTGCTGTCGTTCATGTCTGGTTCCTTTTCAAAATCAAAGCTGGCCAGCCAATCTGCCAGCTTTTTCGGCACCTTATCAACTCCGGCCACCCATTGGTTCCACCAGGGATAAATCTGACTCCATTTCTCCCAAATCATAGGCACCCGTTTACTTATCTCACCAGGGTCAGTGATATCCACCGGGTTAAAATAACACCAACCATTGAGAATGCGGAAGGCATTACCATGGCTTGTGGGCACTTTGTTGACCTCAGTTCCATAGGAATCTGCATACTCAGCAAGGGCGATATATGAGGTCTCATACTCCAGGGGGTATAGGGGCTCAGGGGAATGTATGGTATCAACCATCCAAAACTTGTTCTCATCCCCGGGGTGAAATCTCAAATAGACGGGAACATGCTCGGTGCCGATTTGAGGTAGCTCGAGCGGGTTTAATCCCTTCTTGAATTTCTCCTCCATGGCTAATCTCCCTCTCTTTAGATTATAGAATTGATACCCCCAAGTCTAAATCACAATCTACGTCTCCCGACTCCTTTCCCCAGTTTAAGCTTTAAGGTTGGCTTTGCTTCTTCGGGCTCCACACCGTTTCCGGTCTGGTCTGCAATATAAACTCTCTACCGCTTCTATCAGCAGCAACCTTTTTCAATATCTCACGGCTCAGCAGATCGCAGATGATATTTTGTGCGAAAATAGTATGACATTTCTTATGTTTTGTCAAGACTTTAAAGGCAGCAGGTCTGGTAACGACCTTTCATGCGGAATCTACCATTTCAGCTCCCCGAAGGCTCAATGCCCAAGATGCGAACTTGCTTCCGATTGAACGAAAAGCCAATTTGTGTAAAATAGGGCAGTCTGTCCCATAGCTATTGGATGCCTCACCCCCCCTTGCTTTCGCCGTGAGGTGTGAAGTGCCCAGAACTTGCTACAGCAAGCCTTTGTAAACTATAATGCATGGTAAATGTGAAGGGAATCCTGTTTGTTTGCAGCGGTAATCGTCTGCGTAGCTTAGTCGCTGAGCATGTCTTCCGCAGCTTACTGTTCCGGGTGGATCAGAACCTGTTCCGAGAGGTCAACATATCCTCCGCTGGCGTCATCCCTTCAGAATGCTATGAATGCACCAAGAGGAGGGGTTTGGTCTTGCCACAGCCTCTCTTCGGCAAGCCACCAGCGAGGTCTGCCGTGACTGCTATGGCTAAAAGGGGAATAGACATCTTTGCTTACCGAACGCGAGAACTCGATATTGCCATGGTTGAAGCTTCCGCTCTCATTCTCACCGCGGTAAAGGCGCAGAAACGCGGGGTGCTTGAGCTATGCCCAGCGGCTGAGGGGAAGGTCTTTACTCTTATGGAATTCACCGGTGAGGAATTGTATTATCTATTCGATGACTGCCACACCATTGCCCCGGAGCTTCATTATCAGCCTGACTTTGGCGACGACCTGGTGACCACTGAGGCCCTCATTGCTGAAACGGAGTACAGCCTGAACAAGGCCATGCCTAAGATTCTCGATTACCTAAAGGGCCTGATCCCCTTCGGTGTCGTGATCTTCACCTGAACAATTCATCGTTTTGTGAAACAAGAGGTCTGGCCGACTCGCAACACTAGCATACGATCTCTCCAAATCCGCCTATCTCATCAAATCACTTGCTCAATCCAGAAGGTTTACGATCACGCATGACCATCTCCATCAACTGGTGCCACCTCTCAGTGAACTTGTCCCACTGCTCAGTTTCACTATCCTGTTCTTCTGGTTTCTTGTAGTCATCATCGAGTAGGTCGATAGCTCCTCTGAGATGATTGGCTGTTACCCCAATGTAGGCTTGTGTGGTATCCAGACTTTCATGCCCTAGTAACTCTTGCACATCAGGGAGGCTCGCTCCTCTCTCAACTAACCTCTCAGCGAAGGCATGGCGCAGGTCGTGAGGATGTAGGTCTGGCTTTCCCGCTAGGTTGCCGTATTTCCTTACTACTTGGTAAATAGCTTTATCTTTTACACCAAGTACTGCCCTAGATGGTGGTTTTCCTACACAGAAAGGTTTTAGCGCATTGTTCAAGGCCGAGGGTAGAGGAATGGTTCGCTCTCTCCCTCCCTTCCCTGGAAGCGCAAGGCATCTTTCCCTACATCCCTTACCTTCAGGCTTACTGCTTCCCCTCTCCTTAGCCCGGCGTCGATCATGAGTAGAAGGATCAGGCAATCACGAGGGGAGTCTTGGGCCAGGGTTAACAATCTCTCTATGATTTGAGGTTCGACATAGTTTGGCTGCCTGCGTGGTACCTTGACTGGAAAAACAAGCTGTTCTCCCCGCCATTGATGGAAGCCTTACAAGACAGCCCGATACAGCCTGAGTGAGGAAGAGCTGAAGCCTTGCTCCCTGAGATGGGCTAGGAATTGTCTTGAACTCTCCAAGGTTGGTGCTTGCCCATCAAGTGCCCTTTGATAGCGCAAAAGAACACCACGATAGCGATAGGCTGTTTTCTTGCCTACTGAGTGCTGGAAGAGACCTGCCTTCTCATAGGTTGCCAGCTCTCCTCCGAGCTCGTCATCGAGCTGTTCCCCCTTTGGCGCCTTTGTTCTTGGTTTCATCTCCGGCATCCTCCCCACTTGACCTTCCTGATAAGGAATTAGAATGCCCCCAAGGGAATTCGAATCCCTGTTTTCAGCTTGAAAGGCTGACGTCCTTGGCCTCTAGACGATGGGGGCTTGTCTGAAGTATAGCATAATGGGAGAAATTATGGATACACTGCTGGCATCTCCAGCCCCGCGGTCTCGGGGAAGCCCAGCATCAGGTTCATATTCTGGATCGCCTGCCCAGCCCCGCCTTTGACC
>Ga0209427_10009391_pt1 | contig 10916 bp, 9 predicted proteins | sample DeeMarSWOR136_30_FD_187465 | JGI IMG/M metagenome (GOLD analysis project Ga0209427, IMG submission 187465) | Marine sediment microbial communities from White Oak River estuary, North Carolina - WOR-1-36_30 (SPAdes) (version 2) | ecosystem: Environmental > Aquatic > Marine > Intertidal zone >... | reverse complement strand
AGAAAGAACGAGTACGTTCAATCTAATTAAGAATCTCTTTTTTTCCTTTTTTTTTTAAATAAGATCCAAAAGTAAATTTAAAGTTGATTTAAAGCTTGATTTAGATCTTCGATAAGGTCAACAGGATCTTCTAATCCAACTGAAAACCTGAAATGAGTATCCGACAACTCCATAGCTCTCTTTTCCCATGATGCAAGATCTATCCCTGTCATAACAGAGGTATATTCAATTAATGAAGTAGTATCACCTAAAGATACTCCTACTTTAATTAATTTCAATAATTCTATAAACTTATAACTCGCATCTACCGATTCAAGTTCAAAACCTATCATTCCTCCAAAATTGTTCATTTGGCGTTTGGCAATTTCATGTCCAGGATGTGATTCAAGACCAGGATATATAACCTTGGATACTTTTGGATGTTTTTGTAAAAATTTTACTATCTTCTGAGCATTAAAACAATGGCGCTCCATTCTAAGACTAAGAGTTCTGCATCCACGAAGAATTAGCCAAGCACTAAATGGACTAAGTACTTGACCTTGAGTTTCTAACCAGTAATATCGAATGTTTTGGAGCTCATTTTTTGGACCAATAATAGCTCCTCCCATACAATCTCCGTGACCGTTTATATACTTGGTAAGGCTTTCAATTACAAGATCAGCACCTAATTCGAGAGGTCTTTGTAGTGCTGGGCTGGCAAATGTATTATCAACTATGCATTTGCCCCCCACTTTATGAATTAAGTCTGCGCACTTCTTAATATCTATAACATCCAGTGAAGGGTTTGCAGGGGATTCGAATATCATAAGTTTTGTTTTATCGTCGATTTTACTATTAACATCCTCTAAGTCACACATATTAGCTTGACGATATTCAATGCCCATCTGGGGATATATCTTCGTTAAAAGACGATAAATCCCAGTATATTGATTTTTATGAATTAAAATATTCGATATTTCATCAGGGTTTGCTTGTGGCAGTAAATTCTTAATTTTTTTAGGTCTAATACGTTCTATTCGCTGTTGAAGTATACTGGAACAGGCTAAATGAACAGCCCCCATTCCAGAAGCAACTGAAATAGCGCTTTCACCACCATGTAGCGTAGCAAGTTTATTATCAAGTGCATATACAGTCGGATTTTCTGTACGTGAATAATAATAATGACTATTCAGTACTTCAGACAATTTAGAGTAAGTGTATGATTTCGTCGCATATATGGGTGTTCTTATACTATTTGAAGTTTCTGGATATGGATCTTCTCCCGCGCGAATTTGTTGAGTATCAAATTTAAATTTATCCCATTCTTTACGATGTTCTTTAATAATTTCACTAAATGATTTTCTTCTTTCTTCCATATTTTTTACTCCAACCCTTTAATTCCTTGAGTATTATCCTTGTCATCCATCCCCTCCGCTTTTCTAAATTCATCCATCGTTCGGGATGAAATGACCCTAAAATATTCTTTTAATTTTTTATCAACTTCAAGAGGAATACCGGGACCTTTTTGTTGCTCAAGGATTATATCTACTCTCTCTTTAGCATTTTCTATCATATCTTTACCACCATTTCTAAGCCAAATTCCACGTCTATCTCTATTTACTAATTTTGGTACAAAAATCTCTTTTCTGGTATTCTTAGCAGTATGCTTAAGCATTAAAAAGTTTTTTCCCTCCGTTGCAACCTTTTTTATTTCATTCACCGCTAAGGTTTCTTCATTTACGTTAATTCCTTCGATACCTCGTTTTACAATATTAATTAATTCATTATCGATAACAAGTAACTCTAAAGCTTCGGCTAAAGACGACTCATAAGTGCCTGCACAGGTAATATAATTAATACCTGCACTTGCGGCATAGAAGAGCGTCATGAATCTCTCAAAACCATTCTGTATATCAAAACATTTCGATTCCGTGACGGATCCAGGACCTCTTGAAGGTATATTGTAAAATCGGCCTAATTGGGCAACCCCAGCTGTGATAAGTCCAGTTTCCACTGAACCCCACGCTACATTCCCTGTTGGAGGATCCATTGGTGCAGACATTGTCGAATAAAAAACAGGTGTCCCAGCTTTAATCAATTGAGTAAGTACTATTGAAGATAAAACCTCCATATTTGCTTGAGTTAATAAACCTGCTAACGTAACTGGTGCAGTTGACCCTGCACTCGCAGCAGGAGCTATTATGACTGGTTGATTATAATTAGCAAATACAAATAGTCCATTTATCATTATTTTAGTTAAAATTAATGGACTTGTAGGATTAAAAAAACCAATTAATCTTGGTTTATGTTTTAACTCTTCTTCGCTACCCACTATTAAAGATGTCAAATCCATCATATCTTGACTTGCCAGTCTACCTAAACAGCCTAAACCATAGGGTTTATAACTATTTTCTGCCCAAGCACGAATCGCATGATAATGAGTTTCTAAATAAGGGACGTCATTGGGCCACACGTCTACATGGGAGCACATTATATTCTCTAAGTTATCTACTATTCTTATTTGACTTATTGTATCAGATAATAATGACTTACGAACCTTATTTTTGTTAGAAGGATCATTAATTTTTACCGGTGTACCTACGGTTGCAAATTTGGTACTGGTGGTATTGACTTCAAAATGAAAGGAACCATCAGGACCCCATAATTTAAAAGAATCTGGAACTTTGGTTAATTGTTCTTTTATAAGAGACTTTGGAAACCTCACAAAATTTGTCTCATTTTCAATAATAGCTCCATGATCTTTAAGTAAATTTCGTGCATCTTCAGATTCAACTTTCACACCAATAGATTCTAAAAGATCCAGAGTATTATCATGAATTAATTGTATTTCATCTTTATCCAAAACTTCTATTGGATTTAACCTCATTTACAAATCAATCCTTTATGTATTTCTCCTTAATTCACTCTTAGCTAAAATTGAAAATTGATATTTAAATATTATTAGCCATTTATTTATCTACTTTTTGAAAAACTTTATTTTCAAACCATTGTTAGATATAAATTAAAGATTATGGAGACTCGAAAAGAGAAAACAAGATGTCATTAGAAGATAAAGTTAAAGAGCTTGTTATTGAGTGGGATGAGGAGGGTTTAAAAGAATTATGTCGTTCTGTTATTCATAATCAAGAAGCAACCGCTCCGGAGCTCTTAAAAATTATTGGTAAAATTATGAAATTTATTGGTGATCAATTTGAAAATGAAGAGATTTTTTTGCCAGATTTAATCGGGTCTGCTGAAACTGTAAAGAAATCTATTGATGAAATTTTGGATCCTGCAATTAGGGAAGCTGGTGAAGAAAAAGAAACTCTGGGCAGAGTTGTTATTGGTACAGTAGAAAGTGATGTACACAGTATAGGGAAAGATCTTGTAGCGTCTTTCTTATTTTCAAATGGATTCGAAGTGTATAATCTCGGTGTAGAAGTAACTGCTCAAGAATTTATTTCAAAGGCAGAAGAAGTAGGTGCTCGAGTTATAGGATTATCTTCTTTATTAACAATGTCTATGGATTTCCAGCGTCAAGTAATAGAAGAATTGGAAAGACGTGGCTTACGTGATAAATATAAAGTAATCGTAGGAGGAGCACCAACTACGGATGAATGGGCTGGGGAAATTGGCGCTGATGGTTGGGCAGATGACGCGATTGAAGCAGTGGAATTAGTAAAAAAACTAATTGACCAATAAAAAAAAGTAAACTGAAAAAAAATGAATCTAAAGAAAATTGAGGTATTTTCAAAGGATGAATTACAGAAGATTCACTCAGCTTCCCTAGAATTACTTAGTGATGTTGGAATCAAAATTGATGCACTAGATACAAGAGATTTACTCAAAAGAAATGGAGCTGAAGTAAATGAAAAAAGTTTATTCGTAAGATTTCCTGAATCCCTTATAAAGGATAAATTAAAGACAGTACCAAATTCATTTAAATTATGGGGCCCTGACGGTTCTTTTCATTTTGAAGTTAATACTTCCAGTACCAAATTTGCAACTATTGGTACGCCTGTAAAAATATACGATCCTACTAAAAGTAGTGGAGTTCGTAAAACTGTGTTAGCTGATACCATCCAACAGATTAAAATAGTAGATAGTTTAGAAAATATTCTCTGTTCCCATATTGATGTATGGCCAAATGATATTTCCTATATTACCATTCATTCAGAATGTATATATCAATGGGTAAAGAATACAAAAAAACCCTATGGTTTAGGCTGTTTAGGCAGACTAGCAAGTCAAGATATGATGAATATGGCCTCTATTATAGTTGGGGGTGAAGACGAACTGCAAAAAAAGCCCCGTTTCATTGGTTTTATGAATCCAACTAGTCCTCTTCATTTACCCCAGATTATGACTAATGGATTTTCCGTATTTACAAAATATAAACAGCCGACAATTATTGCTCCTGAAGCTTTAGCGGGAACGTCAGCACCAGTCACATTAGCGGGCTTAATTACTCAAACTAATGCTGAAATTCTTGGTAGTGTGATTGTTTCTCAAATATTTAATCCAGGTGCCCCCGTATTCTTTGGTACAGTATCTCATATAACTGATATGCGTACTGGAAATTCAGCAATGGGCTCGGTTGAAATGGGATTGATTACCGCAGGTATAGCACAGCTTGCACGTTATTACAAAATTCCCTCAAGAGGACCAGGTTGTGGAACGGATTCCAAAGTTCTTGACGTACAAAATGGTTTTGAACGGCTTCAAACTTTAATGTTAGCAGCTCAAGCCGGAATTAATTATATCACCTGTGCGGGTACCTATGAAGCAACTTTAGTTGAGTCTTTGGAATTATTAGTTATTGATGATAATTTAGCAGGAATGGTACAACGCACTCTCGAAGGAATTAATGTAAATGATGATACAATAGGAATTGATGTAATTAAAAAAGTAGCTACTAGTGAAGTAAAGGGAGTAAATTTTCTAGCCGAGAAACATACCCGAAAGCATATGAAAAACGAATTATATTTCCCTAAATTAGTAGATAGGAGTAGACGTTCTTCTTGGAGAAAGAAAGGTGCAAAAGACATTATTGTTAGAGCAAAAGAGAAAGTAGAGCAGATCCTTCAATCACACCAAGAAAATCTCTTACCAAAAGAGATGGAAAGAGATTTATTAAACTATATGAAACAAGTCGAATCAAGAACTTTTGAGGATTATAAGAAAGCAGAAGGTTTGATGGTTGACAAAATCACGCTTCCTGATGGGATTGAAATTAAAGAAAAATGACGTTTTTTCATACTTTTTACAGTTTATAAAGTGAAATTCTAAATTCAACAATTTAAATCTAAATATCTCAAAATTATATTAAAAATTAGGTAGGCATAGAAAAAATTATTAATGCTATACTAGCAATAGCGCTTACAACAAAAAGTAAAATTATGAAGATAGTAAAAATCTTCCTCTTTGTTTTACTTTTAGTGATTGTTTTTAATGATCTTTTTGTTTGCTTATGTCTATTATGACTCATTTACCAAATCCTTATGAAATATTTATTTTTTTATTATACTATCATCAATCTCTACTTTCTGTAAAAGTTCTGTTAATACCACATTGTTGTAAGAAAAAAGCATTCTTGGAATGTAATTTTCTGCTAGATAAGAGCCGTCCTCAACTTCTTCTTTTAATGGAAATAATTGTTTCACTGGCATTACAGATCCTAAATAATTTCTTTCATATTCTCTATAACCAAAAATTTTATTTTTTACAATTACCATTTTTCTTTCATATCCATAAGGTACACCAGCTTTTTCGAGGATGAGTAGGATTTTTTCTCTTGATAAGGATTCAAGTAACTCAAGATCCTCGTCCGTCCCTTTAAAAGTAGGACCAGTTTGAGCGGCTTCATAACTAATTTCTTTTTCTAATCCTAACATTACTTTAAATGCTTGAGATTCATTTTCTTCATCAACTGCAGATATTTTAAATGCGATACCATGCTTATCCCTAATAGGAGGAGCCATTTTTGCTGCGATGAATTTCATTCTTGTGGTTGTATTAAACCCATGCCAAAGCCATACACGATAATGTTGAGGATCTACAAATAAAAGGACGAAATCAGAATCCAACAAGTCTACAAGCGATATATCAGGATCTATTATTAATTCTTCAAAATCCCCAATTTGATCATTAAATTGATAAACGATAATTGATTGTTCGACTCTTTTTTTCTCATCTTTTTCCTTATCTTTCTTACTTTTTTCTAAAGATTTTTGCTCGTCTGGCATCTTAGTTGTGTTAATACGTTTTAACCCTTATAATACTAATTAGGTTTAATAATATATTATTGTTTTTGCTTTAAAAATAGATGTCTATATTATTTTTTTTTTATAGTTTTAGTAAAATGTATAATTATAAAAGGCTCAAATAGCATCAAAAATTATAAATGTGTAAAAAAGTATTAATATTAATCCTTCTATTTTTTAGCGGGAATTGCCAAGTCTGGACAAAGGCGCTGGACTCAGAATCCAGTCCCGTAGGGGTTCGGGAGTTCGAATCTCCCTTCCCGCATTTTATTGGATTAAATTTATTCTGAATTAAACTGAATTAATCAGGTTAAACAATTTCTAGCTTACTATTGCAGTTTGGGCAAAATAGGGGTAATTCTTCTTCACATGGTTCTAATTCATCACTATCGAGCATCTTTCTCCAACATATTAATTTATCTTTTGATTCAAGCATATCTCTTCCATGATGCTGGGGGATAATATTTTTTGATTCACAAGTTTTACAAATTAACATTTTGGCTTCAGTTTCAACTAATTCAGAGCTTAACTGCTTAAATTTACTCTTATATCTAAGAATTGTCAAACCATTTATTAGGACTATTAGAGAGACTCCCATATCTCCTATACCTACAGCTAGCCATAGTGTCATTAATCCTAAAACAGTTAAAATTGCAAAACTTACTTTTACAATAATAGAAATCCATATATTTTGCTTAATAGTTTTATTAGTTTTATTAGCAACATCAATGAAAGTAAGTATTTTTTTAAGATCATCGTTCATTATAATGATATCTGCAGTTTCTAAAGTTAGATCGGTTGCAGAAGCCCCTATTGCTATTCCCAAATCAGACATAGCTAATGCTGGAGCATCATTTATACCATCTCCTACCATTGCTACTCCTTTATACAATTTCTTTAAATTTTTTATTTCTTCTAACTTTTGATCTGGTAATAATTCTCCTTGAATGGAATTAATATCTAAACATTCTCCAATTGTGCTGCAAACATTTTTATTATCTCCAGAAATTAAAACAGATTCAATTTTTCTTTTCTTTAGCCCATCAATTAAGATAGGAGAAGAAATCCTTAAAACGTCTCTTATCGTAATAATTCCTAATAATTTATCATCATTTCCTATCAGAATTGGAATAGTACCTAATTTTACTATATCATCTAAACTCTTCTTGTCTAAATTGTAATTCAACTCTGTTAAAAAGCTTTGACTTCCTACAACATATTTTTTTCCTTTAATTTCACCTTTAATTCCTTTCCCTTTAATGATCTCAAAATTATTTACGGTTTGTAGGGTTATATCCATCTTTTGCGCTTGCTTAACAATAGCTTTTCCTATAGGATGTTCAGATAAAGTTTCTAAACTGGCAGCAATATTTAAGAGTTCCTCTTCACTTAAATCATAGGTGATAATCTCAAAAACCTTCAAATTTCCTTCAGTTAACGTTCCTGTTTTATCAAAAGCAAATGCTTTGATATCATTTACCTTTTCAATAAATTTATTACCTTTTACATAAATCCCTTCTTTTGCTAATTTGGTTAATGCTGTAATATTAGCTAAGGGTGTAGAAAGCGTTAAAGCACAGGGACAGGAAACGACTAATAAAACTAATCCTCGATAAAACCAATCATTAAAATTTAAACCGAAAATCGTAGGTATTATCATTACAAATATAGCGCTGAATAAAATAGTGGGAGTATAATACCTTGCAAATCTTTCTATGAATCTTTCTTGATTACTTTTATTTTGTTGAGCAATCTTAATACTTTCAGCAATTTGATCAACTACAGTATTTCCACGATCTCTTGTTATTTCCACGTCAATAAAACTATCTGTATTGAAACTAGCAGCATAAATTTCATCTCCCATTTGCTTAAAAACTGGTACTGATTCACCAGTAATCGCGCTTTCAACGAAATATGACTCTCCTTTTACTACAATTCCATCTAAAGGAGCTTTCATTGCAGGTTTTATGCCAATAATATCTCCGATTTTTATTTCTATGGAAGGAACTAATTTATAACCCTTTTCTGTTTTCAATAGGCCCTCATCAGGTGCTAATTTAAGTAGTTCTTGAATAGCTAACCTAGACTTTTCAGTTGTAATTTCTTCAAGCTGTTCCGCAATAGCATATAATAAAATAGCTGTAGCACCTTCCTGCCCATGTAGGATAAAGAATGATGCAATCGCGGCAATAACCATCAATATATTTGCTGTAATTCTCTTATTCAATATATCCTCAATTGCTTCCTTAACAACACCATAACTGGAAAAAAGAATTGAAATGATTGCAAAAATTTGACTCAATAGTAACTCATCTGAGAATAATTCTAAAAGTATTGAGATTCCAAGTAAAATTCCAGAAGGTATTATAAAAAACCAGAATTTTTCTTCAAAAAAAGATTCCTGTTCTTCCTCTTGGATCTCCACTTTACAAGCCGGTTGTGAACAACTTACAATATTAATAGCATATCACCTATATAGTAATTACATAACGAATTTAAAAAAGCTATTAGTAATTTTCCATAAAAATAATATAGATTCTTTAGAACATAAAAAGGGATTCATAAAAATTCCCTTATATTTTATAAACAATATAAATAATAGGTATCTAAATTCAAAAAAGATTCACTTTTTCACTTCATTACATAAACCAGTTTCTTTATTTCTTGTTCATTAAGACCCAATTCCTTTCTTATAGCATTTCTTACTAAATATCCTCCTATATGAAGAATAGAATCTTTTAGAATGGAATCTTGGTCCATTGATGCGTTACAAGGATAAGAATGATGAGCCTTACTTATTCTTTCATTTAAACTTAGTTCTCCATTATTGATATATTTTGCTTTTAATTGTTGAAGGATAAAATAAGTAGAACCACATGGTGCACTTTGCAGCACACAAGTGTCTGAAATTGCTTTTCCACCTTCACTCAATAGGAAAGAAACAATAGGTACACCTATTTTATAATAATCTATAAACTCGTATATCTTATCTCGGTTTTGAGTAATATTAAAACCAACTTTATTATACTCGTTTAATTCTTTACTTAATGCACAAAATGGTTTTGGAAAAGCTGCTTGAATACCTAATTTTTCAAATTCTTCTAATACTTGAGTTTGCAGTCCAGGAGGTACCCATTTTGGATTTTCCACTGGAATTATAACGGTTTTTATTTCTTTTTCTTTTAAATAATTCGGTAACCCCGAGAGTAAATCTTGGTGTATGCCAATTATAATTAAAAAATCAACTGCAGGGATATTTTTAGGAAAATATAATTCAGGTTCTTCTATAAAGTCTGGAACGTTTAGTCCTATTTTTTCATAGAAATAGATCGAATTAGAGTAATTTTTTAAGTGTTCTCTACAATGGTCACATTTCACGTTTTGTTCTAATAGTTCACATGCTTTACAAAATTCTTCATTATTAATGAGATTGCCAACAAATTTTTGGGCTAACATTTCAGTATCAGGAGCAGTTCCATAAAAGAAACCTATTTTGTAATGTTTTTCATTCATCATAAATTAAATGTATTAACAATTCTTATTTATTATTTTAATTTTTTATAAAACAATTAAAATTTCGCATGAACATGTTCTTTATTTCATTACCTTCAATATTATAAAAAATTTTAAGTACTTTAAATAAGACTTTTATCTTAAGTAGTGAATAAATAAATCTTAAGTAAAAAGGATTGAATAAATTTTTCTTACTTACAAAAAGCTGGGGTATATTCAATAAACATGGAGCTCTTAAACATTAGAAAGGAAATTATACTCAACCTTAAAGAGGATATTCCAGAACTCGTTGACAAATTTAACCATTTTATCCTAAAACCTCTGCCTAGTAAAAAAAATTCAGTTAGTGAATTAATATTTAATAAAAAAACAGAAAATTATCCGAAGGAGTTTATAATAAAAATTTTTAGAACTCCGAATATCGAAAATGAGTATCTTACTTTAAAAAAATTACATAAACAAAAACTTCCTGTTCCCAAAATATTATTTTATAAAGCTCCTTTTCTTCTTCTTGAAAAATTTAATGGCATTAATTTGTGCGATTTGATTAATAATAACCTAATGAAGGTAGAAAGTTTAGATAATTTAGATTCAGAAATTAAAAAGAAAATTATAATAAGCATCGATAAGTTAGCAAATTGGCTTGCTCAATTGCATAGTAATAATATTATTGGAAAAAATGAAGATACAATAGTTTTAAATAAAGGAGATACCCGTTTAAGAGACTTTATTTATGAACAATCTGATCATAGCTTATACGGTACAGATTTTGAAGACTCCTATGAAGGAAACCATATTGATGATATTGCATGGATTTGTTGTTCTTTACTTGATACAAAACCCGGAATTTTTGAAGTAATCGATCCTAAACCCAAAATAGAGTTAGTTAATATTTTTATTAAGAATTATTATAACCATAATAAAAATTTTCATTTTAATTTCAAATACTTCGCAGAACGATTAATAGAAAATTTAAATATCGTAATGAAAAGAAGAAATATAAAATTAAGTCTTGATAAATCAAATTTCATTGATTATATTTCAAAAGAGATTTGAAATTATAATCTATTCGGTTTAATCCTATTTTTTCAAAAATACAAATTTAATAAGCATAACTTTATTATTATTTTAATTTTAATACATTTTTTTTACAGAAATAAT
>Ga0209427_10009389_pt1 | contig 10917 bp, 8 predicted proteins | sample DeeMarSWOR136_30_FD_187465 | JGI IMG/M metagenome (GOLD analysis project Ga0209427, IMG submission 187465) | Marine sediment microbial communities from White Oak River estuary, North Carolina - WOR-1-36_30 (SPAdes) (version 2) | ecosystem: Environmental > Aquatic > Marine > Intertidal zone >... | reverse complement strand
TCTCCACAAACATGAAAGCTAACCCGATAAAAGTGAAATAAAAGAGGGTAAACCTTTTTATAGATAACCTTTTTAGGGGTACCACAATGAGTAGGAGCGAAACTATGAGAGCTTGTAAAAGTATGAACACTGCCATGAACCCGCCCTCAAAAAAGGGCTGCCATCTCCCCTGTAAAGAATGGTACAGCTCAGAAAATTTTCTCCACTGGAAAAAATTGAAAAAGAAGGGGTTGTCATCGGTGGGAGATTCAATGTTGAAAAGATATTCCTTCTGGACTCTTTTATTGTCTGCAACCTGGGATTTCACCAACTGGTAGAAATAGGGTTCATCAAATTGGTTGTAGATGTTCACTTCATCATCTCTTATTTCAGGAGCCCACACGAGATCAAATCCTCTTTTTCTGCAAAAGGTTTTAATGTCTGCAATTTCAGATGTAAAAGGTGTTTTCTTTACCAATATGGTGGTAGTTGAATATGTTCTGAAGATTATTATGTTTTCCGGAGATTTGCCAGTGTCTAAGATTATGGAAACCAATTTGGGAAGTTCACGGGGTGGTACTAAAAGCCATCGAGTAATAACCAGGATACCCTCATCTGTCAAATGGGTGTAGTACTGGTGAAAGGCTTCTGTGGTGAACAAGTAACTTTCGTTAAAGCCGTACAACCCTACAGAGCTGGCAAATATACTTTCTGACAAAGAGATCTGGATAATATCATATTTTTTGTCAGTTGAGGCCAGAAAACTCCTGGCATCTTTGATTGTTGTGGAAACGTTATCGTATATGTGAGAGAACTTTGAAGCACTTTCTATTACTAAGGAATTTCCTTCTGCCACTGTTGTATTAACACCAAAGTGTAGAGCAGTAGCTACGTCCAAGCCCTGGGGATTGATGATCAACCCATCATTCCGGGGTTGGAGGTAGGCTGCAGCAGTTGGGAGGTACTCAATGAAGGGGCCAGGTTCTGAAAGGGAAGAAATATTACCACCATCTATTGTCAACCCTAACTGGGGAGGTAACCCTTCAGTGTAGTAGAGGCTCAGCCCGGGAGCATTTCGTAGAGGGCTTTTCACAATATCCACTCTGGAAATGGCGTTCCACTCCGTGGAGAGGATTTCGGCTTCTGGGTAGTTTAAAGCTAAAGGGAGAGATTTGTAGGGAGACATAGTTATGTCATAGGTAGAATCGGGAAGAATCAAGAAGAGAACCAGTACAATTATACTGAGAAGTCTGTGGTTCCACTTAGGCGCAAAAAAGAGTGAAGAGAAAATTCCTAAAAAAGCAGAGAATAAAATGATTTTTGATCCAAGTACTGAGAAAGAAAAAATCAACAAACAACCTACAGCTGATCCTGCAAGGTTGAACCCGTACAAGGTCCCTGCGTTTTTAGGGTTCTTAGAGAGGAGGATGCTGATGCAAAACCCTGCACACAAAAAGGGGAGCGATAGCAAGAGGTAGTACAGCGCAATGTTCCCCAGTAAATAAGGTTCTAAGAGGATTTTGTAGGGGTCCATTTCGATCTTATCTGAAAGGTAGAAGCTGATGAGAACAGATAATGAAAAAAGAAGAGAGAACACAAAGGGGGAGTAAGGGTTCTTTCGAATTTTAGGAAATAAATTCAAAAAAGAGCCGCTGGCTGCAAATCCCAGTAATGCAATACTGACCACCATGAAAGCAAAGTGGTACCAGCGGGACACAGAGAAGATTCTGGTTAGAGATACTTCCAGGAGGAGGGCTGCTGCAGAAATGGAGAAGATACCGCAGTAGTGAGAGCGCATACAAAAGGTATAACATCAAAGTAAAAAAAGGTGATGGAAACAAAACGAAAGGTGCCAGATATTACTGTCATTTGAGAGTTGAGAACAAGTGAGGAATATGCAATAAGTGAGAAGGACATTGAACCTGGAAAGGTTTATATACCCTTCTTGGATCAACTTCTTTCATACCTTTACATGGTGCAGGAACGCAGGAACATCTGAATTGTCCCTCAAAGCAATCCATAATCAGAATACTAAATTTTTTGACAGCATCTATTGATTTCGTAGCTATAGTATAGGAAATTAAATCTCGTTAAATGATAAATATTATAGTGCCCATATTATGCAGTAAATCTACAAAAAATGAGAAAATAGGTTTTTTCAAAACTCAATTGACGACTATTTACTTCTTTTGCTATATTAATCCCACAGCCCCATTCTTGCTTTAATTTTATTGTAATGAAGAGGAATTTTTCTGAACAATTAGCTCATCCAACAATACGTTCATTTTTTCTTATCCTTACTATACCCTCAAAGGCAAAATTCGGCAATCCTTATCTCAGAAAATCGCAACCTTTAAAAAGAATGAAAGCAAATATGAAGTACGAAGACTGATCTTGGATGCTTCATATGAAGGCATGGACCTGAGTGCAGTCAATTGATGATTCGAGATAGGTGGTATGAGAATGGGAGCAAAAATGGAACCAGGTAAGAGACCTACCAGTAGAACAACCGCAGTGATCTTATTCTTCTGCCTGCTTTTTCCAATTGGACTTATTGAGCAATCACATCAAGATATGTTTTTGGATCAGACAAAAATCGAGCTGAGTGAAGCAGAATCACAGGGTATTGTACGAGTCAAAGCGTCTGGCAATGGTCTTGAATGGATCAAAATTCTGCTGGAATCATTGAGTGACCTTCCTCTGGAGATAGAGATCTTGCCAGGCACAATATTTGAAGCGCGTTCATCGGGAACTCAGAGTATGATCATACGAGAACGCAAAGTGGTATACCTGCAACCTAAAGAGAGCAAATTGCTTGATGTTCTGGCAGCATGTATAGATATGATGCTTGATGCACCAGATGAAGGTGATAGTCTCACCTTAAAAACGGTCCTCTCATCGAAGAAACGGCCGAATCTCCCTGACCTTCATCTCATGAACTTACTGAATCTCCCAACCTTTCTAAACGAATCTTTTCGTGCCCAGCAATTCGCGATTTGGACTATCACCGAAAATCCCTCGAACTGCGAAGACTATGTTAGGCTTGGATATTCAGGCCACTTTACTGGTCCCAGCACAGAAGAAATGTGCAAAATATCAGCCTTGTTCAAAGAAGCTGACATTCCAATGGAAAGATATCCTGTATTGCACGACTTTACATGTGACGTGTGTGGGTGCAAAAATGTATGCAAGGGCTACAACCTATGGAAGCAGAAATGCGTTGATGGGAAATGTGTTCTCGACTATACAATCGAATCTTTTTCTGTGAGATGTGGATATGATCCGTGCAAGAACCATTGTATCAATGGAAAAAAAGACTGTGGAGAGTATGCCGTAGATTGCGGTGCTGGCTGCCCGTTCTTTGATTCAGACGCAGATGGTGTTGAGGATTGCCTTGATATATGTCCTGACAGCCAGTGTGATAAAGTGGATGCTTCAGGCTGCGAAATTGATACAGACAAAGATGGTATTATAGATTGCCTTGATATATGTCCTGACAGCCAGTGTGATAAAGTGGATGCTTCAGGCTGCGAAATTGATACAGATGCAGATGGTGTAACTGATTGTGAAGATGATTGTCCAGATGAAGAAGGAGACATTTCCAATAGAGGATGTCCAACCTATGTGGATCTTGTACTTGTAGGAATTCTTGTGGGGGTGACAATTGCTACAGTAGTCATTATCTCAAGGTATTTCTTTCAGGTACCAGTTGGACCTGCACCTAAGGGGAGGAAACCTGAAGAGAATGAGAGAGATCTTATCGAGATGTTATTTCCAGGACTAAAAAAACAAGCGTACACTATAACTGATGGTCCAACGCCACTATTAATCCACTTAAAAACGTGCCATATTATCGCAAACCCCTATGCTTATAACTGTATTGGATGGTCTCTGTGTTCTATATTCAATGGGTGGTTTCAGCCCCCTTCAAACCTTCTGCAAGCTGCTCCAAAATTGCAATTGAAGTGGTTTGATCAATTCTATGCCGCAAAAAACTGGAAAATTTCAAAGAATTGCAAGCCTGAAAAAGGAGTACGAAAGATTGCGTTGTACTGTAATGCAAAAGGTTACCCCAGCCATGCCGCAAAGCAGATTGAAGATGATTGGTGGGAAAGCAAACTTGGACAAGGGCACCGGGTCGTGCATCCAGGCACTGGCTCATTGGAGGGGGAACAGTATGGAAAGGTCACCCGTTGTTATGAAAAGGATCTTAAGAGCTTGCTCAAAGATGCACAAAATCTCCTAAAGGATATTCAGAACGCAATTAAACAAGCACCAAAGAATAAGTTCCTGAGAAGAGCCGAAAAAGAAGCTCAAGAACAAATCAAAAATTATGAAAAGGCTATAAAGAAAGAGGTGAAGAAGAAATGAATGAGAGTACGTCGATAAAGGACATGTTTGAGACATATCTTAGGGAATTAGCAGATTCTATAGAGAATAGACCTGAACTGAGGTTTAGTTCTATGATGTCTGACTTTGTAAACACAGAGCCTTACAGAAAAATCATCAACCTGGGAAAACCTGCTCTGCCCTACATAATGGAGAAGCTGCGAGAAGGAGCATTTCTCTTAAATCCAACCATCATCGAAATCACAGGATTGCACTTGTCAGACATTGTCCCTGATCCTGCAGAATTCTATTCAGAGCAGGAAATATCGAGATTCTTGCTGGAGTGGTGGGAGCAACATAAAGAGGAAATCTAGATGGCCCCACTCAATACAAAAGAAAGACTTCTTCTTGTTTTTTTGTTTTTGCTCATCATTGGCACTCTGATCCTAGATGTGTCATTTGCTCTCCGCTCTCGCTTGTTAATTTTTCTTAGCTCTGTATGGGTAGGATTTTTTGCCACCATGCTAGTGTTCGATTTCGTACAGCATTATTTTAGGACACCATACGATCACTACGAAGTATTTGTGCCAACACCAAAAGAGTTAGTCTTCGAAAAGCTAAGACTTGCAGATGTGAAAGAAAATGATACTGTTTATGATCTAGGTTCTGGTGATGGCAGGGTTTTGATCATTGCTGCTCGTGATTTTGGTGCAAAGAGCGTAGGCATTGAGATACGGAAGGATCTCGCAGGAGAGTCAAAAGAAAGAATAAGAGAAGCTGGATTGTCTCATAAGGCCAAAGTAATTCGTTCCAATTTCATGAAGACCGGAATATCTGATGCTGACGTAATAGTCTTATATCTATCAAGTGGCACTCTCCATGAGTTGTTTCCCAAATTACAGAGAGAATTAAAGAAAGGGACAAGAATAATTACTCATGATTTTTCTATTCCTGAATGGACTCCAACACGAGAAGTAGACTGGCAAGGGGCTGATGGAAAAGGCGCAAAAATCTATGTGTATATCCAAGACTAAATGTGAAGTTCTATTTACAAACTTATCGATTATAGATTAAATATTTTTACCATTATATTAACATTGTAACTTTATATATAATTCTTCATTGTGGAGATCCTCATATTACTGAAAGAGAACCGGAAAACCTCACATAGCGATTTTTGGGCAAACCAGATATGGGCACCTTTAATTATTTCCTCTCCAACCCCCATCTGGAAAAGTTTATATACCCTTCTTGGATCAACTTCTTTCATACCTTTACATGGTGCAGGAGGAAAAAATGCTACATGCCAAATCTGAAAGAATACTTGTAATAAGTTTGTTGCTGTGTGGTTTTCTTAACCAAGGCTCCCCCATAGCGCAGATCACCACAAATGTGACCAATCAAACAAATCCAGCAATCTACAGCATGACTGTAGTCTGGGAAGATGACAGGAACGGCAACTATGACATTTATGGGTTAAATCTTGTAACAGGAGAAGAAATTCAGGTTACTACCAATGTGGACAATCAATATGACCCTGAAATTTATGGAGATACTGTGGTGTGGATGGATGAGAGGAATGGCAATGTTGATATCTACGGGGTAAACCTGGTGACATCAGAGGAATTCCAGATAACTGCAGACCCGAATGACCAGATAAATCCTGCAATCTATGATAATTTTGTGGTCTGGGAAGATTTTAGGAATGGTAACTGGGATATTTATGGGTTCAATCTTTTAACAAGAGAGGAATTTCAGATAACAACAAATGAGAGCAGCCAAAAATCTCCTGCAATCTACAGTAATTTTGTGGTCTGGTCAGATTTCAGAAATGGTAACTGGGATGTGTATGGGTTGAACCTGGTGACATCAGAAGAATTCCAGATAACCACAGATGCTGCAGACCAGACAAATCCAGTAGTGTATGACAATTATGTGGTCTGGGAAGACTCAAGGAATGGGAACCCAGATATTTACGGGTACAGCCTGGATATGGGCCAGGAATTCCAGATTACCACAGATGCAAATCCTCAAGAAAATCCTGCAATCTACAGTAATTTTGTGATCTGGGAAGATTTAAGAAATGGGAACTATGATATTTACGGGGTTAACCTTCAAACATTACAGGAAACCCAAATAGAGACAGATCCTGCACTGCAACGGGACCCCGCTATCTATGAAGGTATAATCATCTGGGAAGATTCAAGAAACCTGAACTACGATATTTACAGTTACGGGTATACTCTGCCCGAAGTTTCCACCTTCACTGTAACAGTGGCTGTGAAGGATTCTGATGGTAACCCAGTATCAAAAGCTTCTATTACTCTTGGTCCTTACACAGGTGTAACAGATGAAACTGGCGTTGCAGTCATTTCTGTTGAACCTGGCACCTATACATTAGTGGTTACTGCCCCCGGGTTCCAAGAAGATACACAGTTAATAGAAATTGGTGAGAACAGAACAATTGATGTCACATTAACCGGTGAGTCCACAGAACCCAGTAAGTTCACTGTAGAAGTTGCAGTTCAAGATGCTTCAGGGAACCCAGTACAAGGAGCTGTAGTAGTTCTAACAGGTCCTGCAACCTATACTGCTCCCACAGATATTCTAGGGAATGCAGTACTAACAGAGGTTGTTACCGGGACTTACACCCTGACAGTTTCCCACCCGGACTACGGCACCTACACAGACTCAGCCTTCAACGTGAATACTGCCACCACTACTACAGTAGTTTTAAACCGTGGGATGGGGTTCATCCATGGAACAGTGTACTGGGACACAACTGCAACCCCTGCAAGAAATGTCACAGTGCAAATCTATGATCAGATTACGAACATTCTTGAAAAAAGTGTGAAGACAGATTCTGAGGGTAGGTTCATAGCAGAAGTTCCCAAACCCAAGAAGTACTCTATTGTTGTGGAGGGCTTTCCTGAACAGAAACAGATAGAAATTACACCTGCAGATTCTTTAGATACAGGGGAGGTCATGCTCATACTTGACTCCCAGTCTGGTGTCCAGGGGCTGGTAAAGGACCATTCAGGAGAAGAGATTGCAGGTGCATCTGTTGTCATCAGTGAGAATAGCCAGCCCATTGCACAGGGTACTACTGACAGTTCTGGTGTCTTTTCCATAAAAGTGAAACCAGGAACCTATACTCTTGAAGTTTCTGTGCCAGATTACCAATCATTTATCCAGCCCTTTTCAGTGTCATACAAGAAAGTGTATGACTTCGGTATCATAGCCTTGAAGGAGAAACCACGAATCCAGATAGAAATTCAGGAGGAGAACCCACCGACAGATGAAGAGGTTACCAAGCCATCGCCTTCTAAATCTGTGATGATTCCTGTTCTAATCACCCTCACAGTGTGTATTGCAGTAGTTCTTGTGGTGATCGTGCGGGAAAAGAACAGGTCAGATCTCGTAAAGACGGCTGTGATATCTGTTTTCACAGGAATAATAGCTATAATACTCATGTGGATTCTGTTTCAGATTGGGTAAATGAGATTATTTGTACGTGAACAATATGAATTGACTTTGAATCATGTTCGCAAAGCTTCTGGATCGATTCTGCAGTAAAAAAACAAGGGACCCTATCCTGGAACACGTTGAATTTGAAGGGACAAAAGCTCATTTATTAACTGCAACCCTTGAAGCCTTTGATGATGTGGTAAGTGGTAAGATCAAGAAAAGATTTGAGGGAATGCCCCAAAGACCTGAAAATATACAGAATGGGATAAAGAATTGATTTGAAGGAATTGAAGAGACTTTTAATTTTAGTATTCGAAATTCGGTGGATAATTAAAAACCATCTTTTATAATAGATCTTCGAAATCATGGGTTGGTAACCCAAGATTCTTTTCATTAATTCATAGGAAAAGTCTTAACAATTAGTGGAAGAGTTCTGTGGACATGTATCTGAGAGAGCAATCTGGTATCAGAGTCACGATCCTGCCCTCATCCATTTCCTCAGCAATTTCCAGACTTGCCCATACATTGGCGCCTGACGATATGCCTGCCAGGATACCTTCCTCTCTTGCCATCCTGCGGCTCATAGCAATAGCATCGTCATCTGAGACTGTCACCACCTCATCGTAGAGGTTGGTATCAAGTACATCAGGGATGAACCCTTCGCCAATACCCTCAATCTTATGGTGGCCAGGACTGCCTCCAGAAAGCACTGGCGAGGCTGCAGGTTCCACTACCACCACCTTGATGGTGGGTATTTTCTCCTTTAAAATGGAGGCGACACCAGACAGGGTTCCTCCAGTACCTGCTGCAGCCACAAAAACATCCAAGTTCCCATCAGTCTGTTCAATTATCTCCTTTCCTGTGGTTTCCCTGTGAGCTTTGGGGTTGGCAGTATTGGTGAACTGGTCGGGCATGAACGCACTGGGAGTGCTGGTGACGATCTCCTTTGCTTTCTGTATGACACCTCCAATACCTTTTTCCTTGGGAGTCTTAACCACTTCAGCCCCAAAAGCCTGGCATATTAAAGTTCTCTCAATGCTCACAAATTCTGGCATAACAACGATCATGCGGTACCCCTTGACTGCTGCTACAAGAGAAAGGGCAATACCAGTATTTCCTGTGGTAGGCTCCACGATCACAGATTCAGGGGTGAGTAACCCCTGGCGTTCAGCCTCCTCGATCATGTAGAGTGCGATTCTGTCTTTTATACTGCATGTTGGGTTACATGACTCAATCTTGACACAGATCTCAGAGTTGACATCTGCTCCGATTTTTCCCAGCCTTACCATAGGTGTCATGCCAATTAATTCGAGCACATTGTCGTATATCTTTTTCATGGACTCACCGCATCAAAAGCTTGTCTACAGAAGAAAAATACTGAAGTAATAAATAAAGGTTTCTATTCCAATCAAGCATGGGAATTATTATAGTTTGATCTTTCAAGCAAAGTCTATTTGGTAATAGATGAAAAAAATCAGAAACTCGAAAGAAGTCAGAGAACGAAAAGAAAAAAGACGAATGGATTTCTGATCAATAAGACTCTCTCCTTCATTTTTGGACAACGATTACTGCCTGCGTGTTTCTGCTGTGAATCCTCCACCATCCTCGAATCGAAATGGCAAAAATCCACAGTATTAATTCCTATTGGCGTATCTATCCCAGGATTAAAGAACACTAACACTGTATTCATACCCTGAAGGAACAACATTGCTACAAAAAGATTGCAGCCTGATAGTACGAAAAACGCATCCAGAATAAATGAGTAGGTTCTGGCTGCATAATCTGTAAATCAGAAAGATCACCAGCAACAGAGCGTACAATTTCACTTCTTCAGGAATGAGACAACAGATGTAAAAATGACACACAACAGATTAAAAGTATTCATCAGTATACATGAGAACTACTCACTATATTTACAATTTTTCATCACCAAACCAAGCGTATAACAAACATACAAGGACGATAACTGCCAAAGGAAGATCCATAATGCCAAAGGGATGAATAGAAGGGGCTACAATCAGTGTTGTAATACTTAATGCAATACCGAGTGCAATTCCCCATTTTTTCATAGACCAAACTGCATAACCTGAAATGAGCCTTGATAGACCATAAATACTACTGAGTATTGCCCAAAAAACAGAGGTTTCTTGAAAATTGATTGGAAGAAATTCTGTAGGTACAAAGAGCATTAATATTGCAGAAATCTCAATAATGCCGTGGATGAAAAGTACAATTGAAGCTGTTCTTAAGCTCGTCTCTTTTTTCATATCTATACCTCCTTTGTAATCAAATTTTCATATACATCATTTCTTGCACTATTGGTTTCATAATCCATTCAATCACCTATGTATGATCTGTGCTTGAATTATATAAGGTTAACGATTTTTGATTCTTGGCAGGTATCATTCACTACTGCACTATTAAACTGCTTTCTGTGCATGGATAAAGATTTTGCCAGAATGGGTAAAAATGAGAGACGAAACCTTATAAAGCCAAATATTCAACAAAAAGAAATGTAATCCAAGTACAAATTGGTGAGAAAAATGGCAAAGAGTCAAGACAAAAGACCCAGCATCGATGCACTCACGTATTATTCACAGCATTCAGTTATGAGTGACCCGAAATCCTACAGCCACTTATTTTCAGGACTGCCTACAACAATTTTTGAGCTCTGTAAAATTGTTCAGAATAGCTTTATTCACCTTTTAATACTGAAATTCCACGGGGAAAAAGCATACAAAATCACCTTGGAGGACTTACAGGAAAAAAAGAGGAACCTCAAAGAGGAACTCAATGCAGTCACTACTGAAGAAATGTTAAAAATCATCTACGACATGAATAGTAATCCATTAACCACAGAAAGACCACCTGTTGAACGAATCCTTGGAAACTGTAGAGATTATGCTTTACTGCTCTGTTCTGTATTGCGGCACCAAGGAGTGCCTGCACGAGTGAGGAGTGGGTGTGAAGATTATCTGACTCCAGAACAAGATTTTTACGAAGATCATTACGTTACCGAATATTGGAACACCCAGGAAAACCGATGGATACTGGTGGATTCGCAGGTTGATGAATTCCAGCACGAATTGATGAAGATCACCCTCAATGTACATGATGTTCCCCGTGATAGGTTTGTGGTGG
>Ga0209427_10009388_pt1 | contig 10917 bp, 9 predicted proteins | sample DeeMarSWOR136_30_FD_187465 | JGI IMG/M metagenome (GOLD analysis project Ga0209427, IMG submission 187465) | Marine sediment microbial communities from White Oak River estuary, North Carolina - WOR-1-36_30 (SPAdes) (version 2) | ecosystem: Environmental > Aquatic > Marine > Intertidal zone >... | reverse complement strand
CTGAACCCCAAAGCCAGATATTATGAGCAGCCAATGACGTATGACGATTACTACAATTCACGCATGATTGTCGACCCCTTCCGCAGGTCGGATATCTGTCTTGTCAGCGACGGCGGCCGGGCCTTTATCGTGACCACGGCGGAAAGGGCCAGGGACTGCCGGCAGAGACCCGTCTACATCATGGGTATGGGGCAGGACCACCCGTCGACCAATGTCCCCCAGGCCATGCATCACACCGGGCCTACCGGGGCGGTAGTTTCCGGTGCCGAGGCTCTTAAGATGGCGGGAGTTCATAATGATGATATCGATGCCTGCGAGATTTACGATTGCTTTACCTATACCGTGGAATTAACACTCATAGGGTACGGCTTCTTCGCGGCCGGTGAGGGCAGGGACTTTCTCAAAGCGGAACGCCTGGCGCCGGGAGGCGACTTCCCGGTGAATACCTCGGGCGGACAGCTTGCCGAGGCCTATTTTCAGGGTTTCACCCCGCTGGCTGAGGCGATTGTGCAGTTGCGTGGCGATGCCGGTGAAAGACAGCTCGGACCCGCGACTGGTACCAGAGAACCCGAGATTATCATGGTCAGCGGTAACGGTGGTGTCCTGCAAACGCACAGCACGCTTATTCTGAGGAGGTAAATGCCATGGCATATGAAAAACCATTACCGGTGATTAACGAAGACAACGCCGCCTACTGGGAATACTGCCGGAAACATGAACTCCGGATGCAGAAATGCACTGACTGCGGGCATATCCGGTTTCCCGCCAGTATTGTATGCCCCAGATGTAACTCGATGGAAGCGGAGTGGACGCCGTTGAGCGGCCGGGGCAGGGTACATAGCTATGTTATCTACCACATGGCCTATCATCCTTCGTACAAGGAGGATATTCCTTATACCGTGGCTATCATCCAGTTGAATGAAGGACCGAGGATGGAAAGCAATATCACCGGCTGCAAGGGAGAGGACATAAGAATAGACATGCCGGTCGAGGTATATTTCGATGATGTGACTGATAATATTTCCTTACCCAAATTCAGGCCGGTTGCAGAATAAAAGCTTAAGGAGGCTGAAAGTGGCTTATAAGAATCTATTATATGAGAAAGATAACAACATCGGCACAGTAACCATCAACCGCCCCGACGTCCTGAATGCCCTGAACATAGAGGTGTATCGAGAGTTGTACGACCTTTTTCAGGAAATCGAGGGTGATTCTGATGTACGGGTGGTAATACTCACAGGCAGCGGCGAGAAAGCCTTCATAGCCGGCGCCGACATTATTTACATGAAGGACAAGACCAGCGTTGAGATCGAGGAGTTTGTCATTGCCGCAAGGAGGACCGGCGACAGGATTTATACATTAAGCAAGCCGGTTATCGCCGCCGTCAATGGCTACGCTCTGGGCGGCGGCTGGGAACTGGCTATGGACTGTGATATAATTATCGCCTCAAATAATGCCAGGTTCGGCCAGCCGGAAATAACCCTGGGTATAGTTCCCGGTGGCGGCGGTATGCAGAGGCTTCTCCGGGTTGCCGGGATATATAAGGCCAAGGAGCTTATCTATACCGGTGATATCATTGATGTCGATGCGGCTCTGGCTATCGGAATGGTCAACAAGGTGGTCCCCCGTGAGGATATCATGGCGGAAGCCCGGGCGCTGGCAGAGAAATTATTAAGCCGGAGCAGCGTGTCTTTATATTACGCTAAAAAGACTATAAACGGCGGATACGGCATGAGCCTGAGTGCGGCGCTGGATTCCGATGAAAACTTCTTTGCCCGCTGCTTCGCCACCGAAGACCAGAAAGAGGGAATGAGCGCATTCCTGGAGAAAAGAAAACCGGTATTCAAGAATAAGTAAAGACTAGCTCTAGCCCTCATGCCACGGAAAAGCCCCGGCATGGAGTTCGGCCAGTTCTTCGGCGGTTATAACAAGACCGTTCACTCCGGATGCATCCTGCCCGGCGAGAAATATCGCCGCCTTCACCATGGCCTCTGAGGATGCCCATTCTGACCAGTCTCTATCGGGAAACCAGTATCTCATACCTTCCGTGGCCACGCCACGCTCCGGTTTGATGCAGTTAACAGCGATATTGTGTTCACTGAGCTCCCCGGCAAGCGCGGTGGTAAAATGCTCGATTCCTCCCTTAGCGGCCTCGTAGGCGGTAAGTCCGTGCACGGGCCCTTGGCTGAGACGGGCAGGGTCTATCGTTCTGCTGCCATGGGTAGATATATTAATAATGCTACCTGACTCCTGCTGTATCATCTGTGGCAGGACTGCCCTGGTACATAAAAACGTGCCGTTGAGGTTAACGCGCATCGTGAGGTCCCATTGCTTTATAGTCATATCAACGGTCGATGTATAAAAAGCGATACCGGCATTATTGACCAGTATATCTATCCGACCGAATACCTCCATCGTTTTCTTTACCATTTGAGCAACCGATTCCTCACTGGTCACGTCTGTTGGCACGGCCAGGCCCTTACCCCCTGCCCTGTTGATTTGGGCTACAGTCTCGTGTATGGTGCCCGGTAGACCGTCCTTCTCGACCTCGGTACGGGCTGCGGCAACCAACATAACCCCGTACCGGGCAAGACCTGAAGCTATATCCCTGCCCAGACCCCGGCTGGCCCCGGTTACTATCGCTACCTTATTCTTTAAAGGATTCATCAGGCTCCTTCCCGAACCGGCGGATAACGGATTACTTCAGTTTAATAGTGTTATCGGGTATTTTGTCAAATCTTTGTGAACAGTGATATAGTAAAAGCAGCTAATCGTTAATTGGTCTGATTTTTCAGGATAATTTTAGGAGTAGTATTATGCCTGAACCAGACGAACCATTTGAAGTCGTCGAGTCGGTAACTTCCGAGGGGTATACCGAGCTGGTATATGCCAACCGACCGAAGAATCTGACCGAGTTACTAAAAAGAACGGTGGAGAAGTACGGTGATCGGGAGGCGTTCATAGACCTGAATACCAGGTTGAACTACCGGCAGGCTGACTCATTGATAAGCAATGTAGCCTCTAACCTTTATCACGACCTGACTATTGAAAAGGGAGACAGAGTGGCTCTGATGTTGAGGAACGGTGTGGAGTTTGCAGTCAGCCTTTTCGCCCTAGCCAGGATTGGAGCCATAACGGTGCCGCTCAACAATGCCTTAAAAGGAGAGGAACTGGCGTTCCAGATAAAGGACTGCGGCGCCTCCCTGCTGATAGCCGACCCTGAATTCCATGACGTCATAGCTGAAGCCATTTCGGGTGTTGAAAGCCTGAAAAACGTTTTCTTCACCGGCAATGAGATTCCCGACGGCAGGTCTGCCTTCTCGGAACTACTCAAACAGAATGGGTACCCGCCAGTATCAATAACTGTCGACGAAGACGATACCGCCGTATTGTTGTACACCTCGGGAACAACGGGAAGACCCAAGGGTGCACTTTTATCTCATAAAGGCATTATTGCCAGTGCCATGAACTCCGTCTGGTTGTGCGGCTTACGTGCCGGGCAGGACAGGATGCTGGTTGTGGCACCTCTCTTCCACATAACCGGTCTTGCCATGAACCTGTGTGCCGCCGTCCACAGCGGCATTCCCGTTATCTTTATGAAAAGGTTCAAAACGGAAGAAGCCCTTAAGATTATCGAAGATGAAAAAATTACAGCGATGTTTGCCGTTCCCACAGTGCTCTGGCTGATGTTCAATGCACCGGATTACGAGCAGTACGACATGAGCACTCTCCGTGTTATGGCATCCGGTGGTTCTGCTTCACCCGAAGATTTACTGAAATGCTGTGCTCTCAAACTGCCCGGAGCGCAGCTTTTACCCGGTTATGGACTCACCGAGGCCAACGGTATGACCCACTCTACAAACAGCCTTGAGGAGGCCTTGAGTAAACCGGGGTCAAGCGGTCGGGCACTGCCAGTTATCAAGACAAAAATCGTCGATGGTTCCGGTAGAGAGGTGCCCCCCGGCGAGCCGGGTGAACTCCTGGTAAAGGGCTGCCAGGTTATGAAAGGGTACTGGAATAATCCGGAGGCAACCAGGGCTACCATAGTTGATCGATGGCTGCATACCGGAGACATCGGCAGCATTACGGAGGAAGGCGATATTTACGTGCTGGACAGGTTAAAAGACATGATTATTCGTGGCGGTGAAAATATCTATAGCCTGGAAGTCGAGAACGTACTGTACCGCAATCCCAGGATACTGGAGGCGGCTGTTGTCGGTGTTCCCGATTCCGTGTTTGGTGAGCAGGTCAAAGCCGTAATTGTGCTCAGACCGGGTGAACATTCGACTCAGGAGGAAATCCAGGAATTTTGCGAGAGATATTTAGCTCGTTACAAAGTCCCGAAGTACGTTGAATTCAGGGATACCCTGCCGCGTAATCCGGCTGGTAAAATTATAAAAGACAGCCTGATATAATTGTCTTTATCAATAAACGCAGTAGTAACTGAATGAAAATATAGCCACCAAGCATAATATTTGACTTTTCGACTAGGCATTGATATACTGCCATCGAAAATCAACCTGCCATACGAAAACAATAGCGCTAATTTCACCCAAATTATACTGTTAATAAATTAAGGAGGATTAAATTATGGCCGGAGACCTAGTCAATCTGTTAGCCGATTTGAAAGAGAATGAAGTAATGGCGCTGGTCAAACAAAGGCTCGATGCCGGTGAGGACCCAATAAAAATTCTGGACGATAGCCGGAAAGGTATGGGAATTGTCGGCCAGCGTTTTGCCGACGGCGAATACTTTTTGCCGGAGCTTGTTTTTTCCGGAGAGCTTCTCAAGCAAGTAACCGAGATGGTTAAACCGCACCTCACCAAGGCAGTTGAAACCAAGCGTCTGGGCAAGGTCGTCATCGGTACCGTGGCAGGAGATATTCATGATATCGGCCTGAACATCGTTGACTTTATGCTTGATGTCAACGGTTTTGAGGTTTACAACCTCGGTGTCGATGTTTCCGCAGAAGCATTTGTGGCCAAGGTAAAGGAGACCGGAGCACCTATCGTGGGACTGAGCGGATTTCTGACCCCCGCATTTGATGCCATGAAGGAAACGGTAGAAGCTATAGAGGCCGCCGGCCTGAGGTCTAAAATGAAAATCATGATTGGCGGCGGTCAGATGGACGACGAGGTCAGAAAATATGCCAAGGCTGATGCCTATGGTAAGGATGCTATGGCGGCGGTAGCCCTGGCAAAGAAGTGGGTTGGTGCCAGCTAACCATGGAAAAGGAATGGTCTGATTTGGCCCCTGATGAAAAACGGGAAGAGCGTTTCAAACGCTGGCTTTCTGCCGATATCAAATTCTCCAGTCCAGAAGCCGAAAAGGGGTACAAGGACAGAGTGACGAGGGTAACCAAGGCCTTTCAGTTGAAAGTGCCCGACCGAGTCCCCTGCTTCCTGCCCGCGGCGAATTTTGCCGCACACTTTGCAGGCACCAACCTCCACAAGGTTATGTACGATGTTGAGGAACTAAAGCTGGCCTGGCGTAAGTTCCTCCATGAAATCGGTGACATGGACACTTATACGCCCCCTTTTTTGATTCCTTCGGGAAAAGCCCTGGAAGTCCTTGACTATAAATTATACAAATGGCCCGGTCATGGCCTGCCTATTAAAACATCGTCATACCAGTGCGTTGAAGCCGAATATATGAAAGCGGATGAGTATGACGACCTCATCAGAGACCCATCTAATTTCTGGCTGAGGACCTATCTACCGCGGGTATTCGGCGTCTTCGAGCCTTTACGGGACATTCCCCCGTTTACTAGTATTGAAGAAATAGCCATAGGGTCTTTCGTGTCTTATGCCGAACCTGAAGTTCAGACTACGTTCAAAGCTCTGGTGGAGGCAGGTAGAGAAAGTAAAAAGTGGTCGGAAGCGAGCAGCGAGGTCGGCAATGAGGCGCTGGAACTTGGATATCCGAGCGTAATGGCAGGCCTGGCCAAGGCACCCTTCGATACCCTCGGCGATACATTGAGAGGGACCCAGGGTATCATGATGGACATGTTCCAGAGGCCGGACAAGCTTCATGAAGCCATGGAGAGAATAACGGCACTGGCTATTGAGGCGACCAAACGTCCGGAAGATTTTTCCGGTCCGCCTGTTGTCATGATGCCGCTGCACAAAGGCGCCGACGGCTTTATGTCCGGTAAGCAGTTCGAGACCTTCTACTGGCCTACCCTGAAAAAGGTTATCATGGCCATGGTTGACGATGGTATCATGCCGATGCTATTTGCCGAAGGCAGCTATAATACGCGCCTGGAGATTGTCAAGGAGCTACCGAAGGGTTCGGTGGCATGGTACTTTGACCAGACGGATATGGTCAGAGCCAAGGAAATCCTGGGCGATAAGGCCTGTATCGTGGGCAATGTACCCACCTCATTACTGCTGACCGGTACGCCGAAGGAAGTCAAGGAGCACTGCCGCAAGCTCATCGAGGCCTGTGGTAAGGGCGGCGGTTATATACTGGCCGGGGGCGCCAACATTGATGAAGGTAATCCGGATAATCTGCGCGCCATGATGGAAGCTGCCAAAGAATACAGCGTGTACAAATAATAGAATCAACTTTAGCCAATAAGCGGCGCTTAAACGCACTCTTTTTTTATCTGTAAGAATAATTGTGTCCGAAAGGGTAAAAATGGAAAAAGAATGGTCGACCATGACATGGCAGGAAAAGCGCGAGGAGAGATTCAAGCGGTGGCTCTCTCCTGCCGACGTGAAATTCATCAGCCCGGAAGCCGAAAAGGCCTACAAAGCCAAGGCAACACGGATGATTAAGGCTATAAAGATGGAGATACCGGACCGCGTGCCGGTTCACTTACCTTCCGGTTCTATCGTGGCCTATAATGCTGGAATGACTCTTCAAGAGGCATTATATGATTATGAAAAACTGAAACCAGCCTGGCGGAAGTTTCTCCAGGATTTTGACCAGGATTCGGCCGATGGTCCCGGTCTCTTCCCGGGGAAGGTCTATGAAATTTTAGACTATAAGGTAAACAAGTGGCCGGGGCATGGGCTTCCCGCGGATCAGTCCCTGCACCAGTTCGTGGAAGACGAGTACATGAAAGCCGATGAGTATGACCTCCTTATTGAAGATGAGTTCGACTTCGGCCTGAGGCATTTTTTACCGCGTACCTGGGGTGTCTTCGAACCGTTCGCCAATGTTCCGTCTTTCTCCTCGTACCAGGGACTACCCCAACGGCTCATGGCTATGTGCCAAGACCCGACTTTCCAGAAGTCATTCAGGGCTATCTGGAAAGCCAGCCAGGAAAATGCCAAATTTCAGAAGGTCGCGGCTGAATGTGCCCAACTCTCGCTGGAAATGGGCTTCCCCCCGCTGGCGGGTGGTATGGCGCTGGCACCGTTTGACACCGTAGCTGATATGCTAAGGGGCACCCGCGGCTCTGTCCTAGACATGTACCGGCAGCCGGAGAAGCTGCTCGAAGCCCTGGAGGTAATAACGCAGCGTAATATCGAATCGGCCGTCAATATGGCCAGCATGTCCCTCGGCCCGATGATATTTATCCCGATGCATAAAGGCGACGACAGTTTTATGTCCGTCAAGCAGTTCGAGAAATTCTACTGGCCTACTTTCCGCAAGCTTCTCCTGGGCCTTATTAACGAGGGCTGCGTGCCGATGATGGTCATTGACGGCAGCTATAATGATGCCCGCCTTGAAATTATCAAGGACCTGCCACGGGCTTCCGTCGTGTGGACAATGGAGAAGACGGATATGTCCAACGCCAAGAAAATCCTGGGCGATTCCGCCTGTATTGCCGGAAACGTGCTGGCGTCACAGCTGTACACGCAAACACCGCAGGCAATTAAAGAGTACTGCCGTAAGCTCATCGAGACCTGCGCCCCCGGCGGAGGCTATATCCTTTCGCTGGGCTCCGGTGTTGACAAATGCGACCCGGCAAGTCTGCGGGCCATTATAGAAGCCGCCAAGGAATACGGCGTTTATAGCTGATGGAAGTAACGGGACTCCGAACAATTGATGTGTCCCCGGGAGTATAATTAACCCCTGAATATAAACAGGTGGAGGTTGTGAAGGCAATGGAAAAGAAATGGGCTGATTTAACCTGGGAGGAAAAACGGGAGGAGAGGTTCAAGCGATGGCTTTCGCCTGATGTCAAATTCAGGAGCCCTGAAGCCGAAAAGCTTTATAAGGAAAGGGTAACCAGGTTTACCAAAGCCATCAAGCTGGAGGAAGCCGACCGCGTGCCGGTCATGCTGCCTATAGAGTATTACCCCGCATATTATGCCGGTGGTAATCTCAGGAAGGTCATGTATGATTATGACGAACTGAAACGTTCATGGCTGAAATTCATTGATGAATTTGACATGGATTCGTTCAACGGTCCCAGCCTTGTCTTTCCCGGCAGGGTTATGGAAATGATTAATTACAAAGTAATGAAGTGGCCAGGGCACGGCCTCGCTGACGATGCCCCGTCACATCAATATATCGAAGGCGAGAATATGCCGCCTGAGGAATACGATGACTTTATCAGGGACCCGGCCGATTATTTGTACAGGTACTTTCTTCCCCGCATCGCCGGAGTCTTTGAACCATTCCAGAAGCTGGGGCCGATTACACCTTTCGTCGGCATACCGGCCGGGTATGTATCACAGTTCGGTATACCAGATGTCCGGGCGGCTTATCAGACTCTCCTGGATGCCGGTGAAGAATGTATGAAGTGGGCGGCCGTTGTTGGAGAGGTCAGCCTGGCGGCGCTGGAAGCAGGCTATCCCACCGTCTGGGGAGGTATGAGCGGGGCTCCTTTTGACATGGTCGGCGATATGCTGAGGGGCACGCAGGGAATAATGATGGACATGTTCCAGCGGCCGGACAATCTGCATAAAGCCATGGATAGACTGGTGCCCATATCCATCAATGAGACGGTATCTTCGGCCAATGCCTCGGGATGCCCGCTTATATTTATGCCGCTGCACAAAGGGACGGGCGGGTTTATGTCCAACCAGCAGTTTGAAACGTTCTACTGGCCTACCTTTAAGGAAGTTATGATGGGCCTGATTAACGAAGGCCTCGTACCGCTGCCGTATGCCGAGGGTAATTACGGGCCGCGTCTGGAGATTATCAGGGACATGCCTAGGGCCTCGGTGATATGGTTTTTCGAGCAGATGGATATGGCCCGGGCTAAGGAAGTCCTCGGCGACAATGCCTGTATCGCCGGCAATGTGCCCGCCTCGGTGCTGTGCACCGGCACACCGGAGGAAGTCAAAGAGCATTGCCGCTGGCTCATCAAGACCTGCGCTCCCGGTGGCGGCTATATCCTGTCGGGCGCAGTGCATATGGATAAAGGCAACCCGGATAACCTGCGGGTCATGATGGAAGCCGCCAAAGAATACGGTGTCTACTAATCTAGCCTGAATAAGGGGGTTATTTAAATATGGAAGCAACCAAAGAATGGTCAGAAATGACCTGGCAGGAAAAACGCGAAGAGCGGTTCAAGCGCTGGCTCAATCCCCCTGACGTGAAATTTGTCAGCCCCGAGGCCGAGAAGCTCTATAAAGAAAGAGCCACCAGATTCATCAAAGCCATCAAGCTGGAGGAGCCCGACCGCGTGCCGGTAATGCTGCCCACAGGCAATTTCCCGGCTTACTGGGCGGGAGCGAACTTCCGGACGTTAATGTATGACTATAAAAAAGGGCATGATATCTGGATAAAATACATGGAAGAATTTGGGGACATGGATACCTTTAACGGGCCTGCCCTGGTTCCATCGGGTAAAATTGCGGAGGTCGTCACCTCCAGAATCCAGAAATTACCCGGCCTGGGCCTGCCCGAAGACGCCCCGATGAACCAGTTTGTCGAGGGTGAATACATGATGGCTGATGAGTACGACCTTCTGATGGCGGACCCCTCTGACTATAATCTGAGGGTCATGCTGCCCCGCACTTCGGATTTCTTCAAGTGCTTTGAAAAGCTGCCGCCCCTCCGCTCCCTCTGGGGTACCTCGTGGGTTGCCGTACTTGCCGACCCCGAAATACGCAAGACCTTCCAGACCCTCATGGACCTTTCCGATGAGCACTTACGATGGATGTCAGCCAATATGGAAACCAATAATTATATCAAGTCGCACGGATATCCTTCCCTGTTCGGCTTCGGTCCCTGGGTCGGCTCGCCCTTTGACCACTTTGCCGATACCCTGCGTGGCACCCATGGTATCGTCATGGACATGTACCGTCAGCCGGAAAAACTACATGAAGCTATGGAGTACTGGCTGAACCTGGGGATTAACACATCTATCAAGAATTACCCTATGACGGACAGCCCCGTCTGTATCATGCCCCTCCACAAGGGTGATGATACCTTCATGTCCGACAAGCAGTTCGAGGAATTCTACTGGCCCACGCTACGCAGGGTCTTCCTGGCCATGATTGATGAAGGTCTCGTGCCGATGCCCTTCGCCGAGGGTAGATACACCAAGCGCCTGAAGCAGATTGCGGATACGCCTAAAAGCGGCGTCGTCTGGTGGTTTGACCAGACTGATATGGCCGAGGCGAAAAGGATACTGGGCGATATATGCTGTATCGTCGGTAACGTACCCACCTCGTTGGTCATGACCGGCACAGCCGAGCAGGTGAAGGAAAACTGCCGCAAGCTTATTGAGGCCTGTGCCCCTGGCGGCGGCTATATTCTGGGAGGCGGCGCCCACATTGATAAAGGAAAAATTGAAAACCTGCGCGCCATGATGGAAGCCGCCAAAGAATACGGTGTTTACAAATAGATATAAATGGTGTTTTCATAATTGACTTGTCGCCAAGGAGGCCCTGACAATGGATACGGTCGCCAACTGGTCAGAGCTGACTCCTGACCAGAAGCGGGAAGAAAGATTTAAACGGTGGCTGGAGGCTCCCAGTGTGGAATTCAAGAATCCCGAAGCTAAAAAGG
>Ga0209427_10009387_pt1 | contig 10918 bp, 10 predicted proteins | sample DeeMarSWOR136_30_FD_187465 | JGI IMG/M metagenome (GOLD analysis project Ga0209427, IMG submission 187465) | Marine sediment microbial communities from White Oak River estuary, North Carolina - WOR-1-36_30 (SPAdes) (version 2) | ecosystem: Environmental > Aquatic > Marine > Intertidal zone >... | reverse complement strand
ATTGGGAACGGCTTGACCAAACGGTTTATAGATGGCCTTTCTCATTCCCAATCCGAGGTCCCATTCACTTGTCACTTTAACAGGGCACTTTTCGACGCAGAGGCCGCAACCTGTACACTTCTTCATATCGACGTATCGGGGCTTTTTACGAATCGTGACATCAAAGTTTCCCACAAATCCCTTGACATCGATGATCTCAGCATAGGTCATTAATTCAATATTTTCATCGTGGGATGACTCCGTCATCCGAGGGGTGAGTATTCAGGCAGAGCAGTCAAGGGTCGGAAAGGTTTTTTCCAACTGAGCCATGCGGCCACCGATGGTGGGAAGTCTTTCAACGAGGGTTACTTCATACCCTGCGAGGCTGACATCTAAGGCAGCTTGAATGCCAGATATCCCTCCACCGATCACCAATGCTCTTTTCTCCACAGGGGATTTCATAGGCGTAAGGGGTTGGAGCTGCGCAGCTTTGGCAATCGCCATTTCCGTCAATCGGATCGCCTTTTCTGTTGCTTCATTCTTGTCCGGCGTGACCCAGGAGACCTGCTCCCGAATGTTAGCCATCTCGAAGAGGTACCGATTCAGTCCTCCAGCCTCCGTACACCGCTGGAAAGTGATCTCGTGCATGCGTGGACTACAAGAGGAAACTACTACTCGATCCAGCTTGTGTTCCTTGATTGCCTCCTTGATCGCCCCCTGCCCAAGATCAGAACAGCTATACTGGAGGTCTTCGGCATAGACCACTCCGGGTAGTTTCTTAACCGCTTCCACCACAGCCTTCACGTCAACCACGGACGCGATGTTCGTCCCTCAGTGGCAGACAAAAACACCAATTCTTGGCATCAGGTATTCACCCTCTCCTCTATCTTTTCAACCCTGACCGCACCCACCTTCAATTCAGGGATCTTCGCCACAGGGTCAAAGGCCGTATTCGTCAACATATTGGCAGCGCTTTCAACATAATGAAATGGAATGAAGACGGTGTTTCTCGCCACATTAAAAGTAAGCATCGCTTTGATCTGAATCTTTCCCCTTCGAGAAATGACATGAACCCGCTCCCCTTCATCGATCCCAAGCTGGGCCGCATCGAAGGGGTTGATTTCAACATACCCTTCCGCCGCTTCCTTCTGGAGAGACGGAGAGACTCCTGTCATCGTTCTCGTATGGTACTGGAACCCGACCCTCCCAGTGCTCAGCCAGAAAGGAAATTCGTCATTCGTCACTTCAGCAGGATCCCGGTAAGGAATGGCGAAGAAGGTCCCTTTCCCTTTGGAGAACTGATCTTTGTGAAGGAAGGGGGTTCCTTTATCCTCCAAGCTCCGGCAAGGCCACTGAATCCCATTCTGATCAATTCTCTCATACGTGATCCCTTGGTAGGCGGGAGTTACTTTCCTGATCTCTTCAAAGATCTCTTCCGAGGATCCGTATTGAAAATTGGCGCCCCCCATTTTCCGGGCAATGGTTGAGATAATTTCGTAGTCGGGCTTTGCCTCTTCCAAGGGCTCGATCGCCTTCCGGACCCTCTGGACCCTTCGATCGGTGGCAGTAAAGGTGCCCTCCTTCTCGGCAAAACTGACCCCCGGGAGAACGGCATGAGCGAGCTTGGTCGTCTCCGTCAAAAAGATGTCCTGAACAACCAAAAGTTCTAATTTGCTTAAGCTCTTTTCCACGTGATGGAGGTCCGGATCACTCACCATGGGATTCTCTCCCATGATATAGAGGGCCTTCACGCTTCCCTCATCTATTGCCTGAAACATCTCCATAATGGTGAGCCCTGGTTTTCTCGAAAGGTTTGTCCCCCAGGCCTGTTCAAATTTCTTGGCCACTTCTTCGTCTGCCACACTCTGATAACCCGTGTAGACATTTGGAAGTCCACCCATATCGCAGGCACCCTGGACATTGTTCTGACCCCGAAGTGGATTCACTCCTGTGCTCAATCGCCCAATGTTGCCGGCCAACATGGCCAGATTGGCGAGGGAGAGGACATTTTCCGTACCGGACACATGCTGGGTGATTCCCATGGCGTAAATGATGGTGGCCTTCTCTGCTTTTGCGTAGGCCTCTGCTATCGCCCTCATATCGGATGGGGAAATGCCCGTGATCTCCTCCACTCTTTCTGGTGGATAATTCTCCAACTCCTTCCTCATTTCTTCGAATCCTTCAGTCCGGGTCGTAATAAATTCCTTGTCTTCCCAGCCCTCTTTGACGATGATATGCATCAACCCATTGATCCAAGCGACATCCGTCCCCAATCGCTGCCGCACGAAGATATCGGCATAGCGGGCAATCTGAGTTCTTCGCGGATCGATAACGATCAGCTTCGCACCTTTCTCTTTTGCCTTGATGATCCGGCTTGCGACCAAAGGATGGGTCTCCGTCGTATTCGACCCGGTGATCAAGATGCAGTCAGCATCCTCCAATTCCGGCGTCGAATTCGTCATGGCCCCGCTTCCGAAGGATTTGGCTAGACCAGCCACCGTGGAGGAGTGTCAGAGGCGGGCACAGTGATCCACATTATTTGTTCCAATCACTGCTCGCATCCACTTCTGAAAGACATAGTTCTCCTCATTTGTACATCTGGCTGAAGTCAAACCGGCGATACTATCCGGCCCATTTTCCTCTTTTATCTTCTTGAGGTGAGTGGCCACTTCCTCAAAGGCCTGCTCCCAAGAGACGTCGTTCAAAAATCCATCTTTTCTCAGAAGGGGTTTCTTCAACCTTCCTTCGTCATAGATAAATTCATGGGCATTCCAGCCCTTGATGCAGAGACCTCCCTGATTGATAGCATGATCTTTTAGCGGAAGCGTACCTACCACTTGGCCATCCAGCACCTCCAAAAGAAGGCCGCAACCGCAACCACAATAGGTACAGGTGGTTAGTATAGTCTCGTACTTCACGATTCGCTACCTTCCTGTTCCAGGGAGTTCATAAGTCCCATCTCCTAAAAACTCCAAAGGTCCCTTTTCTTCTTCCTTCTCACCCGGGATATAACCAAAAAGATCCTTCACCGATTTTTTGAGTTTCCGATAAAGCCTTCTCACTGGAATTCCCATGGGGCAGGCCTCCTCACAGAGGCCACAATCGATACACCGGTCAGCCATGTGGTAGGCCTTATGGAGATGAAAGATGGGAATTTCAGGGGGCATCCCACCGGGCTTGATCAGGTTAGGATCCTCCAAGGTGCAAGTGGGACAGAAACAGGCTGGACAGATATTCCGGCAACCGTAACATTTGATACATTTCCCGAACTGTCTCATCCAAAAATGAAACCGTTCTTCCTCAGGGAGCTTTTCAATCTCATCGATGTCTGAAAACTCCTCTACGGGTTTGGCTAATTCACCCTCTTCAACTTGAGAAGGAAAGGGGCGATCACAACGACATCGGTTTGCCAATTCCTGACCGCAAACGATCCCAATAGCCTTCACCTTTTCTTTGTGGAGTTGAAAATTCTTTAAAAGTTCAACCAACGACCTCTCCTCACAACCCCGAACGACAATCCCGATCACTTCTTCCGGATGTTTCTTCGCTATCCGAATGAGAATTTTTGTGAGGGGATAACGGTTAGCTTCATCAGCAACCCAATCCTTCAAATCTTCTGCCTTCGTAAAGAGAAAAGGAACTGGATGACCATGATTCAGCCTCAGGCCTAAAATGGCTGAGACCTCTTTTCCCTCGAGCATCCTCATCATTTTTTGTCTGGTCTCATCCATCCCATTCCTTACCGTTGAGCCCCTAAGGCTCCTGCCACTTTTTGACCTCCCTCAAACTTTACAACTTTTTTGCGTCCTAAGGGGGAGGGACCGAGTTGAGAGATTTCTTCAGTAAAATCACTTATGACCTGAGCAAATTTATTCGCTTCTGAGGTTGCAATCCATTCAAGTCTCAACCGTTTAGGGGATAATCCAATGAAACTAATGAGTTTTTTCATCACAGCCACCCTTTTTGCCGTAATGAAATTTCCTTTTCCATAATGGCATTCCCCGATATGGCAGCCTGCCACGAGTACACCATCTGCTCCCTCTTGAAAAGCCTTTAGAATGAAGTGCGGAGAGATTCGTCCGCTACACATCACGCGGATCGGCAAGACGTTAGTAGCATATTTCAACCTCATCGAACCGGCGAGGTCTGCACCTGCGTAGCTTCACCAGTGGCAGCAGAAGGCGATGATGATGGGTTTGAATTGGGATTCCTCGGACATCCAATCTACTTTCGAGACTTTGTGAATAATTTAATTAGGACGCTCCATTCCTAAACCAATCCCTTTTTTTTGTCAAGGAAAAAATAATCAGATCTATCAACTTCTTATTGACAAGATATTCTTTGCTTTCTATAAATTCATTGTAACTTTCAATCCTTTCATCTTCAAGGGGCCGTCAGGATGCGGTTCGGGTTCCATATTTCCATTGCTGGAGGGTTTTCAAATGTGGTCAAAAGAGCCCATGTCAGGGGCTGCGAGACCATCCAGTTTTTCTCTCGAAACCCGAGGGGGTGGAGGTACGACCCGCTCCATAAGAAAGAGGTGGAAGATTTCCGATCATCGATTCAATCCTCGTCCCTCTTTCCCCTCTTTCTCCATCTTCCTTATCTTCCCAATATAGCTTCTAAAAAATCGAGATTTTACGAGAGGTCAATTGATTCAATCGTAACAGATCTTGAAAGGGCGGACCAACTGGGAACCCAATTCCTGATCATCCATATTGGACACAGGTTGGGGTCTTCTGAGGCGGAAGGGATTGAGGCAGTTTCTCAAGGAATTAATCAGGCATTCGAAGTCGTGAAGAACCCTGTCATCCTTCTACTGGAAAATACGGCGGGACAGGGGACGGAGATCGGCTATCACTTTGAACAACTGAGAACGATCATCGATGGCGTTCAGGAACGGGAAAGGATGGGCATCTGTCTCGATACGGCCCATTCCTTTGAGGCGGGATATGATCTTTCAAAAAGGGAGGGGATTGAACGGACTCTGGAATCTTTTGATCAAACGATCGGCCTCAAACGGCTTCATCTACTTCACCTGAACGATTCAAAAACACCGCTGGGATCGAGGAAGGATCGTCATTGGCATATTGGTGAAGGATTTATTGGGCAAGAAGGATTCCGATATCTTATTAATCATCCTTCCATCAGAAACCTTCCTGGGATCATGGAGACTCCCAGGAAGGATACTGTGGAAGACATAAAAAACATGGAAGTCATTCGCGGTCTTGTCAAGTAATTCAAATGGATTGCCCCCTACGGATAACCCTCACCTCCACTTCGCCACCCATTCTGAAATCATCTGACTCAGTTTCTTCTTTTGCACAGATGACGAATGCTGAGACTTAAAGGTGAACAATGTCGAGTTACTTAAGCTTCTGTGCGAATCGATTCTCTAAAATCACTTGATCGATGATCTCCCCACAGAGAACGCATCTCCAACCAAAAAATTGTTCGTGAGGACCATAGAATTTTTCATAAACCATGACACCATTGCACCGCTCGCACCTTATCATGTGAACCTCCCATTACTATTAAATTAATAACGATTCTTGCAGAGGGGGGATGAGAAGTAAATGGGGTGGACACTGTATTTCTTGGGTAAAAAGACTGTATTTATTAGAATATTTAGCAAAAGAACTCATTTTTGTCTCTGGATGTAGGAACCTTAGAGAAGATCAAAAGATAGGTCGAAAAGATCTGCAAAATGCTTAAAAATGCAGGGAAAGCGTTCTTGATCTCCCATCCCCATTAAACAATGGGGATGGGAGATTCTTATTTATTCATTAGGTATTCATGGATCGAATTAGCAGCCTTTCTTCCTGCACCCATGGCCAGAATAACCGTCGCTGACCCTGTGACAATATCTCCTCCCGCCCACACTCCTGGCTTTGTAGTCTTCCCCGTCTCGGGGTCTGCAACGATATAACCTCTCTTATTCAATTCCAGACCTGGAGTGGTTGTAGGAAGAAGTGGGTTGGCACCTGCTCCAATGGCTACGACTGCCATATCACATTCCAGTTGAAATTCCGAACCCTTAATGGGCACCGGTCTTCTTCTTCCTGATTCATCCGGCTCACCTAGCTCCATTTTTAAGCACTCAAACCCCGTCACCCAACCATTATCATCTCCAAAGAATCGTGTGGGAGCAGTGAGAAGATAGAACTGGACTCCTTCCTCCTCTGCATGGTGCACCTCTTCAATACGGGCCGGCATTTCTTCCCTTGATCGCCGGTAGACGATCCGAACCGTATCTGCCCCTAATCGGAGGGCTGTCCTCGCTGAATCCATGGCCACATTGCCTGCACCAAAAACGGCAACATTTTTCCCTCGGGCGATGGGTGTATCATATTTGGGAAAAAGATAGGCTTTCATTAGATTGGAGCGGGTCAAGTATTCATTGGCAGAATAGATGCCACAGAAGTTCTCGCCGGGTATGTTCATGAACTGAGGAAGCCCTGCCCCCAACCCTAAGAAGATGGCATCATACTCCTGAAGAAGTTCATCTACCGTCTCGATTCTTCCGATGACACAATTATATTCAACCGTCACTCCTAAACGCTCTAAGTAGTTCACCTCCGCCTGGACAATATCCTTGGGAAGACGGAATTCCGGAATCCCATAGATCAAAACGCCTCCTGTTTTATGGAGGGCCTCAAAAATGGTGACCTCATGCCCTTTAAGAATGAGATCCCCTGCCAGGGTCAAACCCGCGGGCCCTGACCCGACCACAGCTACCTTCTTACCGGTCGTGGGAGCCTTTTCTGGAATGAAGACGTCCCCTTTCGCCCTCTCCCAATCTGCGGCAAATCTTTCCAGTCTCCCAATGGCAACGGGTTCGTCCTTTTTCCCGACAATACACACCTTTTCGCACTGGTCCTCTTGGGGGCAGACGCGCCCACAAATGGCAGGCAGGCTATTGCGCTCCTTCAGCTTTCGAGCCGCACCGATAAAATCTCCCTCGTTGATAAGTTTGATAAATGCCGGGATATCGATTTCCACTGGACACCCCTCAATGCATTTGGGTTTCTTACATTGGAGGCACCGACTTGATTCCAGTTGGGCCAATTCAGGTGTATAACCAAAGGGGACTTCGTTGAAATTTTTGGCCCTTTCTTTCGGATCCTGTTCAGGCATCTTCTGCCTTGGAACTTTAGGCTTCTCCTTCTTCTCCTTCTCTGCCATCTCCATCCCCCTTTTATCTTCCTAATGCCTTGAACTGATCCATGGAAACCTTTTCCTCTGTGAGATAGGCCCTTTGTCTTTTTACCAACTCATCATAGTCGACTTCATGGCCATCAAATTCGGGGCCGTCCACACAACAAAATTTTGTCCTCCCCCCCACGGTGACCCGGCAGGCTCCGCACATTCCTGTTGCATCCACCATGATGGGATTTAAACTCACCATCGTCTTCACCCCATATTCCTTTGTCAATTTGCACAAGAACTTCATCATGGGCACCGGGCCGATCCCCACGATCAATTTTACATCTTTCCGTTCATCTAAAATTTTACGGAGCACATCGGTGACGAATCCGTGGACACCATAACTTCCATCATCCGTCGTCACCCTCAGATCATGGCTGGCCGCTTTCATCTCATCCTCTAGGATGAGGAGGTCTTTCGTTCGGGCCCCAATGATAGCAATCACGTTATTCCCGGCCTCTTTGTACGCTTTGGTAATCGGGTACATCACCGCAACGCCTGTTCCACCACCGACACAGATCACTGTCCCTAGTTTCTCAACATGGGTTGGTCTTCCCAAGGGTCCGATGATATCCTCGATAGAATCTCCCACATTAAGTGTTCTCAAGAGAGCCGTCGTTTTCCCTACAACCTGAAAGATGAGGTCGATCGTCCCCCCGGATGGGTCCGTCCCTCCCATGGTCAACGGGATACGTTCTCCTGTCTCATTAGCCCGGAGAACAACGAACTGTCCTGGCTTTGCTTTCCGAGCGATGCGAGGTGCCTCAACTTTGAAGTAGCACACCGTGTTCTCGGCCATCTCCCTCTTATATGTGATCTTGTACAATCTCCCCCCTCCTTCTGATAAATTTTTCACAAAGATTTGTCCTATATATAAACGAACTGAATTTTAATGTCAAACTTTAATATTACACTCATGAAATATTTCTTATGGTGTATCCAGATCAAGGTTAGAAAAATTAAATAAATCAAAAACATACAGGGTTACAAAGGTTCAATAATTTAACTTGACAGATTCTGAAATTTAATCCATAAATATATTTGAAGAACTTGATAGAAAGTTTTTGGGAACCCCCAGAGACTCTTTAGAAAGTCCTGGGGGTTTTGAATTCATGGAGGAGGAAATCTGCGTTTCAGGGTTATTGAGAAGCCCCTGAAGAGGCGTCTTCCGGATGCGAAAAGAATTTACAATCTGTCAGAATTGTGATCGGTCGATACTCGGGACGGGCGGGGGGTTCACTTTCGTGAAGATGACCTCGAAAATTGAGGCGGAAAGGCAATCCCGCAGCTCAATGGCGGATCTTAATGAATCGGACCTTAAATGTGAACGAGGACAGACCTCAAAAAAGAGGCGGTTAGTCCAGGGGCAAAAGGGACACGAACGTATAGATCAATCTACGAAAAGTGGAGTCCCACGGGCAAAGCCCATGCCTGCCGGCAGGCATGGCACCCTGCCTCACGCCCCTGTGGGGTGACATCCCGGCCAAACGTTCGTGCATTCATCCACGGCCAAAGGCCGTGGCTTTCTGCTGCCGGGGTAAAGGAGAAGACCTTGGAGGTTAAAGTTCAAGACAATCAAATCGAGAATGCGATCAAATCCCTAAAGCGTCAACTCATCAGAGACGGCATCTTGAAGGAGCTGAAGCTCAGAAGATCCTATGAGAAACCTTCAGTGAAAAAGAAAAGAAAACAGCGGGAAGCGAGAAGGAGAAGACAGAAGGCTGCTCGCAGGTACTCTAGATAATGGTCCTCCCTGTTTGCGAGGGGCCTTAAGGGTTTTTACCCGGCACGTTAATCGCCGTCAAGACTTCTCCGTCTCCCGTTTTGAGAAGACCCTTTCTGGAAAGAAAAGCCATGGCCTCCGAAGAAAAGGCTCTGACATCTTTGAAGTCAAGAATCACCTGCTCAATCTTATCAGACAAGTCTCCTCTGAGCCTCTTCACCAACTCCTTTGCCCCCTTCCGATCCATCGATCCTTCCAATCTGATAAATAGCGTTCTAACCCGTTCATTATAAGTGGAATAGAGCTGGAGGGTCTCGGCAGCCTTTTGACCAATCCGCACTCTCTGTTCCGCAATCTTTTCTCCAACCGTTTGAATCAGGTCACGGGTGTTCTGAAGGGGGATGGTATCATTCATCCTCTGTAATATCCTGGAGAGGCCTGGGATATGACTCTCTGGCGTCTTCTTCGCAATACTTCGATAAGCCAAATTGGACAGGACTCGGGTAAAGAATCGTTGTTGAGGATGGAAGACCCTCTTCGTGATGGAAGCCCAGGAATAGGCTTCTTGGCAAACCCAATTAAATCCTCGCTGAAGCGTCTCCACGGTCATCAACTTCGGTTCGAAGACAACCGTTGCTCCATTATAGTGAACCCAATCCTTATGGAGGAGTCTCCCATCCGCCTCCATCCTTTGAAATAACCGAGTCCCCGGCAAGGGAGTAAGGATAAAGAAACTGGGCAATTCAATACGATTCCGTTCACAGAATCGAAGTGTCCTTTCAAAGACCCCCTCATCGTCGTGATCCAGCCCGAAGATGAACCCTGCGACGACCATGATGTCATGGTCATGGAGGGCTCTCATCGCTTCCTCATACTGGTGGACTTGATTAAAGCTTTTATTCACATCCTTCAAGTTTTCAGGAGAGAGGGATTCCACCCCCACGAACAAAGAGACACATCCGCTCTCCGCAGCGAGTCTCAAAAGCTCGGGATCACGAGTCAGGGTGAGACTCGCTTGGCTAGCCCATTTTTTTCGGAGGGGTTTTAATCGGCTGAAAAGTTCTTTGGCATAACGACGGTTTCCCACAATGTTGTCGTCAATGAAGACGATGAACTCCCCCTCTAAACGCTTCACCTCCTCGATCACTTCCTCCACAGGACGACAGCGATAGGTCTTTCCAAAAAAATGGGTGACATAGCAAAAATCGCATTGCTGAGGGCAGCCCCTGGTTGTCTGGACACAGTTGACCGTCATGTAAGCATCCTTATGAAGAAGATCAAGTCTGGGTGGAGGGATTCCCTCCATGGAGCAATAAGCGTCCGCTTTATAAAAAGGTTTCAGACATCCCTGTTTAAGATCTTCGATCAATCCCTTCCATACATTCTCTGCCTCACCGATGACCACTGCATCCACATGCTTCTTTGCTTCGAGGGGAAGGCTCGAGGCGTGAGGTCCGCCCATGACGACTGGAATGCGCCTCTGCCGAAATTTCTCAGCAATTTGATAAGCCCTCGATGCATGCATCACCATACCGGTCAGGCCCACCAGATCAACTTCCTCTTCAAAGTCAATCGGCTCCACATTCTCGTCCGTAATCTGCACGTCGATATCTTGTGGTGTGAGGGCAGCCAGCGTGGTCAGAGTGAGATGGGCAAACCAGATGGTCTTAATCACTTTTTGAGAATGGCTGATGAACGGATGCTCATAAGCAGGATCGATCAATCGTATCTTCAAATTTCGGTTTCCCACAGAAGGAACCTCTTTGAAAATAATGGAGGTAAATGAAAGGAGGACTACCTTTTAAATTGCCACTACTATAACTTATCCCTTGGAGAGTGTCAATGATGAAAAGGATTGTTAGTCGGGAGTTTCTGAAAGGTTGTAATAATTTGTTTTGCAGGAATCTCTCAACAGGGTCAGGGATTGTCTGACTTCGCTAAACGACTTTCTCATATTCGTATACTTTCTTTCCAGGTCGATATTCTGGGCCAAGACTTCCTCCAGTCTCG
>Ga0209427_10009386_pt1 | contig 10919 bp, 5 predicted proteins | sample DeeMarSWOR136_30_FD_187465 | JGI IMG/M metagenome (GOLD analysis project Ga0209427, IMG submission 187465) | Marine sediment microbial communities from White Oak River estuary, North Carolina - WOR-1-36_30 (SPAdes) (version 2) | ecosystem: Environmental > Aquatic > Marine > Intertidal zone >... | reverse complement strand
TACCGTTGGCGTTCGAGGCGGCCACCTGCCAGTAGTAGGTCGTCGAATAATCCAGCGCGCCGGCGGCCACCGTGTACTCCGTCGTCGAGACCACGGCGGCGTCCACGATGTCCGTGAACGCGACATCGGTCGCGACCTCGACCGAGAAGTTGTCGCCATCGCCGGTCCAGGAGAGGGTCGGCGTCAGAACGACATCCAGAGCCCCGTCCACCGGTGAAACCAGGACCGGCGGGTCGGGCGGCGGTCCGCTACCGCTATCGAATTCATACGCTCCTATGTCGGGCGCCGCACCGGAGTATGCCTCCGCCGGCAGGTCCAGGACCGTCTCCGTTTGCCAGACGTAGTACGCCGTACCGGCGTCGATCGCCGGGCTACCCGCCGGCAGCTCGAGGTTCGCGGTGAGGGTGGGATCTGCAAAGACGCTACTCGCGCTGTCGACGTTGGACCCGCTGTTATCGGTGCCGTTGTTGAAGAACAGGTTGAACGCCAGCTCGGAGTTGAAGTCGACATTCTTGACCGCGATCACCGGGTGACCGACGAAGATGTTGTTGAGCACGACCGTGTTGTCACCGCCGGTGATCCCGTGACTGTTGTTGGCAAAGGTGTTGTTGAAGATGTTGATGCGCTCGGGGATGCTGGCGGCGCGAAAGTCCTCGTTCGTCGTCTCTCCATCCATCATGCCGATGCCGACGTCGACGTTGTCGTAGATGTAGTTGTAGCTGATCTCGAAGAAGCGATCGGTCGGCACATCATACCAGATGAGCTGGATCCCATCTTCTCCGTTACCGTGAATCGTGTTCCGTGTGATGATGATGTTCAGAGTCGGACCGCTGTGGTCCTGCAGTCGGATCTCGATACCGTCATCATTGTTGTTGCGGATGATGTTGTCCTGAATGATGATGTCGACGGAATTGTCGAGATCGATGCCGTCGTCACTGTTGAGCTCGAACGTACAAAACTGTACCAGGCCGCCGCTGCCGTCTTCGTAGTCCACACCGTCGCTGGTGTCCGTGATCCGGGAGTTCAGCAGGTTGAACTTGGCGCGCGGCGTGATGCCGTCGTCACTGTTCTGGATGGTGAAACCCTGGATAGTAGGCCGCTCTTCGGCGCCAGAGGGGATCGAGATCACGTAGGAACCATTGCCGCCGTCGAGGATTGTAGAGCTTATGAAACTCGTATCGCCGGTAGTGAGGTAATGGGAGGCCAAAGTGATCGCTTTGGTGATGGTGATCTGCCCGACGTAGGTCCCCGGCCCCACCAGGATGGTGTCACCGGAGCTCGCGGCGTCGTGGGCCGCCTGAATAGTCGAGAAGTCTCCCGGAACGGTGATCGTCGCGAATTGGGGCGATTGGATTGGGGTCGTCACCTCGGGTCGGGTGGTGTCCTCACAAGCAGCGACAAACAGAGTGGCTAGAACAAACAGGGCGGCGCGTTTCATGGCGTTGAACCTCCGGCTTGGGCCTACCTACTCCGTCAGTGGCTTGGCGGGCTCGTCGTCGGGCGGGTGTGAGGCGGGGCGTGCCCCAGGCGGCGGGGGCCACAAGGGCCGCGGACAAATTTAACATGAAATCCCGTAAGATGGCACCCAAGCCCCACGCAGCCGCGACAGCGCTGCTGAGGCTGGAGTGTGGCGACAGGATGTTAGCGCGGTCTCACTCCTCGCGCAGCACGATGGCCGGGTCCACCCGGGTCGCGCGGCGCGCCGGCAAGTACGCCGCCAGGGTGGAGATGGCGACCAGGAACACGGCGAGAACCGCGTAGGTGAGCGGGTCCACCGGGTCGACCTCATAGAGCATGCTCGACAGCAGTCGCGTGAGCGCGAAGGCGGCGACCAGGCCGAGGACGACGCCCGCCAGGCTGACGAGCAGGCTCTGCCCCGTCACCATGCGCAGCACATCGCCGCGGTGGGCGCCCAGCGCCATGCGGATGCCGATCTCGCGCAGCCGCTGCACGACGGAGAACGAGATCACGCCGAAGATCCCGACGGCGGAGAGGACCAGCGCCAGGACGCTGAACGTGCTGAGCAGGCCACCGACCAACCGGCTGTTGGACATGGCTTGCCTGACGTAGCCCTCCATGGTACCGATCCGGTAGAGCGGCACGTCCGGGTCGAGCGCGGCGAGCTCGCGCCGTACCGACTCGCTGAGCAGTAGCGGATCGCCCTGCGTCTTGGCGGCGACGTACATGGACGTCGTCCACATCCCCGCGCTCTGGGCCATCGGCACGTAGACGGTGATGCGCGCCGGGCTCTCCAGCTCGTAGTGCCGGACGTTGCGCACCACGCCCACGACCGTGCGCCAGAGCGGGACCGGGTTCTCAGGGGTCGAGCCGGGATCCTCCTCGAAGTTGACCCGCTTGCCGATCGGGTCCTCGCCCGGCCAGAAGTTCTCGGCCATCGTCTCGTCGATGATGCAGACCGCTGCCGTGCCGTCGCGGTCAGCGTCGTGGAACAGCCGGCCCTGCAGCAGCGGTATGCCGAAGGTCGCGAAGTGGTCCGGCGTGACCACGTAGTACAGCACCGACCGCAAGTTCTCGGGCTCGCGTGGCGTGCCCTCCGGCACGATGCTCTGCTCCCAGCCGCCCCCCTGCAGCGGCACGCTCTGGCTGAGCGAGGCGGTCCGCACGCCGGGCAGCCGCTGGACCCGCCCGAGGAAGTCGTCGAAGAAGCGCCAGGCCGGCTGCTTGCCGTCGTAGCGGATGCGGGGCAGAGACACGCGTGCGGTGAAGATGTTCTCCGCCACGAAGCCCTTGTCGACGTGCTGCAGCTTGCGCAGGCTCTGGATCATCAGCCCCGCCCCGATCAGCAAGACGAGTGAGAGCGCGACCTCGGCGACCACGAGACCCGAGCGCAGCCGCTGGCGCGCCCGGCCCGCAGTACCGCCGCGGCCGCCTTCCCCGAGCTCGCTGGCCAGCCCCTGGGCCGACGCGCGCAGAGCCGGCGCGACGCCGAACAGGAGACCCGCGCCAACCGCGACGATGAAGGTGAACGCCAGCACGGTAGGATCGAGCCCGATACGTTCCGCTGCGGCGGCTGGGATGCTGTCGGAGGCCGCCGGTATGAGAACCCGGATTCCCAGGTAGGCCAGCCCGACACCCAGGACGCCGCCGCAAAGGCCGAGTGCCACGCTCTCGGTGAGCAGCTGTCGGACCACGCGGCCGCGCCCGGCGCCCAGCGCCGCCCGCACCGCCAGCTCACGCCGCCGGCTCTCGCCGCGCGAGAGCAGCAGGTTGGCCACGTTGGCGCAGGCGATCAGCAGGACGAACCCGACCGCGCCCATCAGGATGAGGATCGGCGTGCGCACGTCGCCGACGAACGCGTCGCTCAGCGATTGGAAGCGCGCGACCGCGACCGGCTCGCCTTCCTCTTCGCTGAGCTCGCGCGTGACGCGGTCGAGGTCGGCCTGCGCCATCTCGATGCTGACCCCGTCCTTCAGTCGGCCGACCGCCCAGGTACCTGCCGAGCACGTGCGATTATCCCAGCACAGGCCCCGGGAGAACAACCCCATGGGCAGGTAGACCTCGCTCTCGGCGGACGGGAACTGGAACTCCGGCGGCATGACGCCGATGATCTCGAACATCTGGCCGTCCAGCGTGATCGTGCGGCCGAGGACGGCGGGGTCGCTGCCCAGCCGCCGCTCCCAGAACCCGTAGGTCACGACGGCGACCGGTGCCGCGCCCGCCCAGGTCTCGTCCGAGGCGATGACGCGGCCCATCAGCGGCGGCACCCCCAGCGTCTCGAAGAAGTCGCCGAGCACGAAGCGCGTCACCACGATCTCCGCGCGATCGAGCCCCGTCAGCGTCATGTTCCACGACAGGTTGCCGCCGAACGACTCGAACGAGCGGTTCCGCTCGCGCCAGTCCCTGAAGTTGGGGATCGACAGCGAGATCTCGTACCCGGTCGGGGCGATCACGTTGGGGATCACCAGCCGGTCGGGCTCGTGGAGCGGCAGCGGCTCGATCAGCAAGCCGTTGACGACGCTGAAGATCGCTGTGCTGGCCCCGATCCCCAGCCCGATGGTGATGACCGCGACCGCCGCGAAGCCGGGACGCTTGAGCAGTGCCCGCACCCCGTACCGGAGGTCCTGCCAGAGCGAGTTCACCGTGTGCCCCTCGTCGTCATCTGAATCGTGTAAGTCGGCCGTCCCAACTGGATAGTCCTCTGCTAGTTAGATACTCGGGGCCTCAGCATGGTTGTGAGGGCCGGCGGAGCGTGGCGCGCCGCAGGGCCCCGGCCCGTTGCCCGGACGTCCCGGCGGCGCCAGCTTCGCTTGAGACCCGCCTCCGACTCGAGGAGCGAAGAGCTTGATGACTGGCCACCGTTATCACTTGCTCGTCTGCGCAGCCGCGAGCCTCGTCCCGCTCGCCGTCCTGCAGGCGCAGACGACGAGAATCGAGCTGCCGCACGACCACGTCCCGGGCTATGCCCGTACGGTCACCGGCGAGGAGCTGCGCTACCACTCGCCGTTGCCCTGGGTCGACCGCTCGCTGCTCGTCCGCTCGCTGGACCGCGACCGCTACATCGAGTGGCAGACGCTGCCTGTGCCGGAGACGTTCGACCGTGACACAGCCGTCTTCGTGATCATGGCGGGCATCGACGTGCACGAGAGCGCGCGCCAGTTCGATCTGTTCCTGGACGGCGAGCTAACGCTCTCGTTCTGGAATCCGCGGGCCGCAGCGGCCGGCGACACGATCGTCTGGACCGGTGACCGCGGCGTGCGGGCGGAGTTCCGCGTCACACTGATCGATAAGTACGGCGACGCGATGGGTTACATCTTCCTCAGCGTGCCCCGCCCCCTATGGGAGGAGAGCCGCGCCGTGCGTCTCAAGGTCGCCGGCGAGAGCGCCGGTGAGCGGACCTGGTTCATGATCTTCAAGGAACCAATCGCACCGCACATCCGCATGCACAACGCGCCAGCCCTGCTGCGTGCCGAGGCTGGGAACCGTCAGACCGTGCGGGTCGAGCTGCTCTACCTGGGCGAGGCGGGCAGGCTTCGGATGACGAGCCCCATCGGCCGCATCGATACGGCGCTCGTCCTCGGCCACAATCGCTTCCAGATCCCGGTGCCCGAGGTCGCGCGCCAGACGCCGGTCGATCTCGAGCTGCACGTCGACGACTACCGCACGCGCGCCAGCTTCACGGTCGAGCCGGTGCGGCGCTTGGACCTCTACCTGATCCATCACACCCATCTCGACATCGGGTACACGCACCACCAGGACGAGGTCGAGCGGCTGCAGTGGCAGCACCTGGAGGACGCCCTGCGTTACGGCGCGGCGAGCGCCAGCTATCCGGAGGAGGCACGTTTCGTCTGGAACCCCGAAGCGCTCTGGGCCGTGGAGTCGTACCTCGAGCGTCACGGCACGGCGGAACAGGAACGGTTGCTCGACGGCATTCGGCGCGGCTGGATCGCGCTGGACGGCATGTTCGCCAACCTGCTGACCGGTATCGCGTCCTCTGAAGGGCTGATGCGGAGCCTGGAGACCGCGCAGCGCCTGAGCGAGCGCAGTGGTGTGCCGATCGAGTCGGCGATGCTCAGCGACATCCCCGGCTTCACCTGGGGGCTCGTCCCCGTGCTCGCCCAGCACGGCGTCAGGTACCTCTCCATCGGCCCGAACTTCGGGCACCGCATCGGTTCGTTCCTCGACACGTGGGGCGACCGGCCCTTCTACTGGGAATCACCTTCCGGGCGCGAGCGCGTGCTGACCTGGGTGTCGGGCGCCGGCTACGCCTGGTTCCACACCGGGCTCGGCTACGCGAAGATCACCAAGATCCTCGACGAGGAGAGCGTCTTCAAGTACCTCGATCAGCTGGCGGAGAGCGGCTACCCGTACGAGATCGCGCACATGCGCTACAACATCGGCTCCGACAACGGGCCGCCCGACCCGACACTGGCGGACGCCGTGCGTGACTGGAACGAGAAATACGTCGCGCCGCATCTCATCGTCGCGACCACGGCCGAGCTGTTCAGAGCGTTCGAGGCGCGCTACGGCGACGAGCTGCCGGTCTATCGCAGCGACATGACCGGCTACTGGGAGGATGGCGCGGCGTCCTCCGCCCGTGAGACCGCGCTCGCCCGGCGCACGGCGGAGTCGCTGGTGCAGACCGAGATCCTGGCGGCCATGCTGGGTACGGCACTACCCCGGGAAGCGGTGTACCGGGCGTGGCGGAACGTGCTGCTCTTCTACGAGCACACCTGGGGCTCCTGGAACAGCATCAGCGAGCCGGAATCCGAGTTCACGATTCAGCAGTGGCAGCGCAAGAAGGAGTTCGCCGATTCCGCCGCCGCGCAGGCGGATCGACTGCGCCGCCTAGCCTTCGCCGGGCGTGCGGACACGTTGGCGACTTCCAGTTTCGTGGACGTCTTCAACACCAGCAACTGGCCACGCACCGATGTGGTGCTGCTTTCCGACGAGCAGCGGGGCGGCGCGAATCGGATCTTGGACGACGCAGGTCACCCGGTTCCTTCGCAGCTACTGAACAGCGGCGTGCTGGCCTTCCGGGCCGACGATGTACCTGCGTTCGGTTCCAAGCGTTACGCGCTCGACAAGGGAACGGCCATCGAGTGGCCGCACGTCACTGAGTCCGGAGCGTGCGTCATCGCGAACCGCAACATCCGCATCGAGATCGACACGCTGCGAGGGACCATCCGCTCGCTGACCTACGAGCCAGCGGGCCGCGAGTTCGTGGCAAGCGGTGCGGGGCTGAACCAGTACATCTACGTTGCGGGCCGCAGCCCGACCGACACGATGACGAGCGGTCCAGTCGAGGTCAAGGTGAAAGAGCAGGGGCCGCTCGTCTGGGCGATCGAGACAAAGGCAACAGCGCCGGGTAGCGATGCAGGCATCAGCAGCGAGATCCGGCTCTACGAAGGGATCGAGCGCATCGACATCATCAACCGGCTCGACAAGGCACTCGTAACTACGCCCGAGGCCGTGCTTTACAGCTTCCCGTTCAACATCGGACAGCCCGAAGTGCGGATCGATGTCCCCTGGGGCTCCTACCGGCCCGAGCAGGATCAGCTTCCCGGCTCGTCCAAGAACTACTTCAGCCTCCAGCGCTGGGTCGACATTCACGACCGCGAGGTTGGAGTCACGTTCGTCAGTGTTGACGTGCCCATGATCCAACTCGGCGAGCTCGCGACGGATGCGATCGTCAGCGGCTGGAAGGACAGGGTCGAGCCCTCCGCCACGCTGCTCTCGTACGTCATGAACAACTACTGGGAGACGAACTACCGGGCGGGGCAGGAAGGTGCGCACGAATTTCGCTACTCACTCAAGCCGCACCTGGCCTTCGACGAGTCGCAGGCGGAACGCTTCGCCGTCGGCATCGCTCAGCCGTTGATCGCGCTTCCAGTCCGGCGCGAGGTTCCGAGGGCGCAGCTGCCCTTTGAGCTGCAAGCCCGGCAGACGGTGGTGACCCTGCTCGAGCCTTCGCGCGACGGTGAGGCGCTGCTGGTGCGCCTCTACAATCCCGGTGAGCGAAACGATCGCGTCGCGTTTCGCTGGCGTGACGATCGCCCGGGCAGACTCTATCGCAGCGATCCGTGGGAGAGGGTCTTGGAGCCGCTGCCGGGAGAGTTCGAGCTGGGGCCATACGAGATACTGACGCTCCGCGTTACACGATAACAGTCGGTTGACGTCGGTCGAACGAAGTCCACAACAAACCTGAGGAGCGAAGCATGACTCTCACCGATATTCTCCGGCAGGAAGCCGAGCACACCTACGGCGTCACCGAGAACCTGTTCAAGCTCGTCGAGCCCGACGAATTGAACTGGAAGCCGGAGACCGGCAGTAACTGGATGACCGTGGGTCAGGTGCTCATGCACTGCACCAACGCGTGCGGCAGCGGCATCAAAGGCTTCGTTACCGGCGATTGGGGCCTGCCGGAAGGCATGAAGTTCGAGGACATCCCGCCCGATCAGATGCTGCTGCCAGCCGAGGAGATGCCCAGCGTGGAGAGCATCGATCAGGCGCTCGAGCTGCTGGCCGAGGACAGACAGGTCGCGCTCAGTTACATCGCTGAAGCGGGTGAGGAGAGTCTGTTAGGCAAGAAGTCCGCCGCGCCCTGGGGCGGTCCCGAGGTCACGCTCTTCCAGCACCTCTATCACATGATCGGCCACCTCGGGCAGCACAAGGGCCAGCTGTTCTATTACCTGAAGCTGCTGGGGAAGGACGTGAGCACCATGCACCTGTGGGGCATGTAGTCGCTCACGCTGCTGACGGCGCGTTTCGCACGCGCCGTCGGTGTAACTGCAGCGGTCGTCCGGGGATGGGGAGGACTCCCAGGGTCGAGGAGTGCGGTCGCGCCGTCACTGTAGTCGGGTCCGCTACCCTATTGCAGGCCGCTGCTCCTTCTTACTATGAAAGCGACTCCCGCCGCCTACTCGCCGCCCAGGAGGGCCGACGTGCTCAAGTCCCACGCGCTGTTCGTTCTGCTGTCGCTTGCACTATCACGTCCGCTGGCCGGTGCCCAGGGTCCGACTGTGCTCACGCCGGATTCGCCGTGCGGCGGTGCCGTTGACAGCGAGCTTATGGATCCCGATCGCCAGCCTGAGCCGCAGGAGGGAGGCGTGGCGGCGGAGGATCGGGGCCCGGTGCTCTACCTGGCCGTGCTCACCGGCGGTAGCTGGCCCGTGGCCAGCATGAACGTGATCTACGACCCCAGCTTCCATGCGATCGCTCGCGCCGAGCTTGCCCGCGGTCCCTTCGTCCGCGTGGGTGCCCAGGTCAGCTTTCACTCCTTCGATGCCGAGCGTCCGGGTGAGGCGGACAACGAGGGGGTAGTCAATCTCGCGCTCTTCGGCAAAGCGCTGGGCGACGTGGGACCCTACAGACCGTTCGCGCTGTTGGGGGTCGGTGCCTACGTCAGCAAAGAGAAGGAGACTGGTGGCCGGCGCTGGGACGGCGGAATGCAGTTCGGGGCGGGCTTCGAGCTGCCGCTGTCGGAGTACCTCTCAGCGGTGGCGGGAACGGGGCTGCACCTCGTCTATCGCGGCGGCGGGCAGGACGACTATCTGTGGTTGGACGGCTACCTCGGCTTCCTCTTCCGGCAGCCCTAGAAGGCGCTGGCCATACCGAGGAATTCGCGGATCGAGGTCGAGCGCTGTGGCCTCGGGGCCGCGCCCGGATGGCCCTGGATCTCCGGTAGCGTGTAGACCTCGAGCGAGCCCTGCTGGGCGGCGATGAGGTCGGCGTTGGCGCGATCCTCTCCGTTGAGCATGCCTGAGCCGAAGAGGATGCCGATACAGGACGCCAGGGCCAGCGTGAGTCCCACGATCCCTCGCGTTCTCCCCTTTCGCGGGCGCTGTCTAACCCGTCTCAGCGGCGCGCGATACGGCCGCCGGACGGGAACCGGCGTCGGCAGCTCTACACTCGCTCGCCTCGGGTTGACCACCCGTGCGGCTTCGCCGAGTACTTCCTCGATGGCGAGCAGCGCGGTGCGACGGTCATCCGGTACTTGAAACTTGCCTGCCGGATCGTATCGATCTCGGGCTGTAATCAGCTTGTTCACCTTCATCATCCAGCTCTCTCCTCCCCCGATTTCCGCACTTCGCTGAGCCGTGCCGGGTGGCAGGGACCGTGCCCGGCACGGCCCGGATCGGCAACCGGCGGATGAACGGCGAGTTAGCGCCATTCACCGGATGTTTGGGTTGAGATGCGGCCGGGAGGTTTTTGGTAGGATCGGCAACTTTTACCGATCCCTAAGAGCTTGTCCGGGCAGAATGTCCACCCTGCGGCCAGCTATGCTCGGTCGCTCCAGCCAGCTTGGGCCTGCCAAACCTCTGCGCAGGGCGCGAAGCCGGCACGACGCGTCACGAGCCATCCAATGACGGCGCCCGAGCCGCCGACCAGCATGTCCGTTACGTCGAAGTATCGGTCTGCCAGGAAGATCTGGCCCAGTTCGATGCCGATTGCCAGGTAGAGTGCGGGCAGGAAGAGAGACCACGCCCCAGCTCGTTCCAGCGGCCATACCGCCAGCAGGCTGCCCAGCGGCAGAAAGAGCAGGAACAGCTCGGCGACATCGGCGACGCTGAACAAGTCCATCCGACCTGCGAAGGAACGCAGGGGTACCAGTCGGCTCAAGGACAACTGAGCAGCGATCGCCTGCGGGTCTAGCTCCGGAACGAAGGGTCGCCAGACCCACAAGAGGACCAGTGCGGCATAGACCACGAGCAGGACCAACGGTCGGTCCGGGCCTCGTACGCGTCGCGATAGCCCCGGCAGGAAGCGGACGGCCGCCCAGGCACCGAGAGCCAACCCTGCTGCGTGTGAGAGGATCGCACCGAGCTGGATGCTCTGACCCAAAGGAGCGTGCGCGAGCTCGGCGAGAGTCATGAGTAAGCCGCCGGCGAGCACGCTCAGCCAGGCCGCGTTCGCGTAGCCCCGGTTCGATTCCACCAGCGCGGCGACTGCGAAGGCGCCTGCCGGCGCGACCAGCACGATGTCGAACCAGGGTATCGCCAGTATCGACCCGAGGTCGAAGTGCTCCAGCGAGACAGCGAGCCGTGCGAGCGGTCCGCCGTGAGCGCCGGGCAAGACAGTCTGGCGGAGCAGCGGGAAAACCGCTTCGAGAAGGGCAACGGCCAGGTACGCAGACGCGAAAGTAAAGGCAGGTATGCCGACGAATGAGCGCCGCCCACGCGCCGCACGCAGCGCACCTGTAAACGCTACGATCGCCGCTGCGCCGGCCAGTGCGCCACCGGCGTTTGTCAGCACGTCCAGCACGCTGGCCTTTCTCGTGATCGAAAGAAGCTGCAGCGACTCGAGCAGGATGCTGAGACCCACTCCACTGAGTGCCGCACCGGCAACTACCGCCACGCTGCGCCGGCTGCGGGAAGTCGCGGCCCAGAGCGCGCCCCAGCCGGCGAAAAGCACGACGTTGCGAGCGGCGTCCACCGCATCGCGCGCCGAGATGCTCGGTT
>Ga0209427_10009385_pt1 | contig 10920 bp, 5 predicted proteins | sample DeeMarSWOR136_30_FD_187465 | JGI IMG/M metagenome (GOLD analysis project Ga0209427, IMG submission 187465) | Marine sediment microbial communities from White Oak River estuary, North Carolina - WOR-1-36_30 (SPAdes) (version 2) | ecosystem: Environmental > Aquatic > Marine > Intertidal zone >... | reverse complement strand
AACGGGCAGAGGGCGTTCGCCTGGCCGACGGCAGCGTGCACAAAGCGGACTATGTCGTCTCTAACGCAGAGGTGGCATACACCTATACCCAGCTCATTCCCGCCCAGTATCGCCGCCGCAACTCTGACGGACGATATCGCAATACGCGGTACATACTGCCCGCTATGCGGTACAGTATGTCCTTGTTTGTTATCTATTTCGGCACCAAGCGTCGCTACAGCGACTCACGGCTAGCACACCACAACATCATTCTCTCCGAGCGGTACAAAGGACTGCTCGACGACATTTTCGGGAACAAGGTACTGGCCGACGACTTTTCGCTGTATCTGCACATGCCGACGATCACCGATCCGTCGCTAGCTCCCGAGGGATGCGAGGCGTTCTATGTCCTTTCGCCAGTGCCACACCTCGGTTCAGGCATCGACTGGACGACGCAGGCCAAGCTGACGGTCACACTGCCCGGCGAGAAGACCTTCAACGTCGTGATGTTCCAGGAGCAAATCCGGGATTTCGGCCAGCGTATCGCCAAATTCGCCATTGATGTGCAAAAGGACGGCCGATGGCAACAAGTTGCTGAGGGCCAAACCGTCGGCTACAAACGCATCTGCCGTATCCCAGAGGTGGCGTCTGACAAGGTGCGAGTCAGGATCCTGGATGCGCGCGTCTGCCCGACCATCGCCACCTTCGCCCTCTACCACGCTCCGCCGATCCCGTAGAACCGCTTAGCAAGGGCGACAGCGTGAGAATTGGCTTTGTTTTTTACGATTGACTCACAGCCACAATGCCACAAAACAGGTTCTGAGCGACTGAGGTCATTGCGAGTCCGCCGAAGGCGGGCGCGGCAATCTTTTGCATCATAAGCTAAAGCTAAAGGATCTATCGCGTTTGAGAGTGGACTTGATTGGGTTTGCTTTTTCGGCACCTCCATAAGAGTGTATTTACATAAACCTTTGCAAAAAAGGGATTAGCGTTACTTCGTCCTATTGCAAATTGGCTTTGTTTTACATTTTTTTCGTTTTTAGGCACCTGATTTACACCGATTGACACGGATTCTTGGATTGGTGAGAGATTGGTGGAGCCATTTTTCCCCTGTTGTATTCTGTATCTTGTGTTCTGTATTCTCACTAATATATTAGTTATATATTTTACGATATTTACCGTTATTTGTTAGGTGAAATTTCAAGAATTTGCCACAGATTTCTGAGATTTCATGGTTTTTAGCCGCCAAGGGCACCGAGGGCACAAAATAATCAATCAAATTAGACACGCACCTGTCCGGCGTAACCCCGCGGGGTGTAGACGGATTGACACGGGCTAACACAGGTTTGGATTCACCACGAAGGCACGAAGAACCACGAAGAAATATATCCATGTAAATCCTGTCCAGGAAAAGGACTTTTTTGCCACTTTTTCGCCGAACTTGTCTGACGACAGTCAAGATTTGACAGGATTTTGCGCTTTTTTGTCATTTTTTGCGCCGATCTTTACCCGGTGAAGTACGCCAGACTACCTCATCGGTGGACGCCGTGAAATACGCTCGTAGGAATTGACATTGTCAAGATGCACCTTTATGCTACACTTAGATCGGTTGTATGTTTGATAGTTCGCACAGGAAGAGACGAGCTAAATGGATACGTATATTCGTGAAGTCATCAGGAAGCTAATGGATGGTCTCGTCTCGGAGACCGGTATGGTTCGGGTTTATGCCTACGGCTCGCGAGTCAGGGGCGACTGCGATCCCGGATCGGACCTTGATCTGCTGGTCGAGCTGCGCCAGGTGACAACGACGGCCCGGCGACAAATCCTGGATCGGGCCTGGGAGTTGAGCCTGCAAGAAGGCTACGTCATTTCCGTCGTTGTTGTCAGCCAGGAAGCGTTCGAGGAAGGTCCTCTGTCGGTATCGCAATTCGCGCGGAACGTTCGCCGGGAAGGTGTCGAGGTCGCCGCATGAGACAGGCCCGTAGGGCGGGCAGCTTGCCTGCCCATGCGGTTCACTACTCTCCAATCAAAATTCTGTTTTCAAGCAGCACGGGCAATCGAGTTGCCCATGCTACAAAACTGGTCGCGAGATACGCATTAGAAGGGGACAGAAATGAACGAAGATGAAAAAGAAGGCCAAGAAAAGAAATGCTTTGTCATCTCGCCAATCGGAAAAAGAGGTTCTGAGCAACGCGAATGGGCCGATACCATTTTTGAGCATGTCATAACTCCCGCTTTGGAGAACAGGTACACGATAGAACGGGCAGATAGGATAGCCGAGAGCGGTCTCATAAGTCATCAGATAATCGAGCGGCTAGTTACATCTGAATTAGTCATTGCTGATCTATCCTATTCAAACCCAAACGTTTATTATGAGCTTGCGCTTCGCCATGCCATCAAGAAGCCCGTAGTTCACTTGATGCAAGCCAGACAACCAATTCCATTTGATGTATCAATGATGAGAATGATATCTGTTAGTACTCATATACGGGAAGCAAAGAGGTCCATCGAAGAAATAAGTAAACAGGTGCGAAGCCTGGAACAGGACCCTGGATGTATGACAACACCTATATCCTTGTCAATAGACCTCCTCAAGATAGAGCAAGATGAGAATCCACTAGCTGAGTCCTTCAAACTCATGGCTTTCGGCATGTTCACTATTTCTGAGAAACTATCAGAGATCGAATACGAAATTGGAAAGAGGAAAGAACATCCATGGATAGAAAGCTCGAGAAGGAGGATAGAGGAGCTACAAAAGCGGATCATGCGAGGAGAAATGCCGAACGATCAAATGGACATCACGGTCGGACTCATACGAGAAACGAAGGAGCTTATGGGAGATTTTCTAAGAACGGAAGGTGAAAAGGAGGAGTTGTCCGAGGACCTCGAAACACTTGAGAAATTTTTTCGACTCTTGGAAAAGTATCCTGCCATCAAACAGAGCCTCAATGAAAGCAAAAGGAAAAGGGATCAGGGGTGAATGGCATGTTGGTAAAAGGGGCAGGAGCTCTTTTCGCGGTTGTAGTTGGATGGTACGCAAGAGAGATGGCCTTGTCAAGGGAGAGTTGGTGTGAACAAAGACAAGTGTTCTGGAGTTGTGTTTCGTCGAAAGGGGTGTGTCACCTCGACTGGAGCCAGAGGCGGAACGGAGAGATCTGTTCAAAATAGATTCCTCCACTTTGTCCCAACGAATGTTGGGACTCCGGTCGGAATGACAGTCTTACATTCGTCATTGCGAGGGCACAGCATGTGGCCGTGGCAATCTCCTGGTTGCGGGCGATTGAGATTGCCGCAGTCGCTTCGCTCCTTCGCAATGACGGAGCGCACTGGTCAGATTGAACACAGCTTGTGATGGTGTGCCGTGCACACCCTACCGCTGGGCAAAAAAACTCGGTGTCCTCGGTGCTCTCTGTGGTAATAGATACGGACTATGTTTTGGAAGACTTCAGTTTCTTGGTGATTAGCTCGGCGGCTTTTTTGCCGGATTTTAACATGCCGCCGAAGATGGGGCCCATTCGAGGTAGGTTGTATACGGCGCAGACGGACATGCCGGCGACGTAGAGGCCCGGGAAGATCTCGCCGGCCTTGTTGACGACGCCGGCCTCGCCTGCATCGACGTCCATGAAACTCTCCTGAATGCCCTTCGGCAAAAGCTCAGGCTTTCTCTTGGTTAACATGCCCACCACTTCGGACGGATGGCCCGTCGTATCCAAGACGACCTTCGAGGCGATGCAGAACGGGTCCACGTGCAGGCCGCCCATCGTGATCGCCGTGTTGTTGACTACGACGCCTTCGATCCGGTCGGTCTTCAGGATGATGTCCTCGACCTCCATCAGGTTGAAAATGGCCGTGCCCGCTTTTTTGGCCTTGTAGGCCAGCGCCGCGGCGAACTCGATGGCATCGTAGATGTACAGGCCCTTTTGCTTCTTTGCGGTCATCTCGAATTCGTCCGGAATCTCGCGATCCTGCGTGACGACGACGTTGTAGCCGGCGGCCCCGCCCCAGATGCCGCCGCCGATGGACAGCTTCCTTTCGATGATAGCCGTTTTGACGCCGGCTTTGGCGAGGTAGTGTCCGGCTGTCAGGCCCGCCGGCCCGGCCCCGACGATGACCACGTCATTTTCAAGATGCTCCAACAGTCTCTTGTTGTACTCTTCGAGGATCGCTCTGGATATGTCTGTTTCGATCATTTTTTTATTCCTTTCATGGACACGGATTTTTTGCGACGGCGGACTCAGAGAATAGGACTCCTATTGAAACCACGAATAAACACGAATTTACACGAATTTATTTCCATCTCTGCGTCCTCTGTGCTCTCTGTGGCAACAACAAAAAAAGCACTCCAGCGAACGGAGTGCCAAATAAGGTAAAAGCCAAAAGATCAAAGTAAAAAAGTATCGGACTCTATACTACGATTCTTGCCTTTTCACTTCTACCTTTTTTCTTCTCTTCTGCCTCCCTTCGCGGGCATTATCCCGATCAGGTTCGTAGGGTCAACTCTCAGCTTCGGGCCACGCCGACCACCCGGCCCCCAGCTCCCCTGGCTTATTCAATTTTTCTCATTTGAGGTTATTGTATCTCGTTGGATTACTGAAGCAAGCAAATTCCATATTTCATGTGATCAATACCAAGATGTCATTCTGTTGGATATTTGGGCCACGTCAGTTCATTCGTAAACTGTTTGATTTCTGTGTTTACATGCTCATCCATCATTTCTGGGTAAGTCACACGGTATTTGATGAACCATTCGTCGTGTCCGAATAGAAAGAGCTTTGTAAGAAATGGCATAGATCCCTGTTGGGTCTGTTTCGTGATTGAAAATGTGACTCCGTATCCTTGGTGTGTGTTGCCGTTCTGTGTGATGTGGATCTTGCCTTCGGAGGCGACTTTTGAATTGTGCTGGAGTTTCTCGATTGTCTCCTTGCACTCTTCAAAATGCATTTTCAAGCCGTCCGAATCTCTCTTGGGATCATCCATCAGGTAAACATATACGGTCATCTCTACGAGACCTCGTTCGGGAGGCCTGTAGTATGCAACTGAAATATTGTTGCCCTTTTTATCGTAACGTTTGATTTCTCCTCTTTCGAAGAGCCCGACATATTTGGGGAATTCCATTTTCGAGTTCGGATGAGTGTATGGCTTGTCATCATCTTCATCGGGACCAATCTGTGCAAAGCTCGACGCAACCCACGGCTTCAAGATGAATAGCATATCCTCGTCCGCGGGCTCAATTTCGAATTGAATATAGTATGTCTGTCCACCAATAGGTTTGAATCTCTGCGGAAGAGGTGGAACCGTCTGCTCAAAACCCGCAGGGATTGATCCTACTGAAACGTATACCTTGCCTGCAGGAATTCTGTCGGTTGCTTCTATGACCCACACAGGCTCTTTCGATGCTCTTGAGCTTTCTGTGTCTTCGTATACCTTGACAGATGTGATATACCTGTCGGCCCATTGTTGTGGCATCGCGAAGCAATTGACAGATACCATGTCGGGGTAAACAAGTCTGACGCTAGGACAACCTGTTGTGAGAGCTGCGATTGATAGAAGACAGAAATAGAATAGCCCTCTGAATAAAGATAACCTTCTCATTTCTTTTCCCCTAAACATGTGAATAGTCTCTATAGATACTCCCTGCTGAGCCATCATTGTAAATATCGAAAGATAATCTGCAAGGACTTTTTTGCTGAAAAGCTTCATTGCTCTGGGTGAGACGTGTGTGTGGCTGCCTGGAGGCTACACTTCGGGCGCTGGTGATGCGCCTGTACGGTGCGCGGTGTCATTTTTGTCGCCGGTTTCTCCGGCAGCCGGTCGCGGCCAGACCGACAGATTAGCGCCCGGAGTACTCGGTTATGTAGACTGTCGCCTCGCCGTCATAGGACCGGCCCGACGTGAGTGCGCCGACCATCCTCAGCGTGACCTCCCCATAGCCCTTTATCGCGTCCAGCAGCTCATCCTTATCGAACAAGGCAACAACCTTTGCTCTGGTTTTCGTCCCGTACACAAACAGACGCTTTGCCTTGATCTCGCCCGGGTAGAGTATCGGGAGCACATCTGCGATGTCGTTCTTTCCGATCCCCTGTGGGAAGATGATGCTTACCTGTATGTTGTATGATGCGCCCGTGCGTCTGATGATCTCGGGCAATACTTTCATGTCTTCGAAGCCTGACGGGGTCTCTCCCACGATCGCCTCGGCCAACGCCACGGCTGGCGGCGTCTCCATACTTTCAACCGTCACGGAATTGGCGAAGATCGTGCCCTTGGCGACATCTTTATTGACGCGGACGATTAAACTCAAATGCACGGCTTTTCCCCGTCCCAGAGACGGCAGTGACCAGATGCACGTGTGGGTAGCGGGATCATATTCACCGGGTACCGCACCTTCGTCAGCCGATACGAAGCTGACCTCGTCCGGGAGGACGTCAACGATGGAAATATCCGTTACGACGAAGTCGTTGTCATTGTTGAAATCGATCGAGTACGTGATGGGATCGTCCGCACCGACCCCTATGATCTGGCCTTCCGCACTGCCCACAATGGTCTTGGTCAGGTTAAGGGGATTGTGTCCTGTAACCACTTCAAGCCGTGTGGTAGTTGGCGGGACCTCCTTGCTGTTAATCGCCGCAGTATTCATAATGGTCGTACCGAGCTGGACATCCGGCCTTACTCGCACCGTGAGTTCCAGGGTCATCTGGATATCCGGCGGCAAAGATGCATACTGCCACGTATAGGTGTGTGTCTTGGCGTCATACGATCCGCTGATTCCATCGTCATCAGCGGTGAGGTAGATGACCTCGTCCGGGAGCGTATCGGTGATCGATATGCCCGTTACGGTGGTGCCGGTGACGTTGTTGAAGTGAATGCCGTAGGTCAACGTGTCGCCCGGACCCACAGTGGGCACGGTACCAGAAGCACCACTACTGGAAGCGCCGCGGATGACCGTCTTTCGCAAACTGAGCGGGTTGTAACTGATATCTTTGCCCGGGACAACCAGGCCGGTCGGATTTCCGACGTCGGGGATAAGGTCGATCAGGTTGAGCTCTGTGTCGTAGACTTGAAGATTGTCCCCGCCCGGCGCATTGTCCGCACCGGTGCTCAGATATACGTAGCCGGTGCTCCGGTCCACGCCAAGCCCCATCACGCCGGCGTCGGGCTCGACCTGAATCTCTTCTTCGGTGCCTGCCTTCAAGTCGTACTGTGTGAGGTACGTATTACCTACAAAACCTGCGCCGGTGTAAAGGAAACCCCTCGTGACATCTACGGCGATGCTGATGGCCGTACGGGCCAATTCGATCCTGTCCACGCGTCTCCAATCGGAGGTGCTGTAGACGCTGACTGTGTCCGTGCCGTTCGCAACATAGAGCCGGTCGTCGATTTCGTCCAGCGCGATCCCATAGGTGGAAGCCCCCCAAAGCATGAAAGGAGAATCCGGCACGTGAGTCAGTACCATCGTCGCCGGGTCCCACTCGTACGCGTACAACAGGTTTTCGCGGCGGGCGGCACAGTACACCAACTTCTTCTCGTGGTCGTAGACGATACCGGCCAGATCCTCAGCGTCAGGAACAGTCGTCGTCCCTCTGTTCGTCATCGTTGCTGCATCCAGCAACTGAATCTCTTCGGAGCGTTCGTACGTGATAAAGAGAAAGCCTTTATCCGAATCCATCGCCATCCCGACGGCGCCGTGCCCTCTATGACGGATGATGTGCTGAGCCTGAAATGTCAAAGTACCATCCGCTCCGATGTCGTATACGTGTATCGGTTGTGTCGCGTCTGTGATGAAACCTTTGTCCGCGATGACGTACAACGATTTTGCCGCTACGGGTTTTGGGACAGCCGTGACGAACACGACCGCCGTCAGCAGTAGCAGGAGAGTACGGGCCTTCAACACGTTCTTTGTAATCTTGCCTTTCATGGTTCTATTCTCGCAACCAACTTTTTCTACTTTTAGTTCATACGCATCATTCTTTTCGCCGGCATCCCCGTGGCGTCTCAGTAGCGGGACGAGACGGTTTCCTGGCGGGGGAAAACTTGCACGAGAAGAAGAAACAGGTTTTCACCACACCTCCGAATGCCGCAAACTTCTATTAAGTATACATCACTGGCACCCATTTGTCAAGGGAAAACACTGTTTCCCAGACTTGCAGCTTTTTGCTGGGCGGTATTTCGATTGACAGCCGCGCCGGGGGCGCCTATGATACAGACGTTAATCACAGTTTGGAAGGATGGTCTAACTTATGTCAAGTAAAGGATTTACGCATCTTCATCTGCACAGTCAGTATTCGCTTCTGGATGGGGCGATCACGTTTGACAAGCTCCTCAAGCGGTGCAAGAAACTCAATATGGAGGCCGTGGCGGTGACCGATCACGGCAATATGTTCGGGGCCGTTGAGTTCTACACGAAGGGATTGGCCGCACACATCAAGCCCATTATCGGCATCGAGGCCTATGTTGCGCCCGGCAGCCGGTTCGACAGGACGAAAACCGGCATTTCTGACGCGGCCTATCATCTGATCCTGTTGGCCCAGAACAACGCCGGTTATCAAAACCTGCTGAAGCTGGCCAGCACCGGGTATCTCGACGGCTTTTACTACCGCCCGAGGATCGACAAGGACATCCTGGCCGAGCTGAACGACGGGCTGATCTGCACCACGGCCTGTTTGAAGGGGGAAGTGCCTGCGGCGATAGCCGCCGGTGACGAAAAGGCGGCGCGCTTAGCGGCGGAAAGCTTCTTGAAGATCTTCGGGCCGGAGCGATTCTTCATCGAGATACAGAGCCACGAAGGCGATAGCCCGGACGTTGGCCAGGGGTTGGCGGACCTGGCGACGAAGATGGGGCTCGGTTTGGTGGCGACGAATGATGTGCACTTTCTCGACGAGAGCGACCACGAGGCGCACAATTGCCTTTGTGCCATCAGCACGAGCAAAAGGGCCGATGATCCCGACCGGATGATCTATCCGTCGGATGTGTATCTCAAGAGTCCGCGTGAGATGCGACAGCTTTTTCCTGCGAAGGCGGAGGCGTGTGACAACACGCTCGCGATCGCCGAGCGGTGCAATGTCGAGCTCGATCTGAAAAGACGGCACGCGCCGCGCTTTGAGCCGCCGGATGATTCGACGCCCGAAGATTTTCTCACGAAGTTATGCTATGAAGGAGCGGGAGAGCGATACGGCGAGATCACCGAGCCGATCAAGGCCAGGCTTGATCGAGAGCTGGACGTTATCGAATCAAAAGGCTTCGCCAGCTATTTTCTTATCGTATGGGATTTCTGCAAGTATGCCCATGAGAACAAGATCCCCATCGGCGCCAGAGGTAGCGGCGTGGGGACGCTCGTTGGGTACTGCCTCGGATTGTGTGACGTGGATCCCATTCGATACGATCTGCTGTTCGAGCGCTTCATGGATCCCCACCGCAACGAGATGCCCGATATCGATATCGATATCTGTCAGGCCCATCGCGGCGAGATCATCGACTACGTCCGGCAAAAGTATGGTCACGTCGCGCAGATCATCACTTTCGGAACGATGAAGGCCCGCGCGGTCATCCGTGACATCTGCCGGGTGCTTGGCGTGCCGCTCAGCGAGGCGGATAAACTGGCCAAACTGGTGCCGTTCTCGCTTGACATGACGCTGGATAAGGCCCTGAAGACGGAGCCCGAACTAAAGCAGGCGTACGAGCAAAACGCCGAGACGAGAAAGGTCATCGACATCGGTCAAAAGCTCGAAGGTCTGGCCCGGCATGCCTCGGTCCACGCCGCTGGCGTCGTCATTGCCGATGAGCCTCTGACGAATTTTGTCCCACTGTACAAGGCGCCCGGATCCGATGACCTCGTGACGCAGTTCGAAGGGCCGATGGTCGAGAGGGTCGGCCTGCTGAAGATGGACTTTCTGGGCCTCAAGACGCTCAGCGTTCTGGAGCGGGCGCGCCAGTTGGTTACGGAGGTTCATGGAGTTGATATCGACCTGGAACAGCTCGACCTTGCCGACGCGAAGGTGTTCGAGCTTTTTTCAGCGGGCAGAACGAAGGGGATTTTTCAATTTGAATCCGGGGGTATGCAGAACCTGCTGATGAAGATGAAGCCCGACCGGATCGAGGACCTGATCGCCGCCAACGCGCTTTACCGTCCCGGCCCGATGATCCTGATTCCCGATTACATCGACCGCAAGCACGGCGCCACATGGAGTCTGCCGCACCCGATCATGACGGAGGTCCTCGAAGAGACCTACGGCATCATGACGTATCAGGAGCAGGTGATGCGAATCTGTAATCGCCTCGGGGACATCCCGCTGCGCGAAGCCTACACCCTGATCAAAGCGATTAGCAAGAAGAAGGCCAAGACCATCGCCAAGGAGCGGGAACGATTCATCACCGGGTGCGTTGATAAGGGGCTGGCCAAGCAGCAGGCCGGACAAATTTTCGAGCTAATCGAGCGGTTCGCTGGCTACGGCTTCAACAAGAGTCATTCGACCCGCTACGCCTTTATCGCTTATCAGACGGCCTATATGAAAGCCCACTATCCCGTCGAGTTCATGGCGGCCCTTCTGACGTACGAAATGGACAATACCGACAAGATCGTCGACTACATCGCTGAGAGCAACCAGATGGGGATCGAAGTCCGGGCGCCCGATATCAACGAAAGCGGTGTGGACTTTACGCCGCTTTACGAAGAAGATGGAGAAGGTGGCAAGAAGAAGGGCGTTATTCGTTTCGGTTTAGCCGCGGTCAAGGGCGTCGGCGAGAAAGCGGTCGAACAAATCATCGCAGCCCGCGAAGAAATTGGCGGTTTTCAGAGTCTGTTTCATTTCTGTGAGAACGTCGATTTAAGGGCCGCCAATAAGCAAGTCCTTGAGGCGCTCATTAAAGCCGGCGCCTTCGACGACCTGGGCGGTAGCCGTCCGCAGATGATGGCCGGGCTTGAAGGGGCGATGGAGAACGGTGCGAGCT
>Ga0209427_10009384_pt1 | contig 10922 bp, 11 predicted proteins | sample DeeMarSWOR136_30_FD_187465 | JGI IMG/M metagenome (GOLD analysis project Ga0209427, IMG submission 187465) | Marine sediment microbial communities from White Oak River estuary, North Carolina - WOR-1-36_30 (SPAdes) (version 2) | ecosystem: Environmental > Aquatic > Marine > Intertidal zone >... | reverse complement strand
TACCTTCACTCTATAATTGACCACACCCGATTGAATGGTGGCGGTGGGTGAGATATGGGTTACCTCAGCGGGAAGGGTCAGACCTGACATGGCATCAACCTGCACCCAGGCTTCTCCTCCCTCTTTTACCTGCAATATGTCCATCTCGCTTACCATGATTTCGGCTTCAAACTTGTCGGGGTCAGCAAGCTGGACAGCGACCGTGCCGGTCATGACCTCGTCACCACCTTCCACATTTACCTTGGTGATGAACCCGTCGAATGGCGCTACAATAAGCGGGCTTTTACTGTTTGCTTCCTCCAGCTTTTCTTGAGCGTTTACCAATGCCTTGCTAGCATCCTCTACATCTAACTGGGCATCCTCCACGTCATGTTTGGCATCTTCTACATCTAACTGGGCATCCTCGAGAGCATATTTGGCATCAGCTACATCTTTCTGGGCATCTTCTACAGCTAACTGGGCATCTTCAAGCGCCAACTGCTTCTGCTCAACCTGCAGCTGTTTTTCGGCCACTTCCAGTGCCACATCTCTTGATAGTGTAAGACCGCTATCTTCCAATATCTCCCGCAAGTCCTCCTGAGCCTCGGCCAGTTCTTCCTCAGCGAGGGCTTCCAGCTCAATCCAATAAGCGAAATCGCCTTGCAATCCTCCCCCTAACTCGCCCCTCTGTACCATTTTGACCATCTTTAAATTTAATTCAGCATCGTCTACGGCGTCCTGTGCTTCTTTCACTTCGTCTATTTCGCCTAAGTTATATTCCGCCGTATCCAGGTTGAGCTGTGCCTGGCTCACGGCGAGCTCCTTAGCAGTAACCTGGCGTTCAGCCGTGGCTACAGCGTCTTCCTTGTCGGTGACCTCGCGCTCAAGGTCGATAACTTTGCGCTCAGACTGGGTCAGGGCGCGCTCCTTTGTCGTCAAGGCGCGCTCGGCTGCTGTCAACTTATCCTGCAATTCTTCCAGATTATCCTCCCATTCCTCCATATCCAAGCTTGCCAGAACCTGCCCCTCGGTAACAATGTCCCCCTCTTCCACCAGAACCTCTTCTACTGTCCCTTCTGGATAGAACAGGTCAATAGAGAGGTCTTCGGTCGTGGATAGCGCCAGATTGCCAGCAGCGGTAATCTCGACAGTCAGGTCACCAAGTTGCACCGTAACTGTCTGAGATTCCAGCGCCTCGGCTTCGTCTGACTCAGAATCACAGCCTAACCAGGTAAGAGCTAGTCCGCCCAGAATAAGAATGACCAGTATTATTTTTAAGATTCTCATCGATTCCTCCTACCCCTTCCATAAACTGCGCGCCCACCGGGGTGATTAACTTATTGCTATACAAAGGATAGCAGTGAATTGTTAAGATTTCGTGAAGATATTAAGTTATTTTCAGCCCTACCCCTGGGGTACGTTAAATGGTGGCAAGATAGAGGAGATTTAAATGCTACGATGTGGGAACAGTAAAAGAAAAACAACTACCCTTTCCCAGTTCACTACGGGCTTCAATCTTGCCGCCATGAGCCTCAACCAGGCGCTTGGCAATAGTTAGCCCCAGACCACTGCCTCCGGTGGTCCTGGTTCGAGATTTATCCACCCGGTAGAAGCGCTCAAATATGTCGGGCAGGTCTTCAGCAGGAATACCTTCTCCGGTATCAGCTACGGTCACCTCGATACAGTTACTCTGTGGTTTAGCAGCCACGGTGATGGTACCGTCTTTAGCCGTGTGAGCAAGCGCATTTTCCAGAAGATTTCGCAAGACCTGGCTGATGCGGTGGGAGTCAATATTTACCGCCGGGAGTTTATCTGGCAGCTCAAGAGATACCGATATTCCCTTTGTCGTTGCCTGTGCTCGCATGGCAGTCACTGTCCGGTTAATCAACTTAGCAAGGTCTTGGGGCTGGTGATTCAACTTCAGTTCACCCGCCTCAACAAGGCTTAGCTCCTGAAGGTCGTCGACCAGCCGTGACAGCAGTGACGCCTCTTCATCCAGGGAGCGAATAGTATTGACATCTGGTTTGATTACTCCATCACGAATCGCTTCGAGATAACCCCTGAGGTTGGACAGGGGAGTCCTCAACTCGTGGGCAACATCAGCTATCATATTGCGTTGCAGTTGTTCGTCTCGTTCCAAGTTTTCCGCCATGACATTAAAGGCCTGGGCCAACTCTCCCACCTCACTTTTATCCTTGAACTGGACTCTTGGAGAGAAATCACCTTTGCCCAATCGCCTGGCAGTAAGGGTAAGAGCTTTAACGGGGGCTAAAATTCGCCGCGACAGGAAAAAGGTGATTAGCAGAGAAAGGGCAATTGCCACCAAGCCTCCCCAGAGGAGAAAGCGACCAACCCCCAGGTAAATAACGCTTAATGGAGGAAAAGGTATCTCCGGAGGCGGTCCGGGGCTCATGTACAGAACTCCCAGAGCGCTCGCTTCCCAGGGGGGTGATACCGGTACACCTGGTATATCAGGCTGGTACGGCTCTCCCAGAAGGTCACCCTGAGAGTCAGCCACGACTACTCCTTCGTTGTCGATAAGGATAATCCGCCGTTCGTAGAGGTTTCCCCATTGCTCGACATAGGGCTGTATGCCGTCCCAACTTCTTTGTCGATAATAATAATTGGACAGCTCCATTTCTATTCTATGGGCACGCATTGACTCAAAGCGTTCCCCAAAACGGTGTACTTCGGTTATCGTGGTGTGGTAAATAAAAAAGAATACCGAGCCTATGGCAACGATTATGACCAAGGTAAAGGCAGCAATGAGGCGAAATTGCAAGCTATGTATCATTTTTGGCCTCGGCAATTTTATAGCCGGCTCCGTACACTGTCTTTATGTATTTAGGGTGTTTGGGGTCTGGCTCAAGCTTCTGGCGCAGGTTGAGGATATGAACATCAATAGTACGGTCGAAGCCCTCAAAATCATAGCCGAGGGCTTTTTCGATAAGTTTGGCGCGGCTAAATACTCTACCTGGTTCTTTAACAAGGATACCCAGTAGCTTGAATTCAACCGTGGTGAGATTCAGGGGCCTGCCAGCCAGAGACGCGTCGTGTTTGAGAAAGTCCACGGTAAGCGCGCCATGCTTAATCTGTTCAGGACCGCGTTCCCCAGGAAGGCGCCGGAGCACTGCCCTTACCCTGGCGGCCAGTTCCTTAGGACTAAACGGCTTGGTTACATAATCATCTGCCCCCAGGTCCAAGCCAGTTAACTTATCCTGGTCAGTAGTCTTGGCGGTAAGCATAATAATTGGCACGTCAGATTCGCTCCTGAGGGTACGGCAAACCTGAAGTCCATCGATTCCGGGAAGCATCAGGTCCAGAACAATGAGGTCAGGATGGCTCTCCCGAGCCAGACGCAGGGCTTCAACACCATCATAAGCAGTAAAGACCCGGTAGCCATCCCGATTAAGGTAGAGCTTGACCAGTTCCACTGTTTTTACATCATCATCAACCACCAGGACTCTTTTACCTGCCATCCCCGAGTTCCTCAACTATTTATCAATCATTTCTAGATAATGTTATAACATAAATGTTAAGGAATTGTTAACATCGGGTGTTTTCCTCCCGACCTGATATTGACACAAGGAGAGGGGGAAATACTCCCCCTCTCCTAATCAAAACCCTGCAGAATTACTGTGCGGTAAGTTTGGTCAGTTATTCTGCGGGGGCGCATGGCCCACCAAAGCCAGGCATTCCACCCATACCGGGGAACCCACCATGACCACGAAACTCACCATGACCACGGAAGCCAAATCCCAGCGGGACATCAGGCTTTGATTCTAACCACGTCTTGTACTGGTCAGCTTGCTCCTGAGTTATCTTATCCTGACTCACCAGACCGTTAAGGTAGTTGTCCAGCGCTTCCTCCCGCATGTCGCTTTGCGCCTGGGCAAAGGCGTCCTTCAGTTCCTCCGGGTCGATGGTGACGCCTGTCTTCTCTTTATAAATTTCACAGACTTTGTCCAGTAGAACCCCACACCGAGCCTCAGGCAGGCTGTCATCATCACCTCCATTAGCAAGTGCCACCCCGCCAATGCTTCCAGCCAGCAGCACGACTGCCAAGACCACGCCAATAATCAACTTCTTACTTCGAAACATACTTGTTTCACCTCCCTTCTAATTAAATTTCTACTTTAATTCTAGCGGGCGAATATTAAAATCTTATTAAGAATGAAAAGATATTTCGAAGTTTCTCCTAAAATGCCGATAGTCAATTAATGCTATAATGGAATGACACCAGACAAATGAGGGAGGCAATGGCAAACCAAAACTCTCAATCAGATGGGGTGCTTGCTTTCCTATCTCCCGAGGGTCTGGATGAGCTTGGCGACCTGATTATTGCGAATCTAGAGGGGAGGAATCCGCGGGTGCTTGCTTCCCAAGCACTAGTTAAACAATAAAGTTTGTTGTAAAATATATGTATCTACAAGCAGATTATTATTGAATATAGGTAGGTGACCGCAATGGAAGAAAAGAAGTCGGATTTTGAGGAAAAAACAACTAGTATAGTAAAAGTCGAAGAATTGAATCTGGAAGAAGAACGACTAGCAGAACAATTATATTACAGTGCGGGATTAGATCCGGTAGTTGCTGCTGGGCTAAAGGACTATGACAAAACTATTCAACAAGAGAACAAGTTGATAACCAAGGTATTAGGCCCACGGGGATCTGATATAAGGGGATACGGTGAATCAGTAGCTAAGAGAGTTGCCCTTGCCGTGTATAGCCTCTTAAATAAACAGTATGGTGGGAAGGTCGGAGACCTAAGGTCATATGTACTGAGTCTGGAAGACGAGCGTAATCATGCGAATATTAGATATGATGATCTCATGGGAAGGGTAATTGGGATACTCGGAGATGAATACAAAGAGCTTAGGACTGATTCTAAAGAATTCATAGAAAAATTAACAAATACATTGGGTGAGGATCTTAAGGACGCCAAGATTGATCAGGAAGCGCTTGCGGAAAGATTGGCCGATATAGATGGTTTAAGATCACAAATAAGCACCCTTAACAAGGAAAAGGAACAAATAAAGGAAAAACATGAAGCACAAATAGCTGAGCTACAAATTGAGCACAAAGAAGAAGCCAGGAATTTGAAATCACAGATAGATACCTTAGTTAAGGAAAAGGAACAAATAAAGGAAAAACATGAATGGCAAATAGCTGAGCTGAATTCAAAAATAACAGGATTAGAATCAGATAAAACTACATTGTCAGGCGACCTTGAACAATTCAGAAAAGACTATAAAGAACTTAAAATGGCGATAACTACGTTAGCTGAAGATATCCCCAATGAAGAAATGGGTAAGAAAATGAGTGAGGATCAATACAGTTTTCTTCTTAAAGATTCAAAAGTTCCAAGTGCGGTATTAAAGGGTGTGGGTCAATTCATTGATTTCAAAAAATATTTGGGATTGGGTGTTGATAGTGGTGCTAAAGAAATTCGTACACGCATAGAAAAAATACTAGTAACAACTAGAAATGAATAATCATGACAGCGTAGTTAAAGAACTACGACTATCCCAGGCAAGACTTTGTGGGTTCGAATCCCTCAAGACGCACATCTGTACCCAATAATAGAAAGGGGGAACCAGATTATGGCAGACTATGAGGCATTAAGGACAAGGGTACAGGAACTAGCGGAAAAAGCCTGGGATAACTCAACCATTGAAGCCTGGTTCAAAAAACTAGCTGCGGAGGATATTCCCAGGAAGACCCTCTTGCTGGACGAGGTTTTAGCCTACAAGCAGCAAATCCTAGAGCGGGTTCAACGGCGGGCTGAGGAATGCGAATTCCTTAGCCACAGCTGAGCCAAGGGTGCAGCTCTTCCCGTGATGGAAGAATTTGGTCTAGGCAATATGGAGATAATTAAAGCCCTGTCCCCGTTTCCTGGTTTTGGCGCTACCGGCCGTATCTGTGGGGCGGTAACCGGGGGCCTGATTGCCCTTGGGCTTTATTTTGGCAGTGATGATATGCAGAACTACGAAGGTACCGGCGCCACCATGACTGCGGCACGGGAATTTTTACCCCGCTTCGAAGAGGAACTGGGCTCCCTACAATGCGCTGAGATACAGGAAGACGCGGTCTTTGACCGCTTCATGGACCCCAGAGCCAGCGAGGAAAACATGCAGGCTTTCGTAAAGGCGAAAGGCTATGAAAAATGCGCTTTGCTCCCGGCGATAGGCGCCAGGATTGCCACTGAGATTATCATCGAAAGTATCGAAGCAAACAAGTCAGCCTAAAAAGTTAATCCGGATGTGGTAGCAATCGTCCGGACTATTAGCTATCAAGGCAGTTGGAGTGACAATCACCGTAAAGGAGTAATGCCAAAGCGATGGCTCAGTGCCCGGTATTCGTCCCACATCTCTGGGGGAAGCCTATCGCCGAATTTGGCAAAAAACTCTTCAATCCCCTTCAGTTCCTCCGTCCAATCATCCGGGGAGATAGAAGATAACCTCTCCATTACCTCAGTTGACAAATCGAGGCCGTCTATATCAATGGAGCCAGGGGTCGGTATATAGCCAATCGGCGTCTCTCTGGCATCCGCGCCATCCCGGCAGCGTCTGATTACCCAGTCCAAAACCCGGAGATTCTCGCCAAATCCGGGCCAGAGAAACTTACCATCCTCACCAGTGCGGAACCAGTTAACATGAAAGAGCTTGGGCGGGTTGGTCAATCGCTTACTCATTTCAAGCAAGTGGCCAAAGTAGTCAGCCATATTGTAGCCGCAAAATGGCAGCATCGCCATGGGGTCGCGTCGCACCTCGCCGAGTTTACCGTACTGGGCAGCAGTACGCTCTGATGCCATAGTAGCACCAACAAATACACCATGCTGCCAGTTAAAGGACTGGTAGACCAGAGGCGCCAGACGTGCTCGGCGGCCGCCGACGATAATCGCTGAAATTGGCACACCCCCAGGGTCCTCCCAGTTTGGCGCAATACAAGGGCACTGGGACGCCGGGGCGGTGTAACGACTATTGGGATTGGCACCGGTAATGATTTTGCCTTCATCATCAGTAATGCCCGGTCGCCAGTAATTACCCTCCCAATCCTGTCCTTCCGCCGGGGGAGGACCATCGCCATCTTCCCACCAAACCGTTTTATCAGGCTTGAGGAGAACGTTGGTATAGATGGTATTTTTCTGGATAGTTATCATTGCGTTCGGGTTTGTCTTATAGTTAGTACCGGGAGCTACGCCGAAGAAACCGTACTCGGGATTAATCGCCCACAACCGCCCATCCTCCTTAATTCGCATCCAGGCGATGTCATCACCGACGGTCACCACCTTAAATCCTTTGTCCCGCAGAGCATCGGGGGGAACAAGCATGGCTAGGTTAGTTTTGCCACAGGCACTGGGGAAGGCGCCAGCAATATATGTCATATTGCCCTGTGGGTCCTGGATACCAACGATGAGCATATGCTCAGCCAACCAGCCTTCTTGCCAGCCCAGGTAACTAGCGATACGAAGGGAAAGGCATTTCTTACCCAAGAGAACATTACCACCATAACCACTGCCCACACTCCATATAGTGTTATCCTCCGGGAACTGAAGAATGAGACGCTTATGTATGTCCCGCTCCGCCTTACCGTGAAGACATTTGGTGAACTCACCATCATCACCAATGGCATCAAGCACTGACTTGCCCATGCGGGTCATGATGCGCATGTTCAGGACGACGTAGATGCTATCGGTAAGCTCAACGCCAAACTTGCTAAAGGGCGAACTAAGGGGTCCCATGGAAAACGGAATGACATACATGGTACGTCCTCTCATGGAGCCCTGGAAGATAGCTCCTGCCCTTTCGTAGCCCTCCTTCGGGCTCATCCAGTTGTTGGTGGGGCCAGCATCTTCCTTTCGACTAGTGCAAATAAAGGTCAGGTGTTCGGTGCGGGCGACGTCGTCGACCGCGGTACGATGGTAGACACAACCCGGTAGCTTTTCCTGGTCAAGCTGGATGAGCTCGCCGGTGGCAAAAGCCCCTTTCTCCAGACGCTGCCGCTCCGCCTGCGAGCCATCACACCAAACAATGTCATCGGGCTGGCATAGCGCGGCACACTCTTCAACCCACTTCTTAAGTACAGTGTTATTTGTCATTTACAACCCTCATAACTAAGCTAAGAAAGCCATTTTTCCTGAGGCGACCCTTCTTTCCTCTTAAAATAGGATACCAAAATTAAATTAAAGGGGTATTAGCCTTTTCGGGAAATCCTGCTTTTGAAATAAGCGGATAGGTTCGGAAACTCCCGTTGGGTAATTATAGCACAAATTATTTCTAGAATACCAGCCACCGGATTTTTTTAACGTCCGCTCTCGTAAAATTCTCTTGATAAATGACTTCTTAATGGTATAATTTCAGTAAGATGACGGCTTATGATTCGTAAGTGCAAGGCGAATGATGCCCAGAGGATGTACTTTATCATCAATGAGGCCGCCAAAGCCTATAATGGTGTTATCCCAGCCGACCGTTACCATCAGCCCTATATGCCGATGAGCGAACTTGAAGAGGAGATGAGGCGCATGACCTTCTTCGGCTGGGAAGTAAAGGGGGAGCTGGTCGGAGTAATGGGAATCGAACCAGTAAAAGACGTGACCCTTATTCGCCATGCCTATGTATTACCCCAGTGGCAACGGCAGGGTATAGCCAGTAGACTCTTAGACCGCCTCAAGAGTCTGGTTGCGACCTCTCGACTGATGGTGGGAACATGGGCGGATGTTCACTGGGCAATTGCTTTCTACCAGAAGCACGGCTTTAACCTGTTGCCGGATAAGGATGAATTGCTAAAGAGCTACTGGGATATCCCCCAAAGACAAATTGAAACTTCAGTGGTCCTGGGAATAGACATTAAGAAGAGTACAAAGGAGTCACTATGAACACAAAATATTTTACCAGAATGATTCAAGCCACAGCAATTAGCCTGATTCTGGTAGCAGTCTGCCAGGAAATCGAGAAGCCAGAAAAAGAGAGGACGTGGCACGGGAAAATTGTCGGTTTTATCCCCTATGACTTTCGGATACCTACCATGGAGAAGTTCAAAGAAGCCTACTGGAATCCCTACGAGAGCCGAATTTTTTCTCCTGAGGTATTCGGCATTGGCTGGGCAATCAACTTTTACGCTCTGATGGAGAGGCTGAGTTTATTCAGGCAAGGTATCTCCGAGGCAGATTTCCTGATGCCGGGTCCGCGCATGAAAAAAGTGCTGACCCATGCCCTAGAAGCAGATGAAACTTAGGGTGGTTTTGAGGATAACTAACCGGAAGGGAGAGTGAACGTGTCCGCATCCAAGACAAAGGAACAAACGGGAATGGCAGGGTTTATCGAAGCGGAAATCAAGGCTTTTACCGGCACCAGCCCTCTAAACCGCATGCCTACGTCAGACAATGATTTTATCTTCGACGAACCACTGGTGCATTTTGCTGATGGCGATGACCCTATTTTTCTTGAATACAAGACCGTTATTGACGCCAGCCATCTCACTCCCCGCGAGGCACTGGCCAAAGTCTTTAACAAAAGTCCTGAAGATATGCCAGCGCATCTTTCGGTCATCAGCTGGATTCTGCCGATTACGAGTAAGACGCGAGAATCCAATCGACAGCAGGCACGAACCCCTTCCCGCTGGTGGTCATACACCCGCTGGCATGGCGAGAAGTTCAACGAGGCACTACGGGAACATGTAGTAAAACTCCTCACCGACAAGGGATACTTGGCAGCAGCGCCGCTGCTACAACCCTATTTTAAAACCTTGACCAATGAGAAGGGGCGTTACTCAAACTGGTCGGAGCGGCACATCGCTTATGCCGCGGGACTAGGCACGTTCAGTCTTTCCGACGGCTTCATCACCGAACGCGGCATCGCCCACCGCTGCGGAAGCGTGGTGACCGACCTGGTACTGTCAGCCAGTCCCAGAACCGCCGAAAGTCCTTACTCAAACTGTCTCTTTTATGTCAACCAGAAATGCCGTGCCTGCATTCCCCGTTGCCCTGCCGGAGCGATTACGGAGAGTGGCCACGATAAAATAAAATGCTACGATTACATGTACACCGATATAGTCAACTTACTCGAAGAGTATGAAGTGAGCTACCAAGGGTGTGGGCTCTGCCAGACAAAAGTGCCCTGTGAGTCCAGAAATCCGGCGGGGAAAATAAAGACTTAGTTATTGTATTGTTCCCCGCACCACGTCTTTACTAATCTCCACCAGCTTCACTGGCACTAGCTTATTGGTTAAATCTTCACTGCTTTCAGTATAGACCTTGATGTAGTTAGCGGTGAAGCCGGACCAGGTGCCGTCAGACTCCTTCTCCCATAATACGGGTATAGTCTTACCTAAAAATCTTTGGTGGAATTTATGGGCACTTTCCTCAGCCAATGCCAGCATCTTCTGGCTGCGCTGCCTCTTAATTTTGTCTATTATCTGATGGGGCATTCGGGCCGCCTCGGTTTCCTGACGTGGTGAGTAGGGAAAAACATGAATGCGGGTAAATGCCATCTGCCGACAAAGATTATAGCTCTCCAGAAACTCCGCCTCGGTCTCACCGGGAAAGCCAACGATAACATCGGTGGTGATGGCTGCTTCAGGCACTGCTTCACGAATCAGAGAAACGGCTCGCTGATAGTCAGCTCTAGTATAGCGTCGCTTCATCCGACCGAGCACAGTATCACTGCCGCTCTGGAGGGAAAGGTGGAAATGCGGGCAGAGTCGGCTATCACGCCATAATCCGAGAAGTTCAGGGGAGATTTCCTGGGGCTGGAGTGAAGACAGCCTTAGTCTGTTAACCTCAGTTTCAGCCAAAATGCTTTTCAGCAGCCCGCCTAGACTGATTCCATTATCATGATAAGAGCCAATTTTAGTCCCGGTCAGCACCACCTCCCGGGCACCTTCAGTTACTCGCCGCCTAATTTCGGCAACAACCTGGTCAACAGGCACACTTTCTTCTCTCT
>Ga0209427_10009383_pt1 | contig 10923 bp, 10 predicted proteins | sample DeeMarSWOR136_30_FD_187465 | JGI IMG/M metagenome (GOLD analysis project Ga0209427, IMG submission 187465) | Marine sediment microbial communities from White Oak River estuary, North Carolina - WOR-1-36_30 (SPAdes) (version 2) | ecosystem: Environmental > Aquatic > Marine > Intertidal zone >... | reverse complement strand
TCACGATGGTCAGCTTCGCCGTGGACTGGAGCGTCTGGGGCGGCGAGCCGTTTGGCTTTCACCTCACGAACGTCGTGCTGCATGCGGGTATCACGGCCCTGCTTGCGCTCCTGCTGCTGCGGTTCTTCCCGTGGTGGGCCGCTCTCGCAGGTGGCGCAGTATTCGCGGTGCATCCTGTCCATACGGAAGCGGTGGCCAACGTTGTCGGGCGAGCCGAGCTCCTGGCAGCGACCTTCGTGCTGGTGGCGTGCGTGGTCTACGTCGGGGCGCGCCGACGCGGCCGGCTCTCGTGGGTGGCGCTGGTCGCCATCAGCGTGAGCTATGCGCTGGCAATGCTCTCCAAGGAGGTCGGCGTCGTTCTCCCGGCTTTGCTGCTCGTGTTGGATCTCCCGGCCGTCGCGCGCGGGCGTGCCGGTGACGGCAAGGCGTATCTGCGAGCAAGGCTGCCTCTTTTCGCCAGCCTGGCTGCCGTGCTGGTCGGCTATCTCGCGCTGCGCTGGGCGGTACTGGGTGAGCCCATCTCGAGTCTGGCCAAGGGTACCTTCGCACCCGATGCGAGCTTCGCCACCCGCCTGTTCACGATGGCGCGCGTTTGGCCGCGCTACTACGAGTTGTCGCTCCTTCCCACCGAGCTCTCGGCTGATTACTCGCCGGCGGTCATCCTGCCGGCCAGCCAGCTCACGCCGTTGGGTCTAGTGGGGTTCGCACTGGTCGCGGCGACGGTGGTCCTCGCTGTGGTCCTGTACCGGCGGATGCCGGAGTTCAGCATGGCCGTCGCTTGGGCTGCCGTGGCGCTCCTGCCGGTGTCGAACCTGATCATCGTGACCGAGATCGTACTGGCGGAGCGCACGCTCTACACCCCGTCACTGGCCGTCTCGGTGCTCGCCGCCCTTGTCGTGACCCGTGCCCGTCTTTCGCAGCGTCGCTGGGTCGTGCTCGGCCTGGCCCTCTGGGTCATCGGCTTCTCGGTTGTGACCCTTCGGCGCAACCCCGTGTGGGAGGATTCTGACACCGTCTTCACCGAGCTGCAGCGCCAGCACCCCGAGTCGTCGCGGGTCCTCTGGTGGCTCGGGTACCGACAGTTCGGGCGCGGAGACTGGGCCGGCGCGCGGGAGTGGTTTCGCAGGTCACTGGAGGTGTGGCCCTATAGCCCCGCCCACCTGTCCGCGTTCGCTGTGCTGCTCGAGGACCACGGCGAGCTTGAGGAGGCAGAGGTGATGGCCGCCCGCGCCGCCGAGTTCGGTCCGGGCTACGCCGACCACCACAGCCTGCTGGCTGTGATCCGGCTACGGCTGGGGGACAACGAAGGCGCGCTGCGCGCGCTGACTCGGGGCCGTCAGGTCGTGGGGGAGCAAGCCGTCTTCTGCGCTCTGGAGGCCGACGCCTACGCCAACCTGGGTGAGTTCGCGCACGCGGCCCGCGCTCAGACTTGCTTCGTACGCCTGAGGGGCGCGGCGGCGACCGGGGAGGATTGGCTCGACTTGGCGCAGCTCCAGGCCGCGGCCGGCGACACGGGCGCAGCGCTGGCATCGCTGGACTCGGCGGTAGTGAGGGGCGTGCCTGACCTGGAGGTGGATTCGCTGGCGCAGGGCCTGGGGTTGTATCGTGGTGCAGAGCAATAGGTTAGCGAAGTCGGCCGCCGCGGCGCAGGTGGGGTGGGAAGGTTGCGGGATGCCAGCGGCATTGCAGAATGCAGGGGCGGCGGGTCGGGCTCGCGGCACGGCCGTGTGGCGGTGATTGGTGTAATCCTTTGATGTTGGTGAACTTAGGCGGCGAGGCGCCGGGTTGGCCCCAAGCTTGCGAGATTGAGTGTCCGGATCTATGCGGTTTTCACCGCGGTGATACGACAGAAGGAGGTAAGAGCATGAACCGGAAGGGCTTCACGTTGATCGAGCTTCTGATCGTGGTCGTGATCATCGGCATTCTGGCCGCGATCGCGATTCCGAAGTTCGCCAACACCAAGGAGAAGGCGTACGTGTCGGCTATGAAGTCCGACCTGCGTAACCTAGCGGCTGCGGAGGAGGCGTACTTCGCCGACAACCTGACGTACGCGACCACCACCGGCAACCTGGACTTCAACCAGAGCCAGGGTGTGACGGTGACGGTCGGTGCCGGCAGCGGGACCGGCTGGAGGGCGAGCGCCACTCACACCGGTACGGACACCGACTGTGAGATCTACTATGGTGACGTCTCCGGCATGAGCACGGCGACTGCCGAAGGTGTGGTTGCCTGCGCTGGCTAACGTTGCGGTTCCAAGCGGCGTTATGCTGAAAGGGTAGCGCGGAGGGCAGCCTCCGCGCTATTCTTTTGTCGGTACCCCCGCCTTCGACGACGACTCCGGCTTCAGGTTCCCCTGATAGTAGACAAGTAGCAGCAGCTGATAACGGTGAAAGCGTTTGCCTCGCTGCGTCGTGAGCTGAACCTGGCATTGGCCCTGCTGCTGATCGCAGCGCTGGGGCTGGCTGCCGTGGCCGTGTTGCTCTGGCTACCCGTCGGCAGGTCTTTCGGTGGCCTCGTGGTGTTTCTGCTCGTGGTTATCGCCGTGGACGTGGTCGCCTTTCTTCTCTTCGGCGATTACCTGCTGCGCCAGATGGTGCTGAAGCCGGTAAAGACGATCGTCCAGGGTGCCGAGGCCATAGCCCGGGAGGATTACTCGCGGCGCATCCGGGTCGACGGTGCCCAGGAGCTGGGGCGTCTGGCTGCGAGCGTGAACGAGTTGGCGGACAAGTTGATCCAGAATCAGAGACGCCTGAGCGACAACATCCAGTCGCTCAACGAGGTGAACCGGGCGCTGACCGAGGCGCGTGACGAGCTGGTTCGAGCGGAGAAGCTGGCGTCGGCGGGTCAGCTTGCGGCGGGCATCGCACACGAGATTGGCAACCCGCTCGGAGCGATTCTCGGCTATCTGGAGGTCGCCGAGCGGCGCCCCGAGATCGGTCAGGATCTGGTGGACGACATGCGCCGCGAGGCTCGGCGCGTAGACAGGATCGTCAAGGGCCTGCTCGACTATGCCCGGCCGCGGCAGCCGGCGCCACGTCCTATCGAGGTGAACCAGGTGGTGACCGGTGCGCTGGAGTTGGTGGAGGCGCAGGGTCATTTTAAGGAGATCGAGGTCAACCTCGAACTGGGCGACGAAGTGCCGACGGTCCACGCGGACCCTCACCAGCTCGAACAGATCATGGTGAACCTGCTACTGAACGCGGCGCAAGCCGTTGACGGCGGGGAGGGGCGCAGGATCAGGGTATGCACCGAGGCGACCCGCTACGAGGCCATCATCCCACCGAGCCGGCGCCGCGACGATCCGCCGGGCATCGATTACTCACACCTGCGGCGCCTGCAAGCGCGGCGCGAAGGTCTGACGCCGCCGCCTTTCACGATTGGGGAAAACGTCGTGAGGATCAGCGTCGCCGATAACGGCCCTGGCATACCGGCGGAGATCATGGATCGAGTGTTCGATCCATTCTTCAGCACCAAGGAAACCGGGCAGGGCACGGGTCTGGGGCTCGCGGTCTCGGCCCGGCTGATCGAGGGTATGGGTGGCACCATCCGGGTCGATTGCCCCGAGGGCGGTGGAGCCTGTTTCTCGGTAATTCTACCTGCAGCCTACACTGATGAGAGAGAGACCGAGGAAGCGTAAGTGAAAGTACTGGTCATAGACGACGAGGCCGGGGTGCGCCGCACCCTTTCGATGATCCTGGAAGACGAAGGGTATCAGGTCATTAGCGCCTCCGACGGCAAGGAGGGGTTGGAGCGCGCTCTGAAGGAGGAGCCCGACCTCATCCTCTGCGATATCCGCATGCCTCGCCTGGACGGGCTCGAGTTCTTGGAGCAGTACCGGAAGAAGAACGGCCAGGCGCTGGTGATCACCATCACCGCCTACGGTAGTACCGAGCTGGCGGTCGAGGCGATGCAGAAAGGCGCCTACGACTATCTGCCCAAGCCGTTCACCACCGCCGAGGTGGTGCTGACGCTGAAGAAGGCGGAGGAGCGCGAGAAGCTGCGGCGCGAGGTGACGCGCCTGCGCCAGCGGGTCAAGGCGGATCAGCGGTTTCCGGAGATCGTCGCCAAGAGTGCCGGGATGCGCGACGCCGTCGAGCTGACGACCAAGGTTGCGCAGCACCCCTCCACCGTGCTCATCACCGGCGAGAGCGGCACGGGCAAGGAACTGATCGCACGGCTCATCCACGCGAGCAGCCCGCGGGCTTCGCGGCCGTTCGTACCCATTAACTGCGGCGCTATACCCGAGAACCTGCTCGAGTCCGAGCTGTTCGGGCACGTAAAGGGCGCGTTCACCGGCGCGCATACCGACCGGGCCGGCCTGTTCGAGGAGGCGGACGGTGGCACCCTGTTCCTGGATGAGATTGGTGAGCTGCCCTCCCAGCTGCAGGTGAAGCTGTTGCGAGCTTTGCAGGAGGGCGAGATCCGCCGTGTTGGCGACAGCTCGTCGCGCAAGGTGGACGTCCGTATCATCACGGCCACGGCGCGTGACTTGGAGCAGGAAGTCAGGGCAGGGAATTTCCGTTCCGATCTGTACTACCGGATCAACGTCGTGCGTATCCACCTCCCGCCGTTGCGGCAGCGGACCGAGGACATCCCGCCGCTCACTCGCTACTTCATCGAGCGCTTCTCGAGACAGCTGGGCATCAGCGTCACGGGGTTCGAGCCGGCGGCGATGAAGCTTCTGCTCTCCTTCCCGTGGTACGGCAACGTGCGTCAGCTAGAAAACGTCGTTGAGCGCGCCATGGTCCTCGCTGAGAGTCCCACGATCAAGCCGGAGGACCTGCCGGATTTTGTGCAACACCCGGAGGCGTCCGTTGAGGGACCGCAGGACGCGTTGCCGGCCGACGAGCTCTCCATCAAGAAGCAGACTGCTGATCTGGAGCGGCGGCTGATCAGTCGGGCTCTGCAGGTTACCGATGGCAACCGCACCAGGGCGGCGGAGCTGCTGGACCTCAGTTACCGGGCCCTGCTCTACAAGATCCGTGACTACGGGTTAGACTAGGCGATCCCAGCCGGCTTTGACCATCCTTTGATACTCGTTCGCTAGGATCACTGCACGGAAGTACGGCTGCAGCTCCGGGTTTGACTGGCCTGCCGGCTCGTGCACGGCGGCGGCCTGCACTGGCCCTTTGCCGCGGGCGCGGGGCCGAGGATCCACGGGTGACGACTTCCCAGGAGGGGGAGTGCGTTCGCGAAGCAGGAGTGCAAACGGTTTCTCGCTTGTTGAGGCTGCCCTGGTGATCGGACTGGTCGGGGCACTCGCCGTGATTGCCCTGCCGAGGTTGGCGAAAGCTCGTGCCAGGGTGAACGTCGCGGCAGCTCGCGATGCGTTCGCCGCGACGCACGCGTTGGCCCGCCAGGCCGCCGCTCAGTACGGCCGCCTGTGCAGGCTTCACCTCGACATCCCGGGCAACCGCTTTTGGCTGACGGCTGACACGAGCTCGGTCCCGGGGGTAGGGCGGCTGGACACGATCCAGCCGCTGGTTCGCATCGGCGAGCGGTTCGGCGGTGTCAGGGTCGAGGGTAGATCCCGCACCTTCTGCTTTGACCCGCGAGGGCTCGCCACGGCCCGTAGCGACTGCGATCTGCCGAACGCGACGCTGGTCTTCAGGCGGGGAAGCATCGCCGACACGCTCATCATATCGAGACTTGGCCGTTTGCGTAGACGGTGAGCATGAAGCTGCGGTCCGGATTCACCCTGGTCGAGGCCATGGTGGCACTCGTGGTGCTGGCGGTCAGCGTCCTCGGACTGTGTGCCGCGGTGGGCGTGGTCTCGTCCAGCGCGAAGGTCTCGTACCTGCGGACACAGGTCAGCACGCGGGCGATGGCGGAGATGGAGCGACTCCTGGCCGCGAGGCCCGAGCGGGTGAGAGGGGGCGCAATCATGCAAGCGGATCTGCACATACAGTGGGAGGTGAGCGGCGCGAACCCGAGGCAGATACTTCTCGTCGTGCGACAGCGCTTGGGCCGCTGGGAGGCGGCGGACACGCTGGTGACGCTAGTCGGCCCCCGATGAGCTGGTCCGGCTCGCAGCGACTTGCTTCGTCAGGTGGCCCGGCTGCAGGAGGATCGAGTCCACGCGGGCATTCCTACATCGAGGTGGCGCTTGCCCTCTCGGTCGCTGCCGTCGTCTTGGTGTCCGTCGCGGCCGTGCTTCTCGGTCAGTACCGCTACTATGCCGCGCACGCGCAGCGCGCGGCGACCCGAGATGCGGCCAGAATAGCGGCGGAGGTCCTCGGCGCTGAGCTTCGGGCCCTCAGCCCGGCGGCTGGTGACCTCTACGCGATCTCACCTGACAGCGTCGCCCTGAGGTCAAGCACGGGCCTCGGCGTCGTCTGTACGGTCAATGGGAATCACATCGGCCTGCGCTGGGTCACCGGCAGCTTCGCAGACTCGGACGCAGACAGCGTGCTCATCTTCCGCGACGGCGACCCGGGCACGGCGCTGGACGACAGCTGGGCGGCGCTCGGCAGCCGGTGGGTGGGGAGCGGTGGCGCGGGCCGCTGTCCGGACGGGAGGTCAGCGGAGCTCGAGTTGGCGGTGGACGGCTCGCTGGCGGGGGTCGCCGTCGGAGCTCCGGTTCGCGGCTTCAGGGCCTATGTGTACAAGCTGTACCTCGGGCGGGATGGGAGATGGTGGTTGGGCCAGCGGCTCCGGCACGGCCGAGTGCAGCCCATCGTGGGTCCGTTCGCGCCGCCGGACAGCGGTGGCCTGCGCCTCGAGTACCTCAGCCGCATCGGGATCCCCACCCGGGACCCTCGCGAGGTCGTTCAGGTTCGTGTTTCAGTCAAGGCGCAAAGTGTCTCACCCCTCCCGGGACCGAGCGGAGCCGAATGGCTAGACGAATCCCTCTCCGTCAGTGTCTATCTGAGGAACTCGGCGGCGGGGCACATCGGCTCGGACCATGAGCCGGGCGCTGCCCGGTAGGCGGCCGCCGTGAGAAGGGCTGCCGGCAGCACGAGCGAGCGTGGCGGGTTCGCCCTGACCGTGGCAGTTTTCGCGGTATTGATCATCGCGGCCCTGGCCAACGGCGGTTTGTACATCGCGGTGCAGCAGTCGCGTGCCGGCAGCGCAGGGTCACGAGCGGCCGCGGCCTTGTACGCGGCCGAGGCGGGCCTGAGCGTCGCCCTAGCCAACTGGGATGCGGTTGCCCTGGATTCCTTGAGGCCGGGCGCGACGATCGCGGTGGCGTCCGGACGGTTGGTTTCGGGCGAGGACTACGCCGTGCGCATCACGCGGCTGGACAGCGGGCAGGACGCGCGTCTGGCGTACTATCTCGCTCTGTCGACGGGCCGAGCCCACGGTGCTTGGGGCGGCCGTCGGCAGGTTGCCTTGCTGTTGCGCGCACGACCGAGCGACGATCTCTGCTGCGGTGCCGCGCTGACCACGCGGGGCGAACTGCGCGTCGCCGAGGGCGGCATGGTCCGCGGCAGCGATCGCGCACCGGAAGCGTGGGCGGCGGATTCGACGATCTGCGCGGGTCGTGACCCAAGCGCGCGGCCGGGCGTCGTTACGGACGATGAAGCCCTGGTGCGATTGGAACCTGACGGTGTCATCGACGGCAGCCCTCCCGTCCTCCAGTCGCCGAGTCTCGAAGCGGACCCCTGGGCCGACATGCAGCGTCGATTCCGGGAACTGGCCGAAAGGGCCGACGTCGTGTACGGCGGGGACACCCAACTGGGCGAGATCGGGCCTCGCCTGGACGCTCAGGGTGACTGTGCCCGCCCCGCGTCGGGGAACTGGGGCGCGCCCGCTCTGCCGGACCACCCCTGCTTCGACTTCCTCCCGATTATCCACGTGGCGGGCGACCTGCTGATCGAATCCTCGGGCAGCGGACAAGGCACCCTCCTGGTTGATGGAAACCTGACGTTGAGAGGTGGGTTCGAGTTCTACGGTGTGCTGATCGTCAAGGGACGGGTCACCCTGACCGATCAGGGCAGCCAGGTGCATGGAGCGGTGTGGGTTCACAACGTGGACCCCGAGTCCAGCCTGGTCGGCGCGGGAGCGGGAATCGGCTACAGCAGCTGCGCGATTCGCCGGGCCGTCCGGGGCTCGAAACTCCAAGTGCCGCACCCCCTTGCGCAATTCGCCTGGCTGGAGATATTGGAGTAGGGCTGCCCCCGGGCGGCCCCGTCCTGTCCCCCCCGCCTATGGTTGACAAAGAGACCGGGGGGGACTATCATAGAGAGCCCTACCCCTAGGTCCCACTTTGGTTTAGTCACCTTCGCTTTCACCGTCGCATGAGGTCGAGCGAGCTTTCACCCTAGGAACCTAGACCTTTCACAGCCATGGCTCTCTTCGGACTGGGCCGCAGCAAGCGGACCGTAGGACTCGACATCGGTAGCGGCTACATCAAACTGGTCGCCATGCAGCACGGTAAGGGTCGGCCGCGCATCGCCAGGGCCGCTGCCACGCCGCTCGTGGCTGACGCGATCGTCGAAGGCGAGGTGATGGACCCGACGCTGGTCGCCAGCACCATCCGCTCGCTGTTTGAGACAGCGGGAGTGAAGGATAAGAGGGTGGTGACGGCTGTAGGTGGCCGCGATGTCATCATCAAGCGGATTCAGATGGATCGGATGAAAGAATCCGATGCCCGGGAGGTGATCCGCTGGGAAGCCGAGCAGCACGTTCCTTTCGACATGGAGAGCGTCGAACTCGATTTCCAGATCCTTGATCCGTTGGACGAGGGTCTGCAGATGAGCGTGCTGCTCGTGGCGGCCAAGCGTGAACTGATTGAGAACAAGGTGGCCCTGCTGCTCGATGCGGGACTGGAACCCGAGATCATCGATATCGATGCGTTCGCGCTGCACAACGCCTTCGAGTTGAACTACCCGGAGGCGATGACCGGTGTCGTCGGGTTCGTGAACATCGGTCATGAGACGACGAACGTGAATCTGCTCGAGGACGGCGTGCCAGTGCTCACCCGTGACCTCGCCTTCGGCACGCGACGGCTACGTGAGAGCCTGCAGCGAGAGCGCGGGCTCACGGCCGAGACGGCGGAGGATGTGCTCGAGGGGCGAAGCAGCGATCCGGAGCTTGAGGATTTCATCGGCCATCGCGCTGAAGAGGTCGCGCTCGGCGTGGAGCGGGCCGCTGCATTCCTCCATGCGGGCAGCTCTCATGCGGGCCTGTCCAGGATCTATGTCTGCGGTGGCGGGGCCCGCGTACTGCGCATGGCAGAGGCGCTGGCCGACCGTCTGCAGGTGCCGGCGGAGATCGCCAACCCGGTGCAGCGTGTGGACGTGGATCCAGGCGCGTTCGACCTGATCTCGATCGCGGACATGGGCCCGATGTTGATGCTCCCGGTCGGACTCGCGCTGCGGCGTGCAGCCTGAGGCGCGTGACCGGCTTCTGAACCTATGGTCGAACGGATCTTGCGATGCTGGCGCTAATTGAAATGAACCTGCTCCCCGGCGGAAAGCGGGGAGTAGTGCGGGCGAAGGGGCCGAGAAAACCGGCGGTTCCGAAGTTCGAGGGCCTGCGGGAGATGGTCAAGGGCGATCCGTGGGTCATCGGTGTGATCGCCCTCGCTGTGCTGGCCGCCCTGCACGTCGGCTTCACGTTCTTCACACAGAGCCTCTCGGTGAATCGGATTGAGGAGGAGCTGACGGTCCAGCGTCAGGACTCCGTCCGCTACGCGGAAGCGATCGCAGCTGCAGACAGCCTGGAGGCGCGGCGCGACACGCTCGAGCAGAAGATGGGGATCATCCGCGAGATAGACTCGGATCGCTTCGTTTGGGCGCACATCATGGACGATATCAGCGCCGCGCTGCCGGAGTTCACCTGGCTGACGGCGATGCAGCAGACGTCGGGCAGTGGCAGCAACATCGAGTTCCGTATTGATGGGTTGACGGGCGCGACCTATGCGCTAACCCGTTTCATGCGTGACCTCGAGGACTCGCCCTTCATTCGCGATGTCCGCTTAGTCTCGCAGGAACAGATACAGCAGGGTCAGAGACTCGTACACAGCTTCGTGTTGATGGCTCGGTACCAATTCCCGGATTCCACGGCGATCGTCACCGAGCCGATCATCCTGGGAGGGGAGTAGGACCCGTGGCTCTCTTACCGGCTGATCCGAGAGGACGCAAGCAGGCACTCATCCTGATGGGAGCCGTGGTCTTGGCCGTTTGGTACGTCGCGAAGATGTACGCGCTTGACCCGAGGCAGCAGGAGCTCGACCGCCAGCAGGAACGGCTAGAGTTGCTGGAAGGCCAGAACCGGCGGTCGCGAGCGCTGGCCGCGCGCCGAGATGACCTGAATGCACGAATGGCGAACCAGGAGCGTCAGCTCAGGATCTTCGAGGAGTTCATCCCCGACTCGGAAGAGGTGCCGGAGCTGCTCGACGCTGTCACGCGTGAAGCGCAGCTCACGGGGATTGAGCTGTCGCGCATCCGGCCGCAGGCTAGCGAGCCGGGTGAGTTCTACACCAGGCAGACATGGGAGTTGTCTGTACTCGGCGAATACCACAACGTCGGCAGGTATCTCGCCCGAATCGCCTCGCTTCCGCGGATCATCAAGCCCACGAGTGTTCAGATCAGTATCGCACCCCGCAGCCGTGCGACGCGGAACATGGAGGCTCCGCTGGAAGTGTCTCTCAGGATCGAGACCTTCGTTCTCGGAGCTGTCAGTGAGGCAGAGGCGGGACAGGCCCGAGGAGCGTCTTCCGGTGGTTAACGCTGCTCTGATTCTGGCAACCGCTCTCTCCAGCCTGGGGGTCGGCAGCGCGCCGGGCCCGCTGGCCCCGCAGGACACGACGCGGGCTGCCCGACAGGCGGAGCAACGCGATCAGATATACCGGCGTGAAAGGTTCGTCTATCCCGCTGACAACCGGCGTGATCCTTTCGTCAGTCTGCTTACGCTCGAGGATGCCGGCCCTCAGTTCGAGAATCTGGACCTCGTCGGCATCATCTTCGGGGGGTCCCA
>Ga0209427_10009382_pt1 | contig 10923 bp, 16 predicted proteins | sample DeeMarSWOR136_30_FD_187465 | JGI IMG/M metagenome (GOLD analysis project Ga0209427, IMG submission 187465) | Marine sediment microbial communities from White Oak River estuary, North Carolina - WOR-1-36_30 (SPAdes) (version 2) | ecosystem: Environmental > Aquatic > Marine > Intertidal zone >... | reverse complement strand
CCACCCAGGCCGAAATGTCCATGAAGTCACAGGTCAACTCGCAGTTGATCTTGGGCACGGTAAATACGGCAACTTTTGTGCCGGGGAATTCCGCGAAGGATATGTTTCCCTTGGGATATTTCCTGCCCCTCAATACCGAAGCAGACCCACTTGCAGGTGGAAACATGGGCAACATTTCCCGCGCAACTTATTCCTGGTGGAGATGCCGCACAGCGGCCTTTGATACCAGTTCAATAGATACGGGGAATGCTTTCGCCATTGATGTTGACAATTATGCGGGAATGAAGGTCGGATTGAAGCGGATGTATAACTGGTGTGCCAGGGGAGCCGATGGCTCTGGCCCCAACCTTGTCGTTATGGACCAAACCACGTATGAAACTTACGAAAACGCGATGGACACCCAGGTTCGGTATTACGATACGGACCTCGCTGACATGGGATTCGACACCATCAGGCTCAAGGGCGCGAACTGCATCTGGGATGAGCTTGTTCCGGATATCCACAGTGGAACCGCGGCAATCACGACAGGCACGGCGTTTTTCGTGAACACGAAGTATTACAAACTGGTGATCGACTCGCAAACGGATTTCGTTACCACTCCGTTTATCGAGCCCGAAAACCAGACAGCACGAACGGCAAAAATCCTGTTCATGGGGAACAGCACAATCTCTAACCCGAGGAAATGTGGTGTGTGTTATGCGACATTGCAGACCATAACCTCATAACCCTCTTAACAAAACGGGGCTCAGGCACGTATAGACCTCCCTGAAATATCAGCCCGACAGTCACAAAAGGGAGGATTTATCAATGTTATTTCAGAGAATCAACAGAAACGATCCAGAGAAGGTTTTCGTCGTAGTGAAAAACAGTTATTCGACCGCCACTTTAACCAATGGCCAAGCTGTCACATGGGACTTCATTACCGATTGTGATGGGGTCTCCGTAACAATGCCCCTTGCCAGGGCTACGAATGCCGGTTTTGCGTTTGCTGGAATTGTGGCGGAATCCATTGCCCACAATGCCTATGGCTTGATTCAGGTCTATGGATATCACTCCGCGACCAGATGTAGATCCAAAACATCAAGTGGCCCCGGAATCCATAAGGGAAGACCATTGGCATTGAATTCGGCCGGCTCGCTCTTTTGTCTGGAATCGATTCAGACAAAATCCACCGTGCTGGTCGTTTATCCGCAGGCTTTTGCTCTTGCGGATAACAGCGTATGGACGACAGCCGCAATAGCTGTTTTTATCAAAGCGATGTAACCCATTTTCAGGGGAGGCGGGGAATTTGAACCCCCCTCCCCTCACAATAGGAGAACCCATGAAAAAATACGGCGAGGATGCTCCATTTGAAGATCCGGTGGTAAGATGCGATTCGTGTGGAAAAATAATATTAATGAAAACCATTCACCAATACGGTTTTTGCAAATGCGGGAATCGAAAAGTTAGGGGAGTGACGGCATTTAATCTCAGGGAATATCTGAAAATGCGCTTTTGGTGGAGGGTCGATCCCGAATATTTAAAAACATTCAATAGGTAATATATGAAATCCGAGCAAAGAAAAGCCGATCAGCGAAAAGATTTTCCAAAGAAGCCGAACAGAATTTGCATTGGCATTCCATGTTATCAGAATTGCTCATCCGAGACTCTTCAGGATTATATGTTGATGGCCTATTATTTTGGCCGAAGATATCCCGAATACGAGTTCTTTCTTGCGATCAAATCCAAATCCGAACAATTCAGGGCAAGGAACTCGATTGTAACCGCGGCCCTTCAAATGGATTGTCAATATCTTCTCATGCTTGATGATGATAACGTGATTAACTGGGAAGAGCAAAATGAAGTTTCAGACAAATACGAATTCCTGAGAAAACTCCTGAAGCACATGGAAGAAGATCCCCAGATAGGAATTGTGGGAGCCCTATATTATCACAGGGGAGGCGAATATATGCCCGTCATTATGAAGGAGGCCAAAGACGGGGGCCTTTATTATATGAGACAGGACGAGATTAAGGGTGGTCTTCAGGAAGTTGCCGTCCAGGGTGGTGGTTGTATGCTAATTAATACGAATGTTTTCAGCAGGATACCATCTCCTTGGTTTGAGGCAGAATATGAATGGGGAACCGATATTCAGATTTCAACAAAAGCGAGGAAGGAAGGATTTAAGGTTTGTTGTGATACATCCATTGTTATCGGTCATGTGATGAGTCAAAGAGTGGTGGTCACTCCCCAAAACAGGCTTGCCCTTATTGCCGAAAACGCTTCCAGGGGAATCCATGAATCTCAAACTGGAATAAATACAGATTGGGTAACAAATAACGCATTGAGTCTTTACAAAGAAGATATCGAGGAATATTTAGGGGTGACCGGGAAAAATATAGATTGGGCTTCAGGAATACCCCATCCTTGGGGATTAATTTATCAGGGGAAAAAAGAGAGATTCAAAGAATTTGAAAACCCCGATGATTATTACAAGAATTTAGGAGAAGAACAACTTGCAAGGCAACTATGGTTTCATATGCAACCGGAAACCAAAAAAATAATAGACACGGTGTTTAAATTTGTTAATACAAATATTGAGGCCAAGGGAATTGATTTTGGATGCGGTTCCGCTCCTGTCGGTTTCGATCTTGCCCTAAGAGGCCATTCAATGGATTTTATAGATATAGATGGAGCCGGAGCATATGAATTCACTAAATGGAGAGCCAATAAGCGGAATCTAAATGGAAGGGTTGGATGGAAATGGGGAGGACCATACGATTATGCTCTGTTCTTAGATTCTCTCGAACATATCAAAAATTGGAAAGAGGTATTAACAAAAACCATTGATTTATTAAAAGACGATGGTTTTATCGTTACCAATTATTTTATTTTGCATGATTATGATAATAATGAGCACCTCGCCATAATGGATAAAAAAGAGGTGATGTCTTTTCTTGTAAATATGGGGGTTTACCCATTGAATGAAATGGTATTTATCAAGCGTGATCTTACTCTTGGGGGAAAGGTATCGTGATAAGTATCGTGATGCCCGTCTATGATATTTCCCCTCAAATAGAATTGATGACGAGAAAGGCAATTGGAACAGTTCATAAAAATACGATTGGCGAATATGAAATGATTATTGTTTTGAATGGATCTCCCCGTATTGGAAATTATGATGATTTTAAACCGATTACGCTCCCCGAAAGACAAAGTATTGCTACGGCCTATAATATTGGTTTTCAGGAAGCCATTGGGAATTATTTTTGTTGTCTCCATAATGATGCTTTTGTAACCAGGGGATGGAACCTATCATTGCAAAAAGAAGCAAGTAAGGGGAATATCGCTTTTCCAGAAATCAAGGGGGAAGAGATAGATCCGATTCCCGAATGGATGCCTCCGGGATGCTGCTTTGTTATAACCCGTAGAGAATGGATAAAATTGGGCGGTTATGACGAAAATTTTGAACCGCTTCATGGTGAAGATATAGATTTATTTACCAGGGCGACCAAAGCTGGAATAAAATTAATTCGCTGTAACTCTGTTGTTTACCATAAAAGAGGGGCGACAAGATTTCTTCTTCCCGATAAAGGGATTGGATCTTTGGCGGTCAATCTTAGAAAGTGGGCATTAAAACATATCACGGATGAAATTAAAGCGACAAAGGGAGATATCTGTCTTCCCAAATTATCAAACATAGATGGAGAGAAATGAAGATTTTTGGGAATAGAGATTCCACCAAAAAGGGAAAGCAGGAACCGGATAGCATCATGGAGGATATTTATGCCATATTTGCCCAAGGGGAGATAAACCTTAACCTTGGATGCGGTAAAATTAAATTAGATGGTGTAATCAATTGCGATTTATACGATCCCGAAGCTGACAAGAAACTTGATGCAAAAGATTTGTCTGAGTTTACAGATGGTAGTGTGAATGCCATTTATGCCAGTCAACTATTAGAGCATTTCACTTATGATGAATCGATAATATTAATGAAGGAATGGCACAGAGCATTAAAAGAAGAGGGTCACATTATCATTAGTGTTCCCGATATGGAAGAGATCATTGAGGTGGCTGGCACATGGGATCTTAGGCAAGAGGCCATATGGATAGCCATGATGAAGTTTATCTATGGATGGCAGACCAATGAAGGAGATATTCATAAATGGGGGTATTGTGCGGAATCCTTGATGGCACTTGTGAAAAAAATGGGATTCAAGATGAAAAGGATTTATCGTGGATATCCAAGGCGACCATCGCCAACCATAATGGTAATAGCACAAAAAACAAGGGGGAATGAATCATGAGTTGTATCAAGAGACGGACTATTTTTGTTTATGTTGATGAGAAGAATGGAGACAAGTTTTACAAGTTCTGGGATTGGGCAAGGGTTACAACCGGACTTGGGACTATGGCTGAGCCATTTCAAGTCGGCCAGAAATATCCCCATAATACCTGTTTGGCCCAGGAGTATGATCCCGAGGATGAAATGGTTCGGATCGACAACATTGAGATTGCAGAGCCCGAGCCGAGACTGTTGGGAGGATTGGGAGAAGATCCGCCTTTAAATGGCGGGACTCTCATGACCAGAGTGGGCAGGTAATGGCCGAAAAGAAAAAGCGGGTCGGCCAGCAGAAGCGGAAAAAGAAAGGCAGGGGTAAAGTTGATCGGGTCGCCGGAGGCATCAAGCAAGGCCGAAAATCGAGGCGACACATGAGGGGGCCACTATGATTATTCAATGCTCCGAATGTATTTACTGGCTGCCAGAAGAAAACAATAACTTTGGCCAATGCCGAAGGTTGCCCCCCGCTCCCGAGGTTGCCAAAAGTGGTGGGGGCCCATTTATCGGTCATGCAAATTACAGGGCAATATGGCTTTATACCCGCGATGTTGATGGATGTGGGGAGGGCAGGGCAGGGAAAAGACAAATGCCCAAAGAGGAAATAAGGAACCAGACAAGCATTAGAGAAGAAAAGAAAACGCCCCAATCCTTTGATGATATGGTGAGAAAGGCGAGAGTGAAATGACCGAAGCCCTAAAGTTTACCGAAATAAAATTACAAGCCGATATCCAATGGCTCGATAGGCGCTTTGAGTGGAGTTCGGGCGATTTGGCCTATAAGGGATTGCACCTTAATCGTGGGGCATCGGAAAGCGACCCCGGATGGTATGTCTGGAAATATGCGTGGTCAAATGGTAATCCGATAAGAATACAGGGGCCGATTGTTGGGGCATGGAATAATAGGGCATCGTTGGGTTGGTAAAAATGATAAATTCCGAAGTTAAAACCTGTAGATCACCGAGATGCAAATTCTATCTTCATACAGCAAGATTTCATCCAACAAAGCGGAATTTTTGTTTTCATGAATACAAAGAAATTCGCGCGATAGGTCAGAACGGTATTGGAACAATTGAAGACTGTGAAAATCATCAAATAGACCCCTTGTGGTCATATTTCATGGCGAAAAGGAGAAGGAAATGAAAAAACTGTATCCATTAATCCTGTTGGTTTGTTTGGCATTATTTCCCCTAAATGCCGTAAGCGGAGAAAAAGTGCTTCATGCGATTTGGGAACAAGCAATTCCCGAACCCAACGATCTTGATGGATGGAGGCTGGCATGGGCGGTTCAATCAGATCCGCAAAACTGGAATCCAGCAAATGAAATCGATATCGATTATTTGGGGGGAATATCTGGGGAATATACCACTGATTTTACCTTTATAAGCCCAGATGGTCAGCAAGTGATATATGTTTTTCGGATGCTTTCTTACGATACTTCCGGCAACAGGTCCGCCTGGACAATGGCTGCCGAACCCGTAACCATTGACTTTGAAGGTCCGCCGGGACCAACCGAGGGCAAATTCAGCATAATAATCAAAGTCATACCCGGAGAATAATCATGAGCAATTATCATATATTGGAAATTAACAAAACCCACAGGGGAATAATGGAAGCAATCACCGTTGTTTTTCATATTTCCATTCCAGACCAAACGAATGATGCCAATGTTCCATATCGAGAAGCCACAGCATCATTGGTCGATCCCGAAAATATTTCTGCCGTTCCTTGGTTAGAAAGCGATTTCCCGGAAGAATACGCGGATATTCAATCGGGGGCAGTATATGAAACAGCAAAAAGCATACGCTTGATTGCCGATTTGACCCCCATTCAAAAAAGAGACAGGTTGGATACTTATTACAACCATATTAAATCCGAACTTTTGCAAGAAATTCAACACAGACTATCCTTTTGGGGTTTCAACAGGGATGTCGCATAAGGAGATATATTATGGCAACAATTTCGGCATCATGGACCGAAAATCAGACCGATGTTGATTTTGATGATACCTCGCCGGCCGATACCGTTACCGCAACCGCAGGTTTAGATATAGCCGCTTCTGGTTATGACCTTGTGGTGGCCCAAATCAGTTTTACATGGGACGGTTCGGCGACCGATTATATCGAAATCGCCGTTTATGCAGATGTTAATTCTGGTGGTTCACCAGATACAATCCCATTATTCTCCCAAAGATTAGATGCTAACGCGGGCAATGCCGATAAGGTTAGCTTTGTGCTTGATGGTTTACCTTATGTAGATATTACTTTTGAGAATCAAAGCAACCAAGAAATCACAAGCCTTGATTTAGTTTATGCTGGAAGAAAGTTTGCGAGTGCATAATGTTTTCAGGTTGGCAAAAACCATTTAGGGGTACAAGGCTCAATTTAAGGCATCCGCTTGCAAGGGGATATATCGGGTGGATATTCAATGAATTGTCCGGTGGCCTTTGTGTTAGCGAGGGCGGGTCAAGGATATCAACGGTTTTTGCGGCAAACGCACCACGATGGGAAGCTAACTATCTAAATTTTGATACAGGCGTTGAATATCTTGAGAATGCAAACCTTTGGCCCTTTTTGAGTCCGGGAGGAGATTCGTTCAGTGTAACAATAAAATATAGATCACCTTCTAGTTCTTCGGTTAGATATATATTTTGCGTTGATTATGGCACAGGGGCAACCAATTTCTGGGTAGCACAAATTAACGCTTCCCATGAATGGTCAATAGGGCTTGATGATGGAACAGCTTATCAGGGTATGCCAGATGAAACATTTACCGCAGACAATAATCAATGGCATACGTCAACAAGTGTTATAGATAGAAATACTGGATATTGTTACCATTATCATGATGGCGAATATTCAACTGCCGTTGAAATTACCGCGGGCAATGTGAATATCACCAGTGGCCCCGTTACCATCGGGGGAAGATGCGATCATAATAATACGAGAGATTACATTGGTGATTTAGAGTTTATTCATATCCACATGGGGGTCGCCCTTTCGGAATCACAGGTTTTATGGCTTCATCGCGAACCCTATTGTATGTTCGAGCAGCCGTCAAGGACGAAGTATTTTTATGTGGAAATAGGAGAGAGCCCATCAGAATCGGCTTCCGAATCTGCATCAGAGTCCGCCTCGGTTTCTGCTAGTGAAAGTGCTTCAGAGAGTGCTTCCGAAAGCGCATCAGAATCGGCTTCAGAATCGGCTTCAATTTCTCCTTCGGCCTCTGAATCTGCTTCTGAGAGTGCATCGGAAAGTGCTTCCGAGTCGGCATCAGAATCCGCTAGCGAGAGCGCCTCCGAGAGTGCCAGCGAAAGCGCCTCTGAGTCAGCTTCTGAGTCAGCTTCCGAAAGCGCTTCAGAGAGCGCTTCCGAATCAGCAAGTGAAAGCGCCAGCATCAGTCCATCCGCTTCTGAGTCAGCTTCTGAAAGCGCCTCCGAAAGCCCAAGCGAAAGTGCTTCGGAATCGGCCTCCGAAAGTGCCAGTATCAGTCCATCTGCATCTGAGTCAGCCAGCGAGAGCGCGAGTATTAGTCCTTCGGCCTCTGAGAGTGCCAGTGAGAGCGCTAGTCCATCAGAAACGGCAGCACCCGAATTGGTGGCGTTGCCGATTATATCATGTGATGGAATACATAGCATAGTAATGGGAAGGGCAGTAATCAATGGCTAAAGTATCAGTTATAATTCCGGGGCGTTGCGAGCAGTATTTTCAACAAACGATAGATTATGCCCTGAAAAACGCAACGGGAGATATAGAAATCATTCCGGTGATTGATGGCTATACCCCCGATCCGCCATTGAGAATTGACGACAACAGAATCAAGCCCATATTTCTCGATAAATCGATTGGCCAACGGGCGGCATATAATTTGGGCGTGAAAAAATCGACCGGCAAATACATTATGAAAATCGATGCTCACGCAATGATGAAACCGGGATATGATGAAATCCTTCAATCGCATTGCCCGCCCAAAACGGTTGTTTTGCCTGAAATGCGTCGGCTTAATCCCCATGCCTGGGAAGTCAAGCCAAGGGGTAAAACCCACTTCATGTATTTCGGCATTGATCTCTATTGCCACTTTTGGAGGGATTACCGAAAGCGGCCAGAAGCCCAATGTGAATATCCCGAGGTTATGGCGGGTCAGGGATCATGCTGGTTCACGACAAGGGAATGGAATGATTATATCGGCTTGCTGGATGAAAGGGTTGGATCATGGGGTAATGTGGGAATTGAAGTAAGTTTGAGGACATGGCTATGCGGGGGAGGCCAGATAGTCAACAAAAAGGCGTGGCAAGCCCATTGGTTCAGGCGGGATGATGGCGGATTTACCTACCCGATGGACGGCAGGCACGTTGCCAGGGCGCATAACTACACGCGAAATAATTACTATTTTAAGGACGATGCATTTCCCAATCAATGCCGTCCATTCAAATGGTTGATTGAAAAATTCGCCCCCGTGCCGGGGTGGGAAGTTTATTTACAGGACGAATATAAGCCCAATCGGGTAATTGTCTATTACACCGACAACAGACTGGACGAATCACTTGCAAGGGCCGTGCGGAAGAATTTGAAAAAAGTCGCTGGCCCGATACCGATTATCAGCGTATCGCAGCAGCCATTGAATTTCGGGAAAAATATTTGCGTTGGTGAAAAGCCTTATTTATACCGGAGTATGTATGAACAGGTTTTGGCGGGTGTGGAGGCCGCACCTCCCCAAAGCATTGTCTATTTGTGCGAGCACGACGTTTTTTACCATCCTTCGCATTTCAAGAAATTGCCCAAGGACGATCAAGCAATGTGGTTCAACACGAATCGGTATTTCTACGCTATGGGAAAAACCACATTTTTAAAAGCCCAGGGAATTAGGGCGTGGAGTCACGGGGTTGCATATAGGGAATGGATTATCGACCATTGCAAAAGCAGATTAAAGGAATGGGAAACAGACCCCAATGCAAAACTGCACATACGATTCTACTCGTGGAAATCTGACAGGCCCAACGTAGATATTCGACATAGCCAAAACCTTACGGCAAACGGGCATTACAAGGGAAGGTATTTGAGAAACAAAACTAAGGGTGTTGAGAACTTGCCGGGGTGGGGCAGGTGGAAGCATTTTTTATCAAAGGCCGGATGGAAACAACCGGTTAGCATAACGGGCGAGGAACAACTTGCATAAAAACAGCATGGATCTCATGAGATATTTCAAGGACAAATATTTGTCAGAAAGGAAGGGCTGTACGATAATTGACATCGGTTCAATGAGGGTTGCAAAACAAAATGAATCTTATCGGGATATATTTATACCGGATTATAAATACATAGGCATGGACATTGCGCCCGGGCCGAATGTGGATATTGTGGGATATGAAAAAATCCACGGCATTTACGATGTTGTTATCAGCGGGCAAGTCATGGAGCACGTAAGGCGACCGTGGGAATGGTTAAAAACGCTTAAACAGTATTTCAGGCATTATATATGTATTATTGCGCCCAACAAAATAAAGGAACACAGATATCCGATTGACACGTATAGATATTTCCCGGATGGGATGAGAGATTTATTTGATTACGCCGAAATAATACCGGTTGAAATATTTAAACACGGCAACGATACGATTGGTATTGGAACAAAGATTGGCGAGAATTGTTTTGGGGAATGGGAATTCTATTAAATGGTAAGCCACAGATGCAAAAACTGTATCTGGTTTGATCGGGAACACAAATCATTGCTTCCAACAGACCACTTGGGCTATTGCCGCAAACACAAGCCGATTGTTTATGGGCAGGGCGGGAAATATTATGGTGGTTGGCCCCTGGTTGATGAGGATGATTTTTGCGGGGAATTTAGAGGAGAGGATTAATGGGGTGTCCGACAGAATGTGAAATTGAAGATAATTTAGTTTTTAGTATCTGCACCCACGATCCTGACACGGGCGTTTTGACTGATGCTGATGATGCACCCAGTTATCGGGTTTATGAGGACGAAACCGCCACACCGATTCTTACGGGCAACATGGCGAAGCTGGATGATGACAATACGACCGGATTTTATACAGAACTCATTGCCTGTACTGCCGCCAATGGGTTTGAGGGCGGAAAAACCTACACGATTTATATCCAGGCCACCGTGGATACCGACACTGGGGGTATTTGTTACGGTTTTAAGGTGATAAATAATGTTTGGGACGAAAACATATCATTAGCGCAACACGCTACGGATGGCACGGCGGGACTGTACTTAAAGCAAATATGGGCTAGTCTCGTAACGAGAACTGCACAGTGCGGTGATGCTGGAACGGCAACAACGATAGACCTAGATGCAGGGGCATCAAGTGTTGATGATTACTATAAAGGGATGCTAATCGCCATTGTTCTGGGAACGGGGGCTGGACAAGCAAGGGCCTGTACGGCATATGATGGTACGACCAAGATAGCGACTATTGGACCCGCCTGGGCAACCTCCCCCGATGGAGATAGTTACTTTGCGATTATCAATACGGGTTCATCGGTGGTGGCTTCGGGGGCATTAACGGTAGGACAGTTTATGGCATTGAAATGAACGACCTTGAAAAAGAAACATTGAAGCTTGAAAGAATACAAAAAA
>Ga0209427_10009381_pt1 | contig 10924 bp, 8 predicted proteins | sample DeeMarSWOR136_30_FD_187465 | JGI IMG/M metagenome (GOLD analysis project Ga0209427, IMG submission 187465) | Marine sediment microbial communities from White Oak River estuary, North Carolina - WOR-1-36_30 (SPAdes) (version 2) | ecosystem: Environmental > Aquatic > Marine > Intertidal zone >... | reverse complement strand
GTCACTATTTGTGGTGATTACAATTGTATTTGAATCGGTAGAACCCAAGATGTTACTAGTCCTTACGAAATATTGATAGGTCGATCCTGGGTCAACTAATATATTATCAAAAGGATCTATTGCTAAAACTTCAGAACTTTTTAAAACATTTTGAATACATGTAATATTCCATTCTACATTGCCGTTATTATCCAATTTAGAAAGATACATGTCATTGTATGAACCAGCTGCGTATAAATTATCTAAAGAATCTAAAACCAATAATTCAAGGCAGAGATAATTACTATACGATGAATTTAATAAAAGAGTACCTGAAGTATTATATTTCAATAAGAACCATTCTGATCCCGTAAAATTTGTCTTTACACTAAGGAATATATTATCAGAAGAATCAATTGCTATGCCATATGCCTTTTGGAATGAACTTGACACAGATGCGATCGAACCGACCTGTAATTCTCCAAAGATATTATATTTGTTAAGAATTATAGAATAATATCCAGAAAAAGGGGATGCAGAGAATGGTTCCCTTGAGCTTCCGAGTGTGTAAATATAATTAGATGAATCAATTGCAATTCCATATCCATAATCAGGATAACTTGTCATACCATAATCATATTTTCTATTCCATTGTTCTACTCCTAGAGTATTAGATTTTGTAAGAAATATATCACGAGTTCTCCAATAATCTCCAGTATCTATATCTCCAATTATATAAATATTATCATACGAATCAATCGCTATTCCTCTTCCATAATCATCATTGATATTTCCCCATGTACGATACCATTCCTCGGCAATACCTACTGTAATTGGGTTACGTAGATACGCAATATTATTACTTTCATTAAACTCATCAACACTGTCAGAAGGGTCAATAATCCAACCAATATAATAATTTCCATCAAGAATATTAGCAGGAAATGTTCCAGACCAACTTGAATTGGCATAATTAAAAGACTCGATTGATGATAAAGAATCACTTCCTAAGAAATAATCAGTTGATGATATAATGGTATCAGTCGAAGCATAATAAGTAATTGTAAAAGAACCCGTTGAAGTTGTCCCTATATTTCGAACATCACTCCAAACAGAAAAATAAGTTTTTCCAGCAATAACTGTATCAGTATTATAACCAGAATAACTTAAACCTCTATCTTCCATATCTGGTTTATCAGTAGGCGGATTTGACGTATCTTCCCCCAACCATGTAATGATACTGTCATATTTTTCTTGATTTAGACGAGTTCCAAAATTAGGATTACCACCACCAGGACCATATGTATGAACAGAAAGTATATATGGAATATCACTAACATTCCTCCATATAGGGCTACCGCTCATACCTTGTTCAGTATCTGCCCAATAAAAATGTAAATACTCAGTAGCACCAGCTCCATTATCTGAATCCCAATACATGCTATTTCCATTGTTTAAATCACCTGGATAACCTGCTACATTCATTATATCAGTATAAATTGAATTTGAAGAATCAGCAGTCATAATTTCCATCCATCCTGTATAAGATCCAATATTTCGATCAAGAGTTAGAACCGCCCAATCATGTTCTGGATTTTTATGTTCTATCCATTCATTATATAAACGAGCATAAGTTACCAATGCATATCCATAGGGATCATAACTATTATCCATCGCTGGAATAACCTTTACAACTTTTATAAAACCACCATGCTCATGTATATATACACAATGCCCTGCAGTTAATATATGAAACTCGTCAATTATTACTCCAGACGCTATAGAGATATTATCATCCGCAGCGATTATATATAGTTTACAAATAGTACTCCAAGGATAGGATATTGTCGGAGTAATACGAGTCCTATTATCTGGAGGAATAATTGATTCTAAATCATAAATAGTAAGATTATCTTCAGCTTTGGTTAAAAATCGCGTATTTGGGTCTATAATTGGAAAGTTTATATTATTATCTAGTGCTAATATATCCAAACTAGAAATTATTGATTCATCACGATTAGAAAAATTATGTAGTACTGTAATAGGAGAACCAATAGTTAGGTTAGCTTTAATTTGGTCAAGATTCAATGAGTCTTCAATCGGTTGCAAATCAATTTTACATCTGTCATAAGCTGCGGTTATAGATTCTTCATCATAAATTTTGATTTCTGAATAATTAATATTTTCTGGAATTAAATTATTCTCATATAACGATTTAGTATTTAATATACAAAAAGCAGTGTTCATTAAAAAAATACCAGATAAAATGAATAGGCCAAATATTATAAATATTAAAAATTTAGTTGATCTTTTCGGGTTGATTAATATTAAAAGTATAGTTCAACTCCCATTATATCTCTAATTTTTCTAATTTAAATTCTATTCATTCATGATTTTGTCATAGTTGTATATAAATATTTGTAAAAAATTAGTAGTACTTAAATAAATTTGTAAGTAATGATAATTCTTTTCTATAAAGGATGGCTCATATCAACCTATTGCAAGTAAAGTTTTTTTTAATGCATAGTATTGGATAGTAATATGCAATAAGAATGTATTTTAAAATATTTTAAATGCAATTATTACCAAAATATATTCATAAATTAATTATAACCTTGATAGGAATAATTTATGTTTTTAAATAGATTTAAAGATACTCCAAAAGATAAAAATGTAATTATAATAACTATAATAAGTTTTGTGATAGTTTTATTAGTCTATATACTCATCTTTGCGCCTATCGAAGCTACTGTTCCAACCTATGGGATTATTGGTTATGAATTTGCTTGGACTCCTGATAAAGTGCAAGTAATACTTTTAACATGGGGAGCTGAAGGAATTTTTAAGCAATTTTTAGCTATATGTTGGGACTTTTTATACATTGTTGGCTATGTTACTTTATCTCTTGGATTAATAATATTAATACTAAGGAGAACCGAGGGGAAAATCCAATCTATAGGGTTATATTTTATATTAATTCCTTTTTTAACAGGGATATTAGATATTATTGAAAACACTAATTTACTAATAATGTTTCGTACACCTACATCAGTTTCCGCAATAAATTCATTTATGGCATCATTATGTGCGTTATTAAAGTTCAGTTTTTTATTTGCTGGTATAAGTTATGTTATAGTGGCATTGAGCACTATTTTTATTAAAAAAATTAAGAAGAATCATGTATCATCAAAAAAAGGTGCATATAAGTAGAATGGAAAAGAAAATATAACTATATCTAAATTTTGGGGGTGCTGAATATATTTATAAAGCCCTGGTTGGACTTTATCAATTTTCCTTTATAATTTTTGATAGCTTGTCTGAAATGTCTAACAGAACTTTTTAACTATTCTTCTACTCAACGGTCGTTTCTGAAAACTTACAGATTTTATATATATTTTTTAAATTAGACATAATAGTACATGAATTTTGTCTTGAAAAAAGATATTTTAAAATAGTTAAAATAATAATTTTCTAATATAAAAAAGTCTCATTTTAAAAAAATAATTCAAATATTGTGTTAGGAAATGGCAATAAGTTATAAAGATATATGTAAGAATATATTTTCTGAAAAAGAATTTATTGAAAATTCATTATTAGGAATTGGAGTTCTTCAAGATGGTAGAATCATATATGCAAATAACACAGTCCTAAAATGCTTTGAATATTCTTTTGACGAAATTCAAGAAAAAGACTTCTGGATGAAAGTAATACATCCTAATGATTTACTTTTAGTTGAAAGAAAGATTGAGCATAAGCTAAAAGAGAAGAAATACAACACGACAAGGTATAAATGTCGAATTCTATTAAAATCAGGCGAGCTAAAATGGATTGAAGTTTTTTCAAAAAATTTTTATCATAATGAAAGATTAGCAATACTTTTCACTATTATCGAAATTCCTGAACCTACCCCCGTAATTGAACTTTCTACAAATGATTTGGCAAAACTTAGTGTTATAGAGGAATTATTAAAAAGATTTAAGATTCCATATCGGATTTTAAAGACAGAAGATTTCCAGAAGGATTTAGAAAAAGAATTATTAAGAAAAAAAATTGATTTAATAGATACAGAACAGAAGTTTCGTTATTTATTAGAAGCATCGCCATATTCAGTTATTTTTCTCGATTTTAAAGGAAGAATAATAGAATGTAATTACGCAACTGAAAAATTATTTAATTATAAAAAGGACGAGTTAATTGGAAAAAAGTTTCTAGAATTTATCAATTTCCCAACCAATTATCTTCCTATACTTGAAGATGTGTATGAGCGATTAACAAAAGGAGAAAAATTACCATCCATTGAAATTCAGAGCTTTACAAAAGAGGGGAAAACAATTAGGGTTAAAATGTTTAACACATTAGTAAGGTTACATAACGAAATATTAATTCAAGTTATAATTCAGGATATGATTTAAATGAAATCAGATTAGTTCTGAAATTCCCCCAACAATTGAAGAATTTGCGCTTAATCCTGGTTCAAGAAAAATAATAAAATTCATTCAATCGTATTAAATCAAATTTAAAAAATAAACAACTCTATTAAATAATGTATACTAAAACTTGTATCTTAATATCCTATCAAACTATTTAAGGCTATGAAAATAATAGCAACAATACTAGATTTAACTTATTAAGGGAGCATTTTTTTCTTTAATAGGAATTCTAGCTGAAACATAATTCTTCAATGCTTTAAAGTAGAGAATTATGATTCCTATTAATAATTGTAAAGAGGCTAAGAGAAGCATTGCCCAAAGAGGGAATCCTGTTTGAATCGTGAAATTAATAATATCACCATGAGCGCAACCAATTATAAACCAATGAGGCAAGCCCAGAGCGTTATTAATTGTATAAAGTGGAAAATCCAACCATGATATTGTTAATAGAAAGGTTAAAAATATAGTTAAAATTTTTGGAGTTCTTAATCGGAGTAAAATGAATAGAATGATTAGAATTATAATCCATTGCAGGATTTCTCCTCCTAGAGTAACTAATGGAATTAGAATTGAAGGAACATTTTGATACGAGACATATCCTGTTCTTAAGATCCCATCAATAAAGATTGGAAAAGGATAAAATTCAACAACTTGCCCACCACTGACTATTGTAAATAAAGCATGTCCAGATTCATGAATAGCATGACTAATTAATAATGCTCCGATAAACAATGACAATGTTATAATATATTTAGAAAGATATCTCTCTTGTTGAATTATTAAAAGGGTGTTTGCAAAAAATGCAATAAAGAGAATTATAATAAATATAAAGCCCGGAAATATCTCAATTATTCTAGTGGGGGAATTTCCAACTGGAAGTATTATCAGAAAATGAGGATTTATAATCAGCAGCAAAAGAAAAATTATTGGAACAAGGCTTAATAAAGATATCAACAAAATCCGAAGGGATTCCCACTTTTTCAATCTCTTCATTAAATAGACATATGAACTAATTCCAATTAAAGCAATGAGTATATATAGAAATGAAGTCTCTAGGCTAGAATATGTTTCATAAGTAATAACAGGTATCATCCCTGAACTAGCATGAGAAACGTAAAATACATCAAAGTTTAAAAGGAGGGCCATAATTGCGAGAGCTACAATGAATATATTAAAAGAAATTATAAGTTTTTTAGTATTCAATAAATTAATTGACTTCATTGGTCAAATGTATAAAAATCTACAACCTATATAAAGAAAATTACACTATTTTTGTATTCAAATATTAGATTGTTGTATTGATAACCATTTCATGATGAGTTCAATTGAAAAAAAGCTCTCAAAATCTGATTTTTTTTCCTGTTAATAGTTTAATTAAACAACACATTAAATAGGTAAGATTTAATCAGAAGATTGCTTTAAAAATCCTATAGCTCAATTTCAAGTAAACCCTCAAAATTTGATAGTGAAATGACTTTATTAGTATCAATAAAGGTGCTAAATCCACAATTCTTATCACTTATTAAGCTGCTTGCTAATACTGGAATGGTTCTTTTTTTTACAAAATCTTTTAATAAAGTTAGCATTCTTGGATAATTTTCTTTAGTAAAATGATAAATCCATACGAAAAAATCTACTTTGTCAGTAGGAATTTCTTCAACATATTTGAAATCCATACAAATTAAAATTTTGAATTTCTTCCCAAATAAATTAAAAATCTCATGAGATTTACCCGGTATTATTCCATACGCTTTTTCAGTATCATCTGGATATACTTTTATTTGGTATTTATTTGTTGGTAAAAGTTCACAAATATTATACAAATTATCATTCTCTTTTTTTAGAGTGTTAAGTATGAGAACTTTATTTTTTGGTATCTTCAGATCATTTTTTGCATTTATGGCATTTTCACTCCATTGATGAATATTAGCTTCACTATCAAGCACAAGAGAACCTGTTAATGCATATTCTGGTAAAATTAATAATTCTCCACTACTATTATTTATCAAGTGTTGGATTTTTTTAACATTATGATAAATATTTCCACGAATTATTTCTGGTTGTAGTAAAGAGATTTTCATTTTGCTTTATCTATTTCTAATTTTATTAATATTAATAGTGGATCTCATAAATTCCTTTGCATCCAAATTATATCAAAATTTTGGTTAAACTTTTTAGCAATGTTCTTAAATCTTCCGCATTCAAGAAAACCATTCTTTTTATGGAAATTTAAGCTTTGTTGATTTAAGGAAGATAGATTCACTAAGAAAGTATTAATTCCGTGTTTTTTAGCATCTTTGATTAATTTATTTAACAACATTGTTCCTAAACCCTTATTAGTGTATTTTTCCTCAATAAAATATGTTATTTGTCCAGTATGTTTAAAATTTTCATAAGGCAAATAATTTTTTAGGAAAGCAAAGCCAATGACTCTTGTTCCTATTTCTAATATGTAAAAAAAGCGAGCTTTTTGTTTAATTTCATGAAAAAAATTGATATTTACTTCATTTTCAGGGTAAGCAGCAAATCCATTTTTGATATAATAATTGAAAATTGATAAAACGCTATTTATATCAGAAAATTTAGCATTTCTTATTCTAAATTCGTCTTTCATCATTATTTATTACTTTTGAAAATATGTCTATAAGGTAATTAGAATCTTATTTTATAGAGTTTTTCAATGAAATTCCAAAATACAACTAACATCAATCAATTGTTACTTGGAGGTTCATGCTCTTAGAATCTCCTATATTTAGTGAATTTAGGTATTTTAGCCATATATATATTAATTTAAAATGTAATAGAAAAAGATGAAGTATTATATGCGCGAAAACTTTTCGAAAAGTAATTCAGTCATAACATTAAAAGCGTTTTCAACATTAGCACCTGTTTTGGAGGATAATTCAACAAAAGAAGCTAGATTATATTTTTTTGCTGCTAATATTCCATCATCTCTGGGAACTACTCTAAATTCATCAAGATCTACTTTAGAGCCAATGAGCATTATTGGTATATCCCCTGCATGTTCTCTAATCACTTGTGTCCAATCAGGAAGGTGATCTAATGATGGTTGATTAGTAATATCGTATAAGAAAAAAGCTCCGTTAGCTCCTTTACAATATTGTGAGAGTAAAAATCGAAATCTTTCTTCGCCTCCGAAATCCCATATCTGCAGTTTTACTTTCTTATCCTTGAAATATGTTGTTTTGGAATAGAAATCTACTCCAATCGTTAATTTTAAATCTTCCTGAAAAAAACCTGAAATATATCTCATGGTAAGTGATGTTTTACCCACTGAAGCATCTCCCAACATTAACAATTTAAACGTATAGTCGTAATGAGCCAACTTAATCAATAATATTGTTATTTTTGGGTTTTAAATTAGATATCTAAGCGGATGGATTAAAGTTTGTATTAAATCAGAATAAATTTTAATTTATAATATTAATATACCTAATATAAAATAAACTTAATATTAATTAAACGATAGTTATTATTTTATCATAAAACAATATAAAGATATACTTATCCTATAAATGCTTTAACTATAAATACATTTTTTTTATATATTTTTATTTAGTATCTTCAAATTTTATGGTTGATTAATTAAAGACTTTAAACATTAGAAAATTCCAGAATTTCCAAAATTTGACCGTGAAATAAATATTTTATCCTCAATAAGTTTATAGATTTAAATATTAATTATTAACTTAAATCTAATTCGCAAATTTCCTATTGAAAACAGCGATATTGGTTATATTATTAATGACTTATTTGATGTGGGTATAACTCCCTTCTATTCTAATGTCATTTCCTTTACTTCCCTTTTTTTAAAGCCATTTTTAAAATAATTATTCCTTTAGATTGTTAACCAATAAAATGGCAAAATCAGAAAAAATTGATAGATTATATAAATACTTAGGGTATACATTAGAAATAAAAAGGGATAGCGTAATTCTTTATTATATACAGCAGAAATATGGTAGGTAATGCGGTAAGGGAAAATCCTTGGAAAGAAAAATCCAGTATTTTCATAGTATGATTGGAACTCAAATGGATACTTTTTTTTTAATTTCATATCTCCAATATCAGAATAGATAATCATGAGGAATATAAATTGAACCCATGAGACAAAATCTCCTAACCGAAATGCATGATTTAAGAAGAATGGAAAAGCCATAATAATGATAGCGAAGTTTTGAGGATGTCTTATACGTTTATATATTCTTTCTTGTACTAACCCATCATTCTTTCTAATTCCAATTATTAAACATGCTAAGGAAACAATGAAAAGAATAAGCCCCGCTATAAATATCATTACTTTTAAATATACCCAATTATCTGAGAAAAAAAAAGAGAAATCTAAGTAGGAATTCAACCAACTTGATGATGGGTGATTTATAATGGTTGGATCTGCAAAAAACCAAGAAATCCAATAAAAATAACGAAGAAATAGGAAGGCCCCTCCAGTAAATAGCAACATTGGATAAAAAACTGGCGCAATAACAGAACAATAAAGGACAAAAACACTAAATAGCTTTATAACTCTTTCAAACACATTTTTCATGAACTTTCTTAGAGCCATAATTATTTTCTGTCAATAATTTTATTTATTAAAAAAATATATCCAGTTGATTTTCCAATTTTTAGTTTCTGAGTACTGATATATGTATTGTAATTAACTTAATTTATTAACGTTAAGTTTTTCCAAAAATAATATACCTAATATCAAATAATTTTTGTCTAATTTAAAATTAATAATTTCGTGAAATGGATTTGGATTTAAATTACCATTACTAAAATATTAAAACATGAATGAGCAATAGAACATGGAATTATTGAATAATTGAAATATACAAATATAAAAGACAACATAAGCCCAAAAGTATAATAATATCCAAAAAGAGTTATTATAGTAGATATAGGAACTATGAATGGCGGGATGTGATAAAGAGTAAAAATAGCAGATGAAATAAGAATTGAATAAATTGTTTTTAGTTTTATATTAAACTTGTTAATAAGAAATCCCCGAAAAAAGGCTTCTTCACATGGTCCGGTTATGATTATCTGTAAATTTATAAATATAACCAACTGAAGAGCATTAGGTTGGATAGGAACCGTATTAATAGCTCCTTCTTGAGCAAGCTCAACAAATTCGTTTCCAAATAAATTTCTAATAATTAAATCTCTAAATAAAATAATAATAAAATTACTGCAAAAGAAAAATATTATACCAAAACTTAGCCCAAATAATATTTTTATAAAGAAATCCTCATTTTTTTGGAAACCCATCGCATTTATTTCACCTACAAATGATGTTTTCTTCAATTTACTGTAAATTAAGGCAGGTAAGACAACAAAGCATATCTCAAAAAATGTTATCCCGATTAAAATCCAAGGATTTTCCCCTAGCTGTACAGTCATTTTATATAATATGTTTATCTTCATTTAATGCTTGAAAATCAAAAAATTAAAGATCTCACTATTATTATTATTCATTCTATTATTTGTATTTTTAATGACAATTAAGGATGAATACTTTAATTTAGGAAATAGAGAAATCCAAAATTTTTCACCTAATAATCAAATTATAAATAAAAGTGGATTAACAAAAGAGCAAATTCTCCACAATTACCTTAAATTAATTGTAAAAGAATATTTAACACTTGAAGAATTAAAGAATTCATTTGTCAAAATAATCCTTAAAAATATAGATGATTTAGATTTTTCTCAATTTATAGATTTCCCTAAATTTTATATAAAGGAAGATTTTTTGAAAAAACCCGTTCAAATTGCAAATATTAGGGGCTTAAATGTAGTAAGTGTTGATGGAAGTTCTGTCACCAAGAAATATCTGAATGTTGATTTCTCATTTTTAAAAGCTATTGCAGTAAAATATTATTTTATAAAAAATCATGTTGCACATATCGTTTATTATCCCGATCTTAGCGGTTTTAATAATTATTTAGTCCAGAGTAATTTGTTCAATCGAGATGAAACCACGGTTGAGATTAACATCTCTATGGATATGACATTCATGGAAATCAGCCTATTGAATAATATGATCGAAAAATCTTCTGATATTGATATGATAATAATTGATGGATCGATTGTTATTATGCCAATAAATTTAGTATTTTCTAAAGATCCTGAAATTTCTAAAAAGTATGATAAATTATTGAAAGAATATCATAGATTGTATTTGAATTGTAATGAAAAAGGGATATTATTAATTGGTTCAATTAAGGATACAAGAACTTCTGCTTTATGCCATCTATTAAGAGAATCTATCCAATTATTAAAGCCTAGTTATTTGAGATTAACTGATTTTATTAAAGCAGATTATCGAAAAGTATTAGATTATTTTTCAGATCTAGATTTATTCAATAGATTGATGAATAAATCTGAAAGAACATGTATTTTTAATTGTAAAAGAGAAATTGATAAAATAAGAGATATAGGAATTAAAAAAGAAATTCCATACTACTTTCCTCTCTCATTTTATGCATTTTATC
>Ga0209427_10009380_pt1 | contig 10926 bp, 11 predicted proteins | sample DeeMarSWOR136_30_FD_187465 | JGI IMG/M metagenome (GOLD analysis project Ga0209427, IMG submission 187465) | Marine sediment microbial communities from White Oak River estuary, North Carolina - WOR-1-36_30 (SPAdes) (version 2) | ecosystem: Environmental > Aquatic > Marine > Intertidal zone >... | reverse complement strand
AACGACTTTTCGCAAATCACATATACTCTCGTTTCCACGCAGGAACTCTGATAGATAGCAATGACCCACGGATTTATCTATATTCTTAAAACCACGCATAGTTTTGGCTCTGATCTTATAATTTAAGCCTATAATCCGCTCCGTGGCATTATTAGTTCGGTCGCCTTCATCGCTGCTAAATGTTGAGCGTGCACAGGCTGCATGTTCAAGTGCTCAAGGTAAGCGATTACTCAAGAAAAGACAGACATGTATGGAAGGCTTATTCGGCCAGGCCAAGATTCAACACGGCCTAGCTCGTGCACGGTTTCGTGGATTGGTTAAGATACAGATTCAGGGATTGCTGACGGCTGTGGTGCTGAATGTGAAGAAGTTGTTGCAGGTTGTCTGTCGGCGTGGTATTGGGGTCTGCTGTATCGGTCTTAGGATTGTTAGACATATTGTTGCGTTTGCCGAGTTATGTTCTTTTGGGCCGTTCCACAGTGATATTTATTTTGAAAAGAATTGTGACATTGGGTCTGGTTAATACGAGATAAAAATCCCAGTTTGGCAACAGCCCCTTCCGCAGGAATGACGGAAAACAGCTACGACACTCAAAAGCAGAACTCGCTCAGATGCATGCCCCGATGAGAAAACGGATACGAAATTATCTCGCCGGGCACTCTAAAGGAAAAAGAGAGGCAAGTCAAGGGATTTTTCTGGTTAATTGGTGAGTAGTTAATTGGTTAATTGGTTGTTTAGGTTATCAGGTGACCAGGAAATCAGGGTGCAGGAAATCAGGAATCAGGATATCAGGATTATAGTGAATTGGTGATTGGTTGATTGGAAAAAGTTGGTGCAAGCCGCCACCCTACGCCTAAAGTGAGCTAAAGTGCCTAAAGTTAACAGAAAACGGATACTCGATGCTTCCACCTTCGCTGAAGCTTCCGCCTTCGTTAAAACTATGGCGGGCAAGTCGGCGGACAAGCGTAGCTCGGGGCTCGCATACCGGCCTGTTTTTCCCGTCTTTCTATGACCAATGTCACCTATTATGTATTTTTTATTTATTTTTGTTGACAACCAGTAAGTTCTCCTGCTATAAGAGCGAATTAGTTTAGTTGGGCATATTCTCTCGTCTCTCAAGAATATTCTCTTAACAAAATACGAGAGACAAAATTTACGGCCAATAAGAGGCCAAAGGAGTACAGTAGTGAGTACAGGTACAGTAAAATGGTTTAATGGGAAAAAAGGCTTTGGTTTTATCAAACCCGATGACGCCGAGAATGATTTGTTCGTTCATCACTCGGAAATCAAGACGAGCGGCTACGCCAGTCTCAAGGAAGGCCAGAGGGTGGAATTTGAGGTCGGAGAGGGTCAAAAAGGCCCGTGCGCGACCAACGTAATCCCTGGTTAATCCGAAGCAACACACCTGACAAACCAACGGGCTCCGCTAAAAAGCGGGGCCCGTCTCATTTTCTGTCCCCGCAAGCCTTAAGCGGGGGTCCAACCTGTCCTCGAATGTCTTAGGCGGGTAACCAATCTCCACCGGCTTTTTCAACATCTTATCTCGATATTCCTTGTTCGATACCTGTCCTCGTGAAAACGGGGATTCGATATTCCTCGTGGTTTTCGTCTATTAGGTGTAGGATGGGGCTTTCGTCCTTCGCAGTCCCGATTTTTTCGGGACGGAGCATGGATGCCCTACCAAAATTAAAAGCGTAATTCTGTTCGGTGGGCTAAAGCCCATCCTACGGGCTGCTGACTGCGCAAGCAGGTAGCGGGGACCGAACAAGCAATGAAGGTGCTGTGGGTGGTGAGTGGGAATTAGTGAGTAATGAAAGGCGACTCATTAACCATTTAACTACTCACCAATGAACCAACACGCCTGAGAAAACACGAACATTTCCGGACTTTGCTACTCGAAGAATATTAGTTATATTTTAATAGTTGGGGCATAGTAGGCATAGTGGACATAGTGGACATAGTGGAGGTATTAACATTATGAAGCTACAAGGTAAACTGCGCGGCGTTACATTTTTTCTGGCGATATGTGCAAGTGGTATCCTGGCGTCCTTTTGCATTCTGTTAATGGCCGGGGAGTATCAATCGGCACGCTACAGATTGGAGATACACAACCGGGAGTTCCAGGGCTGGGAGGCCTGCAAACAAACTAAGCCCGCTTATTTTAAGGACAACGCAGAGGCGGTGACCTCCTGCATAAAAGCCTTAAACGAAGCGCGAGAAAATTTCTGGGTCAAAATACCAAAAGTACAATTGGCAGGGGTGTTCCTGTTAGCTGGTGTAGGCAGTGCAATTAGCGGATACCTAATTACCTGGCTTGTTGTCTGGTTTGGCGGTTCAGGTATTTACAGATTCATTAGATGGCTGGGGCGTTGTTTTCAGCGTCATTCCGAGCACAAAAAGCTTTTAGCCATGAGAATAGCCGAAGAGGCAGTCAGACGCGAAGAAGCTCAAAGACATTTAAGCAATAAAAAAGCTGTCTTTAGTGACTGGAAATTAGCGAGTAGTAAGCCCAAGTAAAATAAAGTGCCTAAAGTGCCTAAAGTGAGCTAAAGTTGGAGGATGGAAGCCTGATTCTCGATGCTCGTGAAGTGAGTTAATTAGTGAATTAGAAAACTACCGACTTTAGTCAATTGGTCAATTTGAGTTGTTCGGCTTATCAATCACTAACCAAAAACTCTGAGAAAAATCATCTTCGACGCTTAATTCCTTAGAACATACGATCTTTCAAGAAATCAAACTTCGCATCTTTTTTTTCTCAGATTTTTTTGGTGCTTGTAATTCAGAAAACAGAAGGCAGAAGACAGAAGACAGAAGATATAAGGCGAATAAGGATATCAGTGGACCAGTTTATCAGGTAGAAGGATAACAGGAATCAGGGCATCAGGTTTTTTGGAGAATTAGAATTCACAAGACAATAATTAAACATTGATTTAATATCGAATCCCCGTTTTCACGAGGACAGGTATCGAACAAAGAATATCGAATAGAGAAGTTGAGATTGGATCCCCACCTAATGCTTGCGGGGACAAGAAATGAGACGGGCCCCGACTTGAAGCGGGGCCCGTTGGTTTTTACGGTTTTATGCTTCTGATTATGAAGGTATTACGTTGGTCGCACACAGGCCTTTTTTGCCCTGTCCGACCTCGAATTCCACCGTCTGGCCTTCATTGAGGCTGGCGTAGCCGGTCGTCCTGATTTCCGAGTGATGAACGAACAAGTCCTCACTGCCGGAATCAGGGGAGATAAATCCAAAACCTTTTTTCTCATTAAACCATTTTACTTTACCTTTACTCACTATCGTACTCCTTTTGGCCTTTCAATGGCCATAAATTGTGTCTCTCGATTTTTTCATAGGATATTCTTGAGAGACGTGAGAATATACCCACCTAAACTTATTGTTCTTATACTGTAAGAGCTAACCGGTTGTCAATAAAAAATAAAATAAAAATATTCGTAACGGCAAGTTCGGCGGTGCCCAGGAGCTAACCCTGGTGGCAGGCGGCCTAGATCGGTCGTGCGACGAAGCTGATTTTTCTCAGAGTTTTTTGGTTAGTAATTAATTGGTAAGTGGAACAAGCCTAATTAATCAATTAACCAATTAGTATCTGTTGCGGAAAGCGAAAATCAACGATGTCACCCCTGCGAAAGCAGGGGTCCAAAGCGAAAAACTGGATTCCCGCTTTCGCGGGAACGACAAATACTGTTTCCGCAACAGGAACCAATTAGCTAATTGACCATTAAATAATCCACCACTTTTCGACAGCGGTGAAGCCGGTAATATTATTTTCAATTATAATCCTTACGGCTTCTTTTGTCGTAGTTTCCCTATTGATTGGCTTTTTCACTTTGCTCTTTTGGCCTTTTTATCGTCTTTTTCTTTAGCTTTAATTACAGCTTTGGACAAGTTTTCCTCTGCTTTGGCTACTAACATGACCATTTCCGCAGGGGAGACATCTTGCCTGCTGCTTTTAGTGCCTTTATCGACGTCCCTGCCGCCGGTGGCCTTATATTTACGTGCGTCCCTGCCGGCTTTGCTGTCTATATTATCTATATCTGCATGTTCACTATCTCTGTTCGGCTTACCTTCAGTTCCACCGCTACTTTTATTAATCATTTCTATGCAATCTTTTATTTCTTTTGCACAGGCACGGACCTTCTCTTCTGCTTCTACATCGTCTTCCACCTTTACCTCCTTAGTCTTAGCATCGAGCCTCTGTCGTTTTCTGCTTTCAGCCTTCAGGCTTGCTTCAGCCTTTTCTCTGGCTTTAATTTCTGCCTTCAGCCTTTTCTCCGCTTCGGCCCTTGCGAGAGATTCGGCCTTGAGCTTTTCTTTTAATTTTGCCGTTGACTTGGAATGAACTGTCTTTTTAGATTTGTTCCTGGCTTTGTCCTTTTCTTTGTCTTTGCTTTTGTCCCTGGCCTTAACGGGGGCTTTTGTCGTGATTATAGACTTGACCTCTATTGGCTTGGTAAACCAGTCAATTAAGGCATCCTTGAAGGTTCTTTTCTTTTTTTGTGTTTTTTTCATAGGTCCTGTCTTTGATGGTATAGTCAAACCCTGAAGGATAATGCGCACGAGGTTATTTCGTCCATACATTGCTGCGACTTTAGTCAAATAGCCGCCATCCTACGCCTAATCTGTGAAACTTGTGTCCGCGCAGCTTATCCCCGCACAGGCGGAGAGCGGGAGATTTTTTGTTCGGTAATAAATGTTTTTAGTATTTCTTTTTTGGAAAAGGAATGTAGAATTAAGGCCGGATAAGAGGGGCGTGACGGGATATCAGGGATGAGTGAAGGTAAATTGAAAACAGCGGTGCTTGGTCTCAATGAAGCTGGTCAGCTTCTGCTCGAAGCGGCTGGGGGAGTGGATTATTTCCAGATTGAGGCAGTTGCGGACAAAGATACCGCCCTTTCCGAAAGAATCGCCGGCCAATGCCAATGTGCCGCCTACGATGATTACCGACAACTGATAATCCAGAATCAGCTTGATTGTCTGCTGGTTGCCGCCGGTATTCACAGTTGCGATGAATATGTGCGGATGGCGATGAAAAAGAAGTTCAATATATTTAAATCAGCTCCTGCGGCGAGGAATTTTGAAGAGGCGGTGGCATTTGTCCGCTTGAGCGAAGAAGAAGATATAAAATTTGCCATTGCCAATCCGGGGCGGTTTGCCCGGAGCTTTCTTGCTTTGCGTGAATATCTGCAAGAAGGCCGTGTGGAGCAGGTTTTTCTGATAACTGCTTTCTGCAGTGTTGGTGAGCAGCCACACTCCGGCTGGCAAACCGACCCGAAGCTGGCCGGCGGGGGGGTGTTGTTGCATAACTGTTACCGGCTGATTGACCGGTTGACTTGGAATTTTGATATTCCACAGCAAATTTATTCGTTAAACACGAACCGTGCCCAGGATAGACAACAGAGATTGTATCTGACGGAAGATACGGCGGTGGTAACGATGAAATTCAGCGATACGCTCATTGGCAACCTGATAGCGTCGCGGCGGGCGGGGATTGGTCCCGAAGAAGAATTTTTGAGGCTGTACGGGAAAGATAAAATTCTGACGGTCAATGATAAGCAATTGACGGTCAGCGATGGTCTCGGACAAACCAGCGAGGAATTGGAATACGACGATGATGCGTCTTTCTGTATGAAGGAACAACTGAAGAATTTTGCTTTGAGTATATTGTCTCCGGATGAAAACAAGCTCTGCAGCAGCGCCAGAGAGAATCTAAGGAATATGGCCGTCATAGAATCAGCTTATCTTTCCGCCCGGACAGGGTTCCCTGAGGAGCCCGACAGAATTCTGCAGATGGCATCGGGGCGAACCGAATAGTGGGCTGTAATACGACAAATGCGTGGTGGTTACGGATAGTTTTTTTGAGCCATCCGCAAGCGCCGTAAGGTTTCCCTTAGGCACAGTGCTTGAGGTCGCCTATGCTCCAAAACCGACTCCGCCGTAGTGCTACGAAGGCTGGAAGCTTCGGCGATGTAGCGCTGCCAGTTTCGGCCTCAAGTGTCTGGCTACGGAGAAATAACCTATCAAATCAAATTTGACAGCATATTAGGCGGCCAATAAAATAAAAATAAGCTTTGACAAATAATACAATAAGTAATAATTTGTTGGTTTATGTTTGTAACTGAATTTTAGTTTAATTGTTTTGGAGAAATTGATATGGAAGAGAGTAAGAAAAAACCGATTATGATTATTGTTATCGTTTTGTGCCTGGGTGCGGCCGGCGCAATTTTCTGGGGGACCGGAGGCAGAAGTGGTGATACCATCGACAGCATTCCGGATGAGGAGATGATTTGGGTCAAATGCAACAATCCAGCTTGTAAGGCTGAGTACCAGACGAGTAAGAAGGGATACTTCAAATATGTAGAAGAACACGCCAATCCTATGGCGCCGACTGCCCCGCCGATGGTTTGTGAAAAGTGCGGCGAGCCAAGTGTTTTCAGGGCTGAAAAATGTATGAATCCGGATTGCGGGATAGTTTTTCTGAGGGGTACTGTTCCTAACGATTTTCCGGATAGGTGTCCGGAATGCGGCCGCAGCGAAACAGAAGAGATTAGAAAGAGGCGAAAAGCCGGCGGAACAGGATAACGAGCGGCACAAGTGCATAAGCACGACTTGGGACGCCGTTTGGTTTAGCCGAAGATAGAAAGAAGATCGTTGGTGTTGTGTCTTCACTTCGCTTAAAGTCCGGCTCTGAGTAAGGCGACAAAACGAAAAAGCGATTTTATTGAGCCCGACCTTGAATGCGGTTGGGTTTTTTTTGTGCGAGACTGGATGCTTGTTACCGGATACTCAAAAGATGGTAAACGGTTATCAAATGAACAGGAAATCAGGATGCAGGATATCAGGAATCAGGATGTCAGGATTATAGTGAATTGGTGATTGGTGAGCTAAAGTAAATTAAAGTGTCTAAAGTGAACTAAAGTTGGATGACGGAAAACGGATACTCGATGCTTCCGCCTTCGCTAAAGCTACGTCGGACAAGCGATACTTGATGCTGGATGCTCGTTGTTCGTCTTTGGTTAATTGGTTAGGTGGTCAAGTGGTGATTTGTCAAATGGATCATCGGGTAAATGGTCGAGGACGGCGGAGCGGTAGGCATTTTTTCCGATTCTCAAGCCTTCAAGGCTACTATATCTTGTTTGAACCCTTGCGTTCAAATAAATTATCCGATTTTTAGGAGAAGGGTGCGTTGAAAGAAATTCGACGGGTTCAACTTTGTCCTGGTCCTCGAGCATCTGCATAAGCTCAACGGCTCCGTGAGGGTTGTAGCCGGCCACAACCATATAATCCATGCCGGCCACATCAGCCTGGCGTTCCTGCACTCTGCTATATTTAAGGCCAATAAGCTGCAAAGCAAGTGCAGCGGCCGTTCCGGCGTCCTGGGGTATCTCGGTGCCGGCAGCACTCAAACCAAGAAGCACAAAACTTAGGCCCATTTGTCTGCTAATAGCTGCTGAGCTGTGTCGTGCAGTAATATGGACTATTTCGTGTGCCAACAAGGCAGCCAGCTGGGCTTCAGTGGTCAATTTTTCAAGCATTCCTTTGGTGACAAAAATATACCCGCCGGGCAAAGCAATAGCATTTACCATTTTATGTTCGACAGCGGTGAAGTGAAATTCCCAGTTAGGCCTGTGGCTGATGCGGGCAATTCTCTGGCCGACACTGTCAATATAGTTTTGCAAACCCGGATTGTCGATTCTGCCACCCAATTGCTTTTCAATCTCAGGGGCGTATTTGCGACCTACCTCGATGTCCTGGTTTTCCGAAATAAACATCAGCTCCTCTTCGCCGGTTATCGGATTGACGGCACAGCCGGTACAGAAGCAAAGATCAAGGCTTAATATCAATAGTCTGAGCTTTCCGGTCATAATAATATCCATAATTATGAAAAGTTCTGTTTGAAAATCTTGACCATATCTATTATAAATTTCGTTTTCTATATATGGTAGCGAAAACAATGGCTGAGCAGGAATTCTGTGAAGATTGTAAGCAAAAGCACGACTGCCAGAGGATTTACGAGCAGTTGGGGGATGTTGCAGGGCCTTCGGTCGTAATTAAGGTTATTGTTGCTTTTTTGCTGCCGTTGGTGGTTTTTATTGTCTCATTGGCGGTTTTTCAAGAAATCTTTGCCAAAGCAATAAACAGCCAACGTGCGCAGACAGCCTTTAGCTTTTTGCTGGCGGTGGTGGTGACTTTTATTTGCATATTGATTATAAGAGTGGTAAGAAAACGAATTAGTGGATTAGAGAATTAGAGGATTAGTGATTAGGGTATCGGGATATCAGGAAATCAGGGTGCAGGATATCAGGAGAACAGGATATCAGATAAAATAATAGAGGACGGAGGGCAAAAGACGGATGAGAAATGAGTACGAAAGAATATCGAGTTCCGAATCCCGACTAATACTTTCGGGACAAGCAAGAAATATCGGATGTTGAACAAGATATATGAAATATGTTAGTGCGAAAGGTAGATTTTCTTTTCCCGGCGGAACACATCCGCCGGAGAAGAAGGAGCTTACCCGTGAGAAAGAGATAGAGCGGGGGCCAGCCGTGACAGAAGTTGCGGTGATGCTTAGTCAGCATATTGGGGCAGTTTGCCAGCCGCTGATTAGAAAAGGAGATGCTGTCCAGGCGGGGCAGAAAATCGGCGATTGCGACGCATTTGTTTCGGCTCCGGTCCATTCGCCTATCACGGGCAAAGTAAAAGAAATCGCCCTGCGGTCTCATGCGGTCCTTGGTCGAAGCCTGGCAATAGTAATAGGTGCATTTCCCTACAGTCCGACAAAGTGGTCGTCCTTCAGGTTAAAAGATGATTTCGATGAGAACAACTACTCGGCGGGACAGATATGCGAAGCTGTGCGCGAGGCAGGTATCGTGGGTATGGGCGGAGCGGGGTTCCCGACGAGGGTCAAGATAGAACCAAATCCTCGATTGCCGAAAGAGACGCTGATTATCAATGGCTGTGAGTGTGAGCCATATATCACCTGCGATTATCGTATTATGCTTGAGCTGACAGACAAAATCATTGCGGGTGTCAAGCTTGCGCGAAGGGCGTCCGGCTGTTCACGGACCATTATTGCTGTCGAAGATAATAAGCCCGAAGCGATAGAGGCGATGAATCAGGCGTTGAAGAGGTTTAAAAACAGCGAAGGTATCAAAGTTGTTCCGGTCAAGACGAAATATCCACAGGGCGGCGAAAGGCAGCTTATAAAAGCGGTTCTAAAGAAAAATGTCCCTACAGGTGGTATTCCACCAATGATAGGTGTGGTGGTGCTTAACGTTGCGACAGTTGCGGCGGTAGCCGAGGCGGTCATTTCGAATTTGCCGCTGACGCACAGGATTGTAACCGTTACGGGAGAGGCGATTGCCAAGCCCGGCAATTACAATTTTCCGATAGGGATGTCAGTTGAAAACATTATCGAATTTTGCGGGGGAGTTACTCAAAAGTCCGCGAAGGTGGTACTCGGCGGGCCAATGATGGGGATAGCGATTGCGGATTTGAAGACGCCCATTACGAAAACGACCAATGCGGTGACGGTATTAACAAAAGAACAGATAGGCAGAGCAAAATTCGAGAGACGCCAAACGGCTTGTATTCGCTGCGGCAGGTGTCTGCAGGTCTGCCCTGAGAATTTGAACCCGACGAAGATCGCCCATGCCGTGAAATATAATCTCTTGGATGCGGCGGAAAAATATTATATGAATGCGTGTATAGAGTGCGGCTGCTGCAGCTACGTCTGCCCGGCTAATATAGAGGTGACAGGGTATATCAAGACAGGCAAAATCTTTCTTGCCAGACAGAAGAAGAAAGTACCAGGATAAGTAAGTGTAAAGTGCCTAAAGTTGAAGTTATGGATTGTTTTCTACTTTTGCTCACTTTAGGCACTTTAGTTCACTTTAGCTCACTTTTATACGAGATGTGAGATAGGAGAAGATGCTTACAGATATACGAGTTTCTTGTTCGCCGCATATCAGTGAACGTCTTTCGACGCGCAGCGTTATGATAGATGTTATAATCGGTTTGTCATTCGCTATGGGGGCGGCTATCTATTATTTTCGCATCCGTGCGCTTATCCTTATCTGTACCTGCGTTATCTCTTCAGTTGCGACCGAATGGCTTTGTAACATAATTCGCAAAAAGCCCAGTTCGCTGGGTGACTTCAGTGCCGTAGTTACCGGTATAATCCTTGCGCTATCACTTCCGCCGAGGCTGCCTGTTTGGACGGCGATAGTCGGCAGCGTTTTCTCCATCGCAATCGGTAAAATGGTTTTTGGCGGACTGGGTGCGAATATTTTCAATCCTGCTATGGTCGGGAGAACATTTCTGACGGCCTCTTTCGGTGTGTTGATGACGAGCTGGACGGTTCCGGCGACTATTGACGGGACAATGCCTGCAATTGCGCCGGAAAATATAGTGCACGCAAAAACTCAGGCAACGCCGTTGGCCTGGAGTAAGCTGGCGATAAAAAACTCATTGGGGGCCGACATCTACAGCGAAGAACAATTTAAGGCAACGTTCACAGGGGAGGTTGGCGGGTCTCTGGGTGAGACAAGTGTAATTGCACTATTGATCGGCGGTCTCTATTTGTTGATAAGGCGAACGATAAACTTTCATATTCCGTTGGCGGTTTTGGCTTCTGCTTTTGTTTTTGCGACGATAGCATACTGGAAAGATTCGTATGCCTATGTCCAGCCGTTTTTCCACATGTGCAGCGGCGGTTTATTGCTGTGTGCCTTTTTCATTGCTACGGACCCAGTTACGGCCCCTTTGACGCGGAGGGGAATGTGGATTTTCGGTATCGGCGTAGGAACGATAACGATGCTTATAAGAATTGTGGGAGAATATCCGGAAGGTGTGATGTTTTCTATTCTCCTGATGAACGCGGTAACGCCTTTGATTGACAGGCTCTG
>Ga0209427_10009377_pt1 | contig 10927 bp, 11 predicted proteins | sample DeeMarSWOR136_30_FD_187465 | JGI IMG/M metagenome (GOLD analysis project Ga0209427, IMG submission 187465) | Marine sediment microbial communities from White Oak River estuary, North Carolina - WOR-1-36_30 (SPAdes) (version 2) | ecosystem: Environmental > Aquatic > Marine > Intertidal zone >... | reverse complement strand
AGAATATCATCCGGGATGAGATGAACAAAGCCGGCGGGCAGGAACTGAGCATGCCAGTTCTGCAGCCGCTGGAGCTCTGGCAGGAGACCGGGCGAGACCAGGCTTTCGGTAAGGGGCTCTTTATCCTCACCGACCGCCGGGAGCGCAAGTTAGCCCTCGGCCCCACCCACGAGGAGATTATCACCCAGCTGGTGGGGCACAATGTACAGAGCTACCGCGACCTGCCCCTGCTGCTCTATCAGATTCAGACCAAGTTCCGCGATGAGCCCCGCCCCCGCGCCGGCCTGATAAGGGTTCGCGAATTCACCATGAAAGACCTCTACAGCTTTGATGCTGACGAAGCCGGGCTGGACCGGAGCTACCAGCTGATGATTGAGGCATATCAGAGCATCTACGCCCGCTGCGGGCTCCCTGCCCTACTGGTTGAGGCGGATAGCGGTGCCATCGGCGGCAAAGATTCCCACGAGTTTATGGTCATTGCCGAGAGTGGTGAGGACGAGATTATCGGCTGCGATAAATGCCACTACGCCGCCAATGTGGAAAAGGCGCAGAGCACCAAAAGCAAGGTGGGGGGTGGCGACCCACTGCCAACGGAAGAGGTATCCACCCCAGGGATGGGCACTATTGAAGAGGTAGCTGGCTTTCTGAAGGTGCCGGCGTCGCAGACACTGAAGGCGGTATTCTATGCCGCTGACGGCAAGCTGGTCTTCGTGTCCATCCGGGGGGATATTGAGGTAAACGAGGTAAAGCTGAAGAACCTGCTCAAGTGCGTTGAGCTCCGCCTGGCTACGGAGGATGAGGTGATAAAGGCCGGTATCGTGGCCGGCTCAGCCTCACCGATAGGCATCAAAGGCATTAAAATCATTGCCGATGATTCGATAACCACCGGGACGAATTTTGTCGCCGGTGCCAACAAGCCGGATACCCACCTCAGAAATGTCAACTATCCCCGTGACTTCAAGGCCGATATTATCGCCGACATCGCCAAGGCTCATGCCGGTGACAACTGCCCCAATTGCGGGGGTAAGCTATCGTCCCTGCAGGGCATTGAGGTCGGCCATATCTTCAAGCTGGGCACCTTCCTCAGTGAGAAGCTAAACGCCCCCTATATTGACGCCAAAGGCGAAGCCAGGCCCATCATTATGGGTTGCTACGGTATCGGGCTGGGCAGATTGCTGGCAGCCGCCATTGAGCAGAACCACGATGATAAGGGCATTATCTGGCCGACGCCCATTGCCCCCTATCAGGTCTATCTCTGCCCTCTGTACCGGGAGGATTCTAAAGTCGCCGAGGTCGCTGAAAAGCTGTATGCCGAGCTTGAGGCAAAAGAACTTGAGGTGCTCTTTGATGACCGCGAAGAATCCCCAGGGGTAAAGTTCAATGATGCCGACCTGCTGGGCATACCGCTCCGGGTTACCATCAGCCCGCGCACCCTGGAGAAAAACAGCGTTGAGATCAAGCAACGTGCCGAGAAAGAAGCCCAGCTGGTGCCTTTAGCCGAAGTAAAGACAAAGCTCAAGGAGTTGCTTTAAAATCAGGGCTGAGTCACTTCGGCTTTACCAGAAGCACGATAGCGAAGGCTAGCACCAGAGTGCCCAGAATAATCTCAGACAGGGGTGAGGTGCAGACAAAAGAAGCGATAACCAGTGCTCCCAGCACTATCTCAATAATGGCTACGGTTTTAACCTTCATTTTGCCTCCACAACTAGCTGCGCAGGGTAGCCCCCAGCTCTTTGGATAGCCTTTTCAGGAGCTGCTGCTGGACCCGGTTGACCTCTTCGTCGGTCAGGGTATGCCCCGGGGACTGATAGGTAATGCGGTAGGCGAGGGACTTCTGGCCGGCGGGCACCGGCTCCCCGGAATAGACATCAAACACGCTAACCTGCTTTACCAGGGAAAAGCTGTTCACGATGTCCTGAACCTGCCGGTGGGTGACGCCCTCATCAACTACCAGGGCAATATCCCGGACTGTAGCCGGGAATCTGGGTATGGGCTGGAACATCTTATGGGCGGTAGCCAGGGGTAGCAGTACATTTAAATCAACTTCAAATAGCGAGGCGGTCTGCGAGACTTCATAGGTGGCTAAAACCCTGGGGTGCAGCTCGCCGACCACCCCCAACCTCTTATCACCAACCATAATGGCCGCCTGTTTACCCGAGTGCAAGCCTTCATCGCTGCCCGGGGCAAAGCTGGTCTCCAGACCCAGCTGTCCGAGCAAGCCCTCGACTATCCCCTTGGCATCAAAGAAGCCCATTGACGCACTCTCACCCTGCCACGATTTTTCGGTTCTGGGGCCACTTAATACGGCGCACAATGTCTCCGGTTCCTGGGGCAGGTCATCGGGCTGAGACAGATATACCTTGCCCAGCTCAAAGAGGCGGATGCCGCCCTCTTCGTGACGAAGATTATTAGCCAGGGCAGCCAGCAGATTAACCCTCAGGTTGGGACGGAGGTATTCCTGGTCAGCGGTCATCGGATTAGCCATGCGCAGGGGCGTAAATTCAGGGGACTGAGACTCTGTCCTCAGCCGGTTCAGCGACTCTAAAGCGGTCAGGGAATAGCTGATTATCTCCTGAAAGCCGTAGCCGACCAGGCTCTGCCTAATTCTCTCTTTAAGGATGAGAACTGGCGCCGGGTTCTGCCGGGGTATGGGCTGACTGAGCATAGTCATCGGGATTTTATCATAGCCAATAATGCGGGCGGCCTCTTCAATGAGGTCAACCTCCAGACTAATATCGCTGCGCCAGTAAGGCGGGATAGCCTTTATCTTGGCACCCTCTGTTTTACAATCGAAGCCCAGCGAAGCCAGCGTCCCGGTGGCTTGCTTCAGGCTGAACTCAACGCCCAGAAGCTGCTTCATCCTCTCCATAGAGAGCAGGATGGGCTGGCTCTCCTTCTGACCGGGATAGGCATCAACGATGCCCTTGGCGGCTTCGCCGCCGGCCAGCTTGATAATTAACTCGGTAGCCCGCTTAAGCCCCACCGGCGCCAGCTCAGGGCGGATGCCCCGCTCGAAGCGCATACAGGCTTCGCTGGGCAGAGACAGTATCCGGCCGGTATAGTGGATATTGGTCGGGTTAAAATTGGCCGCTTCCAGCAATATGCTGGTCGTCTGCTCGGTAACCTCACTATCGGCGCCACCCATAACCCCGGCCACCGCCACCGCCCCTTCTGGGTCAGCAATAACCAGTATTTCCCTATTGAGAGTCCGTTTCACCCCATCCAGAGTAACTATATTCTCGCCGGCATTAGCCCGGCGGACGATAATCTTCTTGCCCCTGATCTGGTCATAGTCAAAGGCATGCAGGGGCTGGCCGTACTCCAGCATAACGTAGTTGGTGATATCGACGATATTATTTATCGGGCGCATGCCACCGGCCAGCAGACGCTGCTGCAGCCACTGGGGCGACTCGCCCAGTTTTACGCTGGTAATTAGGCTGGCGCAGTAGCGGGGGCATAAATCGGGGGCTTTAATCTCAACCGCTATCTGCCCTTCTATCGGGGTAGCACTCTCTTTATATTCGGCTTCGGGGAGATGCAGGCTCTGCCCGGTCAGGGCGGCAACCTCCCGGGCGATGCCGACTACAGAGAGGCAATCGGGGCGATTGGGGGTTACCTCCAGGTCAAAGACGACCTCGCCCAGATAGTCAGCCAGTGGAGAGCCAAGCGGTGCTTCGGGGGACAGAACCAGAATCTCGGTATGGTTATCCGAGATGCCGAGCTCTTTTTCGGAGCAGACCATGCCGCTGGAGACAATGCCCCGAATCTTGGCTGGCTTAAGCCGAGCCGGCTGACCGGTATGCCCGTCGATTAGCTGAGCCCCCACCCGGGCGAAGGCAACTTTATCCCCGACTCTGATATTGGGTGCCCCGGTAACTACTGTCTCTTTACTGGTGCCAAGGTCCACCGTGACCAGACTGAGGCGGTCGGCATTGGGGTGGGCTTTAATCTCAATTAACTGGCCGACCCAGACATTCTCCCAGCCGGCGCCGATTACCTGCCTGCCCTTGACCTCACTGCCCGCCATGGTCAGCCGATGGGCGATTTCGTCCAGAGGCAGGCCGATATTAACATACTCCTGAAGCCATCTAATCGGAATCTTCATCTTAGAACTGCCTTAAGAACCTGAGGTCGCTGCCGTAGAATAGCCTGATATCGCTAATCCCGTAGCGGAGCATGGGCAGGCGTTCAACCCCCATGCCAAAGGCGAAGCTGGTGTAGACCTTGGGGTCAATGCCACCCCGCTCCAGTACCCGGGGGTGGGTCATGCCTGCCCCCAGTATTTCAATCCAGCCGGTATCGCCGCACAAGCGGCAACCCTTGCCCCGGCAGACCACGCATTCAATGGCCATCTCAACACCGGGCTCAACAAAGGGGAAATAGTCACAACGAAAACGTACTTTTCTATCCTCACCAAAGAAACGGCGGGCAAACTCGTAAAGTGTCCCCTTGAGGTCAGCCATGGTAATCCCTTTATCCACCGCCAGCCCATCAACTTGGTAGAACATGGGGATATGGGTGGCATCACTGGCCTCATAGCGGTAGACCCGGCCTGGCTCAATTACCCTTATCGGGGGTGACATGGTCTCTATCACGCGGGCACTTACCGAGGTAGTGTGGGTGCGCAGCAGCATCGGCCGCTCCCCTTTATCGGTCTTAAAGTCAACCCAGGAGGTGGACATGGTATCGCGTGCCGGGTGTTCCTGGGGAATATTGAGCGCCTCAAAGTTATAATAGTCCCACTCTACATCCGGGCCCTCGACTACCATAAAGCCCATAGAGACAAAAATGTCACATATTTCTCTAAGTGTCTGAGTGATGGGATGCAGGCGACCAGTAGGTAAAGGGAGTCCGGGAAGGGTAATATCAACCGCTTCTTTTTCCGCCAAGGTGGTCAGGTGCGTCTCGCGGAGGTGTTGCTCTGTCTCCTTGAACCTGGCCTCAAACTCAGCCTTGGCCGCATTAACCGGCGCCCCGATTTCTTTCCTCTGCTCCGGAGGCAGTTCCTTCAGACCACGCAGCAGCCCAGTCAGCTCACCCTTTCTGCCCAGATAGCGAACGCGCCAAGACTCCAGTTCATCAATGCTGGTAATTGACTCAAGTTCTTGTAGTGCCTTTAGCTTTAGTTTTTTAATGTCGGGCAACATCTTCTTATTCTGTTAAGAGGGGTGGATTAGGGAAACCGGACCGGACTGATTTCAGGCCTGAGCTTTCTCTTTCACCATGGTCACCAGATTGGCAAAGGCTTCCGGCTCTCTGACGGCCATATCAGCGAGCATCTTGCGGTTGATTTCAACCCCGGACTTATTCAAGCCGGCGATAAGCTGGCTATAGGTTATTCCCTGGGCTTTAGCGGCAGCATTGACCCGTGAAATCCAGAGCCGTCTCATATCACCCTTACGATCCCGGCGGTGGACATAGGCATAGCTTAGCGACTTGAGCATAGACTCATGGGCGCGGCGAAAAAGGGAATGCTTGGTCAGACGGTGCCCCTTGGTCAGCGCCAGCACCTTCTTGTGTCTTTTATGGGTGGTTACACCCCGTTTTACTCGTGGCAATGTATCCTCCTACTTCACTCCATAGGGTATTAGCCTTTTGATACGAATCCGGTCAGCAGAGCTCACCGGTACGGTTTCGTCAAAAAGGCGCTTGGTGCGCTTTGCCTTCCGGCGGCGCAGGTGGCTTTTGCCACCCTTCATTCGCATAAGTTTACCGCTGCCCGTAATACGGAAGCGGCTCTGGGCTCCTTTATGAGTCTTAATCTTGGGCATTTAGACCTGTTTTACCTCTTCCTCTTCTTTTTCCTTAACCTTCTGAGTGGACATCGGGGAGAAGATTACCGACATCCTCTTGCCCTCTAACATCGGTTGCCTGTCCACGGCAGCTATCTCTTTGATTGATTCAGCCGCTCTCTGTAGCAGTCTCCAGCCAATCTCAGGGTGAGTGATTTCCCGCCCTCGGAACATTACCGTAATCTTGACTCTATCACCCTCACCCAGTAATTTAACGGCTAACCTGGTCTTAGCCTCAAAATCGTGGCTATTAATCGCCGGTCGCATCCGCACTTCCCTTAACAGGGCAATCCGCTGTGAACGGCGCAGCTGGCGCTCCTTCTTGTCCTGCTCGTATTTATACTTTCCGTAGTCAAGAAGGCGGCACACCGGGGGGACTGCGGTCGGGGCTACCTCCACCAGGTCAAGATTCTGCCTTCGGGCTACTTCTCGGGCTTGCTCAAGAGTCATAATACCGAGCTGCTCACCCCTATCCCCGATAAGGCGAATCTCTCTGGCTCTAATTCGCTCGTTAACACGCAGTTTTTTAATTATGTGTTATTTACCCCCTTTAAGTGCGACTGCTTCGTGGTCAAAAACTATATCATATCTAATGAGACTAATCAAATTATACCCTTACTCTCTGGTTCTGTCTCGGATAGCTGCCCCTATGATTTCTTTGAAATGGTCAAAAGGCTGGCTGGTCAGCTGCTCGCTGCCACGCTGGCGAACCGAAACGGTAGCCGCATCCACTTCTTTGTCCCCGACCACCAGCATATAGGGTATCTTGGACATCTCCGCCTGCCGGACTTTGAGGTTTACCCTTTCCGAGCGGGTATCAACCTCGGCCCGTACCCCGGCCTGTTTCAGTTCCGCCTCCAGCCGGCGGGCGTAATCAAGGTGCCGGTCAGCCACCGGAATCACGGCTACCTGAACCGGAGCCAGCCATACCGGGAAGACACCGCCGTAGTGCTCAATGAGGGAAGCCATAAAGCGTTCCATACTGCCCAAAACGGTGCGGTGCACCATGGCTACCAGGTGCTCCTGCCCATCCTCGCCAACATAGGTCACATTAAAGCGCTGCGGGAGGTTGAAATCGACCTGAATGGTCGGCCCCTGCCATGCCCTGCCTTGAGCATCCTCCAGCTTGATATCTATCTTAGGCCCATAGAATACACCCTGACCCGGGTCAATAGCGTAATCAATATTCAAGCGTTTCAGGGCTTGCTTCAGGGTATCAGTGGCCTGCTCCCACATCTGGGCAGCACCGGTATACTTCTCGGGCCGGGTTGAAAGTAATACCTGGTAATTATCAAAGCCAAAAGTATTTATCATGAAGCGGGCCAGGTCCAGAACCCCAACCACTTCATCTTCCAGCTGGTCAAAACCGCAGAAAATGTGGGCATCGTCCTGAGTAAAGCCTCTAACCCGGGAAAGTCCGTGCATCACCCCGGAACGCTCATAGCGATAGACCGTGCCCAGCTCGGCATAGCGCATGGGTAGCTCGCGATAGCTGCGGAGCCTGGTCTTATACATCAGGATATGGCCGAGGCAATTCATCGGTTTGATAACATACTCCTGCCCCTCCACATCCATCGGGCTATACATATTCTCCCGATAGAATTCCCAGTGCCCGCTGGTCTTCCACAAATCCAGCTTGGCAATATGAGGGGTGTAGACAATGTCGTAGCCCCGCTTAATATGCTCGTCCTTCCAGAAGTCCTCAATGAGGCGGCGCACCACGGCTCCCTTGGGGTGCCAGTGAACTAGCCCGGGGCCGGCTTCTTCGTGAATACTGAACAGGTCAAGCTCCCGGCCCAGCTTGCGGTGGTCGCGCTTGGCGGCTTCATCCAGCCTTCTCAGGTGCTCGGCCAGGTCTTGCTCGGTAGCAAAGGCAACGCCGTATATCCGCTGCAGCATGGGGCGCTTCTCACTACCGCGCCAGTAAGCCCCGGCAATGCTGACCAGCTTGAAGGCTTTAATTTCACCGGTAGCCTCCAGGTGTGGCCCGCGGCACAGGTCAACAAAATCACCCTGACGATATAGGCTGACCCGCTCATCCTCAATCTCATCAATCAGCTCCAGCTTGTAGGGCTGGGCGACGAATAGCTTTTTAGCCGCTTCTTTGGTCACTTCTTCTCTGGTGAAGGGCAAATTGGCGGCCACTATCTCTTTCATTTTGGCTTCAATGACCGGCAAATCTTCCGGGACAAGGGGGCGGGGGAGGTCAAAGTCATAGTAAAAGCCGTCCTCAATGGCCGGCCCGATGCCGAACTTTGCCCCCGGAAAGATTGACTGCACGGCGCCGGCCATAACATGGGACACAGAGTGCCGCATCATTTCTAGCTTCTCTTCAATAGAGGGTTGTTCTTTACCTGTTTTCATCGCCAAAATGCCTTAATCCACTAAATAAAACCTCCCACCCTACTCAGGGCAAGAGGTTCTAACTATCTCCGTTACCGCCATGATATCATAAAATAAGTGTAATCAGCCATTACCGGCCATGTCTATTATATCAGGCACGGGTGAGAAGTGCAATCTGCCAAGGCTCGGTTTGCCAAGCTCATCATCTTGGCGTTATACTAATTCGGGTAATCCCTATGCTTTCCCCGTCACTATCATCTAGGGGAGAATTATGGCTGATTACATAATTGAAGTTGAAAACCTAGTTAAGAAATTCGGTGACCTGGTAGCAGTAAATGATATCAGCTTCAAGGTTGCCCCCGGCGAAATCTTCGGCTTTCTCGGCCCCAACGGCGCCGGCAAGACGACTACTATTAACATCCTGTGCACCCTGCTGAGACCAAACTCGGGGCGAGCTACCATCAACGGTTTTGACGTGGTGCACCAGCAGAGTCAGGTGCGTCAATCAATCGGACTCGTCTTTCAGGACCCCAGCCTGGATGAGCGGCTGAGCGGGTTACAGAACCTGCGCTTCCATGCCCTGGTCTATAATGTGCCCTCCCCGGTTCGAGAGCAGCGCATTAAAGAGATGCTCAGCATGATGCAACTCTGGGACAAACGCCATAGCGAGGTACGTACCTATTCCGGGGGCATGAAGCGCCGCCTGGAACTGGCCCGGGGCCTGCTCCACCGCCCCAAGGTATTGTTTCTTGACGAGCCTACTCTCGGGCTGGACCCGCAGACCCGCAACCGCATATGGGAATACATACTTGACCTGCGTCAGCGCGAGGGGGTTACCATTTTCCTGACCACCCACTATATGGACGAGGCGCAAAAGGCAGACCGGCTGGCAATTATTGACTATGGCCAACTTATTGCCATGGATACCCCAGAGAAGCTGAAAAGGAAGGTGGGAAAAGATATCATCTCCGTGAAAACCGCCGACAATGATAAAGCAGCTGATGAGATAAAGCGGCGCTATCAGACCGAAATTAGACCTGATGGCAATGAACTCACCTTCTCGGTAACTAATGGAGAGGAGTTTCTGCCCAAATTCATCAAGGAATTTGACATTAAGATACAGAGCATCAACCTGCGTCGCCCCAGCCTGGACGACGTCTTCCTCAAGCTAACCGGGCGGGAGATAAGGCAGGAAGAAGTTAGAAGCGCGTTTAAGGCGATGGTTCGCCAGTATGGACGCCGCCAGCGCCGCTAGGAGGAAGTAATGAATAACCTGCGCGGGATATACACCATCTGGTATCGGGATATAATTCGCTTCTGGCGTGACCGGATGCGATTGGTGGGGACGATAACCCTGCCCCTGCTCTTTCTCTTCGTCTTCGGCCCCGGACTCAGCACCAGAATGGGGCTACTTGGCCCCGGCATTGATTTCGCCCAGTTTATCTTCCCCGGTATTATCGGCATGACGGTGCTGATGAGCTCGTTTATGGCCGGGGTGTCGGTGGTCTGGGATAGAGAGTACGGTTTCTTAAGGGAGGTGCTGGTGGCTCCCATCAGCCGGGTATCGGTAGTCATCGGCAAGGCGCTGGGAGCCGCCACGGTGGCGCTTCTGCAGGGGATGATAATTATGCTATTTGCTCCCCTGATTGGCATCTCCCTTTCGGTGTGGACCATGCTGGCGCTGCTGCCACTGATGTTCCTGCTCGCCATCTCTATGGGCTCTCTGGGAGTGCTGCTGGCTACCTACATCAGGTCGGTAGAGGCTTTTCAGGCAGTGATGCAGATGCTGATGTTTCCCATGGTGTTTCTATCCGGCGTCTTCTTCCCACTGGAGGGCTTGCCATCCTGGATGGATGTCCTGGTTAAGCTGAATCCAGCTACCTACGGCATTGCCCCCATCCGCCAGGTGGTACTGGGCGTGCCGCCTGAGCTCAGTGTGCTGGGGCACACGATGACGCTATGGGAAAATATCGCCGTGGTGGCCATGGTCGGGACAGCGGTGATTCTTATGGCGATGTGGTCCTTCGGCCACCAGGAATAGCCGGCTGACCCTTTAAATTTTCTCAAAATCGCTCTTGTCTGCCCCGCAGACGGGACAGAGCCAGTCTTCGGGCAGCTTCTCAAACGGTGTCCCTGGCCCAATACCACTCTCGGGGTCACCTACCGCCGGGTCATAGATGTAGCCACAGAGCTTGCACTTGTATTTCGCCATCTTACTCCTCCTTAATATAGGTAGGGGCCGATTGGGGAGCTGTCCCCCGCTTAATTTGATGATAATACTCGTAGGTCATACACTTGTCTTCGGTTAAAATATCGGCGTCTATGACCTCGCCGACGAAAATAGTATGGGTGCCCACATCTAATTCCTGAATCACTTTAGCCTCAAGATAGGCGACGGTATTGTCCAGCACTACCGGGGCATTTGTCTTACCTATCCTGTAGTTAATGCCTTTGAGCTTATCTATGTCCCGGCCCGACTTGAAGCCGAAGTGACCGATAAAAGAAAGGGGGGTAGCCTCACCGAGGACAGCCGCCGAAAAGACCCTGCTTTGCTTGATAAACTGATGGGTTAAGTTATTCTGGTTGATACTTACCGCCACCGTTGGCGGCTCGGCGGTTACCTGAAATACGGTATTGGCAATTTGCCCGTTAAGCCGCTCCCCTTTTCTGGAGCCGATGACATAGAGACCATAGCTTAGCTTGTGCAGAGCCCTAGTATTCATGGTTACATAACTTCCTTCTCACTGGCTTCCACGGCCCGCCTCAGTTCAGTACTGAGCAGCGGTGGTAGT